>WNGA01002489.1_pt1 | contig 43008 bp, 39 predicted proteins | sample 5400061 | NCBI WGS metagenome assembly WNGA01 (sample SAMN13153366, study PRJNA577476) | soil metagenome | isolation source: 100 cm soil or saprolite under grassland replicate 2 | place: USA:California | collected 2016-06-15 | reverse complement strand
TCGACCCGCGGGATCGGCTCCGTTCCACCGATCCGGGCGGCGGCCACCTCCCGGTAGGGCATGCGCGCTACACGCCCGGTCCGGTCGGTCACCCGGTCAAGCGTGCGGTCATGGAAGGCGATCAGAATGCCGTCCGATGTCGCCTGCACGTCGGTCTCGAGGTAGCGGTACCCGAGGCCGACCGCGCCCTCGAACGCCGGCCAGGAGTTCTCCGGCGCATGAGCCGCGCCGCCCCGGTGCGCGAACGCGAGGGGGCCAGCCTGGTCGAGGAAGCCGCTTGGCATGTCGTCGAGTATGCCCTGACCATGCGAATCTCGCCTGGTCAGACGGCGAGGTCCCGGCGTGCTCACGCGCGTTCACCTGCCGCGCGCGGGTCGGCTGCTGCTCGGGAGGCGGCCCATTCGCGGCGCCGCGCCTCGGCAAGAGCCACCGCGGCCGCCGCCGCCACGTTCAGCGAGCCCACCCGGCCGACCTGCGGGACGTAGACGACGGCAGCGGCCGCGGCCAGCAGGGCAGGCGAACAGCCGTGGTCCTCATTTCCCAGTGCGAGGCAGACGTCTGGCTCCAGCGCTGCTTCGTGCAGCGCTGTCGCTCCGTCCGCAAGCTCGACCGCTACCACGTGGAAGCCGGCCCCGGCCGCAGCCTTGGCGGCGGCGGCAGCGGAATGTTCCCGTTCGAAGGTGACGAGCCGCTCGGTGCCAAGGCTCGTCTTGCGCGCCAACGGGTGCTCCGGCGGCGCGGTGTTGCCCGCGAGCCATATCCGCTCGACCCCGAATGCCGCAGCTGACCGGATGATGGACCCGAGGTTGAACGGCTGAGTCACGGAATCGAGCAGCAGGGCGAGCCGGCCATGGGTTTGACGTCGCCACTGCCGGTTGAGCCTCTTCACGTCGGTCGGACGCAACTGGCGTCGGCCCTCGGCCGGCATGGGCCTGTTCATCGCGTCACCGTTCATGAGGGGCGCCATCACGCGCCAGCCGTTCGGGATCATCTATTCGCAGTACGCGGTAGCCAGCCCGTGAGGTAACCCGCGCGACCCGCCAGCCCTCGCCAGCTAGCCAGCGGTGCAGCGAGTCCGCGCCCAGGTGCCGCTGCGCGACAAGGTGGGCGGCACCATCCGGCCGCATACGGGTCAGCCAGCGGGTAAGCACCTCGTGCAGCGCGGCCTTGCCGACCCGGATCGGCGGATTCGACCAGATCGCGGCGAACCTGATCTCCGCTGGGACCTCGTCCGGAGTGGCCACGCGGATGTTGCGGCGGCCTGCCCGCTGCGCGTTCTGCTCGCAGAGGCCGAGCGCACGCGTGTTCACGTCCACAGCCCACACCGTCGCGGCGGGGGAGCGGGCCGCCATCGTGAGCGCGATAGGGCCGTACCCGCAGCCCAGGTCCAGGAGGTCACCCGCCGCCGGCGGCGCGGGAACCGTATCGAGCAGCACCCGGGTGCCCGCGTCGAGGCGGCCTGGCGAAAACATCCCGCTGTCGGTGTCGAGCCGCAGGTAAATGTCTGGCAGTACGACATGGACCTTCCCGGGGCGGTGTGCCGCTGCGGGCTGGTCGGTGAAGTAGTGCTCACGCACAGCCGCGATCAGGCCCCCTGCGCCGCCCCGGTCGGGTCCTGGGCGCTGCTCGGTTCGCCAGCGTCGCCTTGGCCGGCGGGGGAGACGAACCGCCTGGTTACCCACCGCTCCACCACGAAGGTCAGCACAGGAATGGTGCCAGCGAGCAAGACGATCAGCGTGTGGGGCGCGGTCATCCTCAGCCGCCGCGTCAGCATAAAGGCAGCAACCAGGTACACCACGTAGATGAAGCCGTGCGCGGTCCAGCCGGCGGACACCCAGTGCTGGTCGGCAAGGTACTCCAGCGGGAGACCAATGAAGACGAGCGCGTTGAACAACACGCCGACGATGTAGGCCATGACGCGATAGCGGGTCACGGCTGCATTCAACGGTCAAACCTCCCTGTGTGATGAATCGCGGGGCACGGAACCCGGCTCGGGCTCGTGGCCGGTGACGCGTGGGTGTGCGTGGCCGGTCATGGGCTGCAGGCTGCCGCCGCCCGCCTTCTTGGCCCGGCGAGGGGGGCTGGCCGACGTGGCCTCCGCACTGCGGGCGGCGCCTATCCCGGTCGGCAGCGCCACGGGCGGCGCCTCACCGGACCCTTCGTGCCTGCCTGCCTCCACTTCGCGCAGCTCGTCGCGCATCACCTTGAGCCAGAAGACCACGACGAACCCGGCGAATAGCGGCCATTCGAACGTGTAGCCCCAGCTCAGCGCGTTGCCGCCTTCAGCACGCCGCAGCTGCCACCAGCCAAGAACGAGGAAGCCGGCCGCGATGATCACCACTGCCGCGTGAAGACCCAGCCACCGGGGGGACAGGAAGCGGCGCATACCACGAGCTTAGTGGCTCCTTGCCGGGCGAGCCGCCTCGCAGTGCGCCCTTCAGGGCCCGGCCAGCGCGGGCTACATGACCGTGGCCGGGATGGGCGTGAGATGTGTGGTCTGTCACCATAACTGTTGCGCCACCGCCCGATGCAGGACGGCCAGAGATCACATACAGACGACTCCTGCTACATCTTGACAGTAACTATCTTTTAAGAGCTACAGTGTATTAACGGTAACTACTCAAAGGCAGGGGCCGTCATGATCTCGGAGGCAACCCGCCGTTGGTGGGCGCTCATCGCTATTGCCGCAAGTGTGCTGGTGGTGGGGCTCGACCTGACGGTGCTCAACCTGGCATTGCCTACCCTCGCCCGTGACCTGCACGCGTCCACGGGGGATCTGCAGTGGTTCTCCAGCGCCTACAGCCTGGTGCTTGCTGCGGCGCTGTTGCCGGCGGGCCTGCTCGGCGACCGGTTCGGCCGCAAGAAGGTACTGCTTATTGCGCTCGCGGTGTTCGGCGTCAGCTCGGCGCTGTGCGCGTACGCGGGTTCGTCCGGCGAACTGATCGCCGCTCGCGCAGTTCTCGGGCTTGGCGCCGCCGCCATCTTCCCTCTGTCGCTTTCCATCCTGCCGGTGTTTTTCAGCGAGGAGGAGCGGCCGAGGGCGATCGCCGTGGTCATGGCCGCGACCTTCATCGGCTACCCCGTCGGCCCGCTGCTTGGCGGCTGGCTGCTCGACAACTTCTGGTGGGGCTCGGTGTTCCTGATCAACGTGCCGGTAGTGGTGATTGCCTTGATCGCCGTCGCGACGCTCATGCCGGAGTCCCGTGCCGCGCAGCGTCCCAGACTCGACATCGTCGGAGTTCTTGTCTCAAGCGTTGGGCTGACCGGGCTGACCTACGGCTTTATCAAGGCCGGCCAGGGCGGCTGGAGCGACTCGGCGGCGGTCACTACGATCGCCGCGGGCGCCGCGGTGCTGGTCGGCTTCGTGGCATGGGAGCGGCGGGTCGGGCAGCGCGCGGCCGTGCAACCGCTCGTCGAGCTGCGCCTATTCCGGTCGGCGGGTTTCACGTGGGGCACTATGCTGACGACCCTGGTGTCGTTCGCGCTGTTCGGGATTTTGTTCGCCATGCCCCAGTACTTCCAGGATGTCCGTGGGCTCGATGCGCTCGGCAGCGGGCTGCGCCTGCTGCCGCTGATTGGCGGAATGGTCGTGGGCATGCTCGTCGGCACCCGGCTGCAGGCCCCTCGCAAGGACCCGGCGGGCCTACCCGGCAGCACGCCGCTGGCCAGCGCGAAGGCCCTTGTCACGCTGGGGTTCGGGGTGATGGCCGCGGCGCTTGCCGTCGGCGCCTTCACCCGGGTGAGCAGCGGAACCGGTTTCGGTGCCGCCTGGTTCACAGCGGTCGGTGCCGGGCTCGGCTTGGCGATGCCCGCCGCGATGAACGCCGCCCTCGGCGCTCTGTCCGCCGAACGCAGCGGTTCGGGCTCGGCGCTCATTACCGCGATGCGCCAGGTTGGGGCCACGATCGGGGTGGCCGTGCTCGGCACCGTGCTCAGCTCCGCCTACCGCAGCCGCCTCGATGTGGCCGGGCTACCCGCGCAGGCGGCCGCGGCGATGCGCAAGAGCCTTGCGGGTGGGATCGCGGTCGCGCACGAGGCCGGTTCCAAGGCGCAGCTTGACGATGTGCGCATCGCATTCGCGCACGCCTTGGATGTCATGCTGTGGGTGTGCGGCGGCATAGCGCTGGCGGCCGCCGTGCTTGCGCTCGCCTTCCTCCCACGCTGGCGGGGCGCGGCGGGCCGGGGGACCGAGAGGGTGAGAGCCGCGGATGAGATCGGCGTCTGAGCAGTCATCGGCTGCTGCTGAGCCCGTGCCGGGCGCGCAGCAGGAGCCGGGCGGGCAGCAGGAGCCGGGCGGGCAGCAGGAGCCGGGCGGGCAGCAGCAGCCGGGCGGGCAGCAGGAGCCTGCACGAGCCGGGCCGGCCCCGCGCGCCGCGGACAAGGAGCCCCACAAGTGCGGGCTGAGGGAGCGCAAGAAGGCGAGGACGCGTGCTGCCATCCGACAGCACGCGCTCCACCTTTTCCATGAGCAGGGCTACCGCGCCACCACTGTTGATCAGATCGCCGAGGCAGCGGAGGTTTCGCCGAGCACGTTCTTCCGCTACTTCCCGACAAAGGAAGACGTGGTGCTGCAGGACGACTTCGACCTGCTCACCCTTGAGGCGTTCGAGGCGCAGCCACCCGGGCTCAGCCCAATCTCGGCCTTGCGGTCCGCCTGGCGTGAGACCTTCGCCCGGCTTCCCGCCGAGGCGCTGGAGCAGTTCCGTCAGGCCGCGGCTCTGTCCCTCGCTGAGCAGGAGATCCGGGCGCGCGCGCTTGACGAACTCGCTCACTCGATACAGCTGATCGCCGAAGCAACGGCCAAACGGGTCGGCCGCGATCCAGATGACTTCGCCGTGCGCAACCTGGCCGGCGCGGTCGTCGGCGTGGTGGTGGCCGCCACGATGGCAGCCGCCGTGGACCCGGCCGCCGACATGCTCGAATCCATCGACGCCGCGCTGGCCAACCTGGAGGCCGGCCTGCCCCTCTAGACCGCAGCGCCCACCGGAGACCCGGCCTGCCCCATTCAGATGGGCCAGCTGCTTACAAGACGTGGCTGAGCAGCCGCAGGCCGACCGCGACCAAGGCCGCGACCACGAGTACCACGATGAACGGGGCGCGTTTGAGCAGCGCTGCCGCGGCAGCGAAAAGCCCGGCGATGCTGCCCCGTCGAACGTGACCGAACGCCCGCTGGCGAGCGCCTGCACCGCGCACAGCGCAGCAAGCACGGCGATCGGCACCAGCTCGGCGCACCTGCGCAGCTGGGGGCGGTCGAGGAGCCGCTGCGGAATCGTGAGCCCGGCCAGCTTGAGCATGTAACAGCCGGCCGAGGTGGCGAGCACCGCCAGCCAGGTCATCACCGCCGCAGCCCCGCCAGCACCGCGACCGCCGCCAGCATCACCGGGATCCCTGGTGGCAGGAACGGGGTGGCCGCGAGCGCGATCCCGGCGCCGAGCAGGGCCACCCGCCGTTCGGCACGCCCGGCGGCCAGCCGGGGCCACAGCAGCGCGAGGAAGGCGGCCGGGCCGACCACGTCCAGGCCGAACGCGCCAGGGCTGCCGACCCGGCCCGCACCGACCGCGCCGACCAGGGTCGTGGCGTTCCATACCGCGTACAGCGTCGCGAACGTTGCGGCGAAACCAGCTTGAGCCGCCGCGCGGCCAGATTGTGCCAGGGCCATAGCAGTGGTCTCATCGATGACCGCCTGCGCGGCTAGCACCCGGCGCAGACCGCGTACCCCGAGCACGTCCGCCAGCCGAAGCCCGTACAGCGCGTTGCGGGTGCCAAGCAGCAGGGCCCCGCAGGTCCCGGCGACGAGACTGCCGCCACCGGCGACCGCCGCGGCGAGCGCGTACTGCGACGCGCCGGTGAACGCGAGCAGGCTGAGCACACAGGCCTGGGTGACGCTCAGCCCGGCGGTAACGGCCGCGGCGCCGAACGCGAGACCGGACAGGCCGACGGCGAGCCCCAGGCCCATGCCGTCCCTGCGGGCGCGCCGCTCGGCCATCGCATCGCGCGGCGGGGCATCGGAGGCCGGCGCTGCTGGGGCCGGCGCACCGGGCGCGGACGCTGGAAGCGCCGGCGCGGCTGTCCTCGAACGAACGCTGGACCGGCGTGCTCGGTGCATGCCACCGAGGCTAGACAGCCCGGCCAGCACGGTCTTGAACGTTCTTGCGCCCGCGCTGGTACGCGGCGGGCGGCACACCCACGATCCGCTTGAAGTGCCTGGTCAGGTGGGCCTGGTCGGCGAAGCCAACGTGCGCCGCGGCGTCGGCTGGCGGCACGCCCAGGCCGAGCAGCTCACGGGCCCGGCGCACCCGGTGCTGATTCAGGTACGCGTGTGGCGGCAGGCCAGTCTCCGCCCGAAACGCCCGGACCAGCGAATACGGGCTGACACCCACCGCGCTGGCGAGCGCCGCCAGCCGTGGTGGATCCGCAAAACGGCAGTCCAGTATCTCCCGTGCCATCCGCACGGCGCGGTGTGGTGCGCGCCGCGGGAGCCGTTCGGAAGCATGTTCGGCATGACGTCGCAGCAGTGCCGCCACCGCGCCGTACAGGAGACTGGAGGCGGCCAGCTGGTCGCTGCCCTCGGCCGCACGGTGCGCCGCGGCCAGCACCCGGCGGCTGACCGGGTCGCTGACAACCGGCTGCGGGAAGAACGGAGTGCCCCGGCGGGTGCCGAGCTCCGTGGCAGCACTGGCCACCACCTCGGCCGCCGGGTAGAGCACGCGGTATGCCCATCCCTCCGGCACCCCGGCGTGGCCCGTGTGAACGGTGTCCGGGTTGACCAGGATGATCTCGCCAGGCCCGGCCCGCAACGTCGCGCCCTGGTGGTCGAATTCCTCCACGCCCCGGTCGATGAGGGCTATCACGTACGTCTCGTGGGTGTGCCTGCTGTAACGCTGCCGCACGAACCGCGCGCGCAGCAGGTCGACGCCGGGCAGGCCGGGGTGTTGCCAGTACCGCGCGACCTCACGGCTCATGTGGCCGATGGTAGCCCCGCACTAGGTCCCGGCCAGGTGGCGCTCGCATAGCACCCTGTCCCGCCCCGGGCCGTCATAGCCGGTCACCGGGCCGGTCACGGTGAAGCCGAGCGAGGTGTGAAAAGCGATCGAGGCGGTGTTGCCCGGCGAGGTGATCGCGCGGACCGTGTGCCTGCCGCCCGCCCAGGCGAGCGCGAAGAATTCGCCATACAGCCGGCTCGCGAGGCCCGTACGGCGGAACAGGGGCGCGACGCCGGCGTAGTGGATGTAGGCCTCACCGGGCCGCGACTGGGACAAGAACCCGGCCAGGAACCCGGCCAGGAACCCGGCCAGCTCCAGCGGGCGCGCGCCGGCTTCCGCCACCAGGCTGGTGCCGGTGAAATGATCAAGGAAGAGCCGCTGCAGCCCGGCCGCGACCGGCCGCCCCCACCAGTCGTCCATCACCGCGACAATGCGGTCGTAGTCGGTCGGCTCGGCGTGGCGGATGGCCGGGAACTCTGCCATAACGGTGCAGAATACGGTAATCCTTAACGGCTGCGCGCTTCGTGGCGCACCCCTGGTGCGGGCATCCCGTGGGTCAGTGCGGCAGGGGGCCACCCGCGAGCGCCACGATCGTTCCCGCCAGCGCCGCGCACGCCACCGTGAGCACCACCCCGCGCCGCAGCACAAGCAGCAGGACGGCGGCTCCGCCGAGGACGGCGTACTGCCAGGGCTGTGTGATCGCCCTCGCCAACGGGATCGCCGACCCGAAGATGGCGCCGATGGCGGCGGGCCCGGCACCGCCGAGGAACGCGGCCGCCCGCGCGTCGGTGCGCAGGCGGGTGAAGTGACGCCCGCCGATGAGGATGAACGCGAACGACGGCGCGAAAGCGATCGTGGCGGCGAGAATCCCCCCGCCGATCCCGGCTGCCGCGTAGCCGACCGCAGCGACGGTCTGGACGACCGGGCCAGGGGTGATCTGCCCGAGCGCGACGGCATTGAGGAACTCGCCACCGCTCATCCAGTGGTAGTGGCCGACCGCGTCCGCCTGCATCAGCGGAACGATCACGAAACCACCGCCATAGGAGAGCGCGCCGACCTTGACCGCGAGCCAGGCCAGCGAGAGCAGGACACCCGCGCCGAATCCCGCCGCCACGCGCATGGGGATCAGCGCGGCCGCGCCGGCGCCCGCGCCCGTTGATCCCTTCGATCCCTTCGGTCCTGTCCGATGTGTTCGCTCCAGCCCAAGTTCGGCAGCGCCGCAGGCGAACAGGACCAGGACCAGCCATGGCCCGAGGAGCGCGGCCGCAGCCGCGCCCGACGCAGCGTAGACCGGCCAGCGCAAGCTCTTGGCGTCCCGCGCGCGGTGCCAGCTGGTCGGCACGAGGAGCGCCCCGGCATGGACCGCGACCGCGGCGATCGCCGCGCCGGCCCCTGCGCCCGCGCCTTTCGCCCAGGACGGCGGTGAGCCGCCCAGAAACAGCGCGGCCAGTGCCAGGATCAGGACGAGGCCGGGAACGATGAACGCCGCACCGCCGGCCAGAGCCGCGAATCGGCCGCGGACACGCCAGGCGCAGAAGATCGCCAGCTGGGTGGAGGCGGGACCGGGCAGCAGGTTGCACACGGCAACCGCGTCCTCGAACTCCGCCGCGTCCAGCCACCGCCTGCGTTCGACGCACAGGTCGCGCAGCAGCGCGATGTGTGTCGGCGGCCCGCCGAAACCGATGCAGCCGATCCGACCCCACTCACGCAGCACGGTGAGCAGCCTTGGCCGTTCGATGTGCCGCGCCGCCTCGTCAACGTGGCGCCCCGGCTGGTCAACGTGGCGCCCTGCCTCGTCAACGTGGTGCTCCGGCCCATTCGCCGCTTGCGCCAGCGCCTCTCGAGTTTCCGCCGCCTCTCGAGTTTCGCGCGCTTCTTCTGTTTCCCGCGCCCCTCCTGTTTCCGGCGTCTCTGGCGTGCCCTTTGTCACGGGGGCATCCTCGCTCAGCTCAGTTCCCGGGGGTTGGGCTCCGGCCCGATGAGGCAGATTGATCAAGTCCCGTCTGATCAATCTAACCGGGTGTGTTCTCCCGGGGCGCCTGCGTCCATTCGCTCGTGCCGGGCCGGGGCACCGGGTTCGCCGTCGCTGGCCTGCCGATCACCCGCCCCGCGGTCATCTGGCCCGCGGTCGCCCGCAGGGGCAGGGACCTGCGGCCGGTGGCGGTGCGCAAGGACGGGTATCGTCACCCACCCGCCGACGAGGATCAGCCAGAAGTTGATCAATCGGTAGGTGAGGACGGCGGCCAGCGCGCTCGCCGCACCGAGCCCGGCGGCCGTGAGGGTCGCCGTCAACGTGACCTCTACCACAGCGAATCCGCCCGGGGTGACACCGGTGCTGCCCACGGCCGCGCCCGCGCCGTACACAAGAAGCAGGGAGTGCCAAGGAACCGGATTCCCGGTGGCAAGAATCGCGCAGGCCAGGCAGCCGCAGTCGGCGAGCCAGTTGAGGACGGCAAGCGAGAACACCTCGGCGTAGCGGGGCCACGGGAGCTTGATGCTCGCGACCCGGTCAAGAAACTCCTCGACACCGTCCGCGTCGAACCGTGGCCAGCGGAACCGGCGCTGCGAGACACGGACGAGGCGGGCGATGACCTGATGCAGCGCGCTGCGGGCGCGCTGGTAGCGCAGCGCGAGCAACACCGCGAGCGCTGGCACGGTGAACACGGCGGCGCCGGCGAACCCGGCCGCGGTCGCGGTCGCGGCGCCACCCGCGACGGCCCCGATGACGAGCACCAGCGCGAGTGCCGACGTGGACAGGATCGCGGACACGGCCAGCGCCCATCCGGTGACGGCCGGGCCGACGCCGTGCCGCCGGAAGTGCCGGTAGGTGTAGACAACGGCCAGCTGCGTGCCGGCGAAGGGAACCGACATCGACAGCGCGTTGCCCGCATAGGTAATCGCCATCACCGAGCCGAACCTGGCCTGGTCGCCTTCGGCGCGGAGCAGGCGGCGGCGGCTGAGCCCGAACGCGGCCAGCGACACCGCCTCGAAGACCAGCGCGAGCAGGAACCATGTCCAGTTGAGGTGCCCGAGCGTCTGCAGTGACTCGGCGAGCGTATGGCGGCTGAGGATGACGATGACGATCAGGACCGCCGCGACCACGAACGTCAGCACGATCCGACGCGCGCGGTGGGCCCTGACCTTCCTCGCGTGGTCGCCGTCGCTGCCTGGCACAGCGTGCCGCCTCCCGTCTCGTGCACCGGCTACGCGGTTACCCGGCGCCGGGGACTCCACCGTCCAGGATGCTGCGGCTGCGCCGGGATTTAGCGGCAATACCCCGGCTGCGCCGGGATATTGCCGCGATAACGGCATGACGCCGGGCGGAGTTCATACGTGCAGTATGCGCCTGTGGAGGCCAGTGACCCGCCGCCCACCACCCATCGACCGCCTCGAGCAGGCGCTCGTACTCGGTCGCGGCCACCGCCATCGCCACACCTGCGGCCACTATTACGGCCGCAGGGATGTACGACCGGGACGTCATACTTGCCCCGTATGCGCCAGCGGCATCACTCCGGTGTGGCAGGCGTCGCCGCGGCATGCAGCCGTGGTTCGCCGACAGAACACCGGCTGGTCCCGGTTGAAACTGCTGGCCCGTCCCGCTTTATAACAATGCGTCCACAGAATCTGGCAACCGCGTTGTGGCCTGGTCCGGCCCGGTCCCAAAATGACGCGCGTGTCACAACCTCCACACGATCAGCCCTCTTTCGGCATGCCGCCACAGCAGCCCCGTCAGCCGCTGGGGCCTCCGGCACATCCGTACGGGACCCGCCCCATTCCACAGGCCGGCTGGGACCAGCAGGCCTATCCCGGTGACCCTGCCTATCCGGGCTACAGCGATCCTGGGGAATACGCCGGCCCGGCCAGGTACCCGCCCGCACCCTCTGGTGGCGGGGGCGGTCGGCGCGGCCTAGCGCTGGCGCTGGGAGTCTTCCTGGCTTTGGCCCTGGCTGGCGGGGGAGTTGCAGCGTACATACTGCTCGGCCGCCACACCACGAGCCGGCCGGCCGCCCATGGCAGCCCGTCCAGCAGCCCCACGGCCACCAGCCGGGCCGTCACGCACAGCCGCGACCTGCGCACGTACCTGATCGGCAGGCCGAGCGGGTCGAACCCGTGGCCGACCCCGCTGGGCACCCACCGCCGACTGTCGCTTATCCAGGCAGCTGGGCTCAACGGAGGAACTCGCGAGATTCTCACCCGGTATCACTTCACCCATGGCGCCGTACGGTGCTGGCTGGGGGCGCACGGTTCCTCCATCGTTGACGTACGGCTCTTCGCGTTCGACTCGGCCCAGGATGCGCAGGGCCTTTTCCGTGACGCGAAGAAAGCGCAGGGCTTTTTCTGGGACGACGTCGACACAGGCTCGACACCGGGGCGCCATGCCTCAGCCAAATCAGCCGGAATAGCTGGCGTGCCGGGCGCCAGGGCCTACTTCGACGCGAAACCGGACCATTACGGCTACGTGCACGTGATCGCCCTCGGCATCAAGGCGGACGTGGTGTTCGTCGTGTCCGCCGGGGAGCCGGACACGGTCGACCTGGGCTTGCCGGCGAAGCTGATGCGGCGCCAGTACCACAAGCTGTGACCGGGCACGAGCGCTCGCCGCACGCCTCCAACCTGCATCGGCCGCCGCACGGAGCCAAGCCTCCAACCTGCATCGGCCGCCGCACTGGGTCAAACCGCCGCACGGAGCCAAGACCAAGACCTCCGACCTGCGTCGGCATTTTGGCCGATAACTAACATTATGTTAAGTTAGGCCAGAACCTGCCCAGCCAACCACCGCGGCCGCCCAGCACTCCACACCGGAGCGGGTCTGCCGCAAGCTTGATCCCATACGGCGGAGACTATTCAGCACATTCGGCTGAAAAATCTCCGCCGTAGCGGATCATGGTCGTTCACGTCGACGGTTGGCCGGGGCGGACGCGGAATCCGCCACCGTTCACGTCGACCCTGACGGGCATGCTCAGCGGGCCGGCGCGCGGGCCAGCGCGGCTTCGGCCGCAGCGACGAGCGCGGCGAGGATCAGGCCCGTCGTGAGGACGGGCTGTCCGGTGAAGGCGGCCGCGATCACCGCCGCGACAGCGACGGCGAAACACAGGTCAAAGAGCAGTTCCAGCGGCGTTGATACGCGGTGTTCTTCGGCGGTGCTGCGGGCCGTCATGCGACGGCGCCAACCCGGCCGCTCGTTCAACCGTGCATGCTCATGACGAATCGCTTCCTGCGGTTGCGCGATCTACCCGGCGTCCGGGAGCGCGCGTGATCTGGCCGCTCCGCCCTCAGCTGCCGTGCATACGATCACCCTGCCAGGCCATACCGGAAGGGAGCAGGCGAGATGAGCCAGCGCCAGCCCGACGCGCCGACCGCGGCAAGCGCCACAGCCTCGTACCGGCAGCCCGGCATTGTGCTGACCGACCACACCTTCACCGTCCCGCTGGACCACCACGACCCGCGCGGCGAGCAGATCACCCTCTATGCGCGAGAAATCTCGGCCCCAGGAAAGCCGGCGGCGAGGCTGCCGTGGCTGCTGTTTCTCCAGGGTGGCCCCGGTCATGCGGCACCACGGCCGATCGGCCGTGAGAGCTGGCTTGACCACGCCCTGGATGAGTATCGCGTTCTGCTCCTGGATCAGCGCGGGACCGGCCGTTCGGCACCCGCGAACCGGCAGACACTCAGCCGGCTTCCTGACGCCGCCGCGCAGGCCAGCTACCTCACTCACTTCCGCGCTGACTCGATCGTGGCCGACGCGGAGCTTGTGCGGCACGCTCTGATCGGCGAGGAGCCATGGACACTGCTCGGCCAGAGCTTTGGCGGCTTCTGCGTGGTCAGCTACCTTTCCGCCGCCCCAGAGGGCGTACGCGAGGCTTTCATCACCGGCGGGCTTCCCGGCCTCGACGTCAGCCCGGACGATGTCTACCGCGCCGCCTACCGCCGCGTATGCGCGAAGAACAACGCGCACTATGCCAGGTATCCCGGCGACGTCGCGCAGGCAAGGCTTGTTGCCGCGCACCTGCAAGGCCATCCGGAGCGGCTGCTCGGAGGCGGGCTCCTCACCGTGGAGGGATTCCAGGCGCTCGGGAAGATGCTCGGCATGAGTGCCGGCAGCCACCGCCTGCACTACCTGCTCGAGGACGCCTTCCTCGATGGCGAGCGACGGCTGTCCGACGCATTCGTGCACCACGTGCAGGCCGAGCTGACCTTTGCCACCACGCCGTTGTACGCGGTCCTGCACGAGGCGTGTTACGCGCGGATCGGATCCTGGCCGAGTTTCCGGAATTCGATGCCGGCGCGGCGCTGGCCGACGGCTCCCCGGTGTTTTTCACCGGCGAGATGATCTATCCATGGATGTTCCGCACCGACCCTGCCCTTGAGCCGCTTCGGGAGGCTGCCGACTTGCTCGCCGCGCGCGGCACCTGGCCGGATCTCTATGACACCGTCCGGCTGCGGGCCAATGAGGTGCCCACCGCAGCCATCGTCTACCACGGCGACATGTACGTCGACCGCGAGCACTCGCTGCGCACCGCGCACCAGATCCGAGGTCTGAAGACCTGGGTAACCAGCGAATATGAGCACGACGGCCTGCGCACAAACGGGCCGGAGGTCCTTGGCCGGCTGCGCGCGATGGTCCGCGAGGACATCTGATCTCGCCGAGGCGAACACCAGTTGCCTACGAAGAGTAAGATTCTTCTAACACATAGTTGCGAACGGGTGACGCCTCACCCGAGCCGCGACCTCGCGACCACGGAGGGCTGGCTCCGCGGCTAGCCTCGCCGGAACGTCCGTTGGGGGGCCGGATGGCCACGGTACTGCTGGCCGAGGATGACGCCGACATCCGCTACCTCGTGACCTTCAAGCTCCAGCAGGCTGGTCACGAGATCAGGGCGTTCGGGGACGGCCTGTCCGCACTCGCCGATGCGCGTGAAAACCCGCCGGATCTGGCCGTGCTTGACGTCATGATGCCCGGCATGTCAGGCCTCGACATGTGCCGTGAGCTAAGAAAGGCGCCGGTCACCGCCGAGGTCCCCGTGATCATCCTCACCGCCCGTGCGCAAGAAGCCGACGTCGCGGCCGGTTTCGCGGCGGGAGCGGACGACTACATCGTCAAGCCGTTCAGCCCACGGGAACTCGCTATCCGCGTCCAGGCGGTGCTGGCCAGAGTCCAGGCATGAGGTCGGCGATGGTGGCCTTCTCCCCACTCACCGCGGCAGCGCTCGCCGCAGCAGCGCTCGCCGCAGCCGGTCTCGCCGCCGTCACCGCAGGGGCCATCGGCACAAGTGGCATAGGGGGTCGGCCGTTATGATCTCAGGCTCCCCGATCGCGCGCCAACTGCGCCACGGCATGCTCCTGATTGTCGTGTTGCTCGGCGCCGCAGCCGCTGCTGCCGCCGCAGGAGCATTGCATCAGTACCGCGCGGTCGATCAGCTCACCGGCGAAGTCCAGCCGGTGCAACGCGCGAATGTTGAGGCCCGCGAGGACTTCGCCAGCACCCAGGCGGGGATCTCCGGGTACCTGCTCGGCCGCCGGGCGTACTACCTGAGGTTCTACCGCACCCAGCACAGGCAGTTCGGTTATTGGATCACCCGGCTGGGGCGCCTGGGCGGCCGGGCTATCGCCGGGAATCTCCGCACGCAGGAGGCCGCGGCCGCCGCTTGGTACCGGCTTACCGATCGCACGTTCGGGCTCCCCGAGGGCGATCCTGCGATCGGAAGGCTGATAGATGCGGCGGTGCCGAGCTCCACCGCGTTCTACACCGCGAATGAGTCGCTGGGGGAACGCCTGGACGTGCGAAGCCGGGCGCTCACCAGCGAAAGCCGGCGGGCGCTGGCCACCGGCCTGGCGTGGGGCGGTGTGTTGCTCTTCCTCACGATCGGCCTCGCAGTGACGGCTTCGGTGCGGACGATCCGCGGTATCACGGGCCCACTGAGCAGCCTGTCAGCGACGCTGCGGCGGCTTGCGGTCGGCGACCACGCCGCGCGGGCCGAGGTGAGCGGGCCTGCCGAGGTGCGCGAGGTGGCGCGGTCGGTCAACACGCTGGCCGACGAGAGCGAGCGGCTGCGGCGTGTGGAGCAGGAGCACGCCAAGCTGCGTGCGGTGGCCCGCGACGCCGGCAACCGGATCCGCGAGCATCTCCTGCCCGAGGACGTCATCCGTGCGGCACACACCGCGATCGAGCAGGAGCTGGACTGTGACTTCGTGCTCGTGCAACTGATCAGGGACGGCCAGCTGGGCAGTCCGGAGAGCTACCGCCGCGACTCACCGCTGCCGCCGGGGTTCCTCACCGAACCGGAGCACGCCATGGACTGGCTCATGAAGCTGTACAACCGCAGTGCGAGCATGGTGATCCAGGACCTGCGAGGCCCCGAGGGCGACGCGGTGCCTGCGGTGATTCGTGAGCCCATGCTTCGGGTGGGCATCGTGTCTCACCTGGCCACGCCCTTCGGCATTGGTTCAGAGGTTCTTGGGCTCCTCGCCGGGGAGCGCACCCGCGCCGGCCACCCGTGGACCGCAGCCGAGATCGACGCGTTCCAGTCAATAGCGGCCGACGTCGGCCGCGGGCTCAACCATGCCCGGCTCTACGAGGCGGAGAACCGCCTCGTAGAGGACCTGAAATCCCTCGACCGCGCGAAGACGGACTTTCTCGCGACGGTTTCGCACGAGCTTCGCACGCCGCTGACCAGCATCTCCGGCTACGTAGAGCTGCTGCGCGACCGGGAAGCCGGGCCGGTCACTCCCGGCCAGGACCTCATGCTCGAGACGATCCACCGCAACGCGGCTCTGCTGCGCAACCTGATCGAAAATGTGCTCACGATCTCCAAGATCGATCTTGGCGTATCGAAGACCGAGACGCGGCCGGTGAAGCTGTCGGAGGTCGTGTGCGCCGCGGTCACAGCCATGGATCCGGTCGCGGAGGCCGGCGGGGTAACGCTTGAGTCCGATTCCGCCGCGGAGCCGCTCATGGTCAGCGGCGACACCAGCCAGCTCGATCGGGTCCTGATGAACCTGCTGTCCAACGCGGTGAAGTTCACCCCAAAAGGCGGCAAAGTGAGGGTAACCGCCACCAAAGACGACAGCGAGGCGGTGGTGCGCGTATCAGACACCGGGATCGGCATTCCCGACAAGGACAAGAAGGATCTGTTCACCAGGTTCTTCCGTGCCTCCAACGTTGTCATGCGCGCGGTGCCAGGCACCGGCCTCGGCCTGTCGGTGTCGCACACGATCGTGGCTGACCACGGCGGTGAGCTGACCGTGCAATCGCGGGAAGGCGTGGGCACCACGGTCACCGTGCGGCTGCCGCTGCTTGATCCGCACGCTGCCGCCTGCCAGGAGGCGGTGCACAGCGAGCGGTCCTGACGCGGCGCTCGATCCCGCCAACCCCCGCTCACCCGGTAACCTTGCTGCGTGCCGCGTTACGAGTACCGATGCCGCACGTGCGGCGACACGTTTGAGCGCAGCCGCCCGATGAGCGAGGCGTCCGCGCCATGCCTGTGCCCGCAGGGGCATGACGACACAGTGAAGCTGCTGTCCACGGTGTCCGTCGGCGGAATGGCGGCAACACGAGCGGCCACGCAAGCGGCCGGGCCGGGTGCCTCGCCAGCGCCAGGTGCGAGGCGCCCGGGCGGCTGTTGCGGCGGTGCGTGCGGCTGCCGCTGACGTGCGATGAACCGCTGGCTGGCCCGGACGAGAGCGTTGCTGGCCGTGGCTGCCGCCGTACTGGTCGCCGCGCCCGTCATGGGTGCTGCCCGGCCGGCCGCCGCGGTGGCGCGACCGCACCGGCCCGCGACCGCGGCGCCCGGATCAGATGCCGGGATGCGGCCAGGTCAGGCGCCGGATGTGGTGCTCGTCGGTATCCCTGGACTGCGATGGACCGACGTTTCGCCGCGGGCGACCCCGAACCTGTGGCGGCTGGCGGCGAGCGGGTCGGTCGGCACGCTGGCGGTGCGGACGGTGCTGCCGCGGACATGTCCCGTCGATGGCTGGCTCACGCTCAACGCGGGCGCACGTGCCATGGCCCGGCACACGGTAAAGGGCCAGTGCCCACCGATCACCGCACCGTCGTCGCTTCCCGCGATCGCCGCCTATAACCGGCGGTTCCACTACAACGCCGACTGGGGGGCGCTCGCGTCGGCGGCCGGCCGCGGCGGCTGCACCACCGCACTCGGCCCAGGCGCCGCGCTTGCCCTGGCACGCCTGCCCAGTCAGCAGGACCGGCAGAACATCCGGCCGAACATAGCGCCGCGTTACCTGCCGGGCGCGGGCAGCGTAAGCCGTTCGGGACTCGTGCGATGCCCACTGACGGTCGCGGATCTCGGCACCGTCCCGGCGGGATCACGGCGCGCCGCCGCGGTGCGCGCCGACGACGCGGCGCTGGGCAGCATCGTGGCCGGGATGCCGCGGGGGGGTATCCTCATGGTGGCGGGCACCGCCGATGGCACCGCGCCGCACCTGCGCCTGCTTGTCGTCAGCGGTAGCGGGTACCGGGCAGGCCTTCTCGCCACCGCATCCACCCGGCAGCCGGGGCTGGTGCAGCTCACCGACCTCACCGCGGCGATCTTGACGTGGCGGCACCAGCCGCTCCCCACCGGCCTCGTGGGTTCGCCACTCACCCGGCAGGGCAGGGACGGCCTGGTCAGCACCGTGCGGGGCCTGGTTGGCCAGGACAGCGCGGCGCAGGTCTACCGTTCGACCTTTGGTTGGTTCTTTGCCGCGTACTCGGTCGGCGACGGCATCCTGTTCGGTGCGATCACACTGCTGTTGTGGGGCAGTTCACGCCGCAAGCGCCGTCGTGCGTGCGCACGGGCCGCCGGCGCCTTCGCCGGAGCGCTGCTGCCTGGCTCGTTTCTGGCCAGCGTGGTTCCGTGGTGGCTACTCCCCCATCCGGCGACCGCGCTTTATCTGCTGACGGCCGCCTGGGCAGCCGTGATCGGAGCCGTGGCACTGTCCGGGCCGTGGCGGCGTGACCCCTACGGCCCGCCTGGCATCGTGAGCGCGATCACCGTTGCCGTGATCGGGCTGGACGTCATGACCGGCTCGGCGCTGCAGCTTGGCACCCCGTTCGGCCTATCCACGCTGCTGGCGGGACGCTTTTACGGTGTTGGGAACAACGCGCTCGGCCCGTACGGCGCCGCTGGCATGCTGGCGGCGGCCTGGCTCGCCGGGGTCGCCGCACGCCGCAGGTTCAGCCCCGGGCCGCAGATCAGCCCCGGGCCGCAGATCAGCCCCGGGCCGCAGATCGGCCCCGGGCCGCAGATCGGCGTCGGCGAGCACGATCCGCCGCCGGTGCGCCGTGAGGCCCGCCGGGACGCCACGCTGGCCGTGGCCGGTGTGGCGATCTTCACGGTGATCGCATCGGGCTGGCCGGGGTTCGGCAGCAAGTTCGGCGGCACGGTCGCCATGGTGCCCGGGTTCACCCTGCTCGGGCTCTATGCTGCGGGTGTTCGGATCACGGTGCGCCGGGGTGCGCTGATCGCAGTCAGCGGTCTGGCGGCTGTCGCGGTTTTCGCTCTGCTCAGCTACTTCGTGCCCGTGACCGGGCACTCCCACATGGGCGAGTTCGTCGGTCAGCTGCTGCACGGCGGAGCAGGCGGGGTCCTTGACCGAAAGATCAGCTCCAACATCGGCTCACTGACGGTCACGCCGTACAGCCCGCTCGTGCCGATCGTCATGATCGCATTGGGGGCGCTGCTGCTGCGGCCCCGGTGGCTGGGTGCATGGTGGTTGCCCCGCACCTGGGCGACGCAGCCGGGGTTGCGGACCACATTGGCCGCCATGTGGATAGTCGCCCTACTCGGCTGGCTCGCCGATGACTCCGGGGTTACGGTGGCGGCCGCCGCGCTGCCGTTCGCGCTCCCCCTCGTCATCGCAATCCATGTCAGCGTCCCCGGCGCCGGTTCAGGTCGGCACGACGACACGGGTCCAGCCGCTCACAAGCCGGCTCGCGCGCACACCGGCTACCGTATCCGCAGATCATGACAGGTCATGACAGATCATGACAGGTCATGACAGGTCATGACAGGTAAGCCCCGGCCGGGAGCATACCCACGGCTTGCCCGCGAGCAATGGCAGCCTCACGGCAAACTCTGACGACATATGCATGGGCCGCGCAGGGCTGGGTAAGCAGCGGTTTTCGGGCCGTTCGGTCGGTAGTGTGGAAGGGAGGGTGGATGAAATGGGAGTGCCGCTGCTGCTTTTCGCGCTGGGGGCGATCCTGGCGTTTGCGGTTCGGGTCACTACACCTGTCATCAACCTTCAGATGACCGGCTTGGTGCTGATGGCGATAAGTGTGCTTGGCATTATTATGTCCAAGCGGAACTCCACCTGGGTGCGCAGGGTCATCATTGTCCCGCGTCGACGCAAACTGTCGCGAGTCGAGGAGGTCGATCAGGCGACTTACCCCCCGTATGTGAAGGAAAACCCCTACGCCAGTTTTGACCAGACCGGCACCGTCAAACCAGGTGACACGTCGGTCGAACGAATGGTCGCCGAGCACATGGCCGAGGACCGCTGACCGGGCGGATATCTTTCCTGCCAGAGGTGGCTTGAGTACGGATAACGGCTCGGGCGCTCGGTGTTCGGGCCGCACCACGCTCACGTCCCATGCTGACGTCGCAGAGCGGGAGCGCCAGCCGGGGCAGCCGTGCCGCAATGGCAACCCGGCCACGTGGTGATGGCCGTAGCGGGAGCCATAGTGGGGATGACTGCCTGACAGCGCTCCCCCGGCGTTGCCGCGTCCGAGCCGACTGCGGCCGACGGACAGTCGACATAATTCGCATAGCGCACGTATTTCTTCACCACCCGCGCGCCACGCAGCGGCAGCCGTTAAGTATCCGAGGTGGGCCGGGCGCGCCCGGCCCGTCCGGCCCGATGCGCCGTTGCGGCGAAACGGCGGGAATCTGCCCGCCCGGCCAGGGAATCCCAATAGAAAGCTGAGTTGCCGCACAGGGTACGAACGCGGTACGCGAACGGTACGGCGGCACATTGGGGAGCTGGTTATGGCCGAGGCATCAAGCGCCAGGCCGGATGCGGGTGGACACTCCACCCATCCGGTCCTGGTCGGCTATGACGGCTCGGAGTCCAGCCGCCATGCGCTTGCGTACGCGGCGGGCATGGCCCGTCGGCAGGGCGACTACCTGATCGTCGTGCACGTGAGCCAAACCCAGGTGGCAACCCTCGGCGGGTTCCCGCTCCTGCCGTTCGCCCCGGGCAGCCTGCGACCGTCCGGCACGGATCTGAACTGGCTCTACGAGGAACTCGCCGAAGTGGCCGACATCACCGGACTTTACGTTGAGGTAGTGCAGCGCGATGGGGACCCGGCGAGGGAACTCGCCTACATGGCAGCCGAGAAAAACGCGGACGCGGTCGTGATCGGCGCTCCCGAACACCTGCTGCACCGCCTCGCCGGGTCGGTCCCCGCCTGGCTGGCGCGCCACGCCTGCTGCCCCGTGGTGATCGTCCCGTAAACGGCTTCGTCAGCCGATCCGGCGCGGCCCCAATCCACTCCAACCCGGGGCGGTTACGCTCAGTCTCTGCGAACCGCCAACTTCCGTAATGTTGCGCCACGACTCACCTCCGCACCGTACATTTAGAGGTCTAGTAGCGTCATCGGCACGGGTCTCACGTCCGGCCGCGCTGTCTGCCGCGATATCGGAATTGGCGAGGGGGGCGCGTGGGCCGCAGGCTGGTAGGGCTGGAAGTTCCCGTCTTCCCTAACCGTCGGATGATCAAAATACTTGACTCCACCATTGAGCCCGACGCCAGTTCGCCGCTCCCGCCCGTTGGCGCCCTCATCAGTGTCAACCGTGAGCAGCTTTGGATCGGGAGCCTGCAGGATCACATTTGGGTACGCCTCACCCTGGAAGAGTGGGACGGCGCGCCGCCCAACGGTAGCGACGGCTGGGAAGAAGAAGCCAAGGGCGAACTGTACCTGCGCGGCCACCTGACCGTCGACATGGGCGTGTCGGGCCGGGCAGTCGAGGCCCTGCGCCTGGTCAGCGGCGTGGGTCGGTACGCGGTCCGGGTCTACGCGCGTAACCGGGAGCAAGTCGCCCGCCTGTACGATCAGTTGTTCGACCGCTACGCTGACCCCCTTGGCGACGACTTCTCCCGCGCCATGCGGGAACTCGAAGGGATCGAGCAGTACCTAGTGCAGCTGTGGCGTGAGTTATGAGCCTATGACGGGGCACGGCGACTGGACCGGGCACCCTGGGAACGGTTCGCCCACCCCGTGGGGTCCACCCCCTGGCCCCGGCCCCCCGCCCGGCGGTCCACGGGGTTTTCCCGGTCGCTCAGAGGGCCCGCCCGGCGGCCCCACAAACATGCCCCCCGGCCAGCGCAGGCGGAAGGTCATCGCCCTCGTGACCGTGGTCGCCGTCCTGGCCGCAGCCGCGGTCGCCGGAGGCAGCTACCTGCTGTTGCGCACGAGAGGTAGCCCGGCCCAGACAGCCGCGGGCTACCTGTCCGCGTGGCAGCGCGGAAACACGGCCGGGATGCGGCAACTGTCGGTCAACGTCCCGCCCGGCGGCCTCGCCGCCCCCATCGCCCAAGTGGATCACGATCTCGGCGTGCGGAGCCGCGAGCTGCGGCTCGGCCGGGTCGCCCCTGGGGCAGGGGAAACGGCTCGGGCCGCGTTCACCGCCACGCTGACCCTGGCGGATGGCCTGCGCTGGACCTACCAGGGGAAACTGGACCTGCTGAAGCGCAGCCGCCACTGGTGGGTGAACTGGAGTCCCTCCGCCATATACCCGCTGCTCAAGCCGGGAGAACGGTTCCACGTTAGCGGTGCCTGGCTGTCGCGGGCGCCGATTCTCGCGGCGGACGGCACGCGGCTGGACTCGCCGGAGGCGGTCGCGGAGTCGGGTTCGGTCGAGATGCTGACCGGCACCGTCGGACCGGCGACCGCCGGCCAGCTCAACCGGCTTGGCCCGCCGTACCAGAAGGGTGACATGGCCGGTCAGGACGGTCTCGAGAAAACCTACGAGCGCAGGCTCGCGGGAACACCGCGCACGTCGATCCGGCTCGTGAACGGCCAGCGCCACGTCGTCGCCACCGTGGCAAACTTCGGCGGCAAGCGCGGAACACCCCTGCGGACCAGCATCGATATGGGGGTCCAGCAGGCCGCCTCGCACGCGGTCGCGGCGGTGAGCAAATACAACGTGGGCATGGTCGCGCTACGCCCGTCGACCGGCCAGGTGCTGGCCGTCGTGAACAAACCTGGTGGCTTCGACCGCGCCCTGCTCGGCACGTACCCGCCGGGCTCCACGTTCAAGATGGTCACGGCGTCGGCGCTCGCCCTGACCGGGATGCAACCCTCGGACAAGGTGGAGTGTCCCGCCACCCTTGATATCGGGGGCCGCAAGTTCCACAACTTCGACTACGAGAAGTTGGGCACCATCGACCTGCTCACCGCGTTCGCCGTGTCCTGCAACACCACGTTCGCCGGGCTCGCCGCCGATCGCCTGGGCGGCGGAAAGCTGGGCACGATGGCCAGGCAGTTCGGCTTCGGCCTGACGCCCCACCTCGGCATCCCCGCGGCTCTCGGCAGGTTCACCGCGCCCTCGGACAGCACCGAACTGGCGGCTGACGGGTTCGGGCAGGGCACCGACATCGTCAATCCGCTCGAGATGGCCACGATTGCCGGGGCGATCGAGGACGGCGTGTGGCGCTCGCCACGGCTAGCCGCCGACCACTCGCTGCCTGCGCAGGTTTCGCACCGGCTGAGCCCGGTGGTGACCAGCGCGTTGCGGCCGATGATGGGCGCCGTAGTCAAGATCGGAACCGCCGCGGCTGTTGGCTTTCCCCCGGGCGTCTACGGCAAGACCGGCACCGCGGAATATGGCACCCGGCGGAACCCGCCGTCGCACGCGTGGTTCGCTGGTTACCGCGGTGATCTGGCGTTCGCGGTGATCGTCGAGGGCGGCGGGACCGGCGCCGAGCAGGCCGGCCCGGTGGCGAACGCCTTCCTGCGCAGCCTGTAGCGGTCTTTGATGGGTCTCGGGGGGGCGCGGCTGCCCCCGGCGCTGGGTTCAGGTCAGTGCGCGGGTTTGGCATCCGAACGGCTCGCGCTCGGGTCCGCTGCCACTCCTGCACCGCGTTGTGCAGCCGATGTGGGGGCGGAAGGAGCCTGGCGGCCGGCGCTGGGATCGCTGATCACGGGCTGTGTCGCCTGCGTCGACCGTGTTGACTGTGACGACGCCGGCGCGGGCCGCGGCTTCGGCGCGTGACGCATACTGAGCGGGATCACGGTGTAGGCCGCCACGGAGATCACGGCGAGGGTAACCAAGGCAATCAGGGACGCGATCATTCGCCCGCGTCGTGACCGAAGCATAAACGCGAAGCCGGGATGCCCGAACGCCGTCAGCCGGGCCGCGAGCCCGGGATCCTCGTCGGCCAGCCGCCGCTCGATTTCCTCGAGTATGCGCTGCTCGTCCATCGACAGGGCCATTCCGCGCCCTCCGCTTGGCCCAGGATTATAGATGCATCTACTATCCCCCGTGACGTGATCGTTATCCATCCCCCAAAGGGGGTTAAACGTGCCCGGTTGGACAGTGGGTGATTGCGTGGCGGCGAAGCCAGTCCGCAGGTGGAAGTGATGAAGGACCCGAAAGCCGCCGCCGGACGCGTCGCGGGATTGGCGCGGGCGCGGGCGCGGCGAACTCGCGGGTGAGCGGCGACATAAGACGGCTGGTGGCCAGCGACCTAGCGTGGAAGAACACCTCGCCGGTCACCTCCGGCTGTTTGTGGTCAAAGTCCAGATGCCGGGACATTTCGGCCGGATCGCGCCACGCATCGGCCCGATAGGCCGCCTGACCGATGTACAGCTCGGCCGGGGTGCCGGCGACCGCCTGAGACCACCAGCGCACGAGGGCCGCGTACGGGGCGGCGCGATTGCTGATCTCCCAGTACAGCTGGGGCGCTACGTAATCCAGCCAGCCGCCCCGGATCCACGCCAGGGCATCCGCGTACAGGTCGTCGTAGGCCTGCAGCCCCAAGGTGAGCGAGCCGGCCGGGTCCGTCGAAACGTTACGCCAGATCCCAAATGGGCTGACACCAAACGTGGCCCACGGGCGAATGCGCCGGACCTCGGCGGACACCTCGGCGATCAACAGCTCAGCGTTGTGCCGACGCCAGTCCGCCCGCGAGACGAAACCGTCGCCGTAGCGCCGGAACGTGGCCTGGTCGCCAAACCGCTCACCGCCCACCGGGTACGGATAGAAGTAGTCGTCCAGGTGGACACCATCAACGTCATACCGCCGGGCGACGTCACCGATCACGCCTACCGCGAGAGCCCGCACGGCCGGGTTTCCCGGGTCGTACCAGAGTTGCCCACCATACTCAACCACCCAACGCGGGTGGCGCCGCGCCGGATGGGCCGCCACGAGCCCGCTCCGCTCCCGTCGCTCGCTTACCCGGAACGGGTTGAACCATGCGTGCAGCTCGAGGCCACGGTCGTGCGCGGCGCTGACCGCGAACGCGAGGGGGTCGTAGCCAGGCGAGCGGCCCTGGACGCCGGTGAGCCATTTCGACCATGGCTCGTAGCGGGACGGGTACAGGGCATCTCCGGTGGGCCTGACCTGGAGCAGCACCGCATTGAGCCGGAGCCTTTCGGCCAGGTCCAGCAGGTCCGCGAGTTCAGCCCGCTGGCGGTCGGCGGATAGACCTGGCCGTGATGGCCAGTCAAGGTTCTTGAAGCTGCCGATCCAGGTACCGCGAAGCTGCCTGCTGGCGATCCCGCCCGGTGCGATCCCATCGGGCGGGATCGCGCCGGCCACGATGCCGCCGGGCGCGCATCCGCTTCGCACGGGTTGTGTATGGGGCACGCGGCGGGCCGCGCCATCACAGGCCGCTCCCCCGGCTATCAGCGCCGCGCCCGCGACGCGGAGCGTATCGGAGATAAAGGCACGCCGCCTCATGGTCGGGCGCGCGGGTGTCCGCGGCGGCGCGTTCTACCGGTGACTCGTGTCGATGACGCAGAACCGGTCACCTTCGGTGCCCCGACGGTTCCGATCCGAAGCATGGCCCAATTGTGGCAGACGTGCTCGCCGCACCAGGAAACCTGCCACCCTGGCTGATCGAATTTCAGTTCTATTATGATGGGACGTGGCGCGACGGGCTACGTGCCGAGTCCCACCGGGAGGAGGACCGTTGCGTTGGGACAACCTGAAGCTTGACGACACGTCGAGCGTGGCGGGCCCGCCACCGCCCGCAGCAGCGCTGTTTGAGCGGGGCGCGGTGGCCCGCACCTTCGACACACCCGGCTTTCGCGGGATCACCTTCTATGAAATCCAAGCGCGATCAATCATCAACAAGGTCCCCGCCGCATCCCGTGTGCCATTCCGCTGGACAATCAATCCATACCGGGGCTGCAGCCATGCCTGTCGGTACTGCTTTGCCAGGAACACCCACACGTACCTGGATTTCGACGCCGGGCTGGATTTCGACTCGAAGATCGTCGTCAAGGTCAACGCGCCCGAACTCGCCCGGAAGGAACTCGCGGCACCGCGGTGGCAGCGCGAGCACGTGGCGATGGGCACCAACGTCGATCCCTACCAGCGCGGTGAGGGCCGCTACCGGCTCATGCCGGGCATCATCTCGGCACTGCGTGATGCGGCCAACCCGTTCTCGATCCTGACCAAGGGAACGCTGATCCTGCGCGACATCGACCTGCTGCTCGAAACGGCGCAGGTGACGGATGTCGGTCTCAACGTCTCGGTAGGTTCTGTCGATAAAGAGCTCTGGCGGCTGGTCGAGCCGGGAACGCCGAGCCCGCGGCGGCGGCTGGGCGTCTGTGCGGCGCTCACGGACAACGGGCTCGGGTGCGGCGTTCTGATGGCGCCCATCATCCCGTACCTCTCAGACTCGCCGTCCCAGCTCGCGGAAACCGTACGGGAGATCGCCGCAGCGGGCGCTTCGCACGTGTCCCCGATCGTGCTGCATCTGCGGCCGGGCGCGAGGGAGTGGTTCAGCGCCTGGCTACGAGAGCACCATCCCCGGCTCGTTCCGGCGTACCGGGAGCTTTATGGGAATGGCAGTTACGCACGGAAGCCGTATCAGCAGCGGATCGGCGATCAAGTGCGCGAGCTTGCCGAACACCACGGCGTCGGCCGCGTACGCGCAGGAGCCGCCCGCAAGGGCCAGGGTCAGGCTGCGGCGGTTCATCCACCCGCAGACATCAGCCGGCACGAACAGCTCACTCTGCTCTAGACCGGAGTTCCCCCCGGGCTTCCGTTTGCCGGGACGGCCCATTCGACGGCCGTGCCGCCGCCCGGGCGCCTTTCGATCGTGCACGTGCCCCCGAGAAGCTCAGCCCGCCCGGAAAGGCTGTCCAGCGCGCTCGTGTCGGCCGGTGTCTGTCCGGGCGGTGCCCGGCGGTTGTCGGTGACCCGGAGCTGCAGGAGCCCTTCGGTCAGGTTGATCTTTATTTCTGCCTCGCTGGCATGGGGATGGCGCGCGGTTTGGGACAGGAATTCCCGGAGAGCTGCGATCAGCTCGTCGGCGACCTTCCCATGGACACCAGCGCCTGGAACCCCTTCGAATTGCAGCTGCGGCGTGAAGCCAAGGCTGGGTTCGCACTCGCTCACCAGGTTCAGCACCCGGTTGCGCAGACCGCTGCTTCGCCCCGCGGTCAGGCCGAAGATTACGGTACGCAGCTCACGGATTACCTTGTCGATCTCGTCCACCGCCCCTGACAGGGCGGACGCCGCGGATGGATGACGGCCAGCCGTCGACTGGAGGATCAGCCCTGCCCCGGACAGCCGCCGGATCACCACATCATGGAGACCGCCGGCAATCCGCTCGCTTTCGTCGGCCAGGTCGAGCTGGCGCTGCAGCTCCATCGCCCGCGCGGTTTGCGCGAGGATTCGCGCGCGCATCGTCTCCACCGCCCGGGCCACGGTAGACAGCTCTCGTGGACCCCTGACGTCGACCGAGTGCCCGAGATCTCCCTCGGCCACCCGCCGCACCTGAGCCACCAGTCTCGTTAGCGGCCGCGACAGCGAGTTGCGCAGCATCAGCGCCGATACGACCAGCAGAAACAGCGCGACTATGCCCGCGGCGATGGTGAGCCAGTTGGCGGTGGCCTGCGCCGAGTTAATGGCCGCGACCTCGGCGGCCGCCAGCTGATTGACCCGCGCCGCGAGGTCGGCAAGCCGCGCTCGTAGCGCGTCGAATAGCTGCCTTCCGGTCAGCGCCTGTCGCAGCACCGCCTGGTGGGACCGTGCCGTCTCCTGACGCTGATTGATCTCCAGAAGTGCAGCCTTGGTTCGCCATGCTCCCGCCGCGTGGCTGACATCTGCCAGCCGACGCTGTGACCGCGAATCGTCCGCCAGCTCGATCCGTAGTTGCCGCAGAAGCCTCGCCGCGTCGCTGCGGCCAGCGTTGTAGGGCTCGAGGAACAGCGAGTAGCCCGTGAGTTGGTACCCGCGCGCTCCGGTTTCCTCGTCCACGTACGCCTCGCCCAGCTTTGCCACCGCGGCCTGGGCTGGACGGATCATCTTCCTCAGATGGTGCTGCGTCGAGGTGACCTGCTGCTGGACGAGGAGGGTGCCGATCGCGCTAACCAAGAGCAGGAGGATGAGCGCGCCCACCAGCAGCTGCACCTGCGACCGCAGCGTTCCGAGCGGCCCCCCTGGACCCTTCACCCCACCAGTATCCACATGTAGGCGCTAATCAAGGCATCCTCGGCCTCAGCGCATCTCCCCTTTCCATCGGCCGCGATCCCCGGAGCTTCCAGCCGCCGCTCCGCACTGATCAGGCCGTGGCGCGCGCCGCGGCAGCCGTTCGGTACCAGGATCCATGACGGCTGCCGCGGGCGTGCCGGGATCCTGGGCCAACCGCCGACCCGGGACGCTTGGCTCCCGCGGCCTCACCGTACAGTGAGTGCCGTGGGAGCCGAGCCGTACGATGTCATGGGCCTGCGCGGGCTCGTTGTCCGCACGGTACCGGTCACCAAGCCTGCCCGCCTGCTCGCCGGGCTTCCCGATCCTCAGCTCGTTTCCGCCTGGATTCATCGCGGCGAAGGTCTGGTGGGCTGGGGTGAGGCCGCAAGGATCAACCTTCCTGCCGGGCCTGACCGTTTCGCCACCGGTGAGAAATGGCTGCGTGCGCTGTTCGAGGGCGCCGACATTACCGACCCGGTCGGCGTGCCTGGCTCAGGCCCGGTCGCCTTCGGGAGCTTTACGTTCGATCCCACATCCGAGGGCTCGGTGCTCGTAGTGCCGCGCGCGGTGCTCGGACGGCGCGGCGGCACCGCGTGGGTCACAACCATCGGCGACGGGGACGACCCACTGATGCCGGCCATCCCGGAGGAGGCTCCGGCCGAAATCCGGTGGCAGGACGGCTCGCTCACCGCACTCCAGTGGGAGCAGGCGGTGGCGATCGCGGTAGCCAGGATCAAGGTTGGCGCTCTGGGCAAGGTGGTGCTGGCGCGTGATCAGCGCGCCGCGGCGATGTGGCCGATCGATGTGCGTGTGCTGCTGCGCAGGCTCGCATCACGCTACCCGGAATGCTTCGTCTTCGCGTGTGCGGGACTCGTCGGCGCCACGCCCGAACTGCTCATCCGGCGCGACGGTGATCGGATCGGCTCGCTGGTCCTGGCCGGAACGGCGCCCCGCGGCTCCTGCCCCCGCGACGATGCGGCGATCGGCGCCGCGATGCTCGCGTCGGCGAAAGACGTCGAGGAACACGAGTACGCGGTCGCCTCGGTGCGGGATGCCCTGGCGCCGCTCTGCGTCAGTCTCGACGTCGAACCGCTACCCTCCCTGCTGCGGCTCGCGAACGTTCAGCACCTGGCGACGAGGGTGAGCGGGCGGCTCGCGGCCGACCGCAGCGCGCTCGGCCTGGCCGCTGCGCTGCATCCGACTGCCGCCGTATGCGGAACTCCGACTGACGCCGCGCTGGAGCTGATCCGTGAGCTCGAAGGCATGGACCGGGGACGCTATGCGGGCCCAGTCGGATGGGTGGATCTACGCGGAAATGGCGCCTGGGGCATCGCGTTGCGCTGCGCGGAACTTGACGGCATTAACGCCCGGCTGTTCGCCGGCTGCGGCATTGTCGCAGGCTCAGACCCGGCCGCCGAGCTAGCCGAGGCGCAGCCGAAGTTCCGCCCGATGCAGTACGCGCTTGAAGGCTGAACTCAGGATCGGCCACGAAAACGATCTTGACGCCGTGGGCGGCTTGACGGAACAATCCTTGGATTTACATCGCCCCAGATCACGGCGCGATTGCGGTTACGTAACCCATTCCCAAGGGTTTCGCGCGTCATCTAGACACACGTGTGCCTAGCGCGTTTAGCTCCAGTAAATGTAAGGACACGACCGTATCGGCCTGCGCCCACTCGGATGCTTCCCAGCCGGGCCGGAAGGAGTAACTCCCGATGAGACCCCGACCCATACGGGTTGTTGCGCTTGCTGCGGCGGCGCTGGCCGCCGCCTCGCTGGCGGCCTGTGGAGGAAGTGCGAAACAGGCTAACACGAGCACCGCGGGCAAGCCCGTGCTCGGCGGAACGCTGCGGTTTGTGGCCAGCGGCGACGTGGACCACCTCGACCCGCTGAGCTTGTATTACACCAACGTCGCCATACTCGCGCGCGCCTTCTCCCGCCAGCTCATCACCTACCCGGCGTCGAACAACTTCCAGAAGGGCATCGCCATCGTCCCTGACATGGCGACCACGGTGCCGACGGCGTCCAACGGCGGGATCAGCGCTGACGGGAAGACGTACACCTTCCACCTGCGCTCCGGCGTGAACTGGAACACCAGCCCGCCGCGCCCGGTGACGGCACAGGACTTCGTCCGCCAGTTCAAGCGGATGTGCAACCCGGTCGTCGGTGTCGGTAACCCTACGTACTACACGAGCACGATCGATGGCCTGACGGCATACTGCGACGCCTTCGCCAAGCTCCCTTCGACGGCGACCGCTTCGCAGCTGGCCAACTTCCAGAACAGCCACAACATCTCCGGCGTTACGGCGCCGGACGCGTCCACGCTGGTCATCAAGCTGGCGCAGCCGGCCAGCGACTTCCTCAACATCCTGGCGATGCAGTTCGCGTCGGCCGCGCCGCAGGAGTGGGACAGCTACCTGCCGGACAGCGCCCAGTTCCGTCAGCATGTGTACTCCGACGGCCCCTACCAGGTCTCCTCGTACACCGCCGGTAAGTCGATCGTGCTGACCCGCAACCCGACCTGGAAGCAGTCCACCGACCCGGTACGCCACCAGTACGTGGCCAAGATGGTGGTAACCGAGGGCACCGACGACCCGAACACGGCGCTGCAGGACGTCAAGGCCGGTTCCGCGGACCTGGTCTGGGACCTTCCGGTGCCGACCTCCGCGATCCCGACCCTGCAGGCGTCGCACGACCCGAACTTCAAGATCTGGGAGGGTCACATCACCAACCCGTATGAGGTCTTCAACCTGCAGGCGGGCCCGACCAAGAACCTGAGGGTGCGGCAGGCGATCGAGTACGCGATCGACAAGGTGGCCCTGGCCAAGATCTACGGCGGCACCACGCTGAACCCGCCCATCACGACCGCCATCCCGCCGGGCAACGTCGGCTACCAGCAGTACAACCTGTACCCGACGCCGGGCAACAACGGCGACCCGGCCAAGTGCAAGTCAATGCTCGCGCAGGCCGGCTACTCGCACGGCCTCACCCTCATCGACGCGTACCGCAACGCGGGCAACCACCCCGCGGTCTTCCAGTCCGTGCAGTCCGACCTGAAGGCCTGCGGGATCACGGTGAAGGGCGTGCCCATGCAGCAGGGCAACTACTACACCTGGCTGGGGAACCCGTCCAACACCAAGGGTCACAAGTGGGACCTGTCCGAGCCCGGCTGGGTGCCGGACTGGTACGGCAACAACGGCCGGACCACCCTGCAGGTGCTGTTCACCGCGCCGTGCGTGAACCCGACGACGAACTACGGCTGCTACAAGAACGCCGTGACGGACGACCTGGTCAACAAGGCCCTCACCGCGACCAGCACGTCGGCGGCGGCCAGCTTCTGGCACCAGGCGGACATGCAGATCATGAAGGACGCGGTCATCGTGCCGTTCATGAACAACAACACCCCGGTGTACAAGGCCACCCGGGTGAAGAACGCGATCTGGAACTGGACCGACCAGATATACGACCCGACCCAACTCTGGCTCAGCCCGAACAACCCGTAAGCCGATCCGATGGCTGTGGCCGGGCACGCTTTGCGGCGTGCCCGGCCACAGCCGAATTTGGGCACCGCCGGGTTAGGATCGCAGCGGAGGAACGGTGTAATGAGCCTGCTTGAGGTCACCGACCTGCGAGTGAACTTCCCCACTTCGGATGGTCTCGTCCAGGCGGTGCGGGGCGTCTCGTACCGGGTAGACCGAGGACAGACTCTTGGGATTGTGGGCGAATCCGGGAGCGGGAAGACTGTCTGCACGCAGACGCTGCTCGGGCTCACGCCCGGTGCCGATGTCAGCGGCCGCGCCCTTTTCGACGGTATGAACCTGCTCACCCTGGGCACCGATCAGATGCGCCACGTCCGAGGTGCCCAGATTTCTGCGATCTTCCAGGATCCGCTGACCAGCATGCATCCGCTGTACCGGGTGGGCTGGCAGATCGCCGAGATGATCCGCACCCACGACAGGTCCGTCAGGAAGGCCCAGGCACAGCAGCGTGCGGTCGAGCTGCTCACCCAGGTGGGGATACCGCAGGCGGCGAGCCGGGTGGATGACTACCCCCACCAGTTCTCTGGCGGCATGCGGCAGCGAGCCATGATCGCCATGGCGCTGGCCCTGAACCCCAAGCTCATCATCGCCGACGAGCCCACCACGGCGCTCGACGCCACCGTCCAGGCGCAAATCCTCGACCTGCTGATCCGGCTGCAGCGGGAGTACGACACAGCGCTGATAATGATCACCCACGATTTGGGCGTGATCGCTGACCTCGCTGACGCCGTCATGGTCATGTACGCGGGCCGGGCGGCCGAGTACGCCGACCGGCACACGCTCTTCTACCAACCACACCACCCCTACACCAAGGGTCTGCTCGAATCCATCCCCGGCAGCACCGGCGCCGCGGAGCGGTTGCGCCCCATTCGCGGACAGCCGCCGAGCCTCATCAACGTGCCGTCAGGCTGTGCGTTCCATCCGCGCTGCCCATATGTCATGGACCGCTGCATCAGCGAGATGCCCCAGCTCATCACCGTGCCAAGCGACGCTGGGGGGCACCGGTCAGCCTGCTGGCTGCCGCCCCAGGCGACCGGTCTTGGCCGCGACGCCGAGGAGATGCGCGGGCAGGCCGTGGGCTCGGACCGTTCCGGCCGCGCTAAGGCCATCGCCGAGGCCGCGGCCGCTGGCAGCGAGCTGAGGGGAAGCGTGGCATGAGCGACGCGACGGTGCCGCCACCGACCGGCGTCGGCGGCATCCCGGCCAGCGGGGACGCGGGCGTGCTGCTCCGCGTCGAGAACCTGGTGAAGCATTACCCGGTCCGCGTCGGCGTGCTGATCAAGCGCGAAGTGGCGGCCGTCCAGGCGGTCGACGGCGTGAACCTGGAACTGCGGCGCGGTGAGACCCTGGGGCTGGTCGGCGAGACCGGTTGTGGCAAATCGACGCTCGCCCGCTGCATCGCCGGGCTGCATCCGGTCACCTCAGGACGCGTCTCGTTCGACGGCAAGGACATCACCAATCTGTCACGGCACAAAATGCAGCCGTTCCGCCGCGACATTCAGATGATCTTCCAGGACCCTTACGGCTCGCTGAACCCCCGCCGCCGGGTGGGTTCCATCATCGGCGAGCCCTTCACCGTGCACAAGATCGCTTCAGGGGAGGAACGCAAGCGCCGGATCCAGGAGCTGATGGAGCGGGTCGGGCTCAATCCCGAGCATTACAACCGGTTCCCGGCTGAGTTCTCCGGCGGTCAGCGCCAGCGGATCGGGGTGGCGCGGGCGCTTGCCGTGCGCCCGAAACTGATCATCTGTGACGAGCCAGTCTCCGCGCTCGACGTGTCGATTCAGGCGCAGATCCTCAACCTGCTCGAGGACCTGCAGACGGACTTCGGCCTGACTTACCTGTTCATAGCGCACGATCTGTCGGTAGTGCGGCATGTCAGCGATCGGGTCGCGGTGATGTACCTCGGCAAGATCGTCGAGATAGGAAGACGGAGTGAGGTGTACGAGAGCGGACGGCACCCCTACACGACGGCACTGCTGTCCGCCGCGCCGGAAGCCAACCCCGCCCAGGCTGCCTCGCGGCAGCGGATCATTCTGGTCGGCGACGTGCCGTCACCGCTCAATCCACCCACCGCCTGCAGGTTCCACCCCCGCTGCCCCAAAGCACAGGAGCTGTGCTCGCAGGCCGAGCCGCCGCTTGAGGTGAAGGCGGGCGATCCGGACAGTCACCAGGCGGCGTGCCATTTCCCGGTCGAGCCCGGCGAGGATCTCGCCCAGGCGGCCGACGCGCTTCGCGCGCAGGCAGAGCCGACCCTCGGCTGAGGCGCGGCGAGAGGAACACCGATGAGCCTGACCGAAGTCCAGTTCGAGGGCGCATCCCTCCAGGAGGCGCCCGCGCGCGCGATCGCGGGCCGCAGCCCATGGCAGCTTGCGTGGCGGCGGCTGCGCTCCGACCGGGTGGCGATCGCATCCGGGATCGTGATCCTGCTGCTCTGCGCGGTCGCGCTCGCAGCGCCGCTCATCTCCGGCGCCGTCGGGAAGTCCTACGCCCAACAGTTCCGCGGCACCGGGGTGACGGCGTACGGACTGCCGGTCGGGCCGAGCAACACCTTCTGGTTCGGCACCGACAACCTGGGCCGTGACATCTTCATCAGGGTGGTCTACGGCGCCCGGGTCTCACTGTTCGTCGGCCTCAGCTCGACATTGATCGCGGTGGTGGCCGGGGTGGCGGTCGGCCTGTTCGCCGGCTTTTACGGCGGAGTTATCGATGGGGTGCTGGCCAGGTTCATGGACACGGTGCTGGCCTTTCCCTACCTGCTGCTTGGTATTGCGCTAGCGGCGATCTTCGGCCCGAACCTGCTCATGGTGATCGGCGTGATCTCATTCTTCTCCTGGGCCGCTCTGTCGCGGATCGTGCGTGGCCAGACCCTGTCCATCAAGGAGAAGGAGTACATCGAGGCGGCGCGGGCGATCGGGTCGAGCCCGTTTCGGATCATGTTCGTCGACATCCTGCCGAACGTGCTTGCCCCCGTGATTGTGATCGCCACCCTGCTCGTGCCCAGCGCCATAGTCTTCGAGGCGACGCTGTCGTTTCTCGGCGTCGGCGTGGTACCGCCCACGCCGAGCTGGGGAAACATGATCTCCGACTCGCTGCAGTTCTACCAGGTCGCATGGTGGTTCCTGGTCTTCCCCTCGGCCGCGCTGCTGCTCACGACCCTCGCGTTCAACCTGCTCGGCGACGGTGTCAGGGACGCTCTCGACCCGCGGACCGAGCGGATCTTCGCCGCCCGCCGCAAACGTCGCACGCTGGACGTGGAACAGCTACCGGCCACGGTGGCAGCGCAGGAGGCCGGGCCCGGGGCTGCGGGAACGGTGGGATGACACGATGGACTTCCTCCGCTTCCTCATGCGCCGGATCATCCTCGGCGTCGTCGTGCTGTGGCTGGTCACGGTCGGCACGTTCTACCTCTTCTTCGTGTCGCCACCGGACGTGGCCAGAACCCTCTCCGGCAAGGGCGCTACCCCGCAGCAGGTAGCCGGCACCAGGCACCGTCTTGGCCTCGACCAGCCGCTGATCGTGCAGTACTGGCACTACCTGGACAACCTTCTGCACGGCAACCTCGGGACGTCGTATTACAGCGGCACTCCGGTGACGACGTTGATCAAGGGCGACCTGCCGCCCACGCTGTCACTGATCGTCGGCGGCGCGGTGCTGTGGCTGATCGCGGGGATCGGTTTCGGGGTGCTCAGCGCCACCCGGGCACGTAGCCTCCTTGACCGGACCACAACGCTCGGCGTTCTTGTCGGCTATTCGATGCCGACCTTCGTGCTCGGCGGGCTCTTGCTGTTCGTGCTCTACTACCAGTTCAGCCGGGCGGGTATCCACCTGTTCCAGCCCGGCTATGCCCCGCTCACGCAGGGCGTCGGTGCGTGGGCGTCGCACATGGTGCTGCCGTGGATCACTCTCGCCACCGTGCAGGTGGCGGTCTACAGCCGGCTCACCAGGGGATCGCTGCTCGACGTGCTCGGCGAGGACTACATCCGAACCGCTCGGGCGAAAGGGCTGGCGGAGCGGCGGGTGATCTACCGGCACGGGCTACGGGCGGCATTGGTCCCCGTCACCACCCAGTTCGGCGTGGACATCGCCACGCTGATCAGCGGTGCGATTGTCACCGAGACCGTGTTCGGCCTGCAGGGCGTTGGTCAGTCGCTCGTCCGGGCGGTCACCCAAGGCGATCTTTTCTTCATCCTGGGTGTCGTGATCGTCACGGCAGCAGCGGTGGTGCTCGCCAACCTGATCGTTGACGTCGCCTACTCGTTCCTCGATCCGAGGGTGCGCCTCACCTGATCCGCAGCCGCCTGGCGGAGCCGTTCCCGCAGCGCCTTCCCGGCGGCACGGTCGGTACGCTGCTCGATGATGCGGAGCCCCGAGCCCGGCCGCAGGCCGGCCATCGCCTGCCGCAGCTCCCCCGCCTGCCCCAGCGCGACATAAGGGATCCGAACGGCGGCCGCGGCGGCGGACAGGTCTGTGCCGTGCGGAGTGCCGAATACCCGCTCGAAAGGCCCCGGAAATGATGCCGGTTCAAGCAGCGAGAAGATGCCGCCGCCATTGTTGTTCACGATCACGAGCGTGAGGTCCGGTCGCGGCTCATCCGGCCCGAGCGCCAGGCCACCGAGATCGTGGAGGAGGGCGAGGTCACCGAGCAAGGCGACGGCGCCGCCTCCGCCACGCGCCTGATGGGCCAGCGCGGCGCCCATGGCGGCCGAGACCAGCCCGTCGATGCCGCTCGCACCGCGGCTGGCGAGTACCCGCACCCCAGTGCGGGGTGCCATGTGATGGTCGAGATCACGGATCGGCAGGCTGGACGCTGCCCACAGCAGGGTGCCATCAGGCAGAGCCGCGGAAAGCTCTCGCGCGAGCCACGGCTCGGAGAGGGGTTCCCGATCGAGAACCTCGTCAATCGCCGCTCGCGCAGCGGCATCAGCGCGTTGCCAGGAGGCGAGCCACCCAGGGTCACGCGCACGCCTGCCGCGGGGCGGGCGGCAGCGTCCGGGCGGCACGACCACCGAGGCGCTGCGTGTGGGGTCGGCCCAGCGGCCCGGGCCTTGCGCGACCGCTACATGGTGCGCCGCCTGCCCCAGGAAGGCAAGCTGCTGGCGGGACAGTCCCGGCCGCCCGGCGCTCACCACGACGTCCGGCCGGTGCGCCGTCACGAAATCGGCCGAGGCGAGCAGGTCGGGATAGGCGGCAAGCGCGTTCGGGCCGCGCCGCGCGCCGCTCGACGGTTCCGCAAGCACCGGCCAGCCGGCCTCTTCGGCCGCAGTGAGCAGCCGGTCAGGGTCCGGCGTCCCATCTCCGCAGATCAGCACGCCGCGCGTGGCCTCCGGCAGGCACCCAGCCCGACCGTTGTTCGCCGCTCCGGCGCCGGATTCCACCGCGCCGGGGCCGAACCGTGTCCATGGCGCGCCTGCGGGCCTGCCGTCCAGCCGCTCGCACCAGGCGGTGCCGTCATCGGGCACCAGCGGCTCGGCGACAGGGACGTTCACGTGGACGGGGCCGGGGAGCCCGCCGACCGCGCCGGCTGCCTGCGCCCAGGCGTGGCAGGCGAGCGAACGCCAGTAGGCCACCATCCCTGCCCGCGCTTGCGGCACTCCCGCCTCGCAATACCACCTGACCGCGGATCCGTAGAGCTTCACCTGGTCGATCGCCTGATTGGCACCGGTGCCCCGCAGCTCTGGGGGGCGGTCGGCGGTCAGCAGGATCAGCGGCACGCACGCCTCGTCAGCCTCGATCACCGCCGGGTGGAAGTTCGCCGCCGCGGTGCCGGATGTGCTGACCACCACGGCGGGTGCGCCTGAGGCTTTGCCAAGTCCAAGAGCCAGGTAGGCAGCGGAGCGCTCGTCGATCCGAACGTGCAGGCGCAACCGCGGCGAGCGGCGGGGAGCGTGCAACGCCTGGCCGGCTGCCGCGCTCCGGTCGTAAAGCGCCATCGCCAGCGGCGCGCTGCGCGACCCCGGGGCGACCACCGCCTCGCGAAGCCCGCATCTGATCAGCTCGTCGATGACCACGAGCCCGAACGCGGTTGACGGATTCACGGCAGGCGATTCCTTGTGTTGGCTCTTGTGGACACCGCGAAAGTTATCCCCAGGATCCCATTCACCCCTTTCGGGTCTCTTGACAACCTGCCAAGATCGTCAGTAGGGCGAAGCCCCCATGGGTGGGTGGGTCTTGGGTGGAGGACGTGACGATCTTGAAGTGGCGGAGATCAGGTATCTGGCGGCGGCCGCCGCGCGCTCGCGCCAGGGGGCGGGATCGGCCTCCCACCGCGTCAGCCGTTCGGGATCAGGAGCGGGGCGCCGGACCTGAAGCAGACCGTCACGGGGGGCCAGCGGGTCCGCCGTCACATCCCCCTCGAGCAGGCTCAGCGTGGCGAGCCCGCACGCGTACGGCAATTCGGGCAGGGCCGCGGCGAGCGCCACGCCAGCGGCAATTCCCACCGACGTCTCCACCGCGCTTGACACCACGGCCGGCAGGCCGCACGCCGCCGCAACGTCCAGCGCGGCACGGACGCCGCCAAGCGGCTGCACCTTGAGGACAACAATGTCGGCTGCCCCGGTGGCGCGTACCCGCAGCGGATCCGCGGCGCGGCGGATCGATTCGTCGGCGGCGAGCGGGACCTCGACGCGGCGGCGCAACCGCGCGAGCTCGTCCAGGGTCGCGCATGGCTGTTCCGCGTACTCGAGGCCGAACCGGCTCAGCTCGCGGATCATGCGTTCCGCCTCATCCACGCGCCACGCGCCGTTCGCGTCGATGCGGATCTTCGCGGCCGGGCCGAGCGCGGCGCGGACAGCCGCCACCCGCGCGATGCCGGCCGCCGGTGCCTGGCCAGGCTCGGCCACCTTTACCTTCGCCGTGCCGCAGCCCGACGCGGCGGCGATGCGAAACGCCTGATCCGGGCCTACCGCAGGGATGGTCACGTTGACGGGTATGTGATCGCGCAGCGGCTGCGGCCACGGCGCGGTTGCGGCTTCGACAGCGCACGCCAGCCAGCGCGCACTCTCGGCCGGCCCGTACTCCGGGAACGGCGAGAACTCGGCCCAGCCCGCCGGGCCCGGTACCAGGGCGCCCTCCCGGACGTCGATGCCACGGAACCGGGTCCGCATGGGGATCGCGAAGGCCCGCAAGCCGTCGATCAGGTCCGCGACGGTGCTGGCGAAGCGGTCGTGGATCAAGGGCGGCGGGGGAACCGGGCGAAGTCGGGCGCGCGCTTCTGCTTGAAAGCGTCCCTGCCCTCCTGCGCTTCTTCGCTCATGTAGTAGAGCAGTGTCGCATCGCCGGCGAACTGTTGCATTCCGGCGGCACCGTCGGTCACCGTGTTGAGGGCGCCCTTGAGCATTCGCAGCGCGAGCGGCGACTTCGCCAGCAGCTCATGAGCCCAGGCCAGCGTCTCGTCCTCCAGCCGCTCGAGCGGCACCACCGCGTTGACCAGGCCCATCTGCAGTGCTTCCGCCGCACTGTAACGCCGGCACAGGTACCAGATCTCGCGAGCCTTTTTCAGCCCGACCGTGGCCGCAAGCAGCCACGAACCGTAGCCACCGTCGAAGGAGCCGACCTCCGGGCCCGTCTGGCCGAATACCGCGTTTTCCGCGGCGATGGTGAGGTCGCAGCACACATGCAGCACGTGGCCACCGCCGATCGCGTAACCGGCCACCATGGCGATCACCGGCTTGGGGGTGCGGCGGATCTGAACCTGAAGGTCGAGCACATTCAGCCGGCCGATCCCCCGGTCATCCACGTAACCGTCGTCGCCACGGATCTTCTGGTCACCGCCGGAACAGAAGGCCTTGGTCCCCGCGCCGGTCAGGATGATCACGCCGATGCCAGGATCGTCGCGCGCGGCATTGAACGCGTGCTGCAACTCGAAAAGAGTGGTTGGACGGAAGGCGTTGCGCACTTCGGGGCGGTTAATTGTGACCTTGGCGATGCCATCGGTGGTTTCGTAAATGATGTCGGAGTAAGCCTCATCCGAACGCTTCCACTCAACCACGCGTCCTCCTCGGCCGGTCCTGACCTGGCCAGTTTCACGGCTGCCGCTGATTTCGTCTCGCCGCTAACCTTACGTCCGTGACCGGACGTCCCCTGCACGTGGCCGTGCTCCCGCCGGGTGATCAGCTGTCCGGCCTGCTTGCCGCCGCGCTCGACGGAACAGGCCCGGCGCTGGCCCCGGTCGACCCGGGCCTGCCACCGGCGCGGCTCGAGCGGCTGATCAAAGCGCTCGCTCCCGACGCCGTGACCGCCCCCGATGGCATCACCCGCCGACCGGGCGGCCTGCCGGTCCGTGATGGAACCGCTGTAGTGATTGTCACATCGGGATCTACCGGCGCGCCGAAGGCGGCCGAGCTCAGCGCCGCCGCGCTGCTGGCTTCTGCTCGCGCATGTTTGCGGCGCATCGGCGCCGCGCCCGGCGAACGCTGGCTGTGCTGCCTGCCGACCTCGCACGTCGCCGGTATCCAGGTGCTCGTGCGGTCGCTGCTCACCGGTACCGCGCCGATGTTCTGCCCGCCCTCCGACACGGCCGCGATCGCGTCCGCCGCTGCCGCCGGATGCGCACACCTTGCCCTGGTGCCCACGCAGTTGCGGCGGCTGCTCGACGGTGCTGCCGCGCCGTGGGATCCGTCGCAGCTGCACACAATCCTGCTGGGCGGCGCGGCCGCGCCGCCCGGGCTGCTCGCCGAGGCACGAAGCGCGGGGGCGCCCGTCGTCACCACCTATGGGCTGACAGAGACGTGCGGTGGCTGCGTCTACGACGGAATGCCCCTGGATGGTGTCGAGGTCCGTACGAGCAAGGACGGCCGTATACAGATCGCCGGCCCGGTCCTAATGTCCGGATACCGGCTCGAGCCCGACGTCACGGCCGCGGCCTTCGACGGTCGCTGGTTCATCACCTCAGATCTTGGCCGGATCGCAGCCGACGGCCACCTGCGTGTGCGCGGCCGCGCCGACGACGTCATTTCCACCGGTGGTGAGAAGGTTGTTGCTGGCGAGGTAGCGGCGCTGATCGAGGCATACGAGCCGGTAGGTGAGGCCGTTGTGTTCGCGGTGCCCGACCCACGGTGGGGCGAGCGGGTCGCCGTCGCCGTGGTGCCCGCCGACCAAGCGGCGCCACCCGGCCTGTCCGGTCTGCGGGCCCACGTCGCGGGTCGGCTGCCCGTTTACGCGGCTCCCCGCGACCTTGTCATCGTCCCAGAGATCCCGTTGCTCCCTGCTGGCAAGCCCGACATTCCCGCCCTGCGAGCCCTGGTGCGGGAACAATCGGGCGCTGACAGCGTTAGTAATTAATGCCTGCCCGTAAGTCGGCGGTGTACCCGGCACCGCAGGGTAGGTATTACTGGTATTGCATATGACGAGTGTCTTGACGAGCGCCGTGACAGCGGCGCGTGCGGAGCCTACTCCGGAGGGAGGTGTCTCAATGCCGCGGTCTGCTACGGCGGCATCGCCCGCGCACGACGATCAGGCGACGGCGGCAAGCCTGGACGAGCTTGTTCGGCGTGGCCAGGGCCAGGGCCACCTGTCCCTTAGCGAGCTGCGCGCCACCTTTCAGAGGGCGGGCATCACGGCTGCGGAGGGCCGGTCCATTCTGCGCGAACTTACCGAGGAGGGTGTTCGGCTCGCGGGCGAGGCGGGCGAGGCGGCCAGCGCTCTCGCGCGTGCCGACGCTGAGATAAGTGCTGAGATTGGCGCCTCTCCCGAGGTGCCGAAGCTGCCGGGCGACAAGCCTTCCGACCGTGCCGAGCCGGAGGATTTCGCTGCGGAAGCGGACGTCGTCGTCGCCCGGGTGGAGGCGGATCTCGACGATGAGACCTCCTCGATGGGGGACTCGGTTCACACCTACCTTAAGGCGATCGGCCGCACCAGCCTGCTCACGGCCGAGCAGGAGGTCGATCTCGCCAAGCGGATCGAGGCCGGGCTGTACGCCGAGTACAAGCTGGAGGAGGCGGAAACCCTCGACGAGGGCGTGCGCGCGGACCTTGAGGCCGTCGCGGTCGATGGGCGACGCGCGAAGGCTCACATGCTCGAGGCCAACCTCAGGCTTGTTGTGTCGGTCGCCAAGAAGTACACCGACCGGGGGCTTTCGCTGCTTGATGTCGTGCAGGAGGGCAATCTCGGCCTGATTCGCGCGGTGGAGAAGTTCGACTACACTTCTCCACCTACGCCATGTGGTGGATCAGGCAGGCGATCCAGCGTGGCTTCGCGGACTCGGCGCGTACGATCCGGCTGCCCGTGCACGTGCTTGAGATGCTGAGCAAGCTGAGCCGGGTCGAGCGCGACATGCACCAGCAGCTTGGCCGTGAGCCAACGCCGGAAGAGCTGGCCGTGGAGCTTGACCGCACACCGGACCAGATCGAAGAGCTGCTGCGGACGAGCCGCCAGCCGATCAGCCTGGACTCGACGATCGGTGAGGACGGCGAAACCAGCATCGGCGACCTGATCGAGGACATCGACGCGCCGGAGGCGTCGGACGTCGTTGACCGCCAGCTCATGGCCGATCAGCTGCGCCGGGCGCTGGCTGATCTCACCCCGCGCGAGGCGATCATTATGTCGATGAGGTTCGGCCTGTTCGACGGCAACCCGCACACGCTGGACGAGATCGGCAAGCACCTGGGCCTCACCCGCGAGCGGATCCGCCAGCTGGAGAAGCAGTCTCTGTCGAAGCTCCGGCACCCGAGCCGGGCCCAGCCGCTGCTCGACTTTGCCAGCTGAGCTGCCCAGACAGGCCCGTGCCACACTCGCGGCAGCCGTTATGGATCATTTCCCCTGACGGCTGCCGCTCAGTGGCGCTCCCAGGCGTGCGGCGGAATCTGCGGCGGGGGCGGCCGCCCGGCCAGCCAAGGCGTCAGCTACTGGCCAGTTCGGCGACGCCGTCAAGGAGCCTGTCGACGTCGGAGCGGTCGTTGTAATGCACGAGCCCGGCGCGGACCGCGCTGCCCGTGTCCCTGATGCCGAGCGCGGCCGTCAGCTCCCAGGCGTAGTTGTGCCCGTTCCAGACGTTCACCTTGCGCGAGGCGAGGTGCTCCGCGACGTCTCGCGGGGTGTACCCCGACACCGTGAAGTACGCCGTCGCGGTGCGGCGGGCCGCCTTGCCATACAGCGTGACATGACGCATTGACGCCAGGCCATCCGCCAGCACAGCGAAAAGCCGCAGCTCGTGCTCTTCGGCGGCGGCCATCGAAGCGAGCAAACGCTCCCGCCGTGAGCCGAGCGCGGCATTGTCGAGCGCGGCATTGTCGAGCGCGGCACTGCTGAGCCCCGCATTGTGGAGCCCGCCATTGTCGAGTCCGCCATTGTCGAGCGCGGCGAGATAGTCCACCGCGGCGGCCACTCCGGCGAAGTCGGCGTACGGCGGGGTACCCGTCTCGAACCGGTCCGGCACCTGGCTGGGCGAGGATGCCAGCTTGTCCGGGTTAAGGCGGGCGAGCAGGACCGGGTCGGAGACCACGGCGCCCACATGTGGCCCCGACCATTTGTATGCGCTCGTGGCGAAGAAGTCTGCGCCAAGCGCCGCCACGTCGACCGGCCCGTGCGGGGTCGCGTGAACCCCATCGACATAGGTGAGAGCGCCCACCGCGTGGGCCTTGGCCGTGATGGTCGGCACATCGGGCCGCGTGCCAAGAATGTTGCTCGCCGCCGTTACCGCGACAAGCCGGGTCCGCTCGGACAGCAGATCATCATACTGGGCGGCGGGCAGCTCACCGGTCTCGGTTTCGATCTCGGCCCAGCGCACCTTGGCTCCTGCCCGGCCCGCCGCCTGGATCCACGGCCGGACGTTGGCGTCGTGGTCTAGCCGCGAAACGAACACCTCGTCGCCCTGACCCCAGGTCCGGGCGAGCGTGTACGCCA
>WNGA01006824.1_pt2 | contig 43011 bp, 40 predicted proteins | sample 5400061 | NCBI WGS metagenome assembly WNGA01 (sample SAMN13153366, study PRJNA577476) | soil metagenome | isolation source: 100 cm soil or saprolite under grassland replicate 2 | place: USA:California | collected 2016-06-15 | reverse complement strand
TCTGGACCGGTGCCCTCGAAGCGGTCTCGAGCATCGATCAGCGTGAAGCCGAGCAACTCCTGCACGCGCTCGAGCGCAAGGAGTTCGTGTACCGCCAGCGCCGCAGCTCGGTGGCCGGCGAGACCGAGCACGCCTTCGCGCATCTGCTCGTCCAGGACGTCGCCTACTCGCAGATTCCACGCGCCGCGCGGGCCGACCGCCACCGGCTGGCGGCCGGGTGGATCGAGTCGCTCGGGCGGACCGAGGACCGTGCCGAGCTGCTCGCCCATCACTACCTCGCGGCGCTCGAGCTCTCGGACGCCGCCGGGATCGACACCGCCGCGATCGAGAAACCCGCCCGGACGGCGCTCACAGAGGCGGGCGAGCGCAGCGTTGCGCTCAACTCGTTCACGGCCGCGGCGCGCTTCTACTTGGCCGCGCTGGACCTGTTTGCCGACGACGATCCTGAACGCCCGTACGCGGTGCTCCGATACGAGCGCGCGCGAGGATTCTTCGAACGGGTGGACGTCGGCGCCGTCGAGCACGCGATCGAGGCGGTGCTCGCCGCCGGCGACAGGGACGCCGCTGCCGAAGCCGAGGTCGTACTCGCGGGGGTGCTGGGCGACCGGGGCCAGCGCCGCGAGGGCGACGAGCACACGGCCCGAGCGCTCGCGCTCGTCGCCGATGCCCCGCCTTCGCCGGCGAAGGCGGCTGTGCTCGCCGAGCGTGCCCGGTCGGCCATGATGTCGCACGACCGCTCGGCGCTGGAGGTCGGGCGGGAAGCGCTCGCAATTGCCGATGAGCTCGGTCTCGACCGCCAGCGTGCAGAACTTCTCAACACCGTCGGCACGGTCCGTGTTGCCCAAGGCGACTCCAGGGGATTCGCCGACCTGGAGAAGAGCCTGGAGATCGCGCTTGAGCTCAATTCCCCGGGCGCAATCCAGCGGGCGTACAACAACCTGACCGAGTCGTACAGACGGATCGGGAACTGGCCCGAAGCAACGCGGCTCTTCGCCGAGCGCCGGCGATACGTCGAGCGTGTCGGGATCCCGGACGCGGTTCAATGGACGAGAGGCGAGGAGTCAATCGACGCGTACTACGTCGGCGACTGGGACCGAGCGACCGAGGCTGCAGACGAGGTCATCGCCAGAGCCGAGGCGGGATCTCCCCATTACCTCGAGGCAATCTGCAGGGTGCTACGCGCGAAGATGAGGGCGGCGCGGGGAGACGAGGCCGGAGCGCGGGAGGACATCGCGAAAGGCCTGCCCTTCGCCCGGACCGTCGGCGACCCGCAGATCCTCCAACCGGCCCTCGCGCTCAAGGCGCTGAGCCTGATCGCCGACGGAAATCAGTCTGATGCTTCGGAGCTCGCTTCGGAGACCCTTGCGATCCCGCCCTACTTCTATTCGATCGTCGATCTCGCGTTCGCGCTCCACGATCTCGGCCGCGGAGCCGAGATTCGCGCCTGGATGGAGGGCTATCCGAGCGAACCGTGGAAGATCGCGGCCCTCGCAATCGGGGACGGCCACTTCCATGCGGCGGCCGAGGCTCTGACGGAGTCGGGCAACGTCGCCGAAGGGTCCTACTGCCGTCTCCGGTCCGCGACGGAGGCGGACCTGCGGAGGGCGATGGAGTTCTATCGCTCGGTCGGAGCGGCCGCCTACCTGCGCGAGGCCGAAGGCCTTTTGGCCGCGTCTGCCTAGCGGAACAGGCGACGCACGGCGCTCATCGGGCGGAACGTCACGTGCCGGGTGGAGGCGTAGAAGAGCCCCGCAGGCTCGATCTCCGCATAGGCGTGGCCCTTCCTTGCCGCGCGTATGGAGGCCTGCTTGCCGTCCGAGAGCCGCACGAGGCGGACCGTGCCCTTCACCGTGTAGACGGCGATTCCGCTCGCGACGTCGCCGAAGCGCGCCTTCTTCCCGCCCTGCAGCGGTCGCGTCTGCTCTGGGTCTCCGGTGGCGATGTCGTACGAGTGGAGGGCATTTCCCTCACGGGCGACGAGCGTCGGGCCGTTGAGCTTGGCCGTCGCGGCTGCGATCTCGAAGCGGCGGACAAGCTCGCCCTTCGCGGTGTAGACGCCGATTGCACCGGCTCGTTCCCTCAGTGCGACCCGTCCTGAGTCCGCCGACGTCACCTTCCCCACTGCTGCGCCCGCCAGGATCTCGTGCGCACTGCCGCCCGCGCCCAGCCGCCAGACCCCGACGTTGAAGCCCCAGCTGTTGAATGCGAGCAGGGCGCCGTCACCCTCGAGATGGCCGACGTACTGACCACCGTCCCCGGGACAGAATCCGGTATCGGACGCCTTCGGCCTCGCGACGGTGGCAGTCTCGAGGTAGCAGTAGGCGAAGTTTCCGTAGTCGTAGTTCACCCAGGCGACGCGACGGGAGGCGAGGGCGAAGTCGGTCACCACGCGGCTGTTCTCGAAATCTGACGTGCAGCCCGCTCGAACGACGATCGCCTTGCCGTTCCGGCGCCGCATCCACAGCTCGTGGCAGGCACGCTCCTTGGCTCCCAGCACCATGTGGATCGCGACCCGGTTCCCGTCCGCCGACAGGCCCCTGACCCTGGGCGGCCCGAGCTTCTGGACGCCCTTGCTGATCACGAGCTTGACCCTCTTGCTCTTGCCGAAGCTCGATCGTGGAGGAGGCCACTGGGATTGCACATGGCCCTTCGGCGTGAAGAGGGAGAAGTCGCGCGTCACCTTGCCGAGCCGGCAGCCGTGGCTCCTGATCAAGCGGGCCGCCTCCGCGAGCGTCTTTCCGTACACGTCCGGGACGACGCACGCCGCCTTTCCCTTGCTGACGACCAGGCCGACCTTGTATCCGTTGTTGAGCCGGTCCCCGGGGGCCGGGTACTGCGAGATGACATGCCCCTTCCTCACCCTCGGCGAGTACGCGCGGGCAACTCGGCCGGTGCGGCAGTGGTGCTTCCTGATCGCCCGTTTGGCCGCTGCGAGCCGCTTGTTTCTCACGTCGGGGACAACGCAGACCGGCGCTGAACCGAAGCCGACGACGCTTTGCGGCGTGTCGTGCGACTCCCCCGTTCCGTCGCCGAGCTGCCCGGAGAAGTTGTTCCCCCAGCACTTGATCCCGCCTCCGCCCACCAGCGCGCAGGCGAAGTAGTCCGACCCCGCTCCCACCGCCTGGCCGCCGCTCAGGTTCGGCATCGTGAAGGCGGTCTTGTGGTCGCGCCAGCCCCAGCACTTCACGCTCCCGGTATCCATGAGCGCGCAGGTCGGCGGCCCCGTCGCGATCGCCACGACGCCGCTGGACAGGCCCTGGACGTCCACGGGCGTCTTTCGGCTCACTTCCGTTCCGTCGCCGAGCTGGCCGATCACGTTCCAGCCCCAGCACTTCGCTCCGCCGGCGACCGTCACGGCGCAGGTGTAGTCCTCCCCGGCCGCAACGGCCTTGACACCGCTTGTGAGGCCGCTGACATCGACAGGCATCAAGCGGTTCTGGTGCGTGCCGTCGCCCAGCTCGCCATAGGCGTTCCGGCCCCAGCACTTGACCCCTCCGGTAGCGGTGAGCGCGCAAGCGTGGCTGGTCCCAGCTGAGACCGCCTGCACGCCGGAGGAGAGCCCGATGACGTCGACCGGCGTTCGGCGCTCCGTCTTCGTGCCGTCGCCCAGCTCTCCGAAGTCGTTCGGGCCCCAGCACTTGAGGCCGCCGGCGGTGGTCAGAGCGCAGGGGGAGCCACCGGCGCTGACGGCGGCCACCCCGCTGGAGAGCCCTGCGACCTGGACCGGCGTCTTGCGAATGCCCACGTTCGTTCCGTCCCCCACAGCGCCGTACAGATTCCAGCCCCAGCACTCCGCTCCGCCCGAGGCGGTCAGCGCGCAGGAATGGTGCACGCCTGAAGAGATTGCGGCGACGCCGCTTCCGAGGCCGGACACCGCGACCGGTGCGTACCGGTCCGTCCTCGTGCCGTCGCCCAGCTGTCCGTAGTTGTTCGAGCCCCAGCACAGCGCGGCGCCGGCGGTCGTCACGGCGCAACCCTCGCCGCCGCCCGCTCCGATCGCGGCGGCCTTATAGGCCTGGGAGGCCGCCCGTTCGCCCGAGGCCGAGCCGACCAGGAGGAGGACCCCAGCGAGCGCAACCAGCACGAGCCGCCCGCTCATGGTTGATGAATAGCACCGCGCTGAGCCCGGGTCAATATTCAGGAGCCGCAGCGGCGAAACTCGACGACCTGGCCGCCGCGCCTCCGCCAGGCCGAGACCCCTTCCGCTAGCACCGGGCGGGCGTCGATGCCCTCAGCGGCAAGGATGCTCGCGGCCGTGCTCGCGCGCGCGCCGGACTCGCAGATGGTCACGACGGTGCCGTTCCCGCGGAGGTCGTTGGCGCAGGCCCGGATGCGGCGATAGGGGATGTGCAGGCTCTCGGGGATGTAGCCCTCGTCGCGCTCGTCCTTCTCGCGCACGTCCACCAGCTCGATGTTCCCGTTCGAGAGGAGACCTTCGAGCTCGTCCAGCGTCACCGGCTCCAGGCGCTCGTCTCCGTCGGTTCCGGTGACGTAACCCGCGACGTTCAGCAGGCCGACGGCATTGAGGCCGCGTGCCGCCCGCTCGGCCTCGCCTTCGGACTGGGCGCTGATGACGACCTTCGTGTCCGGCTCCAGCAGGAAGGCCGCCTTCGTCGCGAAGCGGGAGCTCGAGACGGGGACGTTGATCGCTCCGTGAAGGTATCCGGCCGCGAAGCTCTCCGCCGAGCGTACGTCGAGCACAGTCGCCCCGTCTGGGGACTCGAGCGCCCGCAGCTCCGGCCGTGCGCCCACGAACGGCCCGCGGTTCAGAGCGACGATCCGGTCCATGTTCGGCGGGCGCGGCGCGTTCTTGCCCGCCGTCTCGGCGACGAACTCCGCGACGTCGCCGAGCCCGAGCGCGTGGTTGAAGCGGCGTTCGAAGCCGATGGTCGAGGACGCCTTCGAGCTCATCCCGGCTCCGCAGAGCGATCCCGCGACATGGCCGGGGTAGACCTCGACGCCGTCCGGCAGCTCGAGCAGGCGGTGCAGGCTGTGAAACATGCCCTCGGCGCCTTCGCGGGCTTCGACCGCGAGGTCCGGGCGCGCCGCGTCGCCGACGAGCAGCGAGTCGCCGGTGAGCACCAGCCAGGGCTCGTCGGCCCGGGAGCGGTCGACGACCGCGAAGCAGCAGTGCTCCGGGCGGTGGCCCGGGGTGTGGATGACCCGCATGGACACCTCGCCGGTCTCGATCTCGGCTCCGTCCTCCAGGGGATCGAAGGGATACTCGGGCTCCCCGGCAGGATGGATGGCCACCTTCGCCTCGTGCTCGAGCGCAAAGCGGCCGTGTCCGGAGACGTGGTCGGCATGGGTGTGCGTCTCGAGCACTCGACTGATCCGGACGCCGCGCCGTTTCGCCTCGTCCAGGTACTGCTCGATCGCGTACGCAGGATCCACGACGACCGCGTCGCCGGTCTGCTCGTCGCCGACGAGGTAGGACGCGCAGCCGAGATCGTCGTCAACGAACTGTCTGAACAGCACGGCCGCACGACATTACCACCGACATCTGCCCGATTCCTGCCTTCCGTACAGTGAAACGGTGAGAAAGCGGCTCTTCTTGACGCTCGCGACCGGTCTTGCGGCCGCCGCCGCGCTGCCCGCCGCAGCGGGCGCACATGCAAGGCTCCTGCGCATCGTCCCGGCCGACCGGTCTGTGCTGGCGACCGGGCCCAGGGCGGTGCGCTTCGTCTTCGACGACCAGATTCGCCCGAGCCCGGAGATCCAGGCTGTACGCAACGGCGACGGCTCGGTGCTCGACGGGAAGGCGCGCGTCCAGGGCGAGACGCTGGTCGTCCCTCTGAAGCCGCGCCTTCCTGACGGCGACTACACCGTCCGCTGGCGGGCGATCTCGGACGACGGACACGAGCTCGGAGGCGTCGTCGCCTTCGCGGTCGGCTCGGGCCGCCCGCCGCCCGTCCCGGGGCTCTCCGCCGGCTCTACGGGGCCGGGCGCGGAGTCGATCGTCTCCCGCTGGCTCTTCTTCCTGGGACTGCTCGCAGCCGCCGGGATGGCCGTCTTCCATCTCGTCGTCTGGAGGATCGGCGTCTCCGAGGAGGAGTTGAGCGCCGAAGACCGGTCTAGGCTTCGGGACGGGGAGGGGAGAGCCGGAGCGCTCCTTCTCGCCGGCTGCTTTGCCGCCGCGGGCATCGGAGCGCTGCTGCTCCTGTGGTTGAGCGAGGCCGCCCTGGACACGCGCTTCGGACGCGTCGTCACGGCCGGCGCATGCCTGGCAGGGATCGGGGCCGCTTCGGCTCTCCTCTCCCTCCGCTTCAGGTTCGTCCGGCCGGTCGCGCTGGTCGCGGCGCTCGCGCTGCTTCCGCTGCCGACGCTGTCAGGCCACGCTCTCGACCCGGGCCGCTCGCGGCTCGACATCGTGGTGGACGTGGCGCACGTGACCGCCGCCGCGGTCTGGCTGGGAGGGCTGCTGTCGCTCGCAGTTGTCGTGCCGCGCGCAGCCGCCTCCCTCGCCGAACCGCGCAGGGCCGGCGTGCTACGCGCACTCGCGTGGAGGTTCTCCACGCTGGCGCTGGCGGCGGTCGCTCTGCTCGCCGGCACGGGCATCTGGCGCGCAGTCGTCGAGCTCGGTGCCTTCTCGCAGCTCTGGACGACCGGCTACGGCCGGGCGATCATGGTGAAGAGCGCGCTTCTGCTGGTCATCCTCGGCCTGGCGATCCGCAACCGCTACCTGCTCCTCGACGGCCCGTTCGCGCGCCTGCGCCTCGGCGTCCTGGGGGAGAGCGCCGTCCTGCTGGGCGCGATCGTCGCGGTCGCTTTCCTGACCGACCTGCCACCGGGGCGGACCGCTTCCGCGGCCGTGTCGGCGCCTGCGCCCCTGGCGAAGCCGCGCCCGCCGAAGCTTCCTCCTCCCAACGCCCTGGTCCTGGCCAAACAGAACGGCCGCCTCGCGGTCGGGCTCGCGTCCCAGCCGGCCGGGAACGGACTGAGATTGACGGCGACCGTCGTCTCCCCCGACACCACCGGCGTGAACGGTCTCGACGTGTCCTTTCGAGCCGGTGGGCGCACGGTCGCGGCCGCGGCGTGTGGATCCGGCTGCTACGGGGCGCTGGTGCCGCGGGCTCGCACGGTGGACGTGACGCTGTCGGGTCGGACGGTGCCCTTCCGGCTCCCGCGGCGGTCCCAGACGGCTCGGTCTCTCGTGCGCGACGCGGGCACCGTGTTCCGCTCACTCGACACGGTTTCCTACGTCGAGCGGCTGTCCTCAGGGCCGAGAAGGACGATCGTCACGGATTGGAGGCTGCAGGCTCCGGACCGGCTCGCGTACAGGATCCGCGGGGGCACGGCCGGCATCGTCATCGGCACGCGGCGATGGGACCGCACCGGCGGCCGCTGGCGCGGCTCGAGCGCGCAACGGCTGCAGATGCCCGAGCCGGTGTGGGGGCGGGGGTCGTCGAATGCCCGCCTGCTTCGGCTCACCAAGCGGGTCGCCGTCGTCTCCATGCTCGACCGGTCGCTGCCCGCCTGGTTCACGATCCGCTTCGACCGTCGCACGCTCCGCCCGCTTTCCCTCGAGATGACCGCCGCGGCGCATTTCATGCACCATCGCTACACGTCGTTCGACCGGCCCTTCAGGATCCGCCCGCCGCGCTAGATCTCCGTGAAGGCGTCCTTGTATGCCAGCGCGAGGTAGGCGATCACATAGCCGCCGAAGCCCGTGGCGATCGTCTGGACGATCCCGGGCGTCTCGTGCTCGTTGAGCGCGTAGGTCACGCAGCACGCGGCTCCCGCGACGAATTAGCCGAAGACGCCCGCAACGAGCACCATCTTGGCGACGCTCGCGAGCGCGACCCGGCCGGCGAAAGCCCGAGGCTCGACCCCGAGCGCGTAGCCTCCGCCGAGGGCTACGGCGAGGGCCGCGGCGGCGCCGGTCTGGACGTCGGACAGCGACGGCGCGTTGCCGGCGCTCGCAACCCAGGTCTCGTAGAGGAAGTACGAGACCAGAGCGATATATGCGACTTCGGCCGCGAGCGCCGTAAGGATGCGGATGGCCTGTTTCGCCCTATCGGAGGCGCAGCCTAAACCGTTTCAGAGCCCGAGGTGCTTGGCGATGACCATGCGCTGAACCTCGTTCGTCCCTTCGCCGATCTCGAGGATCTTCTGGTCGCGGTAGAGCCGCGAGATGGGGAACTCGTCCATGTAGCCGTAGCCGCCGTGGATCTGCAGCGCCCAGTCGACGACCCGGTTGGAGAGCTCGCCCGTATAGAGCTTGGCCATCGCCGCCGCCTGGCCGAAGAGCCGGTCCTGGTCCTTCAGCCAGGCCGCCTTGTACACGAGCCCGCGGCCGGCCTCGATCTCCGTCGCCATGTCGGCCAGGCGGAACTGGATGGCCTGGAACTCGGCGATCTTCCGGCCGAACTGCTCGCGCTCCCGCGCGTACTCGAACGCGAGGTCGTAGGCACCCTGCGCGAGCCCTACGCCCATGGCGGCCACGGAGATCCGGCCGCCGTCAAGGATCTCCATGAACTGCGCGAAGCCCTTCCCACGCTCGCCGAGGAGATTGCCGTCGGGCACGGCGCAGTCGCGGAAGGACAGCTCGCGCGTGTCCGATGCCTTCCAGCCGAGCTTCTCCATCGGCGGCGAGATCTCGTACCCCTCCGTGCCGTTGGGGATGATCAGGTTGGAAATCTCCTCGTCGTCCGTGAGGGCCGTGATCGTGACGCAGCCCGAGATGTCGGTGCCTGCGTTGGTGATGAAGATCTTGGAGCCGTTGACGACCCAGGAGCCGTCTCGAAGCTCCGCGCGCGTCCGCGTGGCGGCCGCGTCCGAGCCCGCGTTCGGCTCGGTCAGGCCGAAGGCGGCGAGCTTCTTACCGGAGGCCAGGTCCGGGAGCCATTCGCGCCGCTGCTCCTCGGCTCCGAACAGGTAGATCGGCATCGTCCCCAGCGAGGTGTGCGCCGCCACGGTGATCGCCACCGACGAGTCGATCCGCGTCAGCTCCTCGATCGCGATCGAGTACGAGAGCGTGTCCGTCCCGCCGCCGCCGTACTCCTCGGGAATCGGCATCCCCATCAGCCCGAGCTCCCCGAGCTCGGCGACGATCTCGTACGGGAAGCGGTGCTCGCGGTCGAGCTCCTGCACGACCGGCGCGATCCGCTCGACCGCGAAGTCGCGCACCGTGCGACGGACGAGCTCGTGCTCCTCCGAGAGGTCGAAATCCATCTAGGTGAAGCTGGAAGCCAGCTCGACGATCAACCTGACGCCGTAGCCCGTGCCGCCCTTCTGGGAGAGGTAGTCGCCGCGGCCGTGGCTCAGGGCGGCCGGCCCGGCGATGTCGAGATGGGCCCACGGGCCCTCGCCCGCGAACTCCTGCAGCAGCTCGGCTCCCGCCTGGGCTCCCGCCATCCGGTGCCGGCCGGTGTTGCGCATGTCCGCATACGTCGAGTCGATCATCCGCCGGTAGCGGGGGTCGAGGGGCATCGCCCACACGCGGTCTCCGCTCGCGGCCCCGGCGGACACGATCCGGTCGCGCCACTCGTCGTCGTTCGAGAACACGCCGGCGTAGAGATCGCCGAGCGCGACGACCATCGCCCCGGTGAGCGTGGCCAGGTCGAGAATGTGCGTGGCGCCCTGCTCGCGCGCGTACGTCAGGGCGTCCGCGAGCACGAGCCGTCCCTCGGCGTCGGTGGAGATGACCTCGATCGTCTTCCCGTTGCGCGCGCGCAGGATGTCGCCCGGCCGGTAGGCGCCGCCGTCCGGCATGTTCTCCGTGGCGGCGACGACCGCCAGCACGCGCACGGGGAGGCCGAGGTCCGCGATCGCTCCCATCGACGCCACCACGGCGGCGCCGCCCGACATATCGTGCTTCATCTCCTCCATGCCCTCCGAGGGCTTGATCGAGATCCCGCCGGTGTCGAACGTGATCGCCTTGCCGACGAGGCCGAGGACGACGTCTCCCTTGGGTGAGGGCGGGTCGTAGCGCATCACGATCATCTGGGCCGGATTCTTGCTCCCCTGCGCCACGGCGCTGAACGCGCCCATCCCCAGCTCCCGCGTCTGCTCGAGCCCGAGCGTCTCGACCGTCAGGTGCTCGACCTCGCCGGCGATCTCGCGTGCGAGCTCGGCCAGCCGCTCGGGCGTCAGCTCGTTCGGGGGCATGTTCGAGAGGTCGCGCGCGCGCGTCGTCCAGGCAGAGATCCGCGCCGCGCGGCCGGCCACGTCATCCAGGCCGTCGGGGCTTCCCGTGACGAGGGCGATCCGTTCGATCTCGCGGCCGTTTCGCTCCTTGGTCTTCCACTGTCCGGGGTCGTAGGCGCCGAGAACAATCCCCTCCACGGCCGCACGCGCTTGCTCGGAGGCCGAGAGCGGCAGGGATTCGTCGAGCAGCCAGCCGACCGTGCCTCCGAAACCGCGGGCCTGCCGAGCCACCGCGGCGGCGGCCGTCCGAATCGCGTCGCCGTCGAGCCGGTCGGGCAGGCCTGCCCCGGCGGCCGCGACCCGCGCGGCGCCGATCGCGCCGTCCACGTGCACCAGCGCCGCGCTGTCGAGCTCGGCCTTGATCTCCCCCGCGGTCGCGAGAGAGGAAAGCTTGCCGTCGAGCTTCGAGTCCAGCTCGACGGCCGCGGCCGGCAGCGTCGTGGCAGGCTCGGGGACGGCGACGCCGAGGACGTCCGCCTCGACTTCGTCCAGGCCTGTAACCGTGACCTCGATCGGTTTCACGGCCGCGATCGTATCTACGCGAGGGGCTTCTCGTGCAGGAGCCTGCTCCTAGCGGACGAAGTGACGTCCGACGTGGCTCCTACCCTGTCTTCACTGCGCAAACTCTTCGGTCTGGCTACCGTCAGAACAGAGGTCATGAATACGATTCTTCTGCGGACATCCCAGCCGAGCAAGGTCGAGACCCTCCAGCGTGAGCTCTCGGCTTTGGTCGCTGTGCGCCAGGACTTGCGCGCCGTACTCGCGACCCACGAAGAGCTCGAGCGGAACCGCCTCGAGATCGCGCAGCGGCAGTGGGAGCTCAGCTACGCGCTGATCGAGCGCTACTTGCCGCACACCCGCGCCGCCTAGTCGCTGCTAGGGGATTGGACCCCGAGCTGCCGAGCGCTCTCGTCGCTCGCGGTCGGCTTCGCCGGCCGCTCCGGTCTCCATCCAGGCATCGAGAACGCTCGTCGCCGCCCGGGTTCCCCTTTGAATGGAGGAGGGGCCGGTTTTGCCGGCCGCTCCGGTCTCACAGCGCCCTGCGCCGAGAGGCGCTACTCGCAACCCGCTGCACCGAGTGACAGCTGCCGCATCGTCGGCGGGGCGAGCACGAGCATTTCCGGGATCGTGACGAGCCGGAACCCGCGGTGGTGCAGGGCTCGCACGAGGGTCGGGAGCGCCTCCATCGTGTTGGAGTGGATGTCGTGCATCAGCACGATCGAGCCCGGTTTTACGCTGGCGAGAACCCTGTTGATCATCGCCGTCGCGCTGAGGCCCTTCCAGTCGTGGCTGTCGATGCTCCAGAGCACCTGCAGCATCCCGTAAGCCTTGATCTGCTCGTCGACAGTCGCATCGTGCGCTCCGTAGGGCGGGCGGAAGAGGCGGATCGGCTTTCCGATGGCGCGCTGCAGCTCGCGCTGCGTGTCTCCCAGCTCGGCCTTCAGCGCGAAGCGGTTGAGGCCCGGGAGGGAGGAGTGATTCCATGTGTGGTCTCCGAGCGCGCCGTGCTTGACCTCCTTGAGGATGGCATTGGGGTAGTTGGAGATGTGGCGCCCGAGGATGAAGAAGGTCGCCCGCGCGTGCCGCGCCCCGAGGACCGGAAGGAGGTCGCTCTCTGTGTACTGGCTGGGCCCGTCGTCGAAGGTGAGCGCGACGACGTTCTTCCGCGTGCCGCCGCAGTAGAGCGGCAGGCCGATCTCGGCATAGCGCGCGGCCGCGAGATCCGCCTTGGCCTCGAGCTTCCGCTGTACGCGGGCGGCGGCCTCCTTCCGTCTCTTCTCGGCCTTCTCCTTCGCGTCCTGGCGCTGGGCCTTCTGCGCCTTCGTCTGCGTGTTGGCGCTCGACTTGCCGCCTCCCCCTCCGCGCGTGAACGCGAGGCTGGCGGCGACGACGACCGCGGCTGCAGCTCCGATCACGAGCACCGCGGCGATGCGTCTGCGTCGCAGGCTGCGCCGTCTCGCTAACCGGTCACGGCTCGGGCGCAGAGGAGGCCGGTCGCTCGGCGTGGACATGGCCGGGCCAGTGTACGCGCGTTCCGAGACATCGGCGGAGGCGGCCAGACGCGTCCGGGTACGCTGCCGCTCGGTGCCGGCGGAGATAGACAGACGAGCTATGGCGGCCCTGTCGAGCGGGCATCTGGCAACGGATTTCGCCAACGGCTCGCTCCCCGCGCTGCTCCCGTTTCTCGTCGACCGCTTCGGGCTCTCGTACGTGCTCGCGGCCGTGCTGATCCTTGCCTCCACGGTCTCGTCCTCGGTCATCCAGCCCCTTTTCGGCCTGTGGTCGGACCGGCGCGGCGCGATCTGGCTCCTGCCCGCCGGCGTCGCGCTGGGCGGTGTGGGGATCGCTCTCGCGGCTGACGCCCCCGCCTACTGGCTCGTCGCCGCCCTCGTGGTGGTGTCAGGAATCGGGGTGGCGGCGTTCCATCCGGAGGGATCCAAATTCGCCGCGTTCGTGAGCGGAGAGCGGCGGGCGACCGGCATGGCGCTCTTTTCGTTCGGCGGGAACGTCGGCTACGCGCTGGGGCCGATCGTGGCAACGCCCATCGTGCTGGCCATGGGCCTCCGCGGCGGACTCGTGCTCATGGTGCCCTGCCTCGCCGTCGCGGCCGTCCTGCTCGCGGCCGTGCGCTATCTCGGCTCGTTCGCGCCCGCGCCCGGCTCCCGCGCGATTGGCTCCGGACAGGACAGGATCGGCGCGCTTCTCGTGCTGCTCGGCGTGATCGCCCTCCGCAGCGTCGCGTGGTTCGGCCTCGTCACGTTCGTCCCGCTGTGGGAGGTCTCGCTTGGCCATTCCAAGGCCTACGGAAACCACCTCTTGTCGCTGATGCTGATCGCGGGCGGCGTGGGGACCCTGATCGGCGGCCCGGCTGCCGACCGCTTCGGGAGAAGGCCGGTGATGCTCGTGAGCGCGGCTGCGACAGGGCCGCTGATCCTCCTCTTCGTGCTCGTCGGCGGCGTGCCGGGCGCGATCGCGCTGGTGCTGGTCGGAGTCTGCGTGATCGGCACCTTCGGCGTGACGATGGTGATGAGCCAGGAATACATGCCGCGGCGCGTCGGGATGGCCTCGGGGCTCTCGATCGGACTATCGATCGGTCTCGGCGGGATCGCGGCCGTCGGCCTCGGGGCGGTGGCGGATGCGGTCGACCTGCGCAGCGCCCTCTACGTCATGGTTGCCGCGCCCGTCGCCGCCTTCCTGCTCACGCTGCTCCTCCCCCCGAGCCGTGAGCGCCGTCCGCTCGAGCCCCGGCTCGTCACGCCGTGAGCGGCGCGGCCGTGAGATAGGCTCGCGAAAAACGCGAGGAGGAGCAGTGGCACAGAGCGTGAGAGAGTTCTTCGAAGGCCTGGAAGCGCGCGTCGACGAATCCAAGACGGCGGGGATGACCAACACCTACCGCTTCGACGTGGAAGGCGCCGGCTCATGGACGGTCGCCGTGGACGACGGCAAGGTCACCGTGACCGAGGACGGCGGGGCCGAGCCCGACTGCACCATCTCGGCGTCCGAGGAGACCTTCCAGAAGCTCATCGGCGGCGAGCAGAATCCCACCACCGCCTACATGACGGGCAAGCTGAAGATCACCGGCGACATGGGCGCCGCAATGAAGCTCCAGAAGCTCTTCTAGGCGCCGTTGGCGGACGTCGAGCGTGAGTCGATCCCGGCGTGGAGCCTCCCCGCGGACGCGGTCGACCGGATCCGGCTCGAGGGCGACTGGCCCGATCACACCACCCGGGAGTGGGCGCTCGGCGCTGCCTCGGGGAAAGGCGTCCGCGTCTGCGTCCTCGACAGCGGAATCGATCCGGATCACCCGCTGGTCGGCGGAATCGACGGCGCGGTTGCCGTCTCGGTGGACGATGAGGAAGTGCTTGTCGACGAGGACGACGAGGGCGATCTCTGCGGCCATGGAACGGCATGCGCCGGGATCATCCGCTCGCTCGCTCCGGACTGCAGCCTCTTCAGCGCGCGCGTGCTGGGAGCGGGTTACACCGGGAGCGGGCCCGCGCTCCTCGGCGGCCTGCGATGGGCGGTCGAGCAGGGCTTCGACCTGATCAACATGAGCCTGTCGACGACGAAGAGCCGCTTCGCCGGCATCCTGCACGAGTTGGTCGACAGCGCGTACTTCCGGCGGACGATGCTGGTCGCCTCGGCGCACAACATGCCGGTCGAGAGCTATCCCTGGCGCTTCTCCTCGGTGATCTCGGTCGGCAGCCACGAGCAGGACGATCCGCTGGTCTGGTACTACAACCCCGACCCTCCGGTCGAGTTTTTCGCCCGCGGGGTCGGCATCGACGTGGCCTGGCTCGACGGAGGGCAGATCAGGGTGACCGGGAACAGCTTCGCGACGCCGCACATGACGGGGATCTGCGCCCTCGTCCTGAGCAAGCATCCGGAGCTCACCCCGTTTCAGCTCAAGAGCGTCCTGTACCTGACCGCGACCAACGTCGGAAGCACAGAATGACCGAGGACCTGCACGCGGCGGTGGCGGCGGGAGTTCTCTCCGCGGACGCGTCCTACCGTTCCCTGCTCCAGTCGATCGTCGACGTCGCGCGGGCCATCTTCGCCGCCAAGGCCTCCTCGATCACGCTCCTGGACGAGGGGGCGGACGAGCTCGTGTTCGAGGCGGTCTCGGGAGAGGGAGCGGAGACCCTCGTCGGCCGCCGCATGCCGTCCGGCACGGGGATCATGGGCTGGACCCTGACGACCCGCCAGCCGCTCGTGATCGAGGACGTGGCCAAGGATCCGCGTCACGCCCGCGAGGCCGCCGAGGAGACGGGCTACGTGCCGAAAGGGCTCATGTCCGTCCCGCTTCTGCACGAGGAGCGCGCGCTCGGCGTGCTACAGGTACTCGACCGGCAGACGCCCTTCTCGCTTCACGAGATGGAGCTGCTCGGCCTGTTCGGGAACCAGGCTGCGATCGCGCTCGATCTGCTGCAGCGCGCCAGGCGGGCCAAGGAAGTGCTCGAGGCGGGAGGCGGGGAGGTCGGCGTCGTCGCCCGGGTCGCCACCGCGCTCGACGAGCTCGAGGACGAGCGGCGTGAGGCCGGCCTCCGCCTCCTCGAGGCGCTCGAGCAGGTGCTGCGAGAGCGTCGAGAATAGAAACGGGGCGGCTTTCGCCGCCCCGTTTGGACTTGCATCGGCTCCTGAGCTCAGTCGTTCGAGTGCCGCTCGCTCGACTGGCGCTCGCTCGAAAGCCGGTGAGCCTCGACGTCCGGCTCGTCGGCATTGCGGTCGGCGGACTGGCGGTCGGCCGACTGGCGGTCGGCCGACTGGCGCTCAGGGTCGTCCTTGAAGCGGTGACCCTCGACCTCGTCGTCGGTCTCGGGCTCCGCGCTCTCGTGGACTCTGCCTTCGTCCTCCACTGTTCCTCCTTTCGGTGGCCGCCTACGGGATTCCCCCACTAGACGGCCCTAACGACCCGCATCTTCCCCCCTCGAGGCGGAAAGTGCAATTCTCCGCGTCGTGGCCGCGGACCTGAAAGAACGCCTGTCCGAGTCCCTGAGCGCGTTTCGGGCCGTCTTTGCCAACCAAAACCTGCGCCGGGTGGAGACCGCCTGGGCCCTCTCGGAGACGGGCAAGTGGATGTACGTCGTCGCCGTCGCCGTGTTCGCCTACGACGCCGGCGGTGCGACCGCCGTGGGCATCGTGGCGCTGATCCGGATCATCCCCGCCGCGGTGATCGCGCCCTTCGCCGCCGTGCTCGCCGACAGGTTCCGGCGCGAGCGGGTAATGCTCTTTGCGGACATCACGCGCGCCTGCTCGCCGCCACCCGCATCGAAGTCGTGTTCGCCGTCACCGCGGGCACGTTCGCTCTGTCTGCGCTGCAAGTCGCACGCATCCGCGCCCCGGCGGCGCCGGCACCCCGCCGGAAGCCGGGAGAGGAAACGCGGCTCGCGCAGGAAGCTCTCGCCGGCTTCTCGACCATCCTCGGAGACGCCGGCCTGCGTCTGCTCGTCGCCCTCTACTGCGCCCAGACCGTGGTCGCGGGCGCCCTCGGCGTCCTGATCGTCGTCTCCTCGATCCGGCTCCTCGATCTCGGCGACGCCGGGGTCGGTTATCTGAACTCGGCCTTCGGCGTGGGTGGTCTCATCGGAGCCGGGCTCACGGTCGCCCTCGTCGCGCGCCAGCGGCTCGCGTCCGACTTTGCCGTCGGGACGCTGCTGTGGGGAATTCCTCTCGTCCTGATCGGCGTCTTCCCCAGCGCGGCCGCGGCGCTCGTCCTGATCGCCTTGGTGGGCATCGGGGACACCCTCGTCGAGGTCGCCGCGCCGACGCTCTTGCAGCGTGCGGTCCCGGACGAAGTCCTGGGCCGCGTCTTCGGAGCCGTCGAAAGCCTGATCATCGGGGCGATGGGGATCGGCGCGATCGCGGCTCCGGCGCTCGTGGGCAGCATCGGGACCCGCGGAGCTCTGATCGTGTCCGGGTCCTTCCTGCCCGTGCTCGGGATCCTGTCCTGGCGCCGCCTGGCGGCCATCGACGCCGCTTTCGCGCTACCCGAGCGGCAGCTCGACCTCTTGCGGAGCACCTCGATCTTCGCCCCGCTTCCCGAGGCGCAGCTCGAGCTCCTTGCCGGCGAGCTCGTCGCGGTTCATGCGACGGCGGGCGAGACGGTCGTCCGCGAAGGCGAGCCGGGCGACCGCTTCTACCTCGTCGACCGGGGCGAGCTGGAGGTCTCCGTGGACGGCGCCGTCGTACGGACGATAGGCTCCGGCGACCACTTCGGCGAGATCGCCCTGCTGCGGGACGTCCCCCGGACGGCGACCATCGCGGCGCGCACCGGCGCCGACCTGTATGCGCTCGAGCGCGACGAGTTCATCGCCGCCGTCACCGGACACGCGCCGAGCGTCGAGGCCGCCGACGCGGTGATCGCGCAGCGGCTCGCAACCGCCCGGACCGGTCTAGCGGTGGAGTAGGGTCGCGTGGTGACCTGCGCAAGTTGCGGGTACGAGAGCGCAGAGGCGTTCAAGTTCTGCCCCGAATGTGGGGCGCTCCCCGGCGCGGACACCGCACCGCGCGAGCAGCGAAAGACGGTCACCGTCCTCTTCCGCGACGTCACCGGCTCGACCTCGCTGGGCGAGTCCACGGATCCCGAAGCGCTCCGCAGCCTGCTCGCCCGCTACTCGAGCGCATGAGGGCGATTGTCGAGTCGCACGGCGGGACGGTGGAGAAGTTCATCGGGCGACGCGGTCATGGCCGTGTTCGGCGTCCCACAGGTGCACGAGGACGACGCCACTTGCGCGCCGTTCGCGCCGCCGTGGAGATGCGAGGCGCTCTCCCCGAGCTCGGCGTGCAGGCCCGCATCGGCCTTAATACCGGCGAGGTCGTCACCGGAACCGAGGAATGCCTCGCGACCGGCGATGCAGTCAACGTCTGAGTGCGGCTACTCCACGAGCTCGACCAGGAGGGCGCCGCCCTCGACACGGTCTCCCTCACCCACGTGGACAGCCTTGACCGTCGCCTCGTAGGGGGAGACGAGCGGCGTCTCCATCTTCATCGCCTCCAGCACGAGCAGGGCCTGACGCGGCTGGACGCGGTCTCCTTCGGCAACTTCGACCCGGATCACCGTCCCGGGCATCGGCGCGAGCAGGCTGCTCTGCTCGTGGCCGGGCCGGGGGTCGCCGGCGGCGGCCTCGAGGCTCGGCGGCGGCGCCGGAGCGGGCGGCGTCAGGTTGAGGCGCCAGGCGCCGCGCCACGGGTGATCGGGCGCGCGCGGAGGAGGCTGCGTGAGCGGCGGGTTCTCGGTCAGGAAGGCGGTCGTCGTTCGACCCGCGCGCACGAGCGGATGGCGCACGAGCCAGCGCAGGAAGGGCAAGTTGGTCGTCAGTCCCGCGACCTCGGTCTCGTCGAGCGCGGCGTGAAGGCGGTCGAGAGCCTCGTCGCGCGTCTGCCCGTGCGCGATCAGCTTGGCGATCATGGGGTCGTAGGCGACGCCGATCTCGTCGCCCTCCTCGACGCCCGCGTCCACCCGGATCCCCTCCGGCAGCCGGAGCCGCTCGATGCGCCCGCTCTGCGGAAAGAACGTATGCGGGTCCTCGGCATATAGCCGCGCCTCGACCGCGTGGCCATCCAGGTACGGCTTCGCGTCCTCCAGAGTCTCTCCCTGGGCGATCCGGATCTGCTCCTTGACGAGGTCGACTCCGGTGACGAGCTCGGTGACCGGGTGCTCGACCTGGATGCGGCCGTTCAGCTCGAGGAAGCGGAAGTCGTCGCCGACGAGCATGAACTCGACCGTCCCGGCGCTGCGGTAGCCGATCGCCCGCGCGAAGGCGGTCGCCGCGTCGCCCATCCGCTCGCGCAGCACCGGGCCGACCGCCGGCGACGGAGCCTCCTCGAGCACTTTCTGGTGCCGGCGCTGGATCGAACACTCGCGCTCGCCCAGCGCGACGACGGCGCCATGCTCGTCTCCGAGCAGCTGAACCTCGACGTGGCGGGGCCGCTCCACATACGGCTCGCAGAAGACGCGGTCGTCGCCGAAAGCCGCCTTCGCCTCGCGGCGGGCAGCCTCGAGCGCTTCGTCCAGCTCGCCGGGCTCGCGCACGACGCGCATGCCGCGACCGCCTCCGCCCGCCGCCGCCTTGACGATGAGCGGAAAGCCGACCTTGTCGGGGGAGCCGGCCGGCACGACCGGGGCGCCCGCCTCTGCGGCGATACGTTTTGCCTCCAGCTTGTCCCCGCCGGCCCTGAGGGCCTGCGGCGTCGGCCCCACGAACGCCAGCCCGGCGGCCTCGACCGCCTCGGCGAAGTCGGGATTCTCGGCCAGGAAGCCGTAGCCCGGATGAATCGCGTCCGCCCCGGTTTGCTGCGCCGCGCGTACGTGCTCCGCCGAGTCCAGGTAGCTCGCGACCTCGGCGATCTCGTCGGCAGAGCGGGCGTGGAGCGAGCCGCGGTCGTCCGGCGCGACTGTGGCGACGGTCGCGATCCCGAGGTCGCGGCAGGCGCGGAAGACGCGCAGCGCGATCTCGCCGCGATTCGCCACCAGGAGCTTGTCGATCTTCAAGCGGGGACGCGCTTCCGGCCCGCGCGCGCGGCCTTGAGCCCGAAGCGCAGCATCGCCGTTGGGATCTTGCGCGCGCGGGAGAGCACCTGGTCGAGCGCCGAGGCGAAATTCTGGATGTCCTCGTCGGAGACCGTCAACGGCGGGACCCCCTTGAGCACGTTCATGTTGTGGCCCGCGGCCTGGATCAGGATGGCGTGGTCGGAGAAGAGCGGCACGGCGACGAGCTGGGTGAAGATGCCGGGCTGGGTGCGCTCCAGCAACCGCCACGCGCGGCTGCCCTGCTCCGGCTCGCGGAACTCGATCGCCCACATGAGCCCGAGCCCGCGCACCTCGTACACGACGTCGTAGCGCTCGGCGAGCGGCGCCGTGAGGTCGACCAGCAGGTCACCCAGGCGGCCCGAGCGCTCGACGAGTTCCTGCTCGTCCAGCTCGCGCAGCGTGGCGAGGCCCGCGGCCATGCCCAGGTCGTTGGGGGCGAAGGTGGAGCCGTGGCTGACGGCGTGCTCCATCGAGTCGAAGACGCGGTCGTACACCACGGCGCTCATCAGGCAGGCGCCCACCGGGACGTAGCCCCCCGACAGTGACTTCGCCACCGTCACGAGATCCGGCTCCAGCCCCCAGTGCTCGAGCGCGAACATCTTCCCGGTGCGGCCGAAGCCGGTCTGCACCTCGTCCACGCAGAAGAGCGTCCCGTACCGGCGGCACAGCTCCTCGGCACCCTTCAGGTAGCCGTCCACCGGGAGATTGACGCCTTTTCCCTGGACGGGCTCGACGAGGAAGAGCGCGACGTCCTCGCGGCTCAACTCGGCCTCGAGCGCCCCGAGGTCGTTGAAGGGGACCTGCGAGAAGCCGGGCAGGAGCGGGCCGAACCGCTCCGTCCACTCCGCGCCGCCGTTGGCGGACAGCGACCCGAGCGTAAGGCCGTGGAAGCCCTTCACCGTGGACACGACGCGCTCGCGACCGGTGGCCGCCCGGCCGAGCTTGAGCGCCGCCTCGTTCGCCTCCGTGCCCGAGCTCGTGAACAGGCAGCGCTGGATGCTCGACGGGAGCCGGCTGATGAGCTCCTGCGCGAGCAGCCCAGGCAGCAGGCTGACGCCGAGCTGCACCGAGCCGGGCGTGTCCAGCTCGAGGAGGTCGGCGAGCACCTTGCGGACGCGCGGGTTGTTGCGCCCGACGTTGAACATGCCGAAGCCGCCGTTCATGTCCAGGTAGCGGCGGCCCTCGGAGTCGTAGATGTATGCGCCCTCGGCACGCGCCCACGTCCGGTCGAAGCCGATCGTCCGCAGCATGCGGATGAACTGCGGGTTGATGCCTTTCGCGTACAGGTCGAGGTCCTCGCCGGCGTGCGAGGCGAGCAGCGCGCGCAGGTCCAGCTCGGCCATGGGAGTGCGTATTCTCGCAGCCTGGTGAACGTGTTCGTGACAGGCGCCTCGGGGTTCATCGGCTCGCACGTCGCGCGGGCGCTACTCGAGCATGGGGCGGAGGTTCGCGACGACTTCGTCGACCTGCTCGACCGGGACGGGCTGGAACGCGCCATGGACGGCTGCGAGGCGGTCGTCCACGTCGCCGCGCTGTACAGCTTCGACGACGCTCCCGGCCTGCTCGAGCGTGTGAACGTGGAGGGCACGCGAAACGTGCTCGAAGCCGTGGCGCGGCGCGGTGTCCGCCGGATCCTGCACACGAGCTCGTCCGGGACATGCGGGCCGGTGCCGGGACGTCCGGCGACCGAGAGCGACGGCCCGCCCGCGTGGGAGCTCGAGGTTCCGTACAAGCGGACGAAGCTGGCGGCCGAGCGACTCGTCCTCGCGGCGGCGCGGACCGGCCTCGACGCGGTCGCCGTCAACCCGACGACGCCGGTCGGAGAGGGGGATTGGCGGCCGACGCCGACCGGCCGGATGGTCGCGGGCGTGGCCACGGGCCGGTTTCGGGCGTATCTCGACATCGGGCTGAACGTCGTGGATGTCCGCGACGTCGCGCGCGGCCACGCCCTGGCCCTCGAGCACGGTAAGCGTGGGGAGCGCTACATCCTGGGCGGCGTCGACCTGAGGCTCGAGGAGCTGTTCGCGGCCGTCGCCGACCTCGCCGGAAGGCCGCGCCCGCGCCTGCGGGTCCCATACCGGCCCGCCTGGTGGGCGGCGCGGGCGGGGGTCCTCAACCGCAACGAGCTGCTGCTCGCCCGGCTCCCCGCCTACTTCTCCTCGGCGAAGGCCGAGCACGAACTCGGATACCGGCCGGGGCCGATCGAGCCCGCGCTCGCGCGGGCGGTCCGCGAGGCTCTCGCCTAGTGCGCTTTGGCGTCTGTACCCCGAACTTCGGCTCGTGGGCCGATCCAAGGCTGCTGATGCGAGCGGCGGATGCGGCCCGGCGGGCCGGCTGGGAGGCGTTCTTCGTCTGGGATCATCTCTCGTTCGTCTGGGGGCGACCGAGCGCGGATCCCTGGGTTCTGCTCACCGTGGCGGCGACCGCGGCCGACGGTCTCCTGCTCGGAACGGCGGTGACTCCCGTTCCGCGCCGCCGCCCCCAGGTGCTCGCGCAGACGGTGGCGACCCTCTCCGAGCTCTCCGGAGGACGCGTGGTCCTCGGTGCCGGGCTTGGCGGAAACCGGAAAGAGTTCGAGGCGTTCGGCGAGAGCTACGACCGAAGACGGCGCCTCGCGCTATTCGACGAGGGCCTCGAGCAGATGCGCGAGATCTGGAGCCCGAAGCGGATCCCGGTCTGGGTCGGGGGCACGAGCCCGGCCATGCTCGAGCGCGCGGCCCGGTACGACGGCTGGATCGCGGACCGCGCCGGGAAGGATGCGATGCAGATGAGCCCCGACGAGATTCGGGAGCGCTCCCGCGGCATCGGCGGGGACGTCGTGGTCAACGGCTACTCGGAGCCGGGGGAGCGCGAGCTGGTGTGCGCCTACGAGGACGCCGGAGGAACCTGGTGGCTGGAGACGCTTCCGGACTGGCGCGCGCCGGTCGAGGAGCTGATTCGGCGGATCGAGGCGGGGCCACCTACTCGATCCAGCTAGGGTCGCGGCGGTCCAGGAAGGCGCGCAGCCCTTCCTGGCCCTCGGCGCTCGTCCTGCGCTCGGCGGCGATCTGCGGGGTCTCGACACCGCTCGGCCGCTCACGGATCAGGCGCTTGGCTGCCCGGACGGCCTCCGGCCCGCAGCGCAGGAGCTCGTCAACCAGGTGGTCGACCGCGGTGTCGGGCTCCGGAGCGATCTCGTGCACGAGCCCGATCCGGAGCGCCGTCTCGGCGTCGAAGCGCTCGCCGGTCAGGAAGTAGCGGCGGGCCTGGGGTCCGATCTTCGCGAGCACGAACGGCGAGATGACGGCGGGAATGATCCCGAGCCGCACCTCCGAGAAGCCGAAGATCGTGTCGGGGGCCGCGACGGCGACGTCCGCGCAGGCCACGAGGCCGCTCCCGCCGCCGAGGGCGTAGCCGTGCACGCGCGCGATCACGGGCGCCGGGCAGGTATCGATCGCCTCGCACATGTCGTACAGCCGCCTCGCGTCCTCGACGTTCTCGTCGTAGGAGAGGTCGATGGAGGAGCGCTGCCATTCGACGTCCGCTCCGGCGCAGAAGCTCTCCCCGTCGCCCGACACGACCACTGCCCGCGCGTCGCCGACGAACGCGAACGCCTCTGTCAGCTCGGCGATCAGCGCCGCGTCGAACGCGTTCCGCCGCTCGGGGCGCGCCAGCGTGACGCGGTAGACGGAGCCCTCCCTCTCCGTTCGGAGCGCAGCCATGGGCGCCAGCATAAAGTTGAAACGTGGAGCGTCGAATGCTGGCCGCAGCGGCCACGCCTCTGGAGGACGCGGGAGCGCGGCTCGACGAGGACGGATTCGGGCCGCTGATCGAATTCCTCGCCGCCGGCGGTGTCGACGGGATCCTGGCGCTGGGGACGACGGGCGAAGGGATCCTCTTGAGCGTCGAGGAGCGCCGCCGCGCCGCCGAGCTCTTCGTCGCCGACGCTCTCGAGGTGATCGTCCACGCCGGCGCGCAGACGACGGCGGACACGGTCGCGCTCACCACGCATGCCGCCGAGATCGGCGCGAAGGGAGTCGCCGTCATCGCTCCGCCGTACTTCAGGCTCGACGACGATGCGCTCCTGCGGCACTTCACGGCCGCGGCCGCGGCGTGCGCGCCGCTTCCGTTCTACGTGTACGAGTTCGAGGGTGCCAGCGGCTATGCCGTGCCGCCGGCGCTGGTCGTTCGCCTGCGCGAGCGAGCGCCGAATCTTGCAGGCCTGAAGGTCTCGGACTCGCCCTGGGAGGCGCTCGAGCCCTACCTGCTCGAGGGCCTCGAAGTGTACGTGGGCGCCGAGGCGCTGCTCGCACGCGGGCTCGAGCACGGTGCGGCCGGCGCCGTGTCGGCGCTCGCGACCGCGTTCCCGGAGAAGGTGGTCGCAGTCGATCCCCGGCTCGGCGAGATCAGAGAGACCGTGGAGCGCTACCCGCGCCACGCGGCGCTCAAGCGCGTCGCCGCGCGAAAGGGCGTGCCGATCCGCGAGGACGTGCGCGCGCCGCTCCGCGGGCTCACCGAGGACGAGCGCCGGGAGCTGGACGCATGGCTGGACGGATTGTCGTAGCGGGCGCCGGCGCGGTCGGCGCGAGCATCGCCTACCACCTCGCGCTCCTCGGGGCGCAAGACGTGGTGCTCGCCGACCGGGCGGAGATCGCCTCGGGCGCGACCGGCAAGGCCATGGGCGGCGTCCGCCGGCAGTTCTCGACCGCCGAGGACGTCGCCCTCGTCCGGGAGAGCCTGCCGCTCTTCCGCGAGCTGAGCCCGGAGCTCTTCCGGGCGGTCGGCTACCTATTCCTGGCGACGACGGACGAGGGCTGGAGAGAGCTGCGGGAGCGCGCACAGGTGCAGCGCTCACTGGGCGTTCCGGTCGAAGGGGTTGACGCTTCTCGTGTCGACGGCCTGCGGACGGACGACGTCCTAGGCGCAGTCTGCTGCTGGGAGGACGGCGTCGCCGATCCCGCGGCGGTGACGCGCGAGCTCGTCGGCCGAGCCTCCGAGCGTGGGGTGGAGGTCCGCGAGCACACCGATGCTCGTTCAGTGGAGCACAATGTGCTGGTCGTCGCCTGCGGGGCCTCCTCCGCGGACCTGCGGCCCGATCTGCCGGTCCGGCCTCTGTGCCGGCAGCTCGTCGAGGTCGGCCCGGTGGCCGGGCTCCCGGACGACCTGCCGATGATCCTCGAGGACGAGACCGGCTTCCACTTCCGCCGCCGGGGCGAGACGCTCAGGCTGGCGATGGGCGAGCCGCACCCGCGCTGGGGGTTCGAGGAGCGCGTGGACGAAGATTTGGTCGAGGACTGGCGGCGGCGACTCGCCCACCGCTACCCGTCCGCCGCGGTCGCTCCCGTCGCCCGGGCCTGGGCCGGCCTGTACGACATGACCCCGGACGCGCACCCGCTGATCGGTTGGGCCGGCGACGGCGTCTACGTGGCCTGCGGCTTCTCGGGCCACGGGTTCATGCAGTCGCCGGCCGTGGGACGGGCGGTTGCAGAGGAGCTGCTGGGCCGCGAGCCGCCCGTCAACCTGCAGCCGTATCGCCCGGATCGCTTCACAGGCGAGCCGGTGTTCTCAGACTCCCTCGTTCTGTGAGAACTCGATTCACAATGACCCTTGTGCCGTCGGGCCGCGCTGGAAGCCTCGATGCGGCGTTCCTCGGCCGCGCACGTATGGCCTGATACGCGCGCGGCGTGCGTCCTTGCCTCGCGCTCGCCCATCGCACCCCGACGACGAAGGCCATCATGAACCGAGTTCTCGCTCGAACTCCTCGCCGATCTCGGGGTCCTTGCCGATCAGGTCCCTGACCTCGCGCGGAACCGAGCCCGAGAAGGAGATCAGCCCGAAGCGCTCCGTGGCCTCGTGCGAGATCCAGACATCTCCGTCCGGCAGCGCGGGAAGCTGCGCGCGCAGCTCGTCCAGCGTCGTCTTGGAATCGCTGAGATTCCAGAGGAGCAGACGAACCGGCACTTACTCTTCGAAAAAGCGCTCGCCGGAAGGCAGCTTGGCGAGCAGCGCCTTCACTGCGCGGAGGATGTCCGCTTCCTCGTGCCCGAAGTCCTCGAGGTACGACCTCAACGCGTGATTGATGATCCGCAGCTCGTCGTCGTTGAGCTCGACGGTGTGCATCTCGGCGCTCATCCCCATGACGGCGGCTCGTAGTTCGTGTTCCGCGGAGCGCCGATGGCCACCCAGGAAAGACCCTCTTCGCCCGCGACCGGCTGCCGGGTGACGTCCGGATCGAGCCGGACGGCCTGGCCTGCCCGCACCTCGATCACCTCGTCGTCGACCCGGAGCTTCCCCGAGCCCTTGACGTAGACGTACACCTCCTCCTGGTCGCCGCCGGTCTCGTCGTGGCGGAACCCCTCTGCTCCGGGAGGAAGGTCACCGTAGTTGACGCCGAAGGCCGTCACGCCCAGCGCCTTGCGCACCTTCTTCATGGGCCCTTCGAGCTCGTCCAGTTGAACGACGTCGTACTTCCCCATCGCGCCTCCTCTCTACATTCGAAAGATGCCAAAGGTCGTCTCGGGGATGGGCGCGTTGAGCGCCGCGGATATCCCCAGGGCGAGGACCCGCCGCGTGTCGAGCGGGTCGATGATGCCGTCGTCCCACAGCCGCGCGGTGGAGTGGTACGGGTTGCCCTCGGCCTCGTACTTCGCCCTGATCTCATCCGCGCTCGCGTCTCCGACCATGGTGAGCACCGTCGCCGCCTGCTCGCCGCCCATGACCGAGATGCGCGCGTTCGGCCACATCCACAGCTGGCGCGGCTCGTAGGCGCGGCCGCACATGGCGTAGTTCCCCGCCCCGAACGAGCCTCCGATCACGACCGTGAACTTCGGCACCTCCGCGCAGGCGACCGCCATCACCAGCTTGGCGCCGTCCCGCGCGATGCCGCCGGCCTCGTACTCCTTGCCGACCATGAAGCCGGTGATGTTCTGGAGGAAGACGAGCGGGATCTTCCTCCGGCACGCCAGCTCGATGAAGTGCGCCCCCTTCTGCGAGGACTCGGCGAAGAGGACGCCGTTCGAAGCAAGGATCCCCACCGGATATCCCTCGATGCGGGCGAACCCGCACACGAGGGTCTCGCCGTACAGCGCTTTGAACTCGTCGAAGCGGCTGCCGTCGACGATGCGGGCGATCACGGCGCGTGGGTCGAACTGCTGTCGGTAGTCGTGCGGGATCAGGCCGTACAGCTCCGACGGGTCGGCCGCCGTCGGCTCGGGCTCGGAAACGTTCCAGGGCGGCTCGGGCTTCCGCCGGTTGAGGTGCCGGACGATCGAGCGGGTGATCGCGAGCGCGTGCTCGTCCGAGGTCGCATAGTGGTCGGCCACTCCGGAGCGCCGGGTGTGGACGTCCGCGCCCCCGAGCTCCTCGGCGCTCACCTCCTGCCCGGTGGCTGCCTTCACGAGCGGCGGGCCGCCGATGAAGATCGTCCCGGTGCCGCGCACGATCACCGTCTCGTCGCTCATCGCCGGGACATACGCGCCGCCGGCAGTGCAGGAGCCGACCACGACCGCGACCTGCGGGATCCCTTTCGCGGACATGCGCGCCTGGTTGAAGAAGATCCGTCCGAAGTGGTCGCGGTCGGGGAAGACGTCGTCCTGGAGAGGCAGGAAGGCGCCGCCGGAGTCGACGAGGTAGATGCACGGAAGGTGGTTTTGCTCGGCGATCTCCTGTGCGCGCAGGTGCTTCTTCACCGTCAGCGGGAAGTACGTGCCGCCCTTGACCGTGGCATCGTTGGCGACGATCACGCACTCCTCGCCTTCCACGACTCCGATCCCGGTGACGATCCCGGCTCCGGGCGCCTGCCCGTCGTACAGGTCCCACGCGGCCAGCGTGCTCAGCTCGAGGAAGGCCGAGTCCGGGTCGACCAGCCGGTCTATCCGCTCGCGGGCGAGCAGCTTCCCGCGAGAGCGGTGCCGCTCGACGGCCTTCGGGCCGCCGCCCGCCGTGACCTGCGCAGTGCGCTCGCGCAGCTCGGCGACGAGGGCCTCCATGCGCTCCGCCCGCTCGGCGAAGATCTCCGAGTCCCGTTCCACCTGCGAGCTCAAGACCGCCATCGCGGTCATTGTCTCAGGACCCGAAAGACGGGTAATAGTGATCGCGAGAGCGCCTGAGCGAGAACCTCAGCGACTTCTTCGAGCCGCCGGTGAGCTCGGCGCGCAGGAACCACGACGACCTCGCGTGCAGACGGTAGGTGTGGAAGAAGACGCCGCCGGCATTCGGCTGGAGCACACCGACCCTCTTCCACCCGCCGCCGGACGAGCGCTGAATTTCCACGCCTCGGTGCTCTCCGCGAGGAATCCGGCCCCACACATAGACCTTCGACCCTCGCTTGTACGCGACGAATGGGAAGCGGAAGGCCGTCAGGGCCGGCTTGGGGCGCGCGGCCGCGAAGCTTTTTCCCTTGAAGTACAGACCCGACTGATACGGGGTTCGCTGCAGCGGCTCGTCGCGGAGCTGGAACCACGTGAGGAGGCCGACACGGGCCTTCCACGTCCGGTACAGGGCCTCCGCCACCCAGCGGGCCTCGAGTCGGACGGGCACGCCGAGAGGGTCGGGAGGCCTCGAGTCCCAGCTGAACTCCGTCACCCACAGGCGCGCCGGGCGGTTCGACCTGACGTGACCCGCGCGGACGGCAGCCCGGAGCAGCTTACGCGCTTCGGGAAGGTTGCCGAGCGCGGCTCCATCGTTGCCGTGGGCGCGGTGCATCGGCCCGCCAGAGGTATAGGGATGGACGGACCAGATGTCGAAGCTGACCCGCGTGCGGCACGTGGGGTGAGGATGCTTCCCGCCCGAGACACAGAGGGCTGCGCGCATGAACTTGAGCGCTCCCGGGCCCGTCGGAGTGTTCAGAGGGGCGAGCAGGCCGGCCACGACGACGTTGTCACGGTGAACACGCCGGACCGCAGCGGCAAAGGCGTTCACCATCTTGCGGTACCGGATCGCGCTTACGAGCCGTCCTCGCTTGTACTGCGGCGAGAGGTACTTGGCGAGGTTCGGCTCGTTGAAGGCAAGCCAGCGGCGGACGCGCGGGAGACCGTGGAACGACCCGCTGTATCGCCTCGCTGCGGCCCGCGCGAATAGTCCGAACTGCTTCGCGTCCACATGCGTCCCGCCGGCCCAGTCCGGTGCGGCGTAGACGGTCACAAGAGGCTCGATACCGGCGGCGCGCGCTTTCGAGATCATGCGGTCGGGGGCCGACCAGTTGTAGGCGGGATCGGCGGGGTCGGTGGGCTGAAAGCCGGGCGGGCGGCGCGCGGGAGCCACACTTCGCCACGACAGCGGCAGCCGGACCGCCGTCGCTCCCGCGGTGCGGACGCGATGCATTGCCAGGACGATGTTCGAAGGCTTCAGCTCGCTGGGGCCGAGGAACACGGCCGTTTTGAGCGGGGGCGATCCAGGCGTCGAGACGGCCGTCCCTGGGACCGCAACGACTCCGGCCGCGGCGATCGCCGCCAGGGGAATCCACACTTTTCGCATCGCTCCGACGCTACCCATTTCGGATGAGGAAAGCGTAAGGAGCGAGTCGGAGTCTCGGGTGCGGGTGCAGGACGCTACTTGAGCCCGAAGGCGCTCGCGAGGGGGCGGTCAGGCGTCTTCTGCAGCGAGAAGGAGAGCGAATGCGTTTTGCTTCCGGCCAGCCTGGCCCGCAGCCGCCACGAGCTCTTGGCCCTTGGCATCTTGAGCGTCCGTCCGAAGATGCCGCCCGGCTTCGAGCGGATCATCGCGACCCGTCTCCAGTGCCCACGCACGAGGCGCTGGACCGCCACGTTCCGGCGGTCGCCGGCAGGCGTGCGCCCCCACACCACCACGTGCCTGCGCTGTTTCAGGGCGACGAAGGGGAAGCGGAAGTCCCAGCTGAATTCCGTGATCCAGAGATTGACGCGGTGCACGTGCCTCACGTGCTTCGCGCGCACCGCCGCCCGGAGCACGCGGTTCACCTTCGGGAGGTCTCCGAGCTGCACGCCGTCCGTCCCGTGCGCCCGGTGCAGCGGGCTGCCGCTCGTGTAGGGATGAACCGACCAGTCGTCGAAGCTCACCTTGTTGCGGCACGTCGGCTTGGGGCGCTTGGCCCCCGACATGCAGAGGACAGCACGCATGAACTTGAAGGCGCCTACGGCATGTGCTGCCCGGACCGGGGCCGTGATGCCTGCGACCACCACGTTGTCCCGGTGGACGGCGCGCACCGAGCTCGCAAACGCGTTCACCATGTTCCGGTATCGGGCCACGCTGACGAGCTTTCCTCGGGAGTACTGGGGGGCGAGGTACTTGGCGAGATTCGGCTCGTTCCAGACGATCCAGTAGCGGACGCGCGGAAGATCCTGGAAAGACCCGCTGTAGCGCTGGGCGATCGCCTTCGCGAACAGGCCGTACTGATGGGCGTTGACGCGCAGGCCGCCGGCCCACTTGGGCGCTCGAACCGTGGTGACGAGCGGCTCGAGCCCGTTCTCTTGTGCGAGCGAGATCAGCTTGTCGGCCCTGCTCCAGTTGTAGGCGGGGTCGGCCGGATCGTCGGCCCGGAAGCCCGCAGGGCGTCGGAATGGAGCTGTCTTGCTCCAGGGGATCATCAGGCGAACCGCTTTCGCGCCCGCCTCCCGGATCCGCTTCATCGCTCTGGCGGCATGAGAATCGGAATCGTCGCCGGGGCCGAGGAAGACCGCGGTGCTGAACCCGGAGAGCCCCGATCTCGCAGGAGCACCCGGCTGCGCCCCCGCGAGGGACGCGAGGAGGCAGAGCGCTATGAGCACAGAGGCACTGAGAGCGGAGAGCCGCATCAGCTGCGAAGATAGCGATTCAAAGATCAAGATTGGGTATTAAGGATGCGAGTCTAGGCGGCGCGACGGATGCTGCTCGACGCGAGGATCGCGGCCCTGTGCAGCGGTAGCACGCGCAGCTCCGGCGGAGGGCGGCGGAGAAACGACGCGACGAGTAGAAGCTCGTCGGCGGCCTCCGGCTCCAGGGAGACGCTTTCGGCGAAGGCGGCGCGGGCCTGTGCGAGACCTGCTTCCACCTCGAGCGCCGCGCCGGCGCCTGTCGGCAGCGTCCGTACTGCGCAGACGCGCCCCGCGGCGACGAAGAACGCTCTCCGGTGGCCGTCCCGGGCTCCCGGCGCGACGAGGCAGCCCTGGAAGGCGCGCATTCGGCGCAGAAGGCGCAGCTCGCGGATCACGCGCTCGAGCGCGGCGATCCGGTCGCGCAGGCGCGCGGCGTCCTCGTAACGGAGGCAGTCGGACAGATCGCGGAGCCGGGCGCGGAGCGCGGGAAGCGGGCCGCCGGGGCCGAGCAGGTCGTCCAGCTCCGCCGTGGTCGCTCCGGCCAGCGCCAGCGCGGCGAGCTCGGCCCGGCGGCGGCTCTTGATCGGGCCGAGATCCGTCGGCTTGGAGGAGACGACGATCCCGTCCCCTCGCCGGCGGAGGTAGACGTAGCGGTCGGGTCGGGACTGCCTCGCGTTCGCGGGCGGCCGCAGCTCGCGGATCAGGCGCAGCTCCTCGAGCGCCGCCTCCAGCTCCGAGCCGAGCACGCGCCATTCGATCGTCTCGACCGCGTCGAGCGCGGCCTCGACCGCGGGCCGCTGACGGTCGGAGCGGAAGTACGAGCGCAGCCGCGCGCGGAGGTCGCGCGCCCTGCCCACGTACAGCGTCTCTCCTCGCGGGCCGAGGAAGAGATAGACGCCGGGCCGGGTCGGAGCGCCGTGGGCGAGCGAGCGCTTCGCGTACACCCGCCGCTCGCGCGGGGCCGCGAGGGCGAGCAGGTCCTTGACGGTCCGAGCGCCTCGCTCCTGGGCGAGCCCGATCAGCGCGAGCAGGATCTCCGCCGTCGCCTCGGCGTCGGGAAGGGCGCGATGGCAGGGGCGGACGGAAGTGCTGAAGAAGTGCGCCAGCGCTGCGAGGCCGACGCGGCGGGTGCGGCCGGTGAGCAGGCGCCGCGCGAGCAGGACGGTGTCGAGGACGGGGGCTGTCAGCCGCCGCCCGCTCAGCCGCTGCAGCTCACGGTCGACGAAGCCGCGGTCGAAGCCGGCGTTGTGTGCGACGAGCAGCGCGTCCCCGGCGAAGTCGAGGAACCGGCGGACGGCCGTCGCCGCGGTTTGGAACGTTCCGTCGGGCTCGAGCCGGCGGATCCGCGCGGCGCCGATCTCACAGATGCGCGCGCGGGCGCCGAGGCCGGTCGTCTCGAGGTCGAAGACGACGAAGGCCGCCTCCTCCAGCCGGGGATCGGGGCCCGGTCTGGCGAGGCCGACTGCCGAGCCCAGCCACTCGAGCCGCGAGTCGCCGGCGACGACGTCCTCGAGGAGGCTGCGCGCGAGCGCCTCCGGCGCCGAGCTGAGCGCGAAGAGGGCGCGCGCGGCCTGGGTGGCGGCGACCGCTCCTCCGCGCTCCTCGACCAGCTCGACGAGCCGGTCGGCGGCATCGAACGCGAGCTGCATGTCTCCGATGCTAGACGAACATACGTTCGCTTACAAGTAACAGTCTGTTACTTGGGAGCCGCTGCAGCCTCATCAACTGAAGCTTTGGAAGGGGAGCTCGAGGGGGAAACGGCGTTTCCCCCTCGAATGAGCAACGGGCCGGCATGCACGGCCCGCTGCGGTCACCGGGCGGCCCGCGCCACGGGCGCTTCCGGCGTGTGCCGCTGTGCGAGCCGCGACGGCCACCAGTTCCAGCGGCCGAGGAGAAGCACCGTGGAAGGGACGTAACTCCTCGCGCACCAAGCAGGATCAGGAACAGCCCATAGTCGAGATCGACTCCTCCACCTGCGCCATCGCCTCGACAATCGCCTCCTTCGGCTCGCGCCCGCGTCGGTTCCCGCCCCGAGGATGAGCACGGTCAGCATCGCCTGCGTCACGCTCGAGACGGAGATCCCGATCTTCGTCGACTCGGCGATCAAGCAGTCGGCGAGCCCGAGCACGAGCAGGGGCGGAAGCAGGTTGAGCGGCGACGCGAGCGGCGCCCGGTAGGTCGGGAGCAGGAGAAGCAGGATCAGGAGGCCCGACAGGCTCTCGGTCAGCTGCCGGGATGTACTCGCCTGGTCGGCCTGATCGACCGCCGTCGCGACGCCGCCCGTCAGGTAGAGATGCAGGGCGGGCGTCTTGGCGCTCTGCTTCGCCATCACGTCGCGCACGTTCTCGACCACGTCGTCCGCCTCGGGTTTCGGTACTGCGAGACGTTCAGCTCGACGAGGTTTTGGGTTGCGCGCACGTGCGCGGAGAAGCCGATGAAGACCACCTTGAGCACCTTCGGGACCTTGCGAATCGCCTGCTGGGCCTTCCGGAGCGCCGCGTAGTCCTGCTTCGGCTCGACAGCGTTGCGACGAGCGTCGCCGTTGCCACGTTCGCCGGCTGGAAGGGGGCGGCCAGATCGGCGGCCTTGACGCTCGGAGCGCTCGAGGGGAACGCGCTGTTGTCGTCGCGCTCCACGTCGGAGGATCGAGGGCAGCCAGTGCACGGCGACTCCGGTCCCGACGATCCACGCGACGACGATCGGATAGCGGAACCGGGACCGCGACGCGGCCCAGCCATCTCATCGGGTCGCCCACAGGCTGCGAACCCTAACGCTGTCTCAGGCCGTTGCCCGAATACCGGTTCTCGTCACCAGCACATCGACCGGCGTGCTCGTCGGCAGCTGGACCGGCCTGCCGTTCAGCGTCGCCTCGAGCGCCGTGGGGTCCCCGAGCCGGATCCAGATCCGCTTCGCCGTGAAGCGAGCCGACTGCCCCGCCTCGAGCATTCCGGTCTGGAGCGTTCGGCCGGTCTGCGACCCGGCGTGCGCGTCCAACCAGCAGGCGCCTCGGGCCGCCGTGAGCGTCAGCCTCGCGAGCCGGCGGCCGGGCGCGAAGATGCGCGGCGGCTCCGGGGTGGCGACGGGTGCCGTCGGTGCCGGCTGCGGCCGCGAAGCATGCCGTTTCGCCGGCGGGGCTCCTGCCAGCCAGGCGACGAGGCCGACCACGACGCCGATCACCACGAGCGCCGCCACGGCGGTCGCGGGCACGCGGAAGCGCCGCCGCGGGATCGGCTGGAGCTGAACGTGGGCGTCGGGTTCTTCCTCCTCCGGAACCCGTGACGAGAACTCGTCCACGAATTGCTCCCCGTCCAAGCCGAGGTAGTCGGCGTAGGCGCGGAGGAATCCCTTCGCGTACACCCGGCCGGGGATGAGCTCGTATCGCTCGTCCTCGAGCGCGCGGAGGTACCGCGTGCGGATCCTCGTGTCGCGCTCGATCTGGGCATGGGAGATCCCGCGCCGCTCGCGCGCCTTGCGCAGGCTGCTCCCGATCTCGAACATGCTTCTCTCGCCCCAAAGTGTGCCTCGCGGGGGCTACCTGTGCGCCGCCGGACGATCGAGATTGCCGTCCGCGGGCGTCGAGGAGGGACTACGGGAAAGCCCCTGGCGCGTCATGCGGCCGTGAGAAACCGGCGGAGGAGGGCCAGCCCTCCGCACGTCGGTTTGCGGTCCTGACCCCACCGTAGAATCGTCCTCCTGTGTCGGACCAGCAATTCGTCCACCTGCACGTCCACTCCGAGTATTCGATCCTGGACGGGGCCTGCCGGATTCCCGCGCTCGCCGCCCGCGCGGCCGAGCTGGAAATGCCGGCCGTGGCGCTGACCGACCACGGCTCGCTGGCCGGCGCGGTCCAGCTCTATCAGGAGGCGCAAAAGCAGGGGATCAAGCCGGTTATCGGCTGCGAGGTGTACGTCTGCGACGACCGCCGTTCGCAGTCCAAGGGGAACGCCCATCTGACGCTCCTGGCGGAGTCGAACGAGGGCTACGGGAACCTGATCAAGCTCGCCTCGTCTGCGTATCTCGAGGGTTACTACTACAAGCCGCGCGTCGACTGGGAGTTGCTCGAAGGCCACGCGAAGGGCCTGATCGCCCTCTCCGGCTGCCTCTCGGGGAGGGTCTCGCGGGCGCTGCAGGAGAACCGGCCGGACGACGCGGCGACGGACCTCGACCGCCTGGTGCAGATCTTCGGGCACGACTCCACCTACGTCGAGATCCAGAACGCGGGCCTCGAGCCCCAGAAGCGGGTCAACCCCCAACTCGCGAGGCTCGCCGATGAGGCCAAGCTCTCGCTCGTCGCCACCGGCGACGTCCACTACCTCCATCACGAGGACGCGCGCGCACACGAGGCGCTCCTGTGCATCCAGTCAGGGGACACGCTCAAGAACCCGGACCGGTGGAGGTTCGACACCGACCAGTTCTTCTTCAAGAGCCCTGCCGAGATGGCCGCGGACTTCCCCGACCATCCGGAGGCGCTCGCCCGCACGCGCGAGGTCGCGGAGCGCTGCAGCGTCGCGATCGAGCTCGGGACGATCCGCCTGCCGCAGTTCCCCGTCCCCGAAGGGCGCGACGCCTTCGACTACCTCGTCGAGCTGTGCGAGAAGGGCCTGGAGAAACGCTACGGCGGCGCGACTGCAGAGCTCGAGGAACGGCTGCGCTTCGAGCTGAAGACGATCCGGGAGATGGGCTTCGTGGACTACTTCCTGATCGTGTGGGACTTCATCCGCTTCGCTCGCTCCCAGGGTGTCTCGGTCGGCCCGGGCCGCGGGAGCGCGGCCGGTTCGCTCGTCGCCTATTGCCTGGAGATCACCGACGTCGACCCGATCCGGTACGACCTCCTGTTCGAGCGCTTCCTCAACCCGGGCCGCAAGGAGATGCCCGACATGGACATCGACTTCGCCGTGGCCGGCCGCGAGCGGGTGATCAACTACGTCGCCGAGAAGTACGGGCGCGACCGGGTCGCGCAGATCATCACCTTCGGGACGATGCTCGCGCGGGCGGCGGTTCGCGACGCCGGCCGGGTGCTCGACGTCCCCTACGGCACGGTGGACAAGGTCGCGAAGCTGATCCCGGAAGGGCCGAAGGTGTATCTCGACGACTGCCTCAGGCAGGGGCAGGACCTCAAGGCCGCGTACGACGCCGACCCGCTCGTGCGCGAGATCGTCGACCTGGCGAAGCCGCTCGAAGGCCTCGTCCGCCAGGACTCGATCCACGCGGCCGGGGTCGTGATCGGAGCCGAGCCGCTGACGAACGTCGTTCCTCTCCAACGCAAGGGCGCCGACCAGGAGGTCGTCACGCAGTTCGGGATGTGGGACGTGGCCGCGCTCGGGCTGCTGAAGATCGACTTCCTCGGGCTGCGCAACCTGGACGTGATCGACAAGACCGTCGAACTGGTGGGCGGGCTCGACATCACGAAGATCCCGATGGACGACGCCAAGACGTACGAGATGCTCGCCCGCGCCGACTCCATCGGCGTCTTCCAGTTCGAGTCCGGGGGCATGCGCGACGCGCTCCGGCTCGTCAAGCCGACCCAGTTCGAGGACATGATCGCACTCGTCGCCCTCTACCGGCCCGGCCCGATGCAGTACATCCCGGAGTACGCGAAGCGAAAGAACGGCCAGGTGCCGGTCACGTACATCGACCCGCGCCTGGAGGAGATCACCGGCGTCACGTACGGGATCTGCATCTACCAGGAGCAGTACCTCGAGATCGCCAAGCGCATCGCGGGGTTCACGCCGGCCGAGGCCGACGACCTGCGCAAGGCGATCGGCAAGAAGATCCATGAGCTGATGGCGTCGCTCAAGCAGAAGTTCCTCGACGGCTGCGCCAAGAGCGGCACGACCCCGGCGGTCGCGAACCAGCTGTGGAAGGACATGGAGCAGTCCCAGGACTACTCCTTCAACAAGGCGCACTCCGCCTGTTACGCGCTTACCGCCTACCGCACCGCCTGGCTCAAGGCCAACAATCCGCGCGAATACATGGCCGCGCTCATCTCCTCCGTCATGAACACCAAGGACCGCGTCCCCTTCTACGTCAACGCCTGTCACGAGATGGGGATCGAGGTGGAGCCGCCCGACGTGAACGCCTCCGCGTGCGACTTCGCGGTCGTGGAGGGGAAGATCCGCTTTGGGCTGAACGCGGTCAAGAACGTGGGCGACTCGGCGGCGCGGGCGATCATCGCCGCGAGGGAGGAGGGCCCGTTCGAGTCCATCTGGGACTTCACCGAGCGCGTCGACCCGCAGGTGGTGAACAAGCGCGCGCTCGAGGCGCTCGTCCGGTGCGGCGCCCTCGACTCGACGGGGGCGTCCCGCAAGGGGATGCTCGACGTGCTCGACTCGGCGCTCTCGTGGGGAGGGCGCGAGCAGGCCGATCGCCTCGCCGGCCAGGGCTCGATCTTCGATCTCGGGAGCGAGGACACGGACGCCCGCCCCAAGCGCCATCCCCCGATCGCGGCAGACGAGTACGAGAAGGGCGAGCTCCTGCGGCTCGAGAAGGAGACGCTCGGCCTGTACGTGTCCGAGCATCCACTGGCGGGCGTCCGCGAGCAGCTACGGCGCAAGGTGGACTGCCCGCTGACCGAGCTGGAACGACGGCGGGACGGCGAGGTCCTGACGGTCGGCGGCATCGTCGGCGCCGTCAAGAACCTGACCACCAAGAAGGGCGACCCGATGGTTTTCATGCGCCTCGACGACCTCACGGGCAGCATCGAGACCGTGGTCTTCAACTCCGTCTACGTGGCCGCGCGCGACCTGTGCATGCCCGACACGATCCTGGTGATGAAGGGACGCGTCGACCACAAGGAAGGGGAGACGAAGCTGATCGCGATGGAGGTGAGCCCTTTCGAGGCGACGCCCGAGCGGCGCGAGGTGACATTGAAGATCGATGCGCGGAAGGCGCGGGCCGGAGTCATCCGCGAGCTCGCCTCGCTCGTCAGGGACTACCAGGGCGAGGCGCGGGTGGTGCTGACGCTCGAGACCTCGGAGGGCCCGCAGACGCTTGCCCTGGGGCCGGAGTATCGCGTCCAGCCTGTGCCCGACTTCTTCGCCGAGGTGAAGGCGCTGCTCGGCGAGAGCGCCGTCACGTAGCCCTCAGGCCGAGCGCGCCAGCAGGAGCAGCGGCAGGACCGTTCCGGCCACCGGGACGGCTGCGATCAAGAATGCGACGGCGTCGGGCATGTGACCTCCGGACGGCCGAGCGGCGCGCTTTCTTCCACCGCCACGGCTACATCCTCGCCTTCGGCCGGGGCGCTTAACACCGCCTTTAGACCTCCTGCTTACCGAGATGTGGGCGCGCCGCTCGTCTATGTAGACGAAGACCCATGGCGAGCGTCGAGATCGAGATCTTCGAGGAGGACGAGGAGCAGCGGGTTCGCTGGTGGCGCCAGGAGGCGCTCGAGCGCGCCGGCTACGGCGTGAGCCTCGCGGCCGAGCTCGCTCGCAGCCCGCACGTCGACGTGCACCAAGCGGTCGAGCTCCTCCGGCGAGGCTGCCCGCTCGAGCTGGCGCTCAAGATACTGCTCTAGTCGCCCTTACCGCTCCGCCCGGGTCACGGGCCGCAGCTCCGCGGCCACGTCGAAGCTCTCCACCGAGCGCACGTGACCGCCGACGGCTTGCACCGCGCCCTGGCGGATCACGCTCGCGCGGGTCTCGGTTGCCTCCAGGGCGAGCAGGCTCTCCCAGAAGGTGATGGTGACCACCCGGCCGCCCTGGTCCACCAGGACGTAGCCGCCCGCGAGCCCCTCGAGCTCCTCGATCTTCTTCGCCGCCTCGCGGAAGTTCTCGACGGCCTCGTCTAGGCGCTCCTGCGGAACGTCGTAGGACGCCACTCTCACGTGCATCGAATCTCCCCGTTCGAGCTGCCGAGATTCAACCAAACGAGACAGCGGCGCCGCCCGTCATGCCGGTTGGCGCCGCCGTGACCGCGGCGGCCGTACACGCCGGGCCGTCGCTTCACTCGAAGCGGGAACCGTGGTTTCGCCCTCGAGCTCCCCCCTCATACGAGTCCTGGTTTTGAGAGCCGGACGACATCCCGCCGCCCGGATCGGCAAAATCACGCCACCCAATGCGGTTGATCTCATCCATCCCCTCTCCCGAGACGAGCACCGTCGACGTCGGCCCGTTCACGATCCACATGTACGGGCTCATGCTGCTGCTTGCGATCGCCGCGGCCGTCCTGCTGATCGGGATCCGCTGGAAGCAGCGCGGCGGAGAGTGGGATCTCGTCTTGCGGGCTGCCGTCTGGGGGGTCGCCGGCGGGATCGTCGGCGCGCGCGCGTACCACGTGATCACGAGCTGGAACGAGGTGCCCAAGGAGTGGTGGGGCGTGTTCGCGGTCTGGAAGGGGGGCCTCGGCGTCTGGGGTGGGATCCTCGTGGGATGCATCGTGGGCGCGATCGTGGTCAAGCGCGCCGGGGAGAGCGTGCTCCTGTTCATGGACGTGGCCGCGCCGGGCCTCCTGCTCGCACAAGCCATCGGGCGCTGGGGCAACTACTTCAACCAGGAGCTCTTCGGCCAGCCGACCAGCCTGCCCTGGGGGCTCGAGATCGATCCGCAGCACCGGCCGGTCGGCTACCAGCTCGAGAGCACGTTCCAACCGACCTTCCTGTACGAGTTCATCTGGGACATGCTGTGCGTGGGGGTGCTCCTCCTCGTCGACTGGCGCTTCCGGATCAAGCCTCCCGCGCTGTTCTCGCTCTACGTCGCCCTGTACACGGGCTTCCGCACGTACGAGGAGACGCTGCGGATCGACCCGGCGCATCACTTCCTCGGGCAGCGCCTGAACTTCTGGGTATCGGTCGTCCTCTTCGCCGTTTCCGCCGGCTTCTTCATCTGGTGGCAGTTCATCCGCAAGGGCGAGGACGTCGAGCGCCGAGCGCGTCCTCTGCAGCCGCCGCCGGAGGGCCCGAAGATGGCCATCCCGAAGGGCCGCGTCCGCCCGCCCCGCTAGCCTCCGCCGCGTGATTGCGAGCGAGCTCGAGCTCGACCTCGAGGCGTTCGAGGGTCCCTTCGACCTTCTGCTGACGCTCGTCCTCAGGGAGGAGATGCCGCTCGCGGACGTGGACGTGGCGGGCATCGTCCTGCGCTTCGTGGAGGAGCTGGCCGAGCGCGAGGAGCTCGACCTCGAAGCGTGCGGAGAGTTCCTCGTGCTGGTCTCCGGCCTGCTGGAGCTGAAGGCCCGCGCGCTCTTCCCGGACGGCGAAGGAGAGCTGTTCGAGCTCGATCCGGAAGAGGCGGCCGAGGAGCTCGCGCGGCGCCTTGCCGAGTACCGGCGGATCAAGGAGGCGGCCTCGTGGCTGTCCGGGCGGCTCGAATCGGAGCGGGACCGCTACTTCAGGCTCGGCCCCGCTCCGCTCGCGCCCGCGCCCGTGCGTCAGCTCGACCCCCAGGATCCGGAGCGGCTCGCCGGCGCGCTCCGCGTCCTCGCCACCGAGCCCCCGGCGGTGTCGCTCCGCCACATGGCGCTGCGCTTTCCGCCGGTGACCGTCTTCGTCGAGCGTTTCCGCGCCGTCCTGCGGCGCCGGAAGCGCTTCGACTTCGACCAGGAGATCGAGGGCCTGAGCAGGGTCGAGCAGGCGGTCGCGTTCCTCGCCCTGCTCGAGCTGCGTAAGACAGACGAGATCGCGTTCTCGCAGGCGGCCCCCTTCGCTCCGATCCGGATCTTCTCGCGCCGCTCGCCGGCGGCGGCTCCCGAGCGACCCGAGGAGCGCACGGAGGAGAAGCCTGCCGCAAGCGAAAGGAGGGAGCCGTGGACGAGCGCCCGCTCCGCCTGATCTCGACCAACCCGGTCGACCGGCTTGCCAGGACGGTGGAGGCGCTGCTCGTGGTCTCCGCGCAGCCGCTCTCGGTGGACGACCTCGCGGAGGCGGCCGACGACGATCCGGGCCGCGTCGAGACCGCGCTCGGACTGCTCGCGGAGCGCTACCGGGAGGGCCGGAGCGGGATCGTGCTCGAGCATGTCGCCGGCGGCTATGCCTTCCGGGCCTCGCGGGACGCGGCCGAGGCGTGCGGACGCGTCGTCGAGCGGCCGGCCGAGCGCGGGCTTTCCCAGGCCGCTCTGGAGACGCTCGCCATCGTCGCCTACCTCGGGCCGTGCTCGCGTCCGGAGGTCGGCCGCATCCGAGGCGTCGCCGCAGACTCGGCGGTGGCGGGACTGGTCGAGCGGGGGCTGATCTCGGAAGCAGGCCGCGAGGAGGGGCCCGGCGGCGCGGTGCGCTACCGGACGACGCCGCTGTTCGAGCGCGTCTTCGGGCTGGAGAGCCTCTCTCAGCTTCCGCGCCTGGACGACTTCGGCGGCGAGGACGAGCTCCGTGAGCGCCTGCAGGCGGTAGCAGAGCGCCGCTCGGCCTAGGCACTAGCGCGGTTCATGGGCGCCGCTGGCAAGGGAGGAAAGCCCGAGTCCGCGAGGACAGTACGTCGAGGTACGGACTGCGGCGAGGGCGCACGTCTTTCGGTGCCTATGGTTCAGATTTCGTCGAGTGAGGGCTCGCCCTCTCCTCGGCGGAATTGCCGCCGGCGGCGTCAGGCGCAGGCGTAGCCGGGCTTCGCCCGGCGGGAGCCGCGCCGTCAGCCAGGATCGCGCTAGAGCTTGCGGATGATCGCTTCGGCCTCTTCGCGCGTGAACGCGCGCAGCGTCTCCGTGTGCTCGGCCCCGTAGCGCTGCAGCTTGAGCAGCACCTCCACCGCGAGGTCGTCGTCGGGAGCCTCGAAGATCTCGACGACGTCGTAGCGGCCGAGCGTCACGTACACGCCGATGAGCTTCCCACCGGCCTCCTCGATGATCCGCTCGCCTTCCTCGACGCGCTCGCGCCAGCCGGGCAGCCCGGCCACGCCCTGCGATGTCCAGCGCATCAGCGACACGTAGTGCGGCATGTCCTCCGAATAATGACGGGAGAGACGCCGGCGAGGAGGCAATGGGCGCGCCCGCGTTCCGAGCGCGCCCCACCTGGACCTACTGCACGGTGATGTTCGCGAGCTTGATGGCGGTGACCCTGGTCGCGTTGCCGTAGACGTTGCTCCCGTTCGTGACCGAGTACGCCCGACACGCGAGCGACACCGTCGTCGGGGCCCCGAGGATCTTCACGCTCTGCCAGGTCATCCCCATTCGTCCGAAGAACCCTCCCGACCCGGGCTGGATAGCAAAGCGGAACTCCTGGTCGTAGAAGCTGCACCTGACCAGACGTGAGTTGTCCTGGAGCGCGTACCCGGCCGAGTCCGCGAAATCCGCCGTCGCCATGAGCAGATACGTTCCTGCAGGCAGGTCGAGGTGGGCGAGCTCGGTCGGCGCGGGATCGTCCCCGTCGGCGATCAGCCTCGTATCGAGCTGGGGGGCGCTATACGTGGTGTACGCGGCGTTCGGCGCCGCCGTCGTCTGCGTGCTCCCGTCCGGGAACTTGAAGCCCCCCGAGGTGCTCTGGACCGTTCCGCCCACGGTCAGCTTCTCCCCCGGGCTCGGGGTCCCGATCCCGACGTTGCCGGGATTGTCCTGGAGCACGACCTTGCCCCCGTTGGCGGCGGAGCGGATGTACCAGTCGCCCGTCGACCCGTAGTGAATGTGGCTCAGGTTCGGCCCGATCGCCGGGGCGGCGAACTCGGCCGTGTTGTTGCCCGCGTTGGTCGAGTTGGTCGAGACCTGGAGCTTCGCGTTCGGATTCGGCTGTCCGATCCCCACGTTGCCGCCGTTCTTGACCACGAAGCGTCCTTGGGGGACCCCAGCGGAGTCGATCCCGACGTCGCCGTAGCCGCCGACACTGAACGCGCTGCCACCCGAGAAGCCCGGGCCTTCGACCCGCAGGCCTTGGTCTCCGGTACCGACGTGGAGCTTGTAGCTCGGATTCGGCGTGTCGACCCCGACCTTGCCGTCCGAGCCGATCCGCATCCGTTCGCTGCCGTTCGTCTTCATGACCAGCGGCTGGGGTCGGTCGTGCCCAGGAAGCTCGTCGCCGGGTCGGCCCCGCTGTTCCCGCTCAGCTTCCAGAGCTTGGCCGAGTCGAACCCGTCGACGTAGTCGGCGTTCAGGCCCGGGATCTTCACCGCGTTGCTGACGTTGAACGGCCGGACGCCGGCGTTGACCTTGAAATTGACCGCGGGCGCCCCGCCCGTGTTCTGAATCGTGGCCGCGGCCGTCGCCGCGCTCTTGTTCAGCACGCCGAGGCCTCCTGCGTGCGCCGCCGTGCTGTTGTTCGTCACCTTGAGCGCCTGACACGGGGCCGGGCAGGTGGCTGCGCTCGGGACCGTGTTCACGCTCAGTGCGGTCGGCTGGTCGGCAATGTTCGACTGGCCGAGGATGAAGTTTCCGCCCGTCGCGGCCATTCCGACACCGCCGAGCGCGAAGAACAGGCTGATGAGTGAGAGCACGAGGGCCGCCGACGGCCTTCGCGCTGATGAGCGTTTCATCTCTCCCTCCTTGCGAGTTTGGAGGTTCGAGAATAGGTCGGCGGGCCACCGGTGCCAAGATCGGATTTCCCTACACTTTGATCCGGCCGAGCGGTGCGCCTGAGGGGGGCTCGCCTACGTGTGATGCGCCGCTGCTAGCGCCAGGGAGGCGGATCTGCGTACTCCGGGAGCTTGTCCCAGTTCTGCTCCCAGTACCTCGTCTCGAGGGCGGTGATGATCCAGGCCGCCGCCGTCGAGAGGACGAGGCTGGCACCGAGCACCCCGTTGAACACGACGCTCGAGAACCCGCCCGTCAGGAGGTAGGCCAGGGACTCCGTGGTCAGACGTAGAGGAGCGTGACCATCGCCCCGATGAGCAGGCACTTCAACGCGGGCGGCCGCGCTCGGCGGTCTACGAGCTCCTCTTCTCTTCGAATGCTCCGGAGTGCCGACGGTCTCCCGAAGCGCCGCTCCCGGTCTAGCCGGGCTAGCTGGCGGGGAGATGGGAGTGCCCAGGCCTCGTCCATGTGATGATCGTAACAGGGGCGTCCCCGATACTTCGGCCGTGCGCCTCAACGCGTATCTCGCCCGGGCCGGGGTGGCGTCGCGGCGCCGCGCCGACGAGCTGATCGAGGCGGGCCGAGTGCGAGTCAACGGACAGCCGGGCGAGCTGAGCTCGGACGTCGGCTCCCGCGACGTCGTCGAGGTGGACGGCGAGC
>WNGA01001032.1_pt1 | contig 43028 bp, 41 predicted proteins | sample 5400061 | NCBI WGS metagenome assembly WNGA01 (sample SAMN13153366, study PRJNA577476) | soil metagenome | isolation source: 100 cm soil or saprolite under grassland replicate 2 | place: USA:California | collected 2016-06-15 | reverse complement strand
CGCGCGCGCGACCACTGCCAGCGCGTCTCCGGCCGCGGCGCGGGCGCCCCCGACGCTCCGTACCGCTTCTTCGCCGACAAGACTCACCAGTTCCTCCTCCGGACGGGGAAGACCTCCTTTCTCGGCATGAGGTTCGACCAGCTGCGCCGCATGGCGCTCGATATCGAGGTCACGACAGCGCCCGGCTTCGAGTTCCCCAACGCGGCGCGGGAATCCGACCGGATCATCGCCATCGCCCTCGCCGACTCCACCGGTCTGGTGACCGTGCTCTCCGGGGCCGAGCTGTCCGAGGCCGAGCTGCTCGCCGAGTGCTCGCGCATCATCCGCGAGCGGGACCCCGACGTGCTCGAGGGTCACAACGTCTTCCGCTTCGATCTCGAGTACCTGGAGGCGCGCGCCCGACGCTGCCGGGTGGAGCTGCGCTGGGGGCGGGACGGGTCTGCCCTGCGCGGTTACCCGTCCCGCATGCAGGTGGCCGACCGCACCATCAGCTACCGGCGCTACGCCGTCGCCGGGCGCCACATCGTGGACACCTGGATCCTCGCCCAGTTCTACGACGTGGCCGCGCGGGATCTGCCCTCCTACGGCCTCAAGGACGTGGCGCGGCACTTCGGCGTGGCCGCGCCCGCGCGCACCTATCTGCCGCCCGAGGACATCCCGCGCATCTTCCGCGACGATCCGGCGCGGCTCTTGGCCTATGCGCGCGACGACGTGACCGAGACGCTCGCCCTCTCGGCCCTCCTCTCCCCGCCCTACTTCGTGCAGGCCCAGGCGCTGCCCTTCGACTATCAGATGACGGTGCTCCGCGGCAACGCCACCAAGGTCGATGCGCTGCTCCTGCGGGAATACCTCTACCGCCGTCAGGCCATTCCCGCCCCCCAGGCGGGCCACGCCGTAGCCGGCGGTTACACGGCGGTGTTCCAGCGCGGCGTGGCCCGGGACGTGCTCCACGTGGACGTGGCCTCACTCTATCCCTCGATCATGCTGAGCCAGCGTGTTTTCCCGGCCACCGACCGGCTGGGAGTCAGCGCCTCCCTGCTCGGCGACCTCAAGGCGTTCCGTCTTTCCGCCAAGGCGCTCGCCCGCGAGGCGTCCGATGAGGCCCAGCGCGCGCTGCTCGGCGGACTCCAGCAGACCTTCAAGATCTTGATCAACTCCTTCTACGGCTATCTCGCGTTCTCGCAAGGACACTGGAACGACTTCGACGCGGCGAACCGCGTCACCTCCGAGGGCCGCCGGCTGGTCACGGCTCTGGTCGCGCGCCTCGAGGCGATGGGCGCCACGGTGATCGAGGTGGACACCGATGGCCTCTATTTCGTCCCTCCCGTTCCCGGCGCCGACGAAGAGCGGCTGGTGGCCGATCTCGTGGCGGTCCTGCCCGAAGCCATCCAGCTCGAGCTCGATGGACGCTATCCCGCCATGTTCAGCTACAAGATGAAGAACTACGTCCTCCTCGACGCGCTGGGCAAGCTCCTCATCAAGGGCTCGGGACTCCGCTCGCGCGGCATCGAGCTGTTTCAGCGGCAGTGGATGGAGGAGATGTTCCAGCTCTTGCTGACCGGCCGTCGCGACGAGATCCCCGTCCTCGTGAAGCGATGGGAGGAGGATTTCCAGGCCCACCGCGTGTCGGTCAAGCAGTTCATGAAGACGGAGACGCTCCAGGACTCGCTCCCCGCCTACCAGGAAAAGCTCAAGGCGGGAAGACGCAACGCCTCCGCGCCGTACGAGCTGGCGCTCGGGTCCTCACGGCCGTATCAGCCGGGCGATCAGGTCTCCTACTACGTGGCGGGGGACTGGCTCCGGGTCACGGTCAACGAGGCGGCGAAGCTGGCGACGAGCTGGGACCCCCAGGCCCCGGACGAGAACACTGCCTACTACCTCGGCAAGCTCAGGGAGTTGTACGACAAGTTCCGGCCGCTCATCGAGCAGGAGGGCCTCGTCCCGGTCACCGAGGACGAGGCGGCGCCGGTGCAGGGCGAGCTCTTCCCCGAGTAGACTGCTCTCCCTCTTCCGAGCTTCACCACACGAGCGACAGCTGGCGCGAGCGTGGCGGTCCCTCGTCCCTGACCCGCTCTTCGCGGCTCCGCGCCTGAAAGCCCGCCCCGCGCGCGAGTGCCTCCACCCGCCGCTCGACCGCCTCCCGATAGTCCCGCGGCGCCGAGCCCGGGCGGGGATAGAGTTCCCGGTAGCGAGCGGTCGCCCACGGAAACTCGGTCTCGATGAAGCGGAGGAAGAAGCTCCACGTCATGGGGGTCCGGAGGAACAGCGCCTGGCAGATCGCCTCCCGGGCGCCCGCCGCCCAGCCGGCGACAAGCAGGGGGCGAAGCCCGGCCTCGCCGTCGGTGATGAGCGGGAGCACCGGCATGATGAACAGGCGCGTCGGCACGCCGGCCTCGGACAGCAGCCGCATCGCCCGGAGCCGCAGGTCCGGACGCGGTGCTCGCGGCTCGATGAGGCGCAAGAGGTCGGCATCCAGCGAGATCAACGAGAAGTTGACGTGAAGGTCCGACTCGCGGGCGATCTCCAGGAGGAGGTCCAGGTCCCGGGTGATGGCCGCCGACTTGGTGGTGATGCCGACGCGAAGTCCCGGCACCCGGGCCATGGCCTCCAGGACGGCGCGGGTGATCTGGAATCTCGTCTCGGCCGGCTGGTAGGGATCGGTGGCGGCGCCGATCGCCACCTCCTGACCGCTGTCGCGCGCCCGCTTGAGGTCGGCCGCCAGTTGAGCCGACCCCGCCCGTTTCACATAGATGCGGTCTTCGAACTCGTCGGGATCACAGTGGCCGAGATATTCATGAGTGGGCCGCGCATAGCAGTACCGACATCCGAACTCGCAGCCGCGGAACGGGTTCACCGTCCAGCCGAACGGCATGGCAGTCCCCGTCAAGCGATTCACGAGGCTCCGGGTGTTCAGCTCTTGAAAATCCACGCCGCGTCTGCGATCGACGATCTCCCCGATGCGATGCACGAAGCCCGGCGCGGGTACCCCCGGCGTACTCATATGCTCCTCACATGACGAGCGGTGACTCGCCGAAAAATGGCCCCGAGGCCAAGCCCCGGGGCCTCAGTCCTCTACCGTCGCCAGCCGCCGCCGCCCCCGCCACCGCCGCGGGAACCACCGGGCCCGCCGCCACGGGGACCACCGGAGCCGCGCTGGGGCTGAGGTCGTGCCTCGTCCACGACCAGATTCCGGTCGCGGAACAGTCGCCCGTTGAGCATCTCGACGGCCTTGGCGGCCTCCTCCTTGGTGGACATCTCCACGAAGCCGAAGCCCCGCGGCCGCCCGGTGAACTGGTCGGTCACGATACGGACCGACTCCACGGTCCCCGCTTGGGCGAACAGCTCTCGCAGATCCTCCTCCGTGGCCTGGAAGGAGAGATTACCGACAAACAGCTTTGCAGGCATCACGAACCTCCTGCCGCGATCAGGACCGAGTGCTCACTCTCCCCGGCTCACCGGCGGCGTGTGGGGTGCTGCTCCACAACCCGAGAGACGCATTCGCCAAGCGGGACTGGTGGGGGGCAGCCCCCCAGTGTTGCACTACCCTACTGAGCCGCCTCGCGGCTGTCAAGTGAATCTTCGAGGCGGAATGTTCTTTGTTTCACGAGGTTATGCGTCACACCCTCGCAACAAAGGTCCGGCCGTCGCTCGCGCGCACCGAGCGTCCCGATATGCCCATTAGGGCAAGAATGGCCTTCGATGAACGCGGCCAATTAGCCCCGCCCTCGATACGCCCGGTGTCCACGAACACGAGTGACGGCGAGCGAATCCGCTCAGAGATACACGCCGCGGGTGGAGCCGCCGTCGACGGTGATGGTGATGCCCGTGAGAAACGCCGCGCGTTCGGAGGCGAGGAAGCAAACCAGATCCGCCACCTCTTCGGGCAACGCGATCCTGCCGAGCGGCATCCCTGCGTTCTGCTCCTTCACGTAGGTCTCGACGTCCCGGCCGACCGCCAGCGCCTGCTGGCGCGCGAGATTGTCCCAGCGCTCGGTCTTGACGGGACCGGGAGACACCGCCGTCACGAGCACGTTGGACCGGGCGCCGAGATCAGCCAGCGCCTTGGTGAAGTTGATCAGCGCGGCGTTGGCGGTGCCGCCCATCATGTAGGTCATCGACGGGTTGCGCGCGGCAGCCCCGACCACGTTGATGATGCGACCGCCCCCCTGCCGCTGCATGTGCGGCAGGATCTCGCGCGCCATCCGGATGTAGCCCAGGAGCTTGAGGCTCCAGCCGTGGAGCCATTCCTCGTCGGGCGTCTTCAGGAAGTCGCCGCCCTTGATGGCGCCGGCATTGTTCACGAGGATGTCCAGCCGCTCCAGCCGCGAAACCGCCTCGCTCGCCACGCGCGCCACCGACGAGAGCTCGCTCAGGTCGGCCGTCGTGGTCAGCACGGGGCGGCCTGTCGCCGCCTCGATCTCCCCCGCTGCCCGCGTGAGCGCCTCGCCGTCGCGCGCGCAGATCATCACCCGCGCGCCTTCGGCGGCGAGCGCGCCGGCCACCGCCCGGCCGATGCCCTTGCTCCCACCCGTGACGAGCGCCGTCTTGTCCCTGAGGCCGAGTTCCATGGTCACTCCTTGAAGGTGTGGGTGTTGGGGAAGCGGGGCACCGCCGTCCAGTCGAATTCCTGGATGGCGGCCGCACCGCGAGACACGACCTGGTGGAGACACCCGCGCGCCGCGCGCGCGAACGGGTCCAGATCCAGCCCGTGGAGCTGTCGGCCCAGCGTCTTCGCGCAGCCGTCCGCGAGGAGTCCCCGGGCGCCCGCCGCGTTGCCGTTGGCGAGATGCTGAAAGCCCACGGCGATCTGGATCAGACCCTGGAGCGCCTCGCGGTCGCCGCCCTCGGCCCGCATCCAGTACGGCTCCAGTAGCTCGTGCACCTCGTAGTAGAGGCCGGCGTCGAAGAGCCGCGCGGCGGCGGCCAGCGTCGCGCCCAGCGGCGCCTCCGGCGGGTCCAGCGGCCGGTCGGCGATCGCCCGCCACGCGCGCCGCGAGCGCTCGCGGAACTCGGCTGCGTGTTCCCGCCAGCCGCTCTTGACCTGGAGGCCTCCATCCCGCTCCTCGAAGAGGTCGCGCGGAGCGCGCTCCGGGAGATCGGCCACGCGCGTCAACGCCCTGGGATCGGAGCACACGGCCGCCACGGCTTCGAGCCCTCGACGGGCCTCGGGGTCGTGCAGGGACTCGAGGATCAATTCGGCGAGCCGGTTGCGCAGCGGCAGCGGCAGCGTCACGGGCGGGGAGCGAGTGTGGCGAGCCCATCGTGTATCGGCTCGAGGTGCATACGTCCCGGCCCGGACATCGTGGCGCGCGCGCTTGTCGGCACAACTCCAGTATAATGCCGCCATGATCTCGGTGAGCGACGGCCAGGCCCGGATCCTGGCCCAGGTCATCACCGTGGCGCCACCCGAGCTCATCCCGGTCGGCCGCTGCCTCGGCCGCGTGACCGCCGAAGACGTCCGCTCTTCCATGGATGTGCCGCCGACCGACAACTCGGCGGTCGACGGGTACGCGGTCGGCTCCCGGGACATTCCTGCCGGTGGCACCCGCGAGCTCGACGTCGTGGCGGAGCTCGCGGCGGGTGCGGTCTTCCCGGATCTGCTGGAACCGGGCCAGGCGCTCCGCATCATGACGGGCGCGCCGATGCCGGCCGGCGCCGACACCGTCTACCCCCAGGAGATCGTGACGCGCGAGAGCGGCCGTGTCGTCATCCCGCCGATCGCCCGCGGCGCCAACGTGCGCGAGCGGGGCGAGGACGTGAAGGCGGGGGCCGTGGTCTTGCCGGCCGGCACCGTGCTGCGACCCCAGGAGCTGGGCGTCGCCGCCTCGCTCGGCCTCGCCCAGCTCCTGGTGAGGCAGCCGCCGCGCGTGGCCATCCTCTCCACCGGCGACGAGGTCGCCGAGCCCGGTGGCGGACGCAAGCCGGGTCAGATCTACGACTCCAACCGCTTCGCCTTGCGCGGCCTCGCCGAGGCGGCGGGGGCCGGGGTCACCGACCACGGTATCGTCCCCGATCTCTTCGACGAGCTGCACGCGCGCCTCCTCGCGGCGGCCGGGAGCGCCGACATCGTGCTCACCTCGGGCGGGGTCTCCGTCGGCGACTACGATCTCGTCAAGGCCGTGCTCCAGGAGGCGGGCGGCATCGACTTCTGGCAGGTGGCCATGCAGCCGGGACGCCCGATCGCGGTGGGGCGCATCGGATCCGCCCACTTCTTCGGCCTCCCCGGCAACCCGGTGGCCTGCATGCTCACCTTCCACCTCTTCGTCCGGCCGGCGCTCTGGAAGCTCGCGGGCCGCCGTGAGCTGTTCGGCCCGCGCTTCCACGCCGTCGCCCTGGAGCCCATGCGCAAGAAGGTCGGGCGCCGGGAGTTCAAGCGCGGAATCCTCACCTACGGCGGCGAGCGATGGGAGGTCAAGACCACGGGCCCCCAGGGCTCCGGCATCCTCACCTCCATGACCTGCGCCAACTGCTTCATCCTCATCGAGGAGGAGCGCGGCGACGTGGCGGCCGGCGAGAGCGTCTGGGTCGAGCCGTTCACCGGGCTCTGAGGCGGAGAGCGCGTGCCTCACGGAATCGAGACCGAGCTGATCGAGCGCATCACGCCGCTCGTGCAGGAGCTGGTGACCTCCCGGGCGCGCGCGCTGGCGCATCTCGCGCACGCGGACGTCCGGGTCGAGGTGAGCGAGGGCAAGTTCGCGTCGGCGGAGAACGGGGCGGCCAGGTCGTCCGGCGACGATTACGCCTTCGCGTTCGGCATCCGGGTCCTCGCCGGCGACCGGATGGTCGCCCCGGGCCATTTCGGGCGTGGGCTGGGCGCCGCCGATCTCGGCCACCTGGCCGAGCTGCTGAAGGAGGGCTTGCTCTCGGCCTATCGTCGCGCCATGGCCAACGCGGAGCTCAAGGCCGACGCCAAGGGCAAGTTCGGGAGCCTCGGCGAGGCCCTCGCCGACACGCGCCTCTGCCCGATCGCGGTGAGCCAGGACGTGGTCCCCGCGACCTTCGAGGTCGACCCCCGCGGGATCAGCCTCGACGAGATGGTGCGCTTCGCGACGGACGTCTCGCGCCGGGTGGCGGCGGCCCCCGGGCAGGTCCGGTACAACTACATCTCGGCGGTGACCCAGCTGAATCGTGAGCTGTTCGCCTCCTCCGAGGGCGCCCTCATCGACCAGTCCTTCGCCCTCACCCAGGGCCTGTGCTACGTCGTGGTGGCGGGCGATGGGACCAGCCAGGAGCTGTACGACGTGCTGGGCCACCAGCGCGGCTGGGAGATCCTCACCGGCGGCGTGGACGAGCCGCCCATCGCGTTCCCGCCGTTCGCATCGTTCGCCCTGGCGCTGGCGCGCGACGGGGTGGAGCTGGCCAGCGCCCCGCCCCTGCCCACCCTGGACCGCGAAGTCACCGTCGTGACCGATCCGCACTACAACACGCTCGTCTCCCACGAGATCATCGGCCATCCGGTGGAACTCGACCGCGCGCTCAAGATGGAAACGGCCTATGCGGGGCGCTCCTGGCTGCTGCGCCACCTGGGTGACCACCAGGTGGGCAAGCGGGTCGCCTCCCCGCTGGTGACGGCCTACTCCGACCCGTCGCTGCCCGGTTACGGCCACTACCGGTACGATCACGAGGGCACCCCCGCCCGGCGCGTGGTCCACATCGATCGCGGCATCTTCACGGGCTTCATGAACAGCCGCCAGACCGCCGCGATCTTCGGCGGCCCGCCCAACGGCCACTTCAAGGCGACGGGCGCGCCCCTGGTGCCGCTCATCCGCATGTCGAGCACGGTGTTCGGCGCCGGCGACCGCGATCCGCTCGACATCATCGGCGAGGTCGACCACGGCTACTACCTCGTGGGGCACCGGATCCCGTCCATCGCCGAGAGCCGGGAGAACTTCCGCATCTCCGCGCGCAAGGTCTACGAGATCCGCGACGGGCGCCTCGGGCGCCTGTACCGCGACGGCGGCATCATGGCCGACTCGCGGGACTACCTGATGAAGGTGGACGCGGTGGGCGCCGACTTTCACCTCTACCCGATCCCCAATTGCGGCAAGGGGCAGCCCATGCAGACCAAGAGGCTCGGCAATGGCGGCCCCACGATGCGGAGCCGCGCCATCCTCACCGGCGGGCAGTAGCGTGACGCGCGCGGTCTCCACGCCGGAGCTCAAGCGGGCGGTCGAGGAAGCGCTGCGGTTCCTGTCGGGTCAGCCCGGGATCCGCGAAGGCGAGGTCTTCGCGGCCTCCAATCGCTCCCTGCTCACGCGTCTCAACTACACGTCGCACATCCCGTGCAACGGCGTCGAGGAGCCCAAGTCCACGGAGATGCACGGCCTGGGCATCCAGGCGGTCTTCGATTCGCCCGATGGGGCCCGGATCGGCTTCGGCTCGGAGCCCAGCGACCTGAGCGTGGAGGGGGCGCGGCGCGCCCTCGACAAGGCGCGCCGCGCCGCCGTCCACGACCCCGAGTTCAGGTCGCTGCCCCACCCGACGGGCGAGCCCCGGACGCTCGTGGACTACCATGACCCGGCGCTCCTCGCGATCGGCGACGAGCGGCTCGTGGAGGCGGGCTGGCAGGTCGTGACCGGCGGGCTCCGCACCTTCATGGCCTCGTCGAGGCTGGCGGAGCTGGCGGGACGCGAGGCCGAGCTCAAGCGGCTCGGCCTGATCCTGGGCGGCGACGTGACGATCCTGCAGGAGCGGATGGCCATCGCCTCGACCCGCATGCCCGAGGCGCAGACCGACGAGTCCACGCTCATGACGAGCTTCGTCACCGCCATGGTCGAGGCGCGCGACGCCAAGGGATCGGGCTGGGCGACCTGCACGCGCCTCGATCACTTCACCGACGAGGCGGGGAGCGAGGCCGCGGCCAATGCCGTCGCCGCCATGGACGGCGAGCGCGTGACGACGGGCGACTACACCGTGATCTTCGGCCGGCAACCGCTGACCGATCTCTTGAACAACCTGGTCGTCCCCGCCTGCCGATCGGGAGCCTTCTACTCGTCGAGCACGCCGTTCCTGGGCAAGCTGGGCAGCCGCGTCGCCGCCCCGATGCTGACGATCTACGATCACGGCGCCATGCCCGGCTTCACGGGCTCCAAGGGCATCACCTGCGAGGGCTTGCCCACGGGCCGCACCGACCTGATCCGGGACGGCGTGCTCGTGGGCCTCTTGAGTCACTGGTACGATACCCAGCGCCTGCTCAACGACCCCATGCTCACGCAGAAGCTGGGCGCGAGCCGGGAGGCGGCGGCGTCCGCCCTGGCGCCGCGCAACGGCTTCCGCTTCGACGGCGGCGGGCGCTCCTTCGAGACCCGCCCGGGGACGGCGGCGTCCAACGTGATCGTGGAGGGCGCCGATCCCGTCTCGCTCGGCACCCTGATCGCCACCGTCAAGGACGGCCTGTACATCGGTCGCATCTGGTACACCTACCCGATCAACGGCCTCGGCAAGGGCGACTTCACCTGCACCGTGGTCGGCGACTCCTGCATCATCCGCGACGGGCGGTTGGCACGGCCGCTCAAGGCCAATACCATCCGGATCAGCGACAACATCGCCCGCCTGCTCCAGCACATCATCGGGATCACCAAGGAGGTCAAGGGCACGGTCGTCTGGGCGGCGGACGAGGTCGTCTACGCGCCCGAGGTCGCCGTGACCGGCGTGCACGTGGACGAGATCGCCGGCTTCATGGAGACGCTGGACTGAGGGCAGGCTCGACGGTCACTCCGAGAGCTTGAGGAGGAGGCCGGTGCGCCGCGCGCGGGTGACCGCGGACGCCAGCGCCCAGTGCGCGAGCCCCACGTAGAGCGCGGCCAGCGCGAATCCGGTCAGGAGCGGGTGCGCGAACTGCGAGGGAAAGCCGTAGCCCGCCCGCACCGCGTCGAGGAAGTACGTGAGCGGGATCGCCGCCGACAGAGCCGCCGCCCAGCCGGGCAGTACCGACACCGGGTAGTAGATCCCGGCCAGCATGACGATGAAGTTCACCGCCGCCCACGCCGAGGTTTCCGCTCGCGTGCCGAACAGCAGGACGAGAGCGCAGACGAGGGCCCCGATGACGAGCGCGGTGAGGAAGCAGCCGAGGAGGAACAGGGTGAGGGTCGCCCACCCGCCCCCGATGAAGTCGAACCCGAAGGCCCAGGTGCCGATGGAGGCCATCAGCGCGAAGACGACCAGGCCGCGCCCCACCCCGACCAGCCACGAGCCCAGCGTCAGATTGTGGATCCGCACCGGGCTCAGGAACTGATGCTTCATCGACTTGGCCCAGATGTCGAAGAGCATCGCGTAGGCCACGTCGAGCTGGCACACCTGGACCGCGGACAGGGCCATCGTCCCCACCAGGATGAACGACGTCATCGCCGGCGTGAGATCGAGGAAGCGCGTCAGCAGGCCGTGCGAGACCATGGCCACCCCCGGCCAGAACGTCAGCTCGAAGACGAAGAACACGTTCCGCCGCGCCATGATGACGTTGCGATGGGCGAAGGCCCAGGTCCTCGCCCACTCCGCGCGGAGTCCCTCAGCGCGCGAGCTCAACGAACACCTCCTCCAGGTCCGGCTCCCTCACCCGACAGTCACGCACCAGCACGGTTCGCTCGTGGAGCCAGCGGAGGATCTCCGGCAACCGCTTCTCCGCCGCGTCCACCGTGCACTCCACGCGCTCCCCGCTCACCTGGAGCTGGAGGACGCCGGGCAGCTCGCCCAGCCGCTCGGGCACGGCCGGGTCCAGCCTGAGCTCGATCACCTCGCCGATCCGGATCTGGCGCTTCAGCTCGTCGGCGCTCCCCTGCGCCAGGATGCGCCCTCCCTTGATGAACGCGATGGTGTCGCACAGCTCCTCGGCCTCGCGCATGTAGTGCGTGGTGAGGATGATCGTGGTGCCCTTCTCGCGCCGGAGGGCTCCGATCTGGGCTCGGATGCGGACGGACACGTCCGGGTCCAGCCCCAGCGTCGGTTCGTCCAGGAAGAGCACCTCCGGGTCGTTGAGCAGCGCCTTGGCGAAGGCCAGCCGCTGCTTGAGGCCGGTGGACAGCTCGTTGTACTCCGTCTTGCGGTGCGGTCCGAGCTCGCACCGCTCGATCAGCTCCTCCACGCGGCGATGAAGCGCGGGACCGCCGAGCCCGTAGAGCCGCCCGTAGAAGGTGAGGACTTCGGCCGGCCGGAGGCTCCAGACGAACGACGCGTTGCCGCTCGCCATGTTGAGCCGGTGGCGGAGGGCGAAGGCGTCACGGACCACGTCCAGGCCGAGCACGGTCGCGGAGCCGCCATCGGGCAGGAGCAGCGTCGCCAGAATCGAGAGGAGGGTCGTCTTCCCCGCCCCGTTGGGCCCGAGGAGACCGAAGAGGGCGCCGCGGTCCACCTGGAGGCTCGCGCCCGCGAGCGCCTCGGTGCGACGGCGCCGCAGGCAACCACTCCGGAAGGTCTTCACGAGATCGCGCGCGTCGACGGCAAGCATAACCCTTTCATCGTAACACGCCGGCGCGAAGCTGTTGCCCGGCGCGAGCCGATCTGGTAGAAGGAGGGCGTGGAATCGGCGACACCTGCCTCCTCGTGGCGCTGCCCTCCCGGCGCGCTCCGACCGGGCGCGACGGCGACGTTCCGGCTCGAGCGTGACGGGCGGGCCGTGGCCGGCTTCGTCGTGAACCACGACGGTCGCCACTACGCCTACGTCAATCGCTGTCCCCACGCCGGGACCCCGCTCGATTGGTGGCCCAACGAGTTCCTCACCGAAGACGGCCGCCACCTGATCTGCGCGACCCACGGGGCCGTGTTCGAGCCGGACACCGGCCTCTGCGTCGAGGGCCCCTGCCCCGGCGCCCGGCTCGAGCCGCTCCGGATCGAGGAGAACGGCGAGTCGCTGGAGGTGACATGGCCGCCATGACTCCCGCCGCCGAGGTCGGGGAAGTGGACGCGCGCTTCTACCGGGCCCTCGAGAGCCTGGACATCTATCGGATCGCTGGCGGCGCCTGGCGGATCGCTGGCGGCGCCTGGCGGATCGCGGGCCGCGCCACGGGCACCCTCGGCGGGCGGTTCGAGCTCGGGCTTCACCAGCGGCGCCGCCCGATCCGGGCACGCGCGCCGAGCGATCCCGCGTGAAGTTCGGTGTCTTCCTCCCGATCTCGGGCCGCGCCGCGGCCTCGGTCCTCGCCGAGGCGGCGCGGCGCGCGGAGATCCTCGGCTTCGATTCGGTCTGGGCCGCCGATCGCATCGTCACGCCGTGGCGCATCGACACGCCCTATCCGTACAGCGCCGATCAGCGCTTCATCGTCCCGGCGGATCGTCCCTTCCTCGAGCCCCTGACGTGCCTCGCCTTTCTCGCCGGCTGCACCCAGACGATCTCGCTCGGCATGAGCGTGATGGTGCTGCCCTACCGCTCCCCGCTGTACTCCGCGAAGATCGCCACGACCATCGACCACGTCTCGCGCGGGCGTCTCATCCTGGGAGTCGGCGTGGGCTGGATGGCCGAGGAGTTCGAGGCCCTGGGCGCACCCTTTCGCGAGCGCGGGGCGGTGGCCGACGAGCAGCTCGAGGTCTTCACGCGCCTCTGGGGGGAAGAGCGGCCGAGCTTCGAGGGACGCTACTACCGCTTCCATGATGTCGGGTTCTCGCCGAAGCCCTTCCACGGTCCACGGCTGCCCGTCTGGGTGGGCGGCGAAGGTCTGCGCGCGCAGCGCCGGGCGGCGCGGCACGGGGACGCATGGTTCCCTTACTTCGTGAGGATCACGCCTTCGGACCTGCAGGCCCGCTTCGACCATGTGCGCCGGTGGGCGGTCGAAGCGCGGCGCGATCCGGACCACATCGCCCTCGCCTGCTGCCTGCCCATCGAGCTCAGGCCGCAGCCCGTTCCGCAGGAGGCGGATCGGCTGATCGGCAGTCCCGAGCAGATCGTCGCCGCCCTTCGGGCCTTCGAGAAGATCGGCGTCCAGCACATCGCGCTCCAGTTCATGGTGCCGCACTGGCCCGAGCGTCAGGAGCAGATCGAGCGTTTCGCCCGAGACGTGCTCCCCGCCTTCCGGGAGACCCCGCGCTGATACTCGAACGGGCCCGCCACGCCGGTGCTCGAACGACGGTCACGCCGGACGAGCCTTTGTCCGACAAGCGCCGGGGCTCCGGATAGGCGGCCCTCACGGCTTCCCCGTGGTCGCGTCCTCCTGGCCGCGGAAGCGAACCAGAAGCGCTTCGCGCGACAGCCAGAGCTGCCGGGCGTGCCGTCGGACCGACGCGTCCAGGCGCGCGCGCCCGGCGGGTCGGAGCGACGCCAGCCAGGGATAATAGCAAGACGATGGAGATGCCACGCCTCGACCCGCCGCCGGAGTCCGCTCGAGCGGACAGCATGACGTGGAAGCTTCACGGCGAGATGGTGCTCCTTGCCGGCTGGGGACGGGCGATCCTGCTCCAGCTCGCCCATCCACTGGTCGCTCAGGGCGTGGCCGAGCACAGCGGCTTTCTCGCCGAGCGATGGGGCCGGTTCCAGCGGCTGGACCGGACGTTGCGGACAATGCTCGCCCTCACGTTTGGCGCACCCGACGAGGTGGAGCGGGCCGCCCGGACCATCAACGGCATCCACGACCGCGTCCACGGCGAGCTGCGGGCGCGGCAGGGCATCTTCCCCGAACGGACGCGCTACACGGCCCACGACCCAGCCCTGCTCGCCTGGGTCCATGCGACCCTCCTCGACTCGTTTCTTCTCACCTACGAGCGGTTCGTCGCCCCGCTCACTCCCGAGGAGCGCGATCGCTATTGCGCCGAGTCGGGCGCGATCGAGGCGCTGCTCGGGATCCCGGCGCGCTCGCTCCCGCGAAGCATGGCGGAGCTACGGGTCTACATGCACGCCAAGCTCACCGAGGGTGAGATCGCCGTCAGCGATACGGCCCGCAGACTCGCGCGCGAGATCGTCGAGCCTCCCGTCCCCCTGCTCGCGCGCCCGCTCTTCGCGCTGGCGCGCCTGCCCACCATCGGCCTGCTTCCGCCGGCCATCCGCCGCGGCTACGGCCTCCCCTGGGACGAGAGGCGCGAGCGCGCCCTCATCGTGCTCGCCGCCGTATCGCGCCACCTGCTCCCGCTCTTGCCCTCCGCGCTCCGTCAGTGGCCGGCCGCTCGCGTGGCTCGCGCCCGCGAGCGCCGTGCCCGCTAGATAGCGCTCCACGACCCGACTGCCGTTTCACGGCACCTCACGAGCAGTCCGTGGCTCTCGCTCGATCTCGTTGGAGGCCGGGCACATCTGGCGCCCGGGGCGGCAGTGCCTCGTATTCCTACCCTTAGGGCACACCACCGCGGTCTCGATGAGCCTGGTATAGGCCTTGCAGTCTCGCCAGTCCAGGGACCGACGAATCGAGCACACCATGGTGGCGCGCGCGGGCAGGACGAGAACGGGGATCGAGTCGGCCACGACAGGCGGCGGCTTCCCTTTCCTCACATTGTTCCTGGGCATCCTGTCGGCGGGGTTCCTCGTCGCGATCTCGGCCCCGCCGTACCGGGGTTACGTTCAGGACGCCAGGACGGTGGAGGCCAGGCTCCTGGCGCGCTCTCTCTGGACCGTGATCCAGAGCCACGCCATGGCGAGCTGCGGGACGCCCTCGCGGGTGTCTTATGGGTATTCAAGCGCCGGCTTCAACAACGGGGGCAGCACCGTTCCAGCGCGCTGGCGGGTCGCCGCGGGCGGCGCCACCACGGTCACGCTCGACTGCGCGACGGGCACGATCACCGCCGATCAGGACGTGTTCACCATCGCCGGCGTCGCGAGCGGTGTCGATTCCATCCGCGTGAGACTCGCATACGCCACGGCGGCGACGCCGCCGACACACCTGACGTGTAGCGTCGACTCCGGAAGCTCATTCAAGCCGTGCTAGGAACTCGAGAGGCGGCGCAGCGAGAGATGCGGGCCCGCCTCGCCGGCCACCGCGTACCGGTACTCGCGTCCCGGTGACACGCGAATGGTCACCGTCTGGCCGTCGCGCTCCATGGTGACGTCGGGCAGGCTGCGCCACGGGTACGTCGCCACGTTGAGGAGCACGTAGTCGCTCTTCTCGATCCCCACGGGAAACACGAACACGAGAGCGCGCAGGCTGAGATGGGGCACGTACGGGTCCTGGGCGGACACGGCGGCGGCCGGCGGGACCCCCGCCAACATGCCGTAGGCGGCGCGCTGCTCCGTCGCCGGCCACCACCGCGCCAGGGCGAAGTTGTTCACGGTCCGCGAGGCCAGCGCCAGGCTCGCCACCATGGCGACGCCCAGCACCGCCGCCGGCCAGCGGTCCGAGCGCCGCGCCACGCGCGCATAGCCGGCGATGGCGGCCACGATCAGGAAGGGCAGGACGAAGGCCTGGTACTGGGTGCGGTGGTTCTGGAGGATCGGGTCGCCGCTCAAGAGGTTCTGCGCCAGCGCCGGCAGCGCGCCGAGCAGATCGACGGGTGACAGGAGCGGCAAGAAGCCGAGGGGAGCCAGCATCGCGAGGAGGTAGACGAGGCGCCCGCCGGTCAGCACGCTCTCCAGCACCGCGAGCGGATGAAGCAACGCCCCGGTCAGGATGCCCCCGAGGGATCCGCCGAGATGGGCGTAGCGACCGAGATGCGGATACGCCGCGCCGCGGTACCACGGGATCACCCACCGGATGTCGACGACGAGAACGGCCAGCGCCGCCGCCGCCGTCAGCGCCCCCGGCAACCAGCGCCGCCGTCCCACCGCCAGCCAGGCGCCGAGACCGACCACCGCCAGCGCGGCATCCGCCCGGCACAGGAGCGTCAGCAGCGAGGCGGCGATGAACATCCAGGGACGGCGCGTCTCGGCTGCATAGATCGCGGCCAGCAGCAGAGGGATGGCGAGGGCGGCCGCGTGGAAGTCGCGCACGTTGATGCCGTGCAGCGACGGGTTCACGAGATAGAGCACAGCGAAGGCGGCGGCCGCGCGCCCGTCACCGAGCCGGCGCCGCGCGATTCCGAAGACGGCGAGCGCGCCGAGGGCGAGGGCCACCGACTGGGCGATCAGCAGCGGCACCGGGCCCGGCGCCACCCAGAAGATCGGCACGAAGAGGTACATGATCGGCGAGAGATGATCGCCCCACGCGTGCATCTCGGGCAGGCTCACGCGCGGGCCGCGCCCCCCGGCGAGATTCCAGGTGAGCTGCACGTAGTAGCCGAGATCGAGAGCGTGGGTCAGGAAGGTCAGGTGGCGACTCACGGTGACGAAGGAGAAGGCCAGGGCGTAGGCGACGACCCCGATCAGGAGCGCGCGCCGGGGATGGAAGGCGGGTACGACGATGGGCGCCACGACCAGCCGCAGGGAGACCGCGCCTAGGAGCAGCAAGAACAGGATTTCCGGACGTGCCCACCAGTGGACGAGGGCGGTCAGGAGCGCCAGCGCGAGGGCGAGCGCGGTCGCATCGAGGAGCCGCGCGGCCGGGGGCGAGGCCAATCTTCAAGGACCGGATGGCGGCGGCCCGGCTTCGCGGTCGAGGCGGGTGTAGCGGCCGTGAATGCTCTCGAGCCGTCGCGACCGCTTGAGCCCCGACCGGTGGAGCAGAAACCGGGTGACCACCCAGAGGATCTTCATCCCGTAGACGCACGACGCCGAGAAGCTCGCGGAGGAGGCTTCGGGGAAATAGCGGACGGGCACGGCGATCTCGGCGATGCGGAAGCGGGCGGCGACGGCCTGGGCGATGATCTCCTGATCGAACACGAACCCGTCCGAGTTCATCCTGAAGTTCACCGTTTCGAGCACCTCGCGGTGGAAGGCCCGATAGCCGGTGTGAAACTCGGACAGCTTGAGGCCGAAGGCGAGGTTCTCCACGCCGGTGAGGAAACGGTTGGCGATGTACTTCCACCACGGCATGCCCTTCTGGATCACCGACCCTCCGCCCTTGAGCCGGGAGCCGAGCACGAGGTCCGCGTCCGCGTGCAGGATCGGCTCGATGATCTTCGGGACCAGCGTGGGGTCGTACTGGTAATCGGGGTGGACCATCACCACGACATCGCAGCCCGCCCGCAGGGCCTCGGTGTAGCAGGTCTTCTGGTTGGCGCCGTAGCCGTAGTTCTTGTCGTGGACGAAGATCTCCAGGCCCAGCTCGCGCGCGATCTCGAGCGTGGCGTCCGTGGATCCGTCGTCCACGAGGATCACGAGGTTCACCGTGTCCTTGGGCAATTCTTCATACGTCATCCGGAGGGTCCGCCCCGCATTGTAGGCGGGCATGACCACGACGACCTTGGCGGGGGGCGCCATGGGCTCTCCTAGCCGCCCGCGAAGGACGACCGATCGGCGCCGGTCCTTCCCCCCTCGGCCGCACGCTCGACGGGCCGAGCGTCCGTCTCGCGCGTCGCCGTCGGCCGCCGCCTTGCGTCCGGACGTGTTCGCGCCGCCTGCGAGTTCTTCAGCATGTCACCGGTCCGACGGGAGGCGGCACGCGGCGACGAACTGGTAGGCGAGGCCGCCCGGCCAGCGGCGGGCTGCCCACGCGCTCAGGGCATGGGTGGCGCGGAGCCAGCCACCGTGAAGGCGACGCGGCACGACGAGCGGAAGCGGCACCGGGGTCACGCGCACCTCGTCCACGGCCAGGCCGGCGCGAGCCAGGAGCGCCAGGAGCGTCCGGCGCGTGAAGAAGCGCAAATGGGTGCGGTCCAGGATGCCGCGGTCCGCGTAATCGAAGCGGCCCGCCAGGAGGGACAGGCGCACCCAGAGGTGCGCGACATTGGGCACCGACACGATGACGCGGCCCCCGCGCGCCAGGTGCTGATTGACCGACACGAGTACCGGGAGGGGGTCACTCAGATGCTCCAGGACGTCTCCATAGACGATGGCGTCGAACGGGCCCGAGAGCTTGCGGCTAGCCTCCGCCAGGTCGGCCACGATCACCTCGTGGCACCTGGACCGAGCCCGCTCCGCCTGGACGGGATCGCGCTCCAGAGCCGTCACCGTCCAGCCGCGACCCGTCATGAGCTCGGCCAGGAATCCGTCGGCGGCGCCGGCATCCAGCACCCGCCGGCCGTCACCGTGCCCGAGCAGCGAGAGGACCACGCTGTGGCTCGAGTAAGGGTCGTCCTTGAGCTGATACGGTGAGCCGCTCACCGGCGTCTCTCTGGTCGCGACGGGCATGCGTCGTACCAGGATAGCACCGCCGCCGGGCGCCCCACCCAGTTTTATCGTTCGACGCGGACGACGGCGGCGCCCGGCAGCCGCTGGAGGAAATCCTCCACCGCCCGCTCCACGTACTTCCGGTCCTTGGACTCGAGCGTCACCTTGACCTTGTACCCGGCGTTGAACAACTCCGGATAGGATCCCAGCATCAGCTCTGGATGCCGCCGCAAGAGCTCGTTGAGGTGATCGGCCAGCGTCCCCTCCGGCATGTTGATGAAGACGCTGCAGAGGTAGAACGGCGACTCGCGGAAGCGCTCCCGGAGGGCGTCGAACTTCTGCCGGAAGATCTCGGGCACGCCCGGCAAGACGTAGATGTTCCGCACCACCACCGCCGGGAACGCCAGCTCCTCGCCGGCCATCAGCTCGGCCCCCTCCGGCACCTCTGCCATCTTGAGCCGCGCGTCGTTCAGCCGGCCCTTGTGAAATCCCTCCAGCAGCCGCACCAGCCGCGGGTCGCGGACCACCGGCACGCCCAGGCCGCGGGCGACGCCCTCGATGGTCACGTCGTCGTGCGTGGGCCCGACCCCGCCCGAAGTGAAGACCACGTCGAAGGCCCGGCTGTGTTCGCCCACCTCGAATGCGATCAGCTCCACCTCGTCGGGGATCACGGAGATCTTGCGCACTTCCACGCCCAGCGCGCGGAGTTCACGGCAGAGGTAGGAGGCATTGGCGTCCACGACCTTGCCGGACAGGATCTCGTTGCCGATGAGGATGATGCCGGCCGTCCTCGCCATAGACGCAGCCAATGGTAGCACGGACCTCCGCCGGCTCCGTAAGGGGGAAGAGCACCCTGCGAGTGGCGCGGCTTCCTGCTAGAATGTGGCGGGTGAACGGACCGCGGGCTGTCGCCAAGGAGACCGCCATGAACGCTGACGCGTCACCGATCAAGCTCTCCGGCTGGGCCCTGATCCTCGGGGCGTCCTCGGGATTCGGCGCCGCGACCAGCCTCGCCCTGGCGCGGGCGGGCTGCCATATCTTCGGAGTGCATCTCGACCGCAAGTCCACCCTGCCCAATGCCCAGCGCGTCGTGGCCGAGATCCGGGCGCTCGGCCGCGAGGCGCGGTTCTTCAACACCAACGCCGCCGACGAGGAGAAGCGGACGGAGGTCGCGGTCGAGATGGAGCGCACCCTCCGGGAGCGGAACGAGATGGGCCAGCTCCGCATCATGCTCCATTCCCTCGCCTTCGGCACCCTGCGCCTGTTCGTCGCCGACCCGATGAAGGAGGCGGTGAGCAAGATCCAGATGGACATGACGCTCGACGTGATGGCGCACAGCCTCGTCTACTGGGCGCAGGAGATCGTGGGCCGCGGGCTCATGGGACGGGGCGGCCGCATCTACGCCATGACCTCGTCCGGCGGCTCGCGCGTGCTCCCCCACTATGGTCCGGTCTCCGCCGCCAAGGCGGCGCTCGAATCCAATATCCGCCAGCTCGCCGCCGAGCTGGCCCCCCACGGCATCACCGCCAACTCGATCCGGGCGGGGGTGACGGCCACGCCGGCGGCCCGGGCCATTCCCAACTACGAGGAGTTCTCGAGGGAGGCCGCGCGGCGCAACCCGCACCGCCGCCTCACCACCACCGAAGACGTCGCCCGCGCCATCGTCGTGCTCTCCCATCCCGACACCTACTGGATGACCGGCAACGTGCTGGGCGTGGACGGCGGCGAGGACATCGCCGGCTAGCAAGACTTTCAACGACGCATGCCGGACTGGGCGGCCGTCGTGATCCTGGGCGTCATCGAAGGCGTCACCGAGTTCCTGCCCGTCTCCTCCACCGGTCATCTCCTGCTGGCCGAGAACAGTCAGCTCCTGCCGGAGCAGTCGGAGCTGTTCAATGTCGTCATCCAGGCCGGCGCCGTCCTCGCCGTCTTCCTCGCGTTCTGGCACCGCGTCAAGGATCTGGCGCTGAACCTGAAGGCGCGCGACACGCGGGACTATCTGCTCAAGCTGATCGTGGCCTTCGCGCTCACCGGCGCCGGCGGCCTGCTCGCGAAGAAGGCGGGCTTCGCCCTGCCCAAGGAGACCGGGCCCGTCGCGTGGGCCACGCTGGTCGGGGGCGTGCTCATCCTCGTGATCGAGCGCTGGGCTCGCCAAAGACGCTTGGGCTCGCAGATCACCTGGACCATCGCGGTCGCGGTGGGGCTCGCCCAGCTCCTGGCCGCCGTCTTCCCCGGCACCTCGCGCGCCGGGGCCACGATCCTGGTCGGCCTGGCGTTCGGCCTCAACCGTCCGGCGTCCACGGAGTTCTCGTTCCTGCTGGGTATTCCGACGCTCTTCACGGCGAGCGCCTACGAGATCTACAAGGCGCTCGAGCAGCCCGCCCTGGATCCTCCGACCGACTGGAGCATGGTGGCGCTCGGCTCGCTCGTGTCGGCCGTCGTGGCCTTCCTGGTGGTCAGGTGGCTGGTCCGCTGGGTGCAGGCCCACACCTTCGTCGCCTTCGGCTGGTACCGCATCGCGCTCGGGCTCCTCATGGTGACCCTGGCCCACGGCTCCCGCTGATGGCACCCTTCCGGAAAGGGCCCGTCTGCGGAGGGACGGCGCTCCTCGGCCGCCCGCGAGGGGGTGAGCGACGACGCGGCTACTTCTTCCTCCGCTCCTCCAGCGCCTTCAAGAGCCGCTCGGCCTGGTCGATGTTCCGCCGCGCATTCGCATTCTCCGGCTCCAGTTCGAGTACGGCGCGCCATTCGGTGATGGCCTCGGCGGGCTTCTCCTCCCGATAAAGGCGCACGCCCTCGCGGTAGTGCAGCTCCACCGCGCGCGCACGAGCCTGCTTCAGTAGCGCCGCCGAATCCTCGTAGTCAGGCTGCAGACGCGCGAGCTGAGCGAGCGATCGGTACGACTCCTCGTACCGTCGCCCGGCGAGATGGGTCTTGCCCTGCCAGTAGAGCGCCTGCTTCTTGACCGTGAGGCCGTCCCGATTGCCGGGGCTGCCCGCGAGGAACTTGTCGATGTCGGAAAGGGCTTCGCCGTAATCGCGGCGCTCGAGGGCTTCGCGCGCCTCCGCCAGCAGAGGATTGACCTCGGTGTACTCCTCCTTCGCGGGCTGGCCCTTGGGCGCGCTGGGCGCGACGGCAACGGGCGGCGCCACCGCGGGCGCGGGCCGCCGGGCCTCCGGGTGGATGAACGGCACGCCGGGGATCTCGGGGATCTTCAGCGTCGTGCCCGCGACCAGCCGCGGGTTCGGGGGAAGCTGGTTGGTCTCCCAGATCACCTCCGACCGCGAGCGATCCCCGTAGTAGCGCTGGGCCAGCGATTGCAGCGTGTCCCCCTGGCGCACCGTGTGGTTGACGAACTCCACGTCACGCGCCTCGTTCTGCAGCGCCTGGAAGGCCGCCCGGTTGAATGGATCCAGGGCGAGCGCGGCCAGGAACTGCCGCCGCGCCTCCGCCCGCGCGCCCCGGGCGAGCGCGGCGCGTCCCGCTTCGATCTTCTCGGCCACCGCTCGCTCGATCCGGCCGTCGAGGGCCTTGAGGGATCGTTCCGCCGCCGCGTCACCCGGATCGATGGTCAGCGCGATCTTCCACTCCTCCTGCGCCCCGCGCAGCTGACCGTCGCGCTCGAGCGCTTCCGCGCGCTCGCGATGGCGGCCGACGAGCGCCGCGCGCGGGTCGGGAGCGGGAGGCGGAGGGGACGCCACGGGAGGGGCTACGACGGGAGCCGTCGCTTCCGGTGGCGGCCCCGGCTTCTCCGCCACCGTGGCGCAGGCGCTCACCACCAGGGCCAGCGCGAGGGCGGCCGCACGCGCGACCGCCGAGCCCCGCTTCACTTGAGGTCCTCCTGCTGATAGACGTTCAGGTTCTTCACGAAGTCCTCGAGCGTCATCTCCGAGTAGATCTGGCTCCGGTTCCCGACGAGCGGGCGGACGAAGGAGGCATTGCCTTGGCGGCGCACGGAGAACCCGGCCACGTAGCCGTACTCGCCGAGCTTGCTCAGCAGGCTCTCGTCCCAGCTCCCGTAGGGGTAGGCCACGATGGGGCTGGGTCGCCCGAGATTCCGCCGGAACATCTCTTGAGGCTGGCCCAGCTCGGTCTGCATGCGCCGCGCGTACTGCGCGTCCGTCTCGCCGGGCGTGCGGCGCAGATCACCGTGGGTCTTGGAGTGAGCCTGGACGTCGAATCCCTCGGCGGACAGCTCGCGCAGCTCCTGCCAGGAGAGCGCATGGCGGCCGGCGCCGACGTAGTCGATGTAGACGAAGAGCGTGGCGGTGAAGCCCAGTTCCTTCAACACCGGGTACGCGTGCTGCCGGAACGACTTGTAGCCGTCGTCGAAGGTGAGGACCACCGCCTTCCGCGGCAGTTGCCGGCCGAGCCGCGTGAACTCCACGAACTCGCCCAGGCTCACCACCCGGTAGCCATTGGCCTTGAGATACCGCATCTGCTCCTCGAACTTCGACGCCGCCAGGAGCAGCCGGCCCTTGGACTCGGGGCCGAGATTGTGATAGCAGAGGATCGTGACGATCCGGTACCCGCCCGGCTCGACGCCCGACGGGTTCCAGGCACGCCGGGGGATCACGACCTCCTGGCCCGGCTCGAATGTCCGGGCCCCCGCGTAGTCCTCGATCATCCACCCCTTGCCCGCATCTCCCAGGTATCGCGTCGCCAGGCTCTCGGCCGTGTCGCCGGGCTTGGCGAACGTCACGATGAAGTCCTCCGACTCGAATGCCTCGGGCAGCGGCGGGGGCGCCGGCGGCGGCGCGGGGGCTGGGGTCGTGGCGGCGGCGCGGGCGGGCGCGGCGGGTGCCGGAGACGTCGACGGCGCCGGAACCGCCGACGCGCACGCCCCGGCGACCAGGGCCGCCCCGCCCACGATCAGCACCCGACCGAGCCGGTGGTAGCCCATCACAGCGCTGCCGCCACCTGCCCGGTCAGCCCCAGAACCTCGTAGACCTCGACCTGCTCCTCCTTGCCCTTCACCTTGATGGCGCCGAGCGCGCGGACCTCCACCACGTCCCGAACCAAGTCCCAGGTGCGCTGGCTGATGAGGATCTGCCCAGGCTTGGCGTTGGACTCGAGCCGCGCGGCGAGGTTCACGCTGTCACCGATCACGGTGTACTCCATCCGGTCCGCCGTGCCCACCGTCCCTGCCACCGCCTCTCCCGCGCTGACCCCGATCCCGATGGTGACACCCTCCTTTCCCTCCCGGGCCCGCTTCTCGTTGAGCCCGGCGATCCCCGCCCGCATGTCGAGGGCCGTCTGGACGGCCCTCGCCGAATGATCCGGATGGGCGATCGGCGCCCCGAAGACGGCCATCACCGCGTCCCCCATGAACTTGTCGAGCGTGCCGTCGTGCTTGAAGGTGGTCTCGATCATCAGCGTGTAGAAGTCGTTCAGCAGCGAGACGACCTCCTCCGGGCTCAGCCGCTCGGACAAGGGCGTGAAGCCGCGCACATCGCAGAACAGCACCGTGACCTCTCGCCGTTCTCCCGTCAGGACCAGGCGCTCGGGATCCTTCAGGATCTCCTCGACGACCTCACGCGCCACGTAGCGCGTGAAGGCGCGCTTGATCATCTCCTTCTCGCGCAGGCTCCGCGCCATCTGGTTGAAGGAATCGGTGAGCACCCCGATCTCGTCCCGTGACGGGACCCGGAGGGCGACGTTGAAGTCCCCGGCCGCGATGGCGCGCGTGCCCTCCACCAGCCGGAAGATCGGCCGGGAGAGCAGCGTCGCCAGCCCCACCGCCCCGCCGATGCCGGCCGCGATCATGATGAACGTGATGAGCATGGCCTGGTTGCGGGCCTTCGCGAGCGCCACCTCGATGGGCTTTTGGCTGAACCCGAGATAGAGCGCTCCCACCGGAACCCGGCTGTAGACCAGCGGCACCGCGAAGTCGATGAGGCGCCGGCCCCCGGATGCGTACGTCTGGATCAACAGCTCGTCCTTGAGCGGCGCGAGGTCCCGGGGGCGATTGATGGGGCCTTCCGTCGCCGACGCGTCGGACTGGGCGAGGATCTTGCCGTCGGTGTCAGCGACGAACGCGTAGGCCACGTCGGGGTCCTTCATGGCGTCCTTCACCAGCACGGCGAGGGTCAACTCGTCGCCGGTCACGAGCGGGGTCTTGGCGCTGGCCGCGAAGTTCTCGGCGATGGTGAGCCCGCGCTTGGTCATCTCGACGGTGAGGCTCTGCTGCTGCTGGCGCAAGAGGAACAGACCCACGAGGACGACGGTGAGGACCACGAGCGAGGTGATGAGCAGGCTCAGCTTGGCCTTCAGCGGCAGCCGGATTCCGGTGTCCGCTGGATGCGCCGCGCCGCCTCCGTCCTCCATTTTCACTCCCGCTCCGTCATCCCTCCCTGAGGCCGCTCGTCGCCGCCGGGTTGCTCGGGCCGACCCGCCACGGGGCAGAGCTGCGCCACCCCGACCAGGCTAGCATGCCACCCCGAAAAACCGAGCGCATTCCGGCGCTGGGCGCGCCGGGCCCAGTCGCTTCGGCATGCTCCGTGTTCCTACCGGACGGGCTCGGCGCTCACGTTCCGGAGCACTTCGAGGAAGGCGCCGACCACGGTCGGGTCCCAGAACCCGGCATCCGTCTCCCGCCGAAGGATCGCGACCGCCTCCTCAGGCGACAGCGCGGCCTTGTAGGGGCGCATCGTGCGGAGCGCGTCGTAGACATCCACCACGGAGATGATCCGCGCGCCGAGCGGGATGGCCTCGCCCTTGAGCCCGTCCGGGTAGCCGGAGCCGTCCCACTTCTCGTGGTGGTGGCGCATGATGGGCCGCACCGTCTCGAGACTGCGAAGCCCCAGCACCAGGTCGGCGCCCACGCCAGGATGGGTCCGCATGCGTTCCTGCTCGCCGGGCTCCAGCGGGCCCCCTTTCAGCAGGATGCCGTCGGGCACCGCGATCTTGCCCAGGTCGTGCAGGTAGCCGCCGAGGCGCAGCGCCCGCAGCATCCCGTCGTCCACGCCCAGTGCCTGGCCCACGGCCACGCCGTAGTGGGCGAGCCGCTCGCAGTGGCCGCTCGTGTACGAGTCCCGCGCCTCGATGGTCAGCGCCAGCGTCGTGATGATCCCCTCGGCGCGCTCCAGCTGGTCGAGGAGGAGCTTGACCTTGAGCAGCGCCGCCACCCGCGTGCGCAGCTCGGCGAAGTCCACCGGCTTGGAGAAGAAATCGTCGGCCCCGGCCGCGAGGCCGGCCACGCGCGCGGCGAGGTCGGACACCGCGGTGAGCACCACGACCGGCGTGAATTCGTAGCGCGGGTCGGCCTTGACGCGCTCGCACAGCTCGATGCCGCTCATCGCCCCCAGGTGCACGTCCGTGAGGATCAGGTCGGGGGCGACCACCTCCAGGAAGTCGAGCGCTTTCTCGGCCGACTCCGCCGCCACGACGTGGTAGCCGAACCTGCCCAGCAGCTCGCTGAGCACCTGGCGAATGGCCGCATCGTCCTCGACGACCAGGAGGGTCGCCCATTCCCCGGGCCGGCCCGGCGGGGAGACCCTCCCCACGCTCGGCAAGGAGCCCGCGCCTGGATTCGGCAAGTCGTCCAACCCGGCCACCTGAGAATCTCCTCGAAGGGCGCGCTTCCGATCATCCCGGAGCATCATCAGCCCTCCCATGGAATGGCCACCACCCGGCCGTGCCCGGTCGGGCGAGGCGGTTGCGCTCGTCCTCGAACGAAAACTCGCAGGCGGCTCGAAAAGGTCCCGAGGCGAGGCGGCGCCCGCGGGCCGCGCGCGCGCCGTGCTCTCTGTACGTCGAGCGTGTACGCTGAGCGTGCGGCCGAGGGCGCCAACGAAGCCTAGGGGCCCTTTTCAGCAGCCGGCGGCGGCGTTCAGTCGAACGGCCGCCAGCACCAGCTCCGCCGTCACCACCACGTCCTTGAGGTCGACCCACTCGTTCACCGTGTGGATCTCGCGCATGCCGCAGCCGAGATTGGCGATCTCGAGCCCCCGCGATGCCCAGACGTTGGCATCCGACGCGCCGCCGGTGGCGCGCGTCCGACACGAGCGGCCGAGCGCGCCCGCCGCGGATCGCACCAGCCGCACGATCGACGCGTCATCGCGGATGTCCAGGGCGTCGTACTGGCGGCGCGCCTCGACCTCCACCCGCGCCTGGTGCAGGCGGCCGCCCACGCGGACCGCGCGGCCCGCGGCGGCCGCCTCGAAGCGGTCCCGCATGTGGGCGGTCTGTGCCTCGAGCTTCTCGGTGGCCAGGCTCCGCGTCTCTCCCCGGAGCACGACGCAGTCGGGCACGATATTGCTCGCAAGCCCGCCCTGGATCACCCCGAGGTTCGCCGTCGTCTCCTCGTCCAGCCGGCCGAGCTTCATCCCGGCAATGGCCTCCGCGGCGATCTGGACGGCGCTCAGGCCCTGCTCGGGGCAGATCCCCGCATGGGCGGCGAGCCCGTGCACGGTGACCGTCAGGTGATTGGCGGCCGGTGCCCGCGTGATCAGCTCGCACACGCCGTCCACGTCCAGGACCAGACCGCGGTGGCTCCGCAGCCGGCCGGTGTCGAAGTTCTTGGCGCCGCGCAGCCCTGACTCCTCGCAGATGGTGAGCACGAGCTCGATGTCGCCGTGGGGGATGGCCCGCTCGCGCAGCACCCGGATGGCCTCCAGGATGGCCACGATGCCCGCCTTGTCGTCCCCGCCCAGCACGCTCGTGTGGTCGGTCCGCACGATGTCCCCTTCCACGACCGGGTGGATCGCTCCGGCGGGGCCGACCGTGTCCATGTGAGCCGAGAGGAGGAAGGGCGACGCTCCCGGGGTGTTGCCGGCGAAGCGGCCCAGGAGGTTACCCGTCTCGCCGCCCACCCGCTCGCCGGCATCGTCCACCTCGACGCTGGCTCCCATGTCCTCGAGGATGCCCTCCAGCCGTCGCGCGATCGCGCCCTCGCGCCGGGACAGGCTCGAGATGGAGACCAGGTCGAGGAACTCGTCCTTCACGCGGGCGGCATTGATGATCCCTGGCTCGGCGGGCATCAGGCCTCCGCCGCGAGATGGTGGGTGAGCCAGCGCCGGCTCCCTTCCGCCGCTTCCCGTCGATGGCCCGTCACGCCCAGACGAGGTCGAAGAGCTGGCAGGTGTTGACCGAGAGCCGATACATGGTTTCCTCGATGGGCAAGCGCTTGATCTTGGCCACCTCCTCGACCACGCGCGCGCAGAGCCACGGCCCCGACGGCATGCCCTCGAACTCTCCCTTGTACGGCCACGGCGCGTCGCTCTCGACGAGGAGCGATTCCAGCGGCACCGCCTCGACCAGCTCGCGGTCCCGCTCGCGGTACACGACCTCGGGGCTGACGGAGACGAAGTAGCCGGCGTCCACGATGGCCCGCGTCACGTCCTCGGGCGCCTTGTGCCAGTGAAAGACGGCGCGCTCCGTGCCCTTGTCCTTGAGCATCTCGAGCGCTCGCCCGGCGGCGGCGTGAGGGGCGTGGACCACCACCGGCAGATCGAAGCGCGCCGCCAGGTCCAGCAACCGCCCGAAGCGCTGGCGCCCGCGCGTCATCAGCGACTCCGGGTCCGGGGCGCCGTCCAGACTGTACCAGGGCAGCCCGATCTCTCCGAGCGCGACGAGCCGCGCGTGCTGCTCCGTCACCTGGCTCTCGACCATGGTGAGGTCTTCGTCGGTGAGGTGCCCCCACTCGGGATGAAAGCCGAAGGCGGGCCACACCATCTTACCGTTGGCGGCAGCGGCGTCGACCGTCCGCACATTGCTCGCCGGGTCGCAGCCCACCGCGACGATGCCCCAGACGTCGTGCTCGATGGCGCGCGTCACCACGTTGCGCGCGTCACCGAACACCGGGTCCTGGAGATGGCAGTGGCTGTCGATGATCATTCGAGTCCGGCGCCTCGTGAGGTGTTCACGTCAGGCCCCGGCGACCACCATGCGCCCGATCAGCAGGGTGGGCGCGGCAGTGCGATCGCGAAACACCAGGTCGTTGCCCACGCCTTCGACCGCGCGGCACATCTCCAGCAGGTTCCCCGCCACCGTGATCTCCTCGACCGGGTAGGCCAGCTCGCCGTTCTCGATCCAGATACCGACCGCCCCGCGGGAGTAATCGCCCGTCACGCCGTTGACCCCGAAGCCGATCAGCTCGGTGACGAAGAGCCCGTTCTTCACGCTCTTGATCAGCTCGGCGGGGTCCGACTCTCCCGCCGCGAGGTAGAGGTTGGTCGTCGACACGCTCACCCCGCTCCCGTCCCGCGCGGCGTGATGAGTGGATGGCAACCCGAGCTTCTTGCCGCTGTAGGTGTCGAGCAGGTACGAGCGGAGCACACCCCCATCCACGATGACGGTCCGCCTGACCGGCAGGCCCTCGCCGTCGAAGGGCCGCGAGCCGAGCGCCCCCGGCAGGGTGCCGTCGTCCACGACGGTCACCGCCGGCGCGGCGATCCGCTCGCCGAGCCTGCCGACCAGGAACGACGCGCGCCGGTACAGCGCCGGGCCCGAGGCGGCCGCCGCGATGTGACGGACCAGGGACGCCGCCGTCTCCGGGTCGAAGACGACCGGCACCTCCACCGTCTTCACCCGTCGGGCTCCGAGCCGGCGCAGCGCGCGCCGCGCCGCGATGCGCCCGATCTCCTCGGGCGCCTCCAGCCGCGCGCGCTTGCGCGTCACGTGATACCAGGAGTCGCGCTGCATCTCGCCGTTCTGGGAGGCCACGGGGGAAACCGAGAGGCTGAAGGACGAGGTCTCGTAGCGGCCGGCGAAGCCGTGGCTGGTCGCGTAGGCGTGGCGAGCGCGGCGATCGGCGAAGTCCCCGCCCTCCGAGTTGGTGATGCGCGGATCGCTCTCGAGCGCCGCCGCCTCGCCCCGCCGCGCCAGCTCGATCTTCTCCTCCGGTGAGAGCGCGTGCCCCGCCGGGTCGTGCAGGTCGAGCTCCGGCACCGCGCGGCAGAGCTCCGAGGCCTCGGGCAGGCCCGCGAGGTCGTCGGGGGCGGTGATGCGGGCGAGGGACACGGCCTCGTCCACGAGCCGCGCGACCGACTCGCGGGAGAGGTCCGAGGTGGAGGCGGCGGCCACCGAATGGCCCACGAACACGCGCAGGGCCAGATGCTGCTCGCGCGCATGCTTCACCGTGTCCACCTGGCCGAGCCTCACCTGGGCCGAGAACGACTGGTCCTCCACCACGAAGGCATCCGCCGACGTGGCCCCGCGCCGGCCGGCCTGCTCGAGCAGATCGCTCAGCAGCTCGATCATCTCGCGCGGCCTCGCACGGGGCCTGCCGCGGAGAAGCCTAGTCCAGCGCTAAGCAGATGGGCCCTTATCATCGCTCTAGACCTGGGTGCCGCCGACGGTCATCCCATCGATCCTGATGGTCGGCAGCCCCACGCCCACCGGGACCGACTGACCGTCCTTGCCGCACGTGCCCACACCCTCGTCGAGCTTCAGGTCGTGGCCGACCCGCGCGACCCGGGTGAGGGCTTCGGGCCCGTTGCCGATCAGGGTCGCTCCCTTCACCGGCACCGTGACACGGCCGTCCTCGATCAGGTAGGCTTCGCTGGCCGAGAAGACGAACTTGCCGCTGGTGATGTCCACCTGGCCCCCGCCGAAGTTGACGGCGTAGAGCCCGCGCGATACCGAGCGGATGATCTCCTCGGGCTCGTCCTCGCCGGCCAGCATGAACGTGTTGGTCATGCGCGGCATGGGCGGATGGGCGTAGGACTCCCGGCGCCCGTTGCCGGTTGGCTCCATCCCCATCAAGCGGGCGTTGAGCCGGTCCTGCATGTAGCCGCGCAGGATCCCGTTCTCGATGAGGACGTTGCGGGCCGTCGGGATGCCCTCGTCGTCCACGTTGAGCGAGCCACGCCGGTTCTTGATGGTGCCGTCGTCCACCACGGTGACCAGCTCGGAGGCGACCTTCTCGCCGAGACGCCCGGAGAAGGTCGAGGTCCGCTTGCGGTTGAAGTCGCCCTCGAGCCCGTGCCCCACCGCTTCGTGGAGCAGGATGCCCGGCCATCCCGGGCCCAGCACCACGGTGAGGAACCCGGCGGGCGCCTCGACGGCGGAGAGCTTGATCAGGGCCTGCCTCACCGCCTCGGAGGCGTAGCGCTTCCAGCGCTCCTCTTCCAGGAAGAAGTCGAAGGCCACGCGTCCGCCCCCGCCATAGGTCCCGATCTCGCGCTTGCCGCCCTCCTCGACGATCACGGTCACGTTGAGGCGGGTCAGCGGCCGCACATCGCCGACCGTCCACCCCGACGGCGTCGCGATGAGCACGATCACGTCCTCGCTGCCGATGGTGGCGAAGACCTGGCGGACGCGCGGGTCCAGGCCCCGGGCGAGGGCGTCCACGCTGCCGAGCAGTTTCACCTTCCGGTCCAGATCGGCGGCGATGGGCGGCTCGGCGAGCGTGTACAGGTCGTGGGGGGCGCCGTGTGGGCTCACCGCCACCACGCTCGAGGCCGACGCCTGGTCGGCGATGGCGCGCGCCTGGCGCGCGGCTTCCTCCAGATTCGGCAGGGCGAGGTCGTCGGTGTGGGCATAGCCCGTCCGCTCGCCCGACTGAGCGCGAACCCCGGCGCCCTGGCTCACATGGCGCGACGCCTTCTTCACCGCCCCTTCCTCGAGGCTCAACTCCTCGCTCACGCGGTACTCGAGGTAGAGGTCGGCATGGTCCACCCGGCGCGTCAGGGCGGAGCCCAGCAGCCGCTCCATCGTGGACGAGGTCAATCCGAACCGATCCTCGAAAAAGCGCTCAGGGTGCGCCAGCATGTCCGTCTCCTTGAGGTACGCGCAGGAATGTTATCCTAGCATCGGCTCTCATGAGGGCCTCCACTTATTGTAATCACGCGCACGCCTATGGCGGAGGCGACGAGAATCCGACAACAACGTCTACGGGGGTTCGGGCTGTATTTCAATGCCTTGTCGAGCCACGGCGAAGATGGAGGATGAGCCGCCGAGGCTCCAGCCCTACGCTTCCAGGAAGCGCTGGACGATCTCGTGGATCCGGCGCAACCCCAGCAACACGGACGGTCCCGGCGACAGGATATCAGCCCCTTCCAGCTCATGAACATGCCCTGCCTTCACCGCGCTCACCCGGTCCCACCCGGGCCGCTGTCGGATGGCCTCGATGTCGACAGGCTTCCCGCACCACGACGCGAGGATGATCTGGGGGTTCCGTCTCACCACCTCGTCAGGATCCACGATCCGCCCGCGCGCGCTCGCCCGATCACGCAGCTCGGGGAAGATGTCGCGGCCTCCCGCGATCTCGATGGTCTCCGACACCCAGCATATCCCCGCGATCAATGGATCGTGCCACTCCTCGAAGTAGATCCGCGGCCGATCGGGCCAGACGCTGGAGAACTCCCGGACCTGCTTGATCTCGTCGCGGATGTCGACGACCAGCTCCCGCGCCCGACGCTCGAGGCCCAGGAGGCCGCCCAGCATCAGGACGGTCTGGAGGATCTCCTCGACGGAGCGCGGGTTGCTGCAGAAGACCGGCACTCCCGCCTTGATCAGCTCCGCGCTGATGTCGGCCTGGAGGTCGGAGAAGGCCAGCACCAGATCCGGCGCGAGGTCGAGGATCCGGTCGGTGCGAAAGGTCGTGAAGCCGCCAACCTTGGGCTTCTCCCGCGCCTCGGACGGCCGGTGGGCGGTGCCGGGAACGCCGACCACCCGCTCCCCCGCCCCGAGCGCATAGCAGATCTCCACGTGCTCGGCCGCCAGGCACACGATGCGGCGGGGAAAGTCGGCGGGAGACGTGCCATACATACGGCCTTACGATAACAAAGACGCACGGCGTATGCCTCGCGCGCGGCCATCGGGTGATGTGTCAGTTTCACCGCCCGCCTCACGCGTGCTCCGCTCGCGTAAACTGAGACACCACCGCCCCATCGGGCGCCGCCTCCCATTCTGGACCCTCTCGAGCCGCGGGCAGGCTCTGTGAGCGCTTTCCCACCATTCGCGGGGAGGGTGCCGTCACTTCGCCCCGTCGAAGAGCTCGGTCCGGGCCACGCCGCGCTGGAACGCGAGGTACTCCTCCTTGGTCATCCGCGGCTTCCAGCCCTTCAGGATCTCCCGCGCCGCCTCGGCATTTCCCCACAGCATGTCCACCGCCATGAGCGCGAGCTGCTTGGCGGGCTCCACGTAGGCGAGCGTCGGATCGGCGATGGCGTAGTCGGCGCCGTGGCCGCTCCCAGTGGCTCCGCCCATGTACGGATGAAGCGTCGGCATGACATGGGAGATGTCCCCCATGTCGGTGGAGCCGCTCCGGTGCCCCGTCTCGGTGACCTGATCGGCGCCCAGGCGGGCCGCCGCGTTGGCCTTGAAGTGCTGCGCCATCCCCGCGTGGTTGAAGAGCGGGAGGTAGCCCGGCAGCGTCTCGATCTCGACCTGCGCCCCGAGGGCGAGCGCGCCGGCGCGCAGCGCCCGGTCCACGCGGCGGTTGGCGTCGAGGATGGCGTCCACCGTCTTGCCGCGCACGTAGGTCTCGATCCTCACCTCGCCCGGGATCACGTTCACCTGGCTGCCGCCGTGCGTGATGATGGGGTGCACGCGGATGGAGTCGTCGTCCTTGAAGGTCTCGCGCACGGCGTTGATGGCCATGAGCCCGATGTTCGCCGCGTAGAGCGCGTTGACGCCGAGGTGGGGCGCGCCGCCCGCATGGGAGGCGCGGCCGATGTAGCGCACGGTCTTCACGATGCAGCCGTTGTTGGAGGCGGACACCCCGGCCTTCTTCATCTCCGGCTGCGAGGTGGTGTGGATCATCATGGCCAGGTCCACGTCGTCGAAGTGCCCGAGCCGGAGCAGCTCGGGCTTGCCGCCAAGGAACTCGAGTTTCCCCGCCCGGGACTGCTGGACTCGCCACTCGACGTCGCCGTACTCCTCGGCGGGCACCGCGAAGAAGACCACCCGGCCGGCGAGGTGGTCGAAGGCCCTGGCGCCGAGCAGCCCCGTCGCGGCGCCCAGCAACCCCGCGATCTGGGCGTTGTGACCGCAGGCGTGCGCCGCGCCGGTCTGCGGATCGGCGACCGGGTGGCCGGCCACGACCAGCCCGTCCAGCTCGCCGAGGAGGGCGAAGGTCGGTCCGTCCTTGACGCCTCGCGCCTCCGCCCGGACCCCCGTCAGCGCCAGGCCGCCACGCGGTGAAAGGCCGAGCTCCTTGAGGGTCTCTTCCACGAGACGAGCCGTCTTGAACTCCTTGAACCCGAGCTCCGGACTGCGACGGATCGTGTCGCCGAGCCCGATGATCCGCTCCGCCTGCCCGTCGATCGTCTCGCACACCGCGCGCTTCACGTCGTCCTTGGTCGCCATCGCGTTCCTTTCAGGGGGTCAGGCTTTGGCTTCTAAACATCTCGGCCCGGGCACCCCACGTTCGAGGAAACTGTATAGAAGCCAAAGTCTGACCCCGCACGCCACTCACGGCCGGCCGAGGGCGTCGAGGAACGCCTTGGTGGCGTCGGCCGGGCGCTCGGCGCCGAGAATGGACGAGATCACCGCCACGCCGCTTGCCCCGGCGCCGAGCACCTCGCCAACGCGCGCCGGCGTGATGCCGCCGATGGCGAGGACCGGCCGGTCGACGGCCGCCGCGAGCCGGGCGAGCGCCGCCAGCCCCTGGGGCGGCCCATACCGGCGCTTCGACGGCGTCTCATAGACGGGACCGAAGACGAGAAAGTCGGCGCCCCCGGTGAGCGCCGCGCGCCCTTCCGCTTCGGAGTGGACCGAGGCGCCGATCAGGAAGGCAGGCGGTCCGATCCGGCGGAGCGCGGCGACGGGGAGCGAGGCGTGCGTGCGCTGGACGCCGTCGGCGTCGGCCGCGAGCGCCACGTCGGCCCGATCGTTGACCAGGAGCCGCGCGCCGTGGCGGCGCGTGCCCTCTCTCAGCGTCACCGCCAGCGCCAGGAGATCCCGCACGGCGAGATCCTTCTCCCGGAGCTGGACCGCGCGGAGCCCGGCGTCCAGGCACTCCTCCACGGCCTCCGCGAGCGGCCGCCGCACGATCACGCGATCGGTGACGAGGTACAGCGCGAAATCCAGCACCATGCCCAACGAACCTCCGGGGACGACGCTCGAACACCCCCGGTCCACCTCACGAAGGAGACGGGCGCGGGCTCTGTGCCGTTAGAGTGTGTCAGCTGGTCCACTCCGGCACACCTTCGAGCGGGGAAGAGGCCGTCGCGTAGAGTTTCTTCCCGATGCGGCCGGCCTTGTGGGCGAGCCGGCCCGCCTCGACGGCGAGCTTCATGGCGGTGGCCATGGCCACCGGGTCCTTGGCGCCGGCGATGGCCGTGTTCATCAGCACGCCGTCGCAACCGAGCTCCATGGCGATGGCCGCGTCGGACGCCGTCCCCACGCCCGCGTCCACGATGACGGGGACGGTCACCGCCTCGAGGATGAGCTTGATGTTGTAAGGGTTCCGGATGCCCAGCCCCGAGCCGATGGGCGCCCCCAGCGGCATCACCGCCGCCGCGCCCGCGTCCTCGAGCCTCTTGGCCATCACCGGATCGTCGTTCGTGTACGGCAGGACGGTGAACCCCTCGCGCGCCAGCGTGCGCGTGGCCTCGAGCAGCCCCAGCGCGTCCGGGAACAGGGTGCGAGAGTCGCCGATCACCTCGAGCTTCACCAGGGTGCCGAGTCCCGCTTCCCGAGCCAGGTAACAGGTGCGCACCGCCTCGTCGGCGGTGTAGCAGCCGGCCGTGTTCGGCAAGAGGGTGTAGCGCTTGGGGTCGATGTAATCGAGGAGTGACTCGCCCTGCCCGGGCAGGTTCACGCGTCGCACCGCGACCGTCACGATCTCGGCGCCCGAGGCCTCGATGGCCTCGCGCATGTTCTCGAAGGACGCGTACTTCCCCGTGCCCACGATCAGGCGTGACTTGAACTCCTTGCCTCCGAGCCACAGTGACGTGTCGTACATTTCACCCCTCCTCTGCTCAGCCGCCACCCATCGGGCGGACGATCTCCACCCGGTCGCCGTCGCGAAGCACCGACTGAGCGTACTGGTGCTTCGGCGTCACCTCGCGGTTCACCGCCACCGCGGTGTACTCCCGTCGCACGTTCAGACGCGCCAGGAGCCCGTCGATGGTGAGCCCCTCGGGCAGCTCCATCGGTTTGCCGTTGACCATGACGTTCATGGAAAAAACAAAACCGCACCTCGGCGGGTGCGGTGGAAGACGGCCTGTCTCGCGCGTCGCGTTCCCTTCGCTGGAATTATCCAGATCAGGTTCGAGGGGTCCCGGGCCGCACCCGGTTCTCAGGAAACCTCCCCCCGCGCCGCACGCGTCATTATACCTCAGCCTCGAGCTGGCGGGCGAGGTCCTCGGGCCCGGTCACGGGCACCCCGCAGACATAGCGCCGGCAGAGATAGGCGGTGGGCTTACCGCCCATCGCCGCGCGCTCGGCCAGCAGCGGAAGCCCGGCCGCGGCGGTCGCACCCTCGGGAGCGCCCGCCACCACCCGGTTGGGCAGATAGCGCCCGAACACCACCCGCAGCAAGGGATCGATGCTCCCGGCGTCGGCGTTCCCGGGCCACACGAGGGCGATCTCGGCCGGCGGGCCCAGGTGGAAGTCGAGCGCGCCGAGATACCGGCCGAAGCCCGACGGGTAACGCCTCATGAGATCGGCCATGGGACGGAGGGCCTCGAGCGCGATCGCCTCGTAGCGCTCCTCGCCGCAGAAGAGCCCGAGGCGAAGCAACCAGTCGACGGCGGCGGACGAGCCCGCGGGCACGGCGTTGTCGAAGAGGTTGCGGGGTCGGACCACCAGGGCTTCCTGATCGACGCCCGTGTCGAAGAAGGTCTCCCTCTCGCCGTCCCAGAAGAGGCGCAGTGCCTCCTCGGCGAGGCGCCGCGACTCGTCCAGCCAGCGCCGGTCGAAGGTCGCCTCGTAGAGCGCCAGGAGACCGGCGCCCACGAGGGCGTAGTCCTCGAGATAGGCCGTGATCTTGGCGCGCCCGTCCTTCCAGGAACGCAGGAGCCGTCCGCCGTCGACCATGGCCGTCGTCAGGAACTCGGCGTTCCTGACGGCGGCGGCGGTGTAATCGGCCCGGCCGAGCGCCCGGCCCGCCTCGGCGAGGGCCGCGAGCGCCAGGCCATTCCAGGCGGCGAGCACCTTGTCGTCCAGACCCGGGTGAACCCGGCGCTCGCGCACGGCGTAGAGGATCTTGCGCGCGCGGCCGATGAGTTCGCCGAGCCGGGCCGGGGTGACGCCGAGCCGCAGAGCCGCCTCGTCCGGGGGGCGCGGCACGAACAGGATATTGTGGCCCTCGAAGTTGGGCCCGTCGGTGACTCCCCAGTAGCCGAGGGCGGCCTCGGCCATCTCGCCGTCTTCCAGCGCGGCCCGGATCTCCCCGGGCGACCAGACGAAGAACTTCCCCTCCACGCCTTCGGAATCGGCGTCCTGGGCCGAGAAGAAGCCGCCCGCCGGGTGCGTCATCTCCCTCAACAGGTAGTCGAGCGTCTCCTCGGCCACGCGCCGGTACTCCGTCTCGCCGGTGGCGAGCCAGGCGTGCAGGTACAGCGTGGCGAGCTGCCCGTTGTCGTAGAGCATCTTCTCGAAGTGCGGCACGAGCCAGCGGCTGTCCACGGAGTAGCGGTGGAAGCCGCCGCCGAGCTGGTCGTACATGCCACCCCGCGCCATCCGGGTCAGGGTGAGCCGCGCCATCTCGAGCGCGCGCGGATTGCCGCTGCGCTTCCAGAACCGCAGCATGAACTCCCAGTTCATGGGCTGGGGGAACTTCGGCGCCTGGCCCACCCCGCCCTCGCGTTCGTCGAACTCCTGGGAGAGGTGCTGGTAGGCCGCGAAGAGGATCTCCTCGGTCAGGAGGCTCGCCGAGCGCTGGACCCGTCCGCTCTGGCCCATCTGCTCCAGGAGCTGGCGTCCGGACTCCACCACCTCGCCCCGCCGCGAGCGATAGGCCTCGGCCACCGCTTCGAGGAGTCGGGGAAACCCGGGCATCCCGTGGCGATCCGCCGGCGGGAAGTAGGTGCCGCCGTAGAAGGGCACGGCCTCCGGAGTCAGGAACACCGTCATGGGCCAGCCGCCGTGGCCCGTCATGGACTGCACGGCTTGCATGTAGATCTGGTCCACGTCCGGCCGTTCCTCGCGGTCCACCTTGATGTTCACGAAGAGCCGGTTCATGAGCGCGGCGATCTCCTCGTTCTCGAACGACTCGCGCTCCATGACATGGCACCAGTGGCACGCGGAGTAGCCCACCGAGAGGAGCACGGGCCGGTCCTCGCGGCGGGCGCGCTCGAACGCCTCCGGCCCCCACGAGTACCAGTCGACCGGGTTATGGGCGTGCTGGCGCAGGTAGGGGCTGGTCTCGTCGGCCAGACGGTTCGTGTGCGAGGGTCGGCTGGTGGGCCCGGGCTCGGTCACCGGGTGATTCCCTTCATCGAGTGACGAACGGCAGCTCGGCCACGCGCGCGGGAATGGAGGTGTCGTCGTCCTGTATCGTGACGGCGGTCCCGGGGGCGAAGTGCTCGCGGCGGACATAGCCGAGCGCGATGGGCTGCCCCAGCGTGATGGAGCGCACCGCGGAGGTGATCCACCCGATCTCCGTGGCCTCCGCGACCACCTTCGCGCCGGAGGCCGGCACGCGGTCCCCGTCGAGCACGATGCCGCTCAGCGCGCGGTTCACGTGGCCCCGGTACTTGACGCGCGCCACGACCTCCTGCCCGATGTAGCACCCCTTGTTGTAGCTCACGAGGTGCTCGAGCCGCGTCTCCGGCAGGATCACCGTCTCGTCCACGTCGTGACCGTACCACGGGATCCCCGCCTCCACCCTGAGCACGTTCAGCGCCTCGGCGCCCACCGGCCTGGCGCCCGCCTCGACGAGGGCGCGCCACAGGGCGGCGCCGTGAAACGCCATGGTCCAGCAGTGGAAGCCCGGCCCGCCCGTGTCGCTCCGCCCGATCACGCGCACCGGCGCCCCCGCGATGGACACCTCCGCATGCTGGCCGGGGACGAGGTCGAGGCTCCGCCCGGCGAGCGCTGACAGCACCGCCGCCGCGCCCGGCCCTTCGACGCCCAGCACCGAGAAGCTCTCATCGGCCGCCTCGAAGTAGGCCTTCTCGGAGATCAGGAACTTGTCGAGGAGCTGCAAGGTCTTCTCGGTGAAGCCCGGCGGCAGCTCGAGCAAGAGCCGATCCTCGAGCACGTAGACGTGGAGCAGCGCCATGACCTTGCCGTGCGCGTCCAGGAAGGCGGCCGCCGTCCCCTGCCCCGGCCGGAGGCTCTTGATCTCGTTCGACAGCATGCCCTGCAGAAACGCCTGGCGGTCTCGTCCGGTGACGGTCACCTTGCCGACGAGGGAGCGGTCGGTCACGCCGGCGCCATCTCTCACCGCGCTGTGCTCGGCGACGATGTCGCCGTAGTCGCGCGGGAGCACCCAGCCGCCGGCCTCCTCCATGGCCGCGCCGTGAGCGCGGTGCACCGCATCGAGCGCCAGTTGATTCGGCACGGTTTCATTGTTGACGCTCCTCCTCGGCCTGTCAACTTGCGACGTGCGGCGGAGTCGGTCACAATGGCCGGCGTGACGCGCGCGCCCATCCCGGATGCCGGCGCCCGGCGGCGCTTCCAGCGGCGACTGCTGCGGTGGTACGCCGGCCATCGCCGCGACCTGCCGTGGCGTCGGACCGACGATCCGTACCACATCCTGGTCTCCGAGATCATGTTGCAGCAGACGCAGGTGGACCGCGTCATCCCCAAGTACCGCGAGTTCCTCGCGCGCTATCCCACCTTCGAGAGCCTGGCGCGCGCGCGGCCCGCGGAGGTCAAGCGCACGTGGTATCCGCTCGGCTACAACATCCGCCCCGTGCGGCTGCAGTCCATCGCGCGCGAGACCCTCGCCCGCTATGGCGGGCGGCTGCCGGACGACGCCGACGCCCTTCGCGGCATGGCGGGCATCGGCCGCTACACCGCGGGCGCCATTCTCGCCTTCGCCTACCGGCATGACGCGGCGCTCGTGGACACCAACGTGCGCCGCGTGCTGGGGCGCGTCTTCCTCGGCCGCCGCCGGCTCGGGCGGCTCCGCGGCCAGAAGGCGATGTGGGATCTCGCCCGGGCGTTGCTACCGGAGCGCCGCGCTTACGACTACAATCAAGCCTTGATGGACTTCGGCGCGACCTGGTGCACCGCGCGCGCTCCCAAGTGCGGCCCCTGCACGATGAAGGGGCTCTGCGCCAGCTATCCCATGGGCGGCCCGCCCGGGGGGAGGAACGATGGGCGCGCTTGACGGGAAGGTCGCCCTCATCGCGGGAGGCGCGACCGGTATCGGCCGCGCGACGGCGGAGCTGTTCGCCGCCGAGGGGGCGCGGGTGGTCGTCTTCGGCCGCCGGGCCGGGCCGCTGGCCGAGGCCGTCGACGCGATCACCCGCGCCGGCGGCAAGGCGCAGGCGGTGGTGGGGGATGCGTCGATCGAAGCCGACGCGGCGCGGCTGGTCGAGACGGCGGAGGCGGAGTTCGGCGGGGTGGACGCGCTGGTCAACTGCGCCGCCGTCCGGCTTCGCGCGCCCCTCACCGAGATCAGCGCGGCCGACTTCGCCGAGGTCTTGCGGATCAACCTGGTCGGGGCTTTCGTCCTGACCAAGGCCGTGGTGCCGGCCATGCGCGCGCGCGAGGGCGGCAGCATCATCCACATCGGCTCCGCGCTCGGCACGGTGGCCGCGCCCGACTTCTCTCCCTATGTCGCCTCCAAGGGCGGCGTCCATCAGCTCGCCCGCGCCGCCGCCGTCGAGCTGGTGCAGGACGAGATCCGCGTGAACGTGGTGGCGCCCGGCACGATCGATACCGCCATCGGGATGGGCGTCCCCGAGTTCCGCCGCCACCTGCTCAAGCACCGCATCCCCATCGGCCGGGCCGGCCACGTCAGCGACGTCGCCGCCGCCTGCCTCTATCTCGCCTCCGACGCCTCCCGCTACGTCACCGGCTCGATCCTGGCCGTGGATGGCGGCTGGACGGCGTCCTGACCCCATGCGCGAGCACGGACATTGCCCTGCATCGTGATGCGCGAGGGCGTTCACCGGAGGCGCCGTTGAACGATCCGGCCAGCGTGCTGGACGAGGCGCGCCGCGAGCTGGCGCGTCTGCCGGACCTGCTCGAGGGCATGGTCGGCGACCTGGACGATCCGACGGCCCGCGCCCGACCCGCCCCCGGCGAATGGGCGGCCGTGGAGATCCTCTGCCACCTGCGTGACGAGGAGGCGGAGGACTTCGGCGCCCGGCTGCGCGTGATCCTGGATGGGCGGAAGGAGTTCGCCCCCCTCGACCCCGAGGGCTGGGTCGAGGAGCGCCGTTACCGGGAGGCGGACCCCCGTGAGGTCCTGGCGCAGCTTCGCGAACGCCGGGCCGCGAGCCTCGAGTTTCTCGCCTCGGTGGCCCCCGAGCGTCTCGTGGCCGCCGTTCCCCACCGCCGGCTCGGTGAGCTCTCGGGCCTCGACTTGCTCGTCGCCTGGGTGGCGCACGATCGTCTCCACCTGCGCCAGCTCGCCGGCACGCTGGCGCGACTCTGGGCCATCCGGTGGGCGCCGCTCAAGGCCGAGTACGCGGGCCCCATCCCCTACGCGCCGGGCGGGGGAGAGTCACGATGACGGCGATCCCGCCCGACGTCCCCACGTCGGTGCCCGCCTCGCGAAGGAGCTGCCCCGTCTACACAGTCGGGTGAAGCGACGCGAGGCACAGAACGCTGAGTTTGACGCACCGCGCGTAATGCACGGCATTACCCATCCTCGACAAATTACTACGGGAATTGTGAACGCATTTCGTGCTAATCTTCTCGCGCGGACCCGAGAGACCACGACGGAGGGGACTCACGTGATCAAAGTCGTCGCGCACTTTCTGGACGGTCGGGTGATCAAGGGCGAGAGCTTCGATGTCGCGCCAGCCAGGCCCCACTGCCTCGTTCACACGCCGGACGGGCAATCGATCTGGGTGGTGCTCTCGGAGCTCAAGGGGCTCTTCATCGTCAAGGACCTCGCGGGAAACCCCGACTACAAGGAGGCCACGAGCGTGAACCCCGGCGATCCCCGCGGCCGGGGCGCGCGATGGCTGGAGATGAAGTTCCTGGACGGTGAAGTCATCGTCGGCGCGTCCACGAATTACTCCGTACAGAACCCCGTCTTCGCCGTGGTCCCGACGGACGCGAACAGCAACAACACCCGGATCCTGGTCAACCGGGGCGCCGTGGGATCCTTGAGGGTCTTGCAGGCCGCGTGAGGGTGCCGTTCCGGCGCCGCTCGCTGCGGCCCCTGCCCGGAAGCTCCATTCGGTCCGCGATGGCAGCGGCGCCGTCGCCGCCACGGACGCGGATCCGAGCCTGAGCGCTCCCACCGCCGTCCTCATGGTCGCCTGCCCCCGGCCGGTGCCGCGACCAGGAGCAGGGGCTTCGCACGCTCGCGCAGGCTGTCCGGAAGCGGGGTGGGCCGCCGCGCCACCATGTCCAGGTGCACGCCCGACTGCTCGAGGATCGCCACCTCCTCACCCGTCCGGGCGTTCGCCATGCGGTGCAGGAGACGTATCGAGGACTTGCCCACGTGCAGGAGCGCGCTCCGCACACGGACCGGGTCCCCCGCCCGCAGCGCGCCCGCGAAGTGAAGCCTGAACTCGAACGTCGAGAAACCGCGGCGCTCGGCCTGCATGTAGGCCGGCGTCATCCCGAAGCCGGCGAGCGTGTGCCCGTTGGCGGCGGAGAAGCGGTGGATGTACGCTGGCCACGCGGCCTGACCGAGGGCATCGACCTCCCGGGCCTTGACGGTGTCGCGTGCCGAATCGACGAAGCCGTCGTCGCCCACGGCGTCGGGATATGCCGGCCACGCCTCGGGAGGCGGCGTCCACTCGACGAGCAAGGGCTCCCCCGCCTGCCGCTGGGCATGCGTGAGCGGAACCCGCGCCCCGCTCCCGACGTCGACCACCGCCGCCCGCTGCGCGACGGCCGTGCACAGCGCCCCGTCGCCGGAGTCGAAGACCTCATGGCCGAGGACGAGAGCGTCGGCGCCGACGTCGATCACCCCGCTCCGGATGTGCAGGATGTCGCCGACCCGCAGTTCCCGGAGATAGCGCACGTGGCAGTCCAGCGTGACGCAGGCGCGTCCGGCGCCGGCCAGCGACCCGGGATCGAGGCCGATGGCCTGCAGGATTCCGAGCGTCGCGTCCTCGAACCGCTCGAAGTAGTACGCCACCGTGAAGTGGTCGACGTTGTCGACCTCCCACCGGTAAACGGTCCCGCGGTAGGTCTCGAGCCAGCTCATGAGGTCCAAGCATCCCACGGGTTCCGCCCGCGCGCAAAGGCCTTGGCCCACCGCGCGGCGCTCAGCACACTACCGGCGATGATTCTCGGACGAGCGGATCCGCTCCCGATGGCCGGGCTCTTCGTCGTCGCCGGCGAGCGCTGAGTGGAGGCGATCGAGGTCGTGGCGGCGGTGATCGAGCGCGACGGCAAATTGCTCATCACGCGGCGCCCCGAGGGCAGCCACCTGTCGGGACTCTGGGAGTTTCCCGGCGGCAAGCCCCAGCCCGGGGAGACCTTCGAGCAAGCCCTGCGTCGCGAGATCGACGAGGAGCTAGGGGCCGAGGTGAGCGTCGGGGAGCGGATCGAGACCATCGAGTGGCAGTACCCGGACAAGCAGGTGCGCCTCGTCTTCTTCCGCTGTGACGTGCGCGGAGAGCCGCGGCCGCTCGAAGGTCAGGAGATGGCCTGGGTGACGCCGGCCGAGCTCGCGCGCTACGAGTTCCCGCCGGCGGACGCGGCGCTCATCCAGCGGCTCCGCCGCGACTGACGGCGCCGGCGGCGCCGCGCCGCCGGACCCCGAGCAGGAGGAGGCCCGCGTAGAGGACGAGCCCGAGGACCTGCAGCCCCGGCGTCCTCACCACCATCAAGGCCGCCGCGACCACGCAGAGGCCGCGCACCCAGCCCGGCAGCGCGATCCGTCCCTGCCCCACCACGGCGGACGCGAGGGCCACCGCCGACACCGCGGCGAACGCGGACATCGCGAGCACGTGCGCCCAGTCACCCTTCAGCAGGAGCTCCGGGTGGTAGACGAAAG
>WNGA01001763.1_pt1 | contig 43044 bp, 37 predicted proteins | sample 5400061 | NCBI WGS metagenome assembly WNGA01 (sample SAMN13153366, study PRJNA577476) | soil metagenome | isolation source: 100 cm soil or saprolite under grassland replicate 2 | place: USA:California | collected 2016-06-15 | reverse complement strand
GCATTGGCCAGGATCATGGTGTGTGGCACATGCAACGTGGATAGTGCCCGTCGCGCGACCTCGGCTGGGTCGATCAGGCGGCCTTGCCGTCCGAGAGTTTCCAGGAACGCACCCTCTGGCGCGAGCGCGAGGACGCCCGCCTGACCATCAATTACAGCTTCGCTCAGCCCCGATCCTGTATGGCAAGATTTTCGATGGGCACCCCGATGGCCGAGCCGTACTCCGTCCACGAGCCGTCGTAGTTGCGGACCTTCGGGAAGCCGAGCAGCTCCTTGAGCACGAACCACGTGTGCGAGGAGCGCTCGCCGATGCGGCAGTAGGTAATCACGTCACGGTCGGAGGTGATGCCCTTGCCGCCGTACAGCGTCATGAGATCGTCGAAGCTCTTGAAGGTGCCGTCTTCGTTGGCGGCCTGGGCCCACGGGATGCTCTGCGCGCCCGGTACGTGGCCGGCCCGTTGGGCTGTTTCGGTCATGCCGGGTGGTGCGATGACCTCGCCGTTGAACTCGGCGGGTGAGCGCACGTCGACGAGCGCGTTGCCGTTGGGCGCCTCGACCGTGTGCAGCACATCGCGCATATAGGCGCGGAAGCTGAGATCCGGCGTCGGAACCGGGTAACTGGTCGGCGTGACCTGCCGCACCTCTTCGGTGAGCGCTCGATTCTCGAGCTCCCACTTCTTGCGGCCGCCGTTCATGAGCGCCGCGTGCTGGTGGCCATACATCCGCGCGATCCAGTAGGCGAACGCGGCGAACCAGTTGTTGTTGTCGCCATAGAACACGAGCATCGTTTTGGGCGTGACGCCCGCCGCCGAGAGCAGGTGGGCGAAGGCTTCGGGCGAGATGATGTCACGGCGGATGCGGTCGCCGAGCTGACTCTGCCAGTTGACGCCGACCGCGCAGCAGATGTGGCCGCGCTCGTACGCAGCGGTATCGACATCTACTTCGAGCAGGCGTACTTCGGGATCTTCGAGGTGCTCAGCGACCCAATCGGTCGAGACCAGCGCTGCGGGGTTGGCGTACATCGCGTGCTCCTCAGTGAGACGAGATGCCGCCCAACCTACGGCTACGGAGCGCCGCGGGCATCCGAGAAACTACTCGGTCTGAGTACTTAATTTCGCTGCGTGCTCTAGTGCGCGATTGTCGGCGTCGAAGCCCGGGTCAGGCTCGGTGGGTGGGTTGGCCAGGTGCCACGCCACTGACTTCCGCAGGCCCGCGAGCGGGTCGCCGGGCTGCCAGCCGAGCAGCGCGCGTGCTTTGCTGGCATCGGCTTGCAGATGCTGGGCGACGCGGCCGGTGGAGCTCAGATCCTCCGGCAAGACGTCATCCGGGACACGCACGAGCTCGGCTTCGAAACCCGCGACGTGCAGGATTTGCTCGGCCCACAGCCGCATGGATGCGGTCTGGGTCTCGGCGATGTTGAACACTTCGCCGACTGCCTTTGGCTGCTCCAGCGACAGCTGGATGGCGTCCGCTACGAAGCCCACGTAACAGCGGCACGTGAGCCACGTCCCGGAACCGAAGGGAACGCGGTGTCTGTTGTTGCGGACGCGCCTCAGAATAAATTCCTCGCGCCGCTGGCGGTCATGGGCGCCGTGGACCATCGGCAGCCGCAGGATGGTGGCTTTGCGCGCGCGATACGCGTCCTCGACGTCCAGCTTCTCGTAGTCCTCGAGTCCTCGGCCCTGCCCTTTGTAGGGGTAGCGCTGGTCCCGCACCGGTGAGCTTTCGGTGATCGGCACGGGATCGGTGTCGCGGCCGGCCATGAGCGAGCTATACGCTCGATACACGTCGATGCTCGAGAGCACCACGACCCGAGCTTGTTCTGGCAGTGCTTGCAACGCCAGATCGACATCGGTCCGCGTGAGCGGAATCGAGTCCAGCACCGCGTCTGGCTGGAAGTCCGCAAGTTGCTGACGGGCTCCTGGGAGCTCAGTGCGCGGGACGTGGAGGTGCCGCACGTTCGCCAGCTCGGGCGGCTCGGTCTCACCACGGTGCACGACCATGACCTCGTGCCCCGACTGCGCGAGCCGTTCGACGGCGGCACGCCCGATGAACCGCGTCCCGCCCAGGACTGCTACGCGCATGCCAGTAGCGCTCGCAACCGTTCTAACGATTCCCGCAGGTTGTCTTCGCCGGTGCGCTCGATTGCCTGGTCCAGCGTGAGCCATTCGAGCTGCGCTTTCTTGGACTCCGCTCGGATGTGCTCGGGCATGTGCGTCGCAAGCGCGAAGCGGACGTCGGCGTGCTCGTGGGCGGGCTCGCCGCGGCCTGGCGGGACGGGCACTACTGCTACGTGGATCGGCTCTGGCGTCATGGCTTGCGGCCATGCCATTAGATCGGTGAGGCCGGTTTCTTCGTGGGCCTCGCGGAGCGCAACCGCGTACGGATCGGTTTCGCCGGGGTCAGCGTGCCCGCCGACTTGCAGCCACGCTTGTTGCCGTTCATGCCACCGCAGCAGGACCCTTCTGGTCGGGGGATGGACCACGATGGCCGAGCCCGTCACGTGCAGTGGCAACGCACGGCTCCATGGGTCGCCGGCCGCGACCAGCGCGCGAATTCGCTCGACATCGGCTGCCTCCTGCGGCGTCCGTGCGGCGTACGCCTCGAGCACCTCGCTCAGGGTAACGGGCCATCCACTCCGCGCTGCGCGCTACGGGACGCGTCGCTCCGCTCGGCCGACCGGGAGATAAATTTCCCCCAGGGGGTGCGGGGGCTGATGGGATTACTTCCGTCAGGGGGCAGATTGACTTTCGCCTGGCCAGGCTCTAAGGTGTCCGACAGTATCCCCACTGGGAGGTCTGATGGCTTGCTATAGCACCGACGGCATCGTGGGCGCTTCGGTTTTTACCGAGCGAATCCGTGCTGCTGCCGCGCCGCGGACCCGCGTACTGGTGGGGAGCGGTCACGCGTGACCTAGCGTCTTAGCGCGACCCCGTTCACCACCTCATCCGCCGCGGCGCTTCACTGAGGCAATTCGCTGTGCCGTCGTCGTTCCGCTGCTTACACACCGATGAGGTCCAAAGAACGTGGCTGTCGCCCTTCTCGAAGCACCCACAAGCACCGCTCCCGCCAATCAACCTGTCGTGGCGCTGAGTGTGCGCGCCATGAGCAAGCACTTCATCAGCTACAAGCTGCGCTTGCCGTGGCAGGAACGCGCGATTCGTAAGCACGTCGTCGCGGTGGACGACGTCACGTTCGAAGTACCACGTGGCGAAATCTTCGGCATTCTCGGCGCCAATGGCTCAGGAAAGTCGACCTTGATCCGCGTCATCTCGACCTTGTTACTCGCCGACAAAGGAACCGTTGATGTCTTCGGACTCGACGTGGTCACCAGAGAACTGCAAGTCAAACAGATGATCAATCGGGTGAGTGTCGACGCCGCGTTCTTCAAGAAGCTCAGCCCGATGGAAAACCTGATGTACGCCGGCCGTCTGTACGGTTTGCGCGCGTCCGAAACCCAGACCAAAGGCTTGCAGATCCTCGAGCGGCTGGGCATCAGCACCAGAGTCGCAGTGAACCCGATGGAGGACATGTCGCGCGGGATGCAGCAGAAGGTCGCGATTGCCCGCGCCGTGCTCACCTCGCCGGTGCTGCTTCTCCTGGACGAGCCGACTACCGGTCTCGACCCGCGCTCGAAGAAGGACGTGCAACAGCTCGTCTTGCAGTTGCGTCGGGAGCACGACGCCACCATCGTGCTGACCACCCACGACATGGACGAGGCCGACCGTTTGTGCGATCGGCTGATGGTGCTCGATCGGGGTCGCGCCATCGCCATCGACACACCCGCGAACCTCAAACACGGAACGGGTTCGCTCGAAGACGTCTTTATGCGCTTGACCACAGAAGAGGAGGACGCAGCCGCATGATGCTGTCGAGTGCTCGCGAGCTGAATACGGCGTACGCGTTCTTCGAACGCAACTGGAACCTCACCCGCCGCTACATGGGCTGGGAGGTCGCGTGGTTCGTGTACTCGTTGATGAGCGCGTTGACGATCCTGTTCATCGCCGCCGCCACCGAGAAGATCACCGGCCAGCCAGTCGATACGCGCTTCTTCATCCTGTACCTGCTCGTGGGGACCACGATGTGGAGCTACCTGTCAGCGGTGTTCGACATCGTGGCCGAGACCATCGCCTGGGAGCGTTGGGAGGGCACGATCGAGTACACGTTGATGGCGCCAGTGCCGCGCGCGCTGCATCTGATCGGCACCTGCTGCTACGCGGTGACGTACTCGGTCGTGCGCTCGTCGCTGTTGTTCGGCGCGGTGCTGTTGATCTTCGGCATCGACCTGGGGCGCGGCAACTTCGTCACGGCGGCCGCAGTGGTGGTGGTCGGCAGCGTCAGCGTGATCGGACTGGCGATCGTCGCGGCGATCCTGCCGCTGCTGTTTACGGAGCGCGGAGCGCAGATGACTTTCGTCATCCACTCGAGCCTGCTGTTGATCTCGGGTGTGTACGCGCCCATCGACGTGATGCCTGCCTGGCTGCAGGTGCTCGCGCCGCTATCACCGATCACGTACATCCTGCGCAGCGTGCGGTTGGGATTGCTCGAAGGAGCGGGACTCGACCGCGTGGCGGGCGACCTGGCGGTGCTGGCGGTCATGGGCGCGCTGCTGGTGCCTGCTGGACTGTGGATCTTTCGTGAAGCTGAGCGGTTCGCCAAGCGGACGGGCCGATTGAAACGAAGTGGATAAATCCTGGTGACAACAACTGTCTCAACCCTGACTATTCGACGCTTCCGCGACGACGACTACGCCGCGCTGGCCGCGATTCACAACGCGACCTTCAGCGAGTTCGCACAGACCGAGGACGCGTTTCGCTTCGATGACGAGAAGCGGCCAGAAAAATGCAAGCACGCGCGCTGGATTGCCGAACGCGATGGCCGCGCCGTTGGCTACGCGCAATTCGACCAGTATCCGCACATCTATCATCCGCACAAGTTCACGGTCGAAGTCGCCGTCAACCATGCCTACTTGCAGCAGGGCATCGGCAAGGCCCTCTACGATACGGTCATCGACGCCCTGCGACCACTCGACCCGATCCGGCTGGACATGTGGAGCCGCGACGACATGCCGTGTCGTGTGCGTTTTCTCCGCGAGCGCGGCTTTGTCGAAAATTTCCGCGTGTGGACGTCCGAGCTCGACTTGCGCGCATTCGATCCGTCGCGCTTCGCGCACCATGTGGACGCCGTCTTCAAGCAGGGCGTCACGATTACCACCCGCGCCGTAATGGGCGATTCGTCTGAACAGATGAAGAAGCTGTTCGACTTGCAGCTGGCGGTGCGCGACGATGTCCCGATTCCGCCGGATGAAGAGCGCCAGCCGTTTGTGTACGAGGAATGGCTGGAAAACCAGGACCACCCGACGCGCATCGACGACGGCTACTTCGTCGCCATTGCCGACGGTCAATACGTCGGCGTCACCAACCTGTGGCAGTCACCCGAGCCGGACACGATCCGCACTGGCTTGACCGCGGTGCGGCGCGAGTATCGGCGGCGCGGGATTGCCATCGCGCTGAAAGTGCGGGCCCTCGCGTTCGCCAAGGAGCAGGGTTACCGCCGCACGGTCACCGACAACGCGTCCATGAATGAGCCGATGCTCGCCATCAACGAGCAGCTGGGTTTTCGCAAGAACCCGGCGTGGTTCCACGCTGTCGCCGCCTGGGACGCGGCGAGCCGAGGCCGGTAAACCTGGCGGTATGTAGGGCGGGCCAGGGGGTCGCCCTATACTTCCGGCGTCATGAACTCGGCCGCGGTAGCGGGCCTTGCCACGCCAACGCACTCGTTGCGAAGAGGGCTCCCGATGGTGTACCGAGACCTGTCGATCTTCAGTGGAACCGCGCACCCAGAGCTGGCGCAGGCGGTGTGTCGCTATCTGGGGGTGCCCCTCGGTAAGGCCGAGGTCGTGAAGTTCTCCAACGAGAACATCTTTCCGAAGATCCTGCAAAACGTCCGTGAGCACGACGTCTTCATCATCCAGCCGACCTATCCGAACGTGAGCGACTCGATCCTCGAATTGCTCATCATGATGGATGCGCTCAAGCGTGCTTCGGCGAGCCGGATCACCGCCGTGGTGCCGTATTTCTCGTACGCGCGTTCGGACAAGAAGGACCAGCCGCGGGTACCGATCACGGCGCGGCTAGTGGCCGATTTGCTGCAGACCGCGGGCGCCAGTCGTTTGCTGACCATCGACCTGCACGCCGGCCAGGTGCAGGGCTTCTTCAATATTCCTGTCGACGAGCTGTCGGCGGTGCCGATTTTGCTACGCGACTACTTCACGGGCATGGAGCTCATCGACCCGGTTGTGGTCGCGGGCGACCTGGGCTTCGCCAAGCGCGCCCGCAACTTCGCCGACATGATCGGCGCCTCAGTTGCCTTTGTGGAGAAGCGACGGCTCGGCAATAACAGCCGCAGCGAGCAGCTGGGTGTGATCGGCGACGTGCGTGGCAAATCCGCCATCGTGATCGACGACGAGATCGACACCGCCGGCTCCATTGTCGGCGCCGCCGAGATCGTCGCCGACGCTGGTGCGCGCGTCGTGTATGCGGCGTGTACGCACGGCCTCTTGACCGCCAACGCGGTCGAGCGGCTGCGCCTTGCGCCGATTCAGGAGATCATCCTGACCGACACGGTCGCGCAGCCAACGCATAAACGCCTGCCGAACATGACGGTACTGTCGGTGTCGCTGCTGCTCGGCGAGGCGATCTCGCGCATCCACACGGGCGAGTCCGTGGGCGCGCTCTTCGGCGCCCCCGTCTAGGCGGCTTGACGCTTCGAGCAGCAGCTGCTGGTGGCGCCAGCCCGCGGCGATGAGCGGCGCGTTGAGGTGCTGATCGGGCATCAGCGGTAGAAGTACGGATCGAGCACGCTGACCCGGGTGATGCTATCGACCGGCAGGCCGTTGCGTTCAGCGGCTTTGCGGATCGACTCCGGGTCGGGGCCGTCGTACACGCAGAACGTCTTGCGCTTGTCGTCGCTGACGTACGAGTGGACCCAGGTAACGCCGAGCTGGCCGTTGTTGTCGACCACGCCGAGGCAGACCTGTGCGCCGCTGTCGTTGACCGGGATCTCTAGAGGGCTGGGAGTGAAGGTGCGCTCAACCATATACCGTGGCATGCGCTCACCGTACGGTCGGATCTGCCCACGAGCATCGGAGATATTCCCTAGATTGGCGACGAGCCCTCCCTACCTTGTAGGAAGTGGCGCGCCGCCTCCGTGCGCGAGCGCACGCCGAGCTTGCTGAGCACCGCCGAGACGTGGTGATCCACCGTTTTCGGCGACAAGTACAGGCGTTCGGCGATCGCCGCGTTGGCCAATCCGTCCGCGATGAGCGCCAGCACTTCCGCTTCACGGGTGGTCAATCCCGCGGGATGGGCACGTGTGGCTGGTCGCGGCCCACGGATGCCCAGCTCGCGCAGCTTTCGGGTGACCCGGTCAGCCATCGGTCTGGCGCCGAGCTGCTCGAACGTTTCGAGGGCTTCTCGCAGCTGGTCTGGCTGCTCGCTCGTTGCCAGCGCGCGCGCCGCCTCGTACACACACGAGCGCTCCTGCCACAGACGCACTGCTGCTGACCAGTCGCCCTGGATCTCGCGCGCGAACGGCTCCGCCGCTTCCGCAGGGACCGCGTCCAGGTCGTGTGCGCGCCAGCGCCAGTAGCCGAGCTCGCCGATATGCCACGCGTGGTGGTGCCTCACCGCGAGGGGCCATGCCGCACTGGCCTCGCGTTGCGTGGCGGCCAGATCGCCCGCGAGCCACGCTGCCTCGGCGCGCGCCTCGCGTACTGGCCCGAGCCGCGAATGGTCCATGTCGCGTTCGGCGCAGAAGGCAATGCACTTGCCGAGGAAGTGATCCGCTTTCTGGAACTCGTAGAGCTCGCCAGCCACCGTGCCCTGGTTGCTCCAGGCATTGGCGATATGAACCTCCAGGCCGGCTTCTTCGGCCATGGCCAGACTGCGGCCCAGGTACCCCCGACCACTTTCATCGCCCATCAGCAGGAGCGCTGTTCCCGTGGCGTTGTCGGCGCTTACGCGCGCCTCGACCGCGCCCACCTGCTCCGCCAGGGCGACGGCGCGCTTACCCCAGGCGACGGCGTCGGCATTGTCGCGATTCAGCATGCGCAAGTTGCACTGCACGCGATACGCGTAGGCCAGCTCCTGGCTCGGGGGCTGCGTCTCCAGCAGCTTAAGCGAGGCCTGGCTGGCCTCCTCGGCCTCGGCGTTGCGGCCAGCCAGGACCAGCGAGCCAGCGAGGCGTGCCAGACCGCCGCCCTCGCGCAGTGGCTGGACTTGTTGCTGCCAGATCACAACGGCTTCGCTCCACGCCTCCGCCGCCTTCATGGGGGAATCCGCGATCCCGATCTCGCTCGCGTACGCCTCGAGCAGGGTTGCTCGCTCGGTTGGCGGCAAGGCGTGTCTGAAGCGGAGCGCGCGCTCGAATTGGGCCGCTGCCTCGCGGTGGGCTCTCAGGCTTGCAGCGAGGCGGCCCGCCGCGGGCGCAAACTCCAGGATCGCCTCGACATCCTGCGCGGCTTCGGCGTGATCGGCAAGGCGGGTCAGATCGTTCGAGGGGCGCAGCGCGGTCAGCGCTCGTCCGTGCAGTGCGCGGCGCCGTGCGGGCGGCAGCGCGGCGAGCACGGCTTGTCGGCCCAGCTCGTGGCGAAACGTCAGCCCCTGGTCGTCTTCTCTGAGCATGCCACTGGCGGTGCAGGCGTCAATGGCGTCCCTGTCGCAGTCGGCGACGGCCTGGACGAGCCACGGCTCGCTGCGCCCGGCGCCCACGATCGCCGCGGCTTCGAGTGCGGCTCGCGCCGTCCTGTCGAGCCGTGCCACGCGGGCGAAAACCGCGTCCTGGATGGTTGGCGGAATGCCGCCGCCGGCTGCGAGCACCTCCGTCACGAAGAACGGGTTGCCGCCCGTTTGCGTGTGAAGCTCGGTCGCGTCGAGGCTGCTGCCCTCGGCCAGGCGTTGGACCGCTGCCGTCGAGAGCGGCCTGACGCTGAGTCGGTGCACCGCCGCGGCGGTTGCCAGGTCGCCCAGGACGATGTGCAGCGGGTGATGCGGCCCGACCTCATCGTCGCGGTACGTGGCGATGACGACCGCCCGAGCGGCCTGGATGCGGCGCCCGAGAAAGCGCAAGCACGAGCGCCCCCTCGTTCTGCTGCGCCTGTACGAGCCAGCGCGTAAGCTGCCGCAGCGGCTCGTCCCGCTCCAGCAGCTCAGTCATGCCAAGTCATAAGTTGGTCTCGCAAGGACTGTATGCTGGACAATTGGGCACTGACTACTGATGTTGAATTGGCTCACGCGCCTCGGCGGAGATCCCTCCGAACGCGAAATCAAAAGGTTCCGGCCCCTGGTCGAGCGAATGAACGCGCTTGAATCGGAGTATCAGGCCCTATCCCCCGACGCTTTGCGAGAGAAAACCAACGAGTTTCGCTCGCGACTCGAGGATGACGAAACCATCGACGATCTCATGCCCGAGGCCTTCGCGGCCGCACGCGAAGCAGCCCGACGGACCATCGCCAAGCGCCACTACGACGTGCAGATGCTGGCCGGCGCGGTGTTGCATTCTGGCCGCATCGCCGAGATGAAGACGGGCGAAGGTAAGACTCTCGTCGCCACCCTCCCGCTGTACCTGAACGCACTGGACCAACAGGGCGCCCACCTGGTCACTCCCAACGACTATCTGTCACGCCTGGGCGGCGGCTGGATGGGCCCGGTCTACCACGCGCTCGGCCTGAGCACGGGGGTGATCGCACACGAGTTCGCCGCCATCTACGATCCCGAGTACCACGACCCACAGAAGCACCCCGACGATCGCCTCAACCACTGGCGGCCTGTGCCTCGACGGGAGGCGTACCGAGCCGACATCACCTACGGCACCAACAACGAGTTCGGCTTCGACTACTTGCGCGACAACATGCAGTGGGAAGCCGAAGCCAAAGTACAGCGCGACTTGCACTACGCCATCGTCGACGAAGTAGACAACATCCTCGTTGACGAAGCTCGTACACCGCTGATCATCTCCGGTCCAGCCGAAGAGGCCAACAAGCTGTACACGGTCTTCTCCGCCTTGACCAAGCACTTGACATCAGCGCCGAAGCCTGATGAGGGCGAAGATCCCGACCCCAACGCCGACGTCATCGTCGACGAGAAGTACCGTGTGGTTACCCCAACGGAACGCGGCATCGACAAGGTCGAATCCCTCCTCCAACACGGCAACACCGCCTTCACGGGCAGCATCTACGATCCCCAACATGTGCACCTGACCCACTTTCTCGACAACGCGCTCAAAGCGCAGTTTCTGTTCCATCGCGACGATCAGTACATCGTCAATACGGAAGGCGAGATCGTGATCGTCGACGAATTTACCGGCCGTTTGATGCCAGGCAGGCGCTACTCCGAGGGCCTGCACCAGGCGATCGAGGCCAAGGAAGGCGTGCACGTGCAGCGCGAGAACGTCACCCTCGCGCGGATCACCTTCCAGAACTACTTCCGCATGTACGGGAAGCTGTCGGGCATGACCGGCACGGCGTGGACCGAGCGCGAGGAATTCCAGAAGATCTACGACCTCGACGTCGTGGTTGTGCCGACGCATCGGCCGATGGTGCGCGCCGACCAGGCCGACCTCGTCTACAAGACCGAGGACGCGAAGTTCGACGCCGTGATCGACGAGATCGCCGAGCTCGCCCAGAACGGGCGCCCGGTACTGGTAGGCACCACCTCCGTCGAGAAGTCGGAGCGACTGAGTGAGGCACTCGGTCGGCGCGGTGTTGCGCACGAGGTCCTCAACGCCAAGCAGCACGAGCGAGAGGCGTGGGTTATCGCGCAGGCTGGTCGGCCTGGCGCCGTGACGATCGCAACCAACATGGCAGGTCGCGGTGTAGACATCTTGTTGGGTGGCAATCCAGACGGCATGGTCGAAGCCATCCTGCGCAAGCAGGACATCAATCCCGAAGAGGCGTCCGACGAGCAACGTCACGCAGCCTGGGACGAGGCCAACGCGCAGGTCGAGCGGGATGCCGATCGAGTGCGACTGCTCGGCGGCTTGCACGTGCTGGGCACCGAACGGCACGAGGCGCGGCGCATCGACAATCAGCTGCGCGGCCGCTCGGGTCGCCAGGGTGATCCTGGCTCATCGCGCTTCTTCGTTTCGCTCGAGGATGAGCTGATGCGGCGCTTCGGCGGCGCGTCCATTGCCGGCCTGATGGACCGACTCGGCCTCGAGGAGGACGTTCCGCTCGAGCACCCGTGGGTCACGCGCGCGATCGAGAACGCCCAGCAGAAGGTCGAGGCCTACAACTTCGACATCCGCAAGCACGTGGTCGAGTACGACGACGTGCTGAATCGCCAGCGCGATGTGATCTACGGCGACCGCGATCGAGTCCTGTTCGAAGAAAACCTCAAGCCGCTCATCATGGAGTGGGTCGAAGAGACCCTGGTCGGGCTCACCGGTGAATTGCTGCCGACCAACCGCCACGACTGGGACGTCGATGCGCTGCGCCAGCAGGTCGAGCGCATCTTCCCGATGCCCGAGAACTTCGATTGGCGGGACGTCGAGGAGCAGACCGATCGCGAAGAGCTGGTCGATCACCTGATGGAGCTGTCCGAGGCGGCGTACGACCACAAGGAGCAGGAGCTCGGGCCGGAGCTGATGCGCAAGCTCGAGCGGGTGTGGATGCTGAACGTGATGGATCGGCTGTGGATCCAACATCTGACGTCCATCGACGATCTGCGTGAGGGGATTGGCCTGCGCGCGTACGGCCAGCGCGATCCGCTGATCGAATACAAGGTCGAGGCTTCGCGGATGTTCGATGAGCTGCAGGCGACGGTCCGCAGCGAGGTGGTCTACACCATCTACCACTTGCAGGTGCAGCAGCAGGCGCCGCCACCGCCGCCCACTCGCCACGCGATCGAGATGGGACCAGACAAGGGCGAGGACACACCCGGCCGCACCGATGGCGCCGCGGCTCGCCGAGCGCCTTCAGCGCGGACGAGTAATGGCGCGGCGCGGCAGCCCGTGCACGTAGGCGCCAAGGTGGGCCGCAACGATCCCTGCCCGTGCGGCTCCGGCAAGAAATTCAAGCGGTGCCACGGAGCGTGAGCTCTGGCACACAGCTGCTGCAGGATCTCGTAGCGGCGGTCGAGCAGGTTCTCGTCGGAAAGCACCACGAGACGGAGCTGGCCATTGTTGGGCTGGCAGCGGCTGGGCATCTGCTGATCGAGGATGTGCCCGGTGTCGGCAAGACGATGCTGGCCAAGTCTTTGGCGCGCGCCACGGGGTGCACGTTCAAGCGCATCCAGTTCACGCCTGACCTGTTGCCCAGCGACGTCACTGGTGTCTCGATCTACAACCAGCGGACCTCGGAGTTCGAATTCCGCGCGGGGCCGATCGTGGCGCACGTGGTGCTGGCCGATGAGATCAATCGGGCCACGCCCAAGACGCAGTCGGCTTTGTTGGAAGCCATGGAGGAGCACCAGGTCACGGTCGACGGGATCACACGGCCGCTGCCGTCGCCGTTCATGGTGCTGGCGACGCAGAACCCGATCGAGTACGAGGGCACGTTCCCCTTGCCCGAGGCGCAGCTCGACCGCTTTCTCCTACGCATCCACCTGGGCTACCCCGAGCCGTCGCAGGAAGCGGCGGTGCTGCAGCAGCAGATGCTGCGGCACCCGATCGAAGACCTTGGCGCTGTGACCTCCGCCGCCGATCTTTCGCAATTGCAGGCGGCGGTACGCGGGATTCATGTGGATCCGCAGGTGCAGCGCTATATCGTGCACATCGTCGGTCTGACCCGCGACCATCCCGACGTCTACCTCGGTGCATCGCCGCGTGGCAGTCTCGCGCTGATGCGTGGGTCGCAGGCGCGGGCGATGCTGCAGGCGCGCGACTACGTCATCCCCGACGATGTCAAAGCTCTCGCCGCCGCTGCGCTGGCGCATCGCCTGATCATGAGCCCCGAAGCCCGAATGCGAAACGCGACCGCCACAGGCGTGATCGAGCAGGTCCTGCGCGAAGTGCCCGTCCCAGGCTCCCGCGTTCCTGCCTGAGAGGATTGGGGGTGGGGAGTGATGAGTGAGGGACGTTTGCAGTCTGATCAACCTGGGGTAGGCACCGGTCGGCTCGCGGAACGACACCGGTACCCAAGCCGCTCCCCCACGCCCCACTCTTCACTCCCCACTCCCGTGTCGTGCTCCTAAAGCTCGGCGGGCTGGCGGCACTGTGGCTGGTGCTGCTGGCGTTTGCCCTCTCAACCGGGTGGAACGCGACGTGGCTGCTGGTGTATGCGCTGGCGCTGCTGGTCTTGGGCAGTTTTCTGTGGGCCCACGCCAACGTCCGTGGGCTCGAGCTGAGAAGACGCCACAGGCTTACCCGCATTCAGGTCGGCGATACGTTCGTGGAGCAGGCCATCCTGGAGTCCGAGCCTGGTGCATTGCAGTGGTGGCCGCGGCTGTGGCTGGAGCTCCATGATGGCTCGGATTTTCCCGGGCACCATCTGGACTCGGTCATGAGCCTGGGGCCGCTCGGCCGCAAGGTCTGGGAGCTCCGCTCGGTGTGCACAAGGAGAGGCCGCTTCGCGCTCGGCCCCGTGTGGGTCACCAGCGGCGATCCCTTCGGCATCTTCAGAACGTCCCGCAAGCTGGTCGAGGGCGCCACCATCGTCGTCTTCCCACGAGCGGTGCCGCTGCCGAGGTTTGGCCGGATCCCAGGCGAGCTCCCAGGTGGCTCCCTGCAGGGCGTGCGCGTCCAGTTCAGCACCCCGAACGTCTCGGGCGTGCGCGATTACCGCCCCGGCGATGCCTTCAACCGCATCCACTGGCCGACGACCGCTCGCACCACCAGGCTCATGGTCAAAGAGTTCGAGCTCGATCCCACCGCCGACATCTGGATCGTCCTCGACCTCAACACCGACGTCCACACCGGCAGCGGGCTGGAGAGCACCGAAGAGTACGCGGTCACCGCCGCCGCCTCACTGGCCAGACACCTCCTCGATCAGAGCCGAGCCGTCGGCCTGGTATCGCAAACAGTCACCCTGCCCGCAGACCGTGGACCGCGCCAGGTCGAGCGCATCCTCGAAGTCCTCGCGCTGGTCCGCGCAAGCAGCCATCTCACGCTGTCCGCGCTGCTGTCGGCCGAAACGAGCAGATTCGCACGCAGCTCCACGCTGATCGTGGTCACGCCGTCGACCTCCGAGGGCTGGGCACGCTTCTGCCAGGCCCTGGGCGGCCGCGGCGTCCACACCACGGCGGTGCTGGTCGAAGCTGCCACGTTCGGCCCGGCCGAGTCGACCCTGCTGCTGGTCAGCTCGCTCGCGGCCGCGCACGTTCCGACCTATCTGGTCAAACGCGGCGAGCGCCTCGACCACGCGCTGTCCACGCCGCGCATCGCGATGCGCGGCTGGCGCCCATGAAGCAGCTCAGCACACTCGGCCCGACGCGCTTTCGCATCATGGACATCCTGGTCCTGGCGGCGGCGGCGTTCCTGCTCCTCCAGGCGCCACTGTCGGTCGTCGACGCGGGGTGGGTCCCGAACCTCGATCCGCTGCCGAAGCTCGCCCTGGCAGGGTTGTTCGTCGGCTATCTGATCGAGCGAACCAGGCTCCCGGGCCCGCTCGGGTTGCCACTGGGTATGGCACTCGGCTTCGAGGCGATCACCTATGTCTTTGCCCAGGTACCCGTGGTGGGCACGCTCAGCGAACGCGTCGACTGGCTGGGCGGCCGCGTCGGCAGCTGGGTGGACACGATCGCCAGCGGCGGCGTCAGCAACGACCCGCTGGTGTTCTCCGTGGCGATGGGCGGACTCGCCTGGCTGCTCGGGTTGGCCAGCGCCTGGCTGCTGTTCCGCGACAACGCCCCGTGGCTGGCGATCATGTTCAGCGGTCTGGCGCTCCTGATGAACCTGTCGTATGCGCCGCAGACCCTGATCGGCTACGTCGGCTGGTTCGCGTTCGCGGCGTGTCTGTTGCTGACGGCGCAGCAGCTAGCCAATCGCACCGAGCTCTGGCGTCGCGCGCAGCTGCGCGTCCCCTGGCGCATCGTGGCCAACGTCGTGCTCGGGACGGCGCTCGCAGTGGGTGGGCTGCTGTCGCTGGCGTGGGCGCTGCCAGCCAATGTCGCCAGTCCGGTCGTGGCGTCGGGCTGGGGTCGGATCACCTCGCCGTGGCAGGGCATGGAAGCGGAGTTCGATCGCTGGTTTGCCGCGCTGAACGGCAGCAGCCGCAACGCGCGTGGCCTGAGCTTCGGTCGAACGCTGGCGCCGCGCGGGGCCTTCGATCTCGGCGATACGCCAGTGCTGCAGGTGAAGGCGCAAGTGCCGCTGTACCTCCGCGCAACCACCGCCGATCGCTACGCGGGCCAGGCGATCACGAGCTCCGAGACGGTCACCAGCGAGTTCGAGCCCAATACGGACCTGCTGCCCGAAGAGCTGATTCCCATCGCGCGCGTGGCGGTGCAGGCGCAGATCAAGGTGCTGGCCAGCCGCACCGCAGTCGCCTTCACCCCCGACGCCCCGTTGCGCTTCAGCGTCCCGGTCCAACTGGATACCCGCGGCACGCCCGACGATCTGGCAGCTATTCGGCTAAGCAGTCCGGTCCAGCAGAATCAGGAGTTCACCGTCGTGGCGGCGGTAGCCGCGGCCACGAACCAGGAGCTGCGCTCGGCTGGCGAGACGTATCCGGATTGGGTCCGCCAACGCTACCTGCAGCTGCCGCGGCGGATGGAACGCCGCGTGATCGACCTGGCGCGTCGAGTCGGAGCCGGCCCGAGCGATGCGTTCGACAAGGCGATCCAGATCGAGCAGTACCTGCGTGACACGTACACCTACTCGACGCACGTGGCGCCGGTGCCCACCGATCGGGACTGGGTGGACTACTTCCTGTTCGACGCCAAAGAGGGCTACTGCGACTACTTCGCCACGGCCATGGTGGTGCTGCTACGCGTCGAGGGCATCCCGGCCAGGGTGGCGTCGGGCTTCGCACCCGGCGAGATGGACGAATCGACCGGCGTCTCGATCGTGCGTGAGAACCACGCCCACTCCTGGGTCGAGGTGTACTTCCCGCGCTACGGGTGGATCACCTTCGAGCCGTCCTCGATCCGCGCACTGCCAACACGTCTAGAAGAACCGGCCGAGCCGACGCCGGTCGTGGTGCCTGACGCGCAGTCGCTGTCCGACCGCGCCGGGCTGACCCGCGAAGAGCTGGACGAGCTCCTCGGCTTCGGCGACCAGAACGTGGAGCCACTGCCGCAGCCGTTCCTCACGACGGTGCCCGGCATCTTGCTGCTGTTCTTGGCCGGGCTGCTGGTGCTGGCGGCTGTGACTGCACTCGTACTCGCGATTGCCTGGCGCCGTGGAACCCGTGGGCTGGCGCAATACCAGCAGCCGTACGCGCAGCTCGTGCGGCTCGGTACGTGGTTCGGCACCCTGCGGGTGACGCCTGCGCACACGCCGTTCGAGGTCGCGGAGCAGTTGCAGCGGCAAGTGCCGGCAACGGGCGCGGCGATCCACGAGCTGACCGCCGTGTATGTCGAGGGCACCTATGCCAATCGGCCGCCGCAATCCAACCCGTGGCCGGTGTGGCTCAGCGCGCGCCGCGACGTGCTGCGCGGTCTGTGGCGGCGCAGGCTACGGCGATGGTTCGGAGAAGATTTAAGCGCCCAGACTGCGCCCCGCGGCCGACCCGAATTGCTGCGCCAGTGGGGCGCTTCTCGATCTACGCCATCTAGGAACGCGCCGCGAAGATAACGATGCGAAGCCCGGTACGGGCGCGTTCCAAGATTGAACGTTTGACACGGACACGGCCTACGGCCGAGATCCGATGGCGGTCTGGGCGACCGCGTCTCGACCGCTGAGCGCCTCGCCGAGGAACCTCTCGACGCGCTCGAAATAGCCGTCCGGATCGATGTCGCGCGCCTCGACGTGGTGCGCACCCGGGACGATCCACAGGTCCTTCGGCTCCTGAGCGGCTTTGAACAGCGTGTGCGCGTGCCGCACCGGCACGATCTGATCGAGCGCGCCGTGGGTGATCAGGATCGGCCGCGCGATGCGTCCAATGTCGTCGATGGGACGCATGCGGTTGGCGTCGACATTGACGATCCACTTCGCCCACGCCATCGCGATCGGCGCGATCGGGTAGTGGGGCAGCCGAGTGACCACCTGGAAGCTGTAGCGCGCTGCGTCGAGGAACGTGGCATAGGCGCTGTCCGCGACAACCGCGGCGATCTGTTCGCAGCGTGCCGCTGCCTGAATGGTGGCGGCGGCGCCCATCGAGAAGCCGATCACGCCAATGCGGCGGGGGTCGACTTCCGGTCGCTGGCTGAGGTAGTGCACCGCGCCGATGACGTCGTTGGTCTCATGCCGCCCGACGCTCGTATATCGGCCGCCGCTCAAGCCATGGGCGCGGAAGTCGAAACACAGGACGTTGTAGCCCGCATTGTGAAAACGCAGCGCCATCGGCAAGCATTCGCGGCGGCCTGTCCACACCCCGTGACACAGGACGATCGCGGGCGCGGGTTGGGTCTGGCGCGAGGCGAAGAACCAGCCGCTGATGTTGAGGTTGTCCTCGACCGAAGTGAAGGTGATCTCTTCGGCCGCGCCGGCGGGCGGCTCGTCGGTGCCCCAGATGCCGCGTGAGCGCGCGTACTGGTGTACCAGGAACGCGGACAGGGCGCTGATGATGGCGGCGCAGGCGCCCGACAGGCCGAGCGTGGCAGCTGTCGCCCACAGCACGTAGCGCAGGATAGGCAATGCCCCTCGAGAGTCGGCGAGCGTGCCCGACGTTGCGCGTTGCGTCTCGACCGCCATTGGCCCTAGCCCACTAAACGCAAGAATCGAACCTCTTCGCGCATATAGTGGAAACGTTTCACCATGGGTGCCCGCAACAGCGCTGCCCTGCTGGCTGGTCGTGCGGCGGCCGTGCTCAGTCGGCGACTCGGTCGTGGTGGCGGCACGGTGATTGCCGGCCACCTTGTCCCGCGTCTTGCACCGAACGCCTTGCGCGACGTCACTGTCTCGCTCCCGCACGGCAGCATAGTCGTGTCGGGCACCAATGGGAAGACGACGACTACCCGCCTCCTCTCTCACATTCTGCGCTCGGCGGGATTACGACCAATCCACAACCGCGCTGGTGCCAATCTACTCTCGGGGCTCTTTACCGCCATCGCCCAGGAGACTGATTGGCGTGGTCGGCCACGTGGCGACATCGGCTTGTTCGAAGTAGACGAGGCCACGGTACCTGCTGCTTTGACGCACGTCCGGCCACGAGTGTTGCTGCTGCACAACATTTTTCGCGACCAACTCGACCGCTACGGCGAAGTCCACTTCGTCGCTGGCCTGTGGCGCGAGGCTGCCGCCCGTCTATCGACGTCGACCACGCTCGTGGCGAACGCGGACGATCCGCTCCTGGCCGACCTTCGCGCTGGACTGACCTATGGCGTGGCGGATGAAGCCCTCGGCAGCGCGACCCTGCCCCACGCCATGGATGCCCGGCTGTGCCCGCGCTGCGGCGCCAGCTTGCGGTACCAGCGCGTGTACTACGGCCACCTGGGGCACTACGCCTGCAGTCGCTGCGAGTTCGCCCGGCCTACGCCTGCAGTTGTGGCCACCTCCGTGGAGCTGCTCGGCGACGCTGGCTCCAACCTGGTCGTCGCAACTCCCGATGGCGTCATGCGTGCGCGGCTCCACCTGCCGGGTCTCTACAACGTCTACAACGCGGTCGCCGCGGTCGCGGTCTGTCACGTACTCGGCGTACCGCGCGAGGTCGTTGCCCGTGGCATCGAGACCTTCACCGCCGCCTTCGGTCGCGTCGAGCGCATCGCCGTTGAAGACCGCACCGTCTTCCTTGCGCTGGTCAAGAACCCGGTCGGGTTTACGGAGGTCCTGCGGACCGTGCTGGCCCAGCCGGGGCGGCGGACGCTGTTGATCGCGATCAACGACCTCTTCGCCGACGGCACCGACGTGTCGTGGCTGTGGGACGTCGAGTTCGAGCAGCTGGTCGAGCGCGTGAATGTCGCCGTGTGCTCAGGACTGCGGGCCGAGGACATGGCGGTGCGGCTCAAGTACGCGGGTATCGAGCCCGCACGCATCGTGGTCGAGAACGATCCCCGGCGGGCGATCGAGCGCACGCTGGCCGCGGCCGAGCCGCAAGAGACGGTCTACGTCCTGCCCACCTATACGGCGATGCTGGCTATCCGCGACATCCTGCGCCAGACCGGCTACGTGCGCGGCTTCTGGGAAGACTGATAGCGCATGGCAGTGCTGCGCCTGGTGCATCTGTATCCCGATCTGATGAGCGTGTACGGCGACCGTGGCAACGTGCTGACGCTGGTGCGCCGCGCCGAGTGGCGTGGCTACGACGTCGAGGTCCATGAGCTGAGCCTGGGCGATCGGCTCGACGCGCGGCAAGTCGACCTGGTCTTCTTCGGCGGGGGCCAGGACCGCGAGCAGGCCGTTGTCTCGCCCGACTTTCTCGAGCAGAAGGGCCAGGCGGTCTGCGAAGCGGTCGACGGCGGCGCCGCGCTGTTGAGCGTGTGTGGCGGCTATCAGCTGCTGGGCACGAGCTACACGACGGTCGATGGCCAAGAGCTGCCCGGCGCGGGCTTGTTCGACGTTCGCAGTGTCCCCGGACCGAAGAGGCATATCGGCAACGTGCTCATCGAGTCCGAGCTCGACGGTGCTACGAGAACGCTGGTGGGCTTCGAGAACCACTCTGGTCGTACCTACCTCCGCCCGGGCGTGCAGCCGCTCGGCAAAACGGTGGTGGGCGCGGGCAACAACGGCGAGGACGGCACCGAGGGCGCGGTGTACAAGGGTGCCATCGGCTGCTACCTGCACGGCTCACTGCTGCCCAAGAACCCGTGGCTTGCCGACCTGCTCCTGGCTAAGGCGCTGTCGCACCGGCTGGACGACGATGTCGAGCTGGCGCCGCTCGATGACCAGCTCGAAGAGCAGGCGCACCAGGCCGTAGCGGCCCGCGTGCGTGGCGCCGGCGGCCGCGTCCGCTCTGGCGCCTGGTGATCCCAGGGGTCGGGGGCCAGGGGTCAGGGGTCGGTGAGGCGGTAGGAGCAACACCGTCCCCCGTCCCCCGACCCCTGACTCCCACGTACGACCGCATGCGCAGACTGGCCCAGGCGGCCCTCGTCGTGCTCACTGGATTTCTGGCCAGCCGCATCCTGGGTGTGGTCAGGAGCATGGTCATCGCCGCCCAGTTCGGCACTGGCATGGAAGCCAACGCGTACGTGGCCGCGATCACCGTCCCCGACACGGTCTTCCAGGTGCTCGTGGGCGGCGCGGTCGGCTCGGCGTTCATCCCCGTCTTCCAGCGCTACCTGGCACGCGATCAGAAAGACGATGCGTGGCGGCTGACCAGCTCGGTTATCAACCTGGGCGTATTAGTAGCGGGTGGCACGGCGCTCGTGCTGGCAATCTTCGCCAGACCGTTGATGGACGTGCTCGTGCCGGGCCGCGACGCCGAGTTCCGCGATCTCGCGGCCAGCCTGTCGCGGATCCTGCTGGTGACGCCCGCCATCTTTGCCGCGAGCACGTTCTGCGCGAGTGTATTGAACGCGTACCACCGCTTCGCCGTCGCCGCCCTGGCGCCGCTCATGTACAACCTCGCGATCATCGGCGGGGCGTTCTTCTTGAGCGGTCCGCTCGGGATCCATGGACTGGCCATCGGCGCCGCCGTGGGGGCGCTGCTGCATCTGCTGATCCAGGTGCCCGCGCTGGCACGCCTGGGTATGCACTGGCGGCCCATCGTGGACCTGTCGCACACGGGCGTCCGCGAAGTTGCCCGCCTGTTCGCGCCTCGCGTGCTCGGCCTTGGCGTGGTCCAGCTCAACAAGGTGCTCTCGGGGGTGTTGTTCGCGTCGTTTCTCGTGCTGGGCAGCATTACGTATCTCGACTATGCGTGGCTGATGATCATGACGCCGCTGGCGCTGGCGATGGCCATTGGCACCGCCGTGTTCCCGACGTTGTCGCAAGCGAATGCTCTGGAGCGGCCCGCGCAATTGCTGCAGGTCTTTCAGGTGTCGCTGCGGATGATCCTGTTTCTGACCATTCCCGCCAGCGTCGGCCTGATGGTGCTTGGCGAGCCGGTCATCCGCCTGTTCTTCGAACGCAATCAGTTCACCGCCGAGTCGACCTCGGCTACGGCCTACGCGCTGGTGTTCTTCGCGATCGGCCTGGCGGGGCACGCAACAGTGGAGATCGTCGACCGCGTCTTCTACGCCCTGCACGACACCCGCTCACCGGTGCTGGTGGCGGTATCGGCGATTGCGCTGAACGTGGTGTTGAGTCTGGTGCTGATGCAGACGCCGTTGAACTACGGCGGCCTGGCCCTGGCCAACTCCATCGCCGCCCTCGCGGAAGCGGCGATGCTGATTCGACTGGTCTCGCTCCGCATTCCGGAAGTCCAGTTGAACAGCCTGCTGACATCGACCGTGCGCATCCTGGCCGCGAGCCTGGTGATGGGCCTGCCCGTGGCGGGGCTCGCGTCGTTCCTCGACCCGCTGTTGCGCCCCTACGGCACGCCCGGTCAGGCAGCGTTGCTCGCGGTATGTGTCCCAGCGGGCGCCGCGCTGTACGCCCTGATCTCGCTCGTCTTCCGCAGCGACGAGCTCCAGGCCCTCATGCGGCTCGTCCGGCGCTAGGTCTGGTGGCCGTACGCGCGGTCGAGCAGGTCGACCACGTGTAGCTGCTGCAGCTCGACGCCCTTGCGCCGCGCTCCGTAGGCCAGCTGCATTGAACAGCCGGGGTTCGGCGCCACGACCGCGCGGGCACCGGTGGCCAGGAGGTGCTCCATCTTCTGGTCGAGCAGCTGCGTGGAGACGTCAGGATGGGTGAGGTTGTAGATGCCCGCGCTGCCGCAGCACACGTCGCTGTCCATCATCTCGACCAGCTCCAGGCCCGGGATGGCTCGCAGCAGCTGCCGCGGCTGGTTGCGGATCCCCTGGCCGTGCACCAGGTGACAGGCGTCCTGGTAGGTGACCCGCATCGGCACCGCGTGCGTGGGTGGCGCCAGCTCGATGCTGGCCAGGAACTCCGAGACATCCTTCACACGCCGCGCAAACGACTCAGCACGCGCGGCGTACGCGGGGTCATCCGCAAGGAGGTGGCCGTACTCCTTCAGCGTGGAGCCACAGCCCGCGGCGTTGATGATAATCGCGTCCAGGTCGAGCGGCTCGAATGCGTCAATGTTCTTGCGGGCGAGATCGCGGGCAACCGAACGATCGCCGGTGTGCATCTGCAACGCGCCACAGCAGCCCTGGCGCGGCGGGCTGTACACCACACAGCCGTTGGCGGCCAGCACCCGCACCGTGGCGGCGTTGGTATCGCTGAAGAACTGTGGCATCACGCAGCCTTCGATGAAGCCCACGCGGTAGCGCACTTGCCCCTTGGCAGGGGTAACGGTCGGTGCCCGCCAGCGGAAGAGACCGCCCTGCGTTGGCGCAAGCATCGCCTCCATCTCCTGCAGGCGCATCGGTAGCACCCGCAGTACGCCGCTGCGTCGCATGAGTGCTTGCAGGCCGCTGCGTTGGTAGAAGCGCAGCCCGAAGCCTGCGATGTCCAGCAGCCGTGGGCGAGTAAAGACCGACCCCAGGATCGCGCGGCCGACCAGCTTCTCAGAGGGATTGACGGGCGATGCGACAGCCCGCGCGGCTTCGATGATCGCGCCGTACTGGACCCCTGAGGGGCACGCCGTCTGGCACGCGCGGCAATCGAGGCAGGCGAAGATGTGCTGTCGAAAGTCGAGGTCCTCGGGGCTGACCTTGCCCTCGTACACCTGCCGAATCTGGTAGATGCGTCCGCGGGGAGAGTCCGCCTCGTGGCCGAGGACGAGGTAGGTCGGGCAATAGTCGAGGCACAGCCCGCAGTGGACGCACTCCTTGAGCAGCTTCTTGTCGAGCAGCTCGTGAAGCTCAGATGCCGCCAACGTATCGCCCGGGGTTCAACGTGCCGCGTGGATCGAGCTTGTCCTTGATTGCGCGCATCAGCGCCACGCTCGTGCCCGGATCACCCCACACGTCGAGGCCGCTCTTCCAGGCCGTTGGGCAGCGCACGATCACCAGCGAGGCGTTGCTGCCCAGCTTCTGTACCGCCTCGCGCAGCCCACCCAGCACCGACGGATCGGACGGCGCATCGCACGTTGCGTACGCCACGCCATTGCCCGCGTGCGCCCACACCACGGGCGCGAACGCCTGCAGGTGCTCGCCTAGCAGTCGCACCAGCGCCACGGATTGCGCAATCGGCGCGGCAGCCTTCACCACCACGGGACGCTGCATCGCCTCGCGCCGCGTGGCCGCGATCTCATCCCATACGGTTGGCGAGGCATCCTGTGGCACGCCACCGTTGGCCACGAGCAACTGCCGCACGTCGCGTACCTGGCGCTCCGCCGCCGCCTCGTAGCCACCAACCCGAAACGCAAGCTGCTTCGCATCACCCAGGACTTCGATCGCCAGCGGCGACAGCGATGAATGCAGCACCGATCCAACGGCTTCGCCGACGCCGTCGAGTGACGAGAACTGGCCAACGACCGTAGCCAGCGCCGGCGGAATCGGCGCGAGCTTGAAGCTCAGCTCGACGATGACGCCGAGCGTACCCAGCCCGCCAATGTGCAATTTGTTCAGGTCGTACCCCGCGACGTTCTTGACGACCCGACCGCCCGCTCGCGTCAGCGAGCCATCGGGGTTCGCGACGCGGGTGCCGATAACCAGGTCGCGCGCGGAGCCGAACGAGAAGCGCAGCGGACCGCTGGCGTTGGTGGCGATGATGCCGCCGATGGTCGCGTTCGAATCGACCGCGGGGTCGAGCGCCAGGAACTGCCCGTGCTCGCCCAGCGCCGCCTGGAGATCCGCGAAGCGCATCCCCGCCTCAACGGTGACCGTGAGGTCCGCCGGCTCGTACTCGACGATGTGGTTTAGCCCCGTTGTCAACAAGGCGAGGTCTACACGTCGCGGCGGCATCCCGAGCTGCAGCTGCGTCCCGCCACCGACTGGTGCAACCGCCTGCCCGCTCTCGTCGGCCTCGCGCACCGCCTTGGCCAGCTCGTCGGCAGTCGCGGGCGTCGCCTGCGTGGTTGGCGTGATGCCGTCGATGTCGGGCAGGGTCGCCACCGATATCACGCCGCTACCAGCCCACCGCGCGGCCGCGCCGCGCGAACAGCTCCAGGCACCGGCCGGCCGTCGGAAACATCTTGCCCGGGTTGCACAGGCAATGTGGATCGAGCGCGTCTTTGATGCGCTGCATCTGCCGCATGTCGTCCTGGCTGAAGATCAGCGGCATCAGATCCTTCTTCTCCATGCCGATGCCGTGCTCCCCACTCAGCGACCCGCCCGCGACCGCGCACAGTCGCATGATCTCGGCGCCCGCGTCGATGACCTTCTCCTCGGCGCCCTCGACATCCGAGTCCCAGAGGATGAGTGGATGCAGGTTGCCATCCCCTGCGTGGAACACGTTGGCAATCCGAAAGCCCGATTCGCGCGAGATCTGTTCTATCCGCGCCAGCGTAGCCGGCAATTTCGTGCGTGGCACCACGCCATCGACGGTGTAGTAGTCGGGCGTGAGTCGTCCGATCGCGGCGAACGCGCCTTTGCGGCCGGCCCACAGCGCCGCCCGCTCGGCCTCGTCCTTGGCCAGCCGCACCGACATGGCGCCATTTTCCTGACATACCTCGGTCACCGCGGCGGCTTCGGCCTCGACCTGTTCGCGCAGCCCGTCCACCTCGATCAGCACCACGCCCTGGGCATCCACTGGATAGCCAGCTTTGGACCGCGACTCGATGGCACGAATTGTCAGGTTGTCCATCATCTCGATCGCGGCCGGGATAATGCGCCGAGCGATCATGCCCGCGACCGCCGAGCTCGCGTCCTCCATGCTCCCGAACACCGCCAGAATGGTCTTGACTGTCTCGCCGATCGGCACCAGGCGTACCCAGATCCTGGTGACGATGCCGAGCGTGCCTTCCGAGCCCACGAGCAGCCCGGTGAGGTCGTAGCCGGGCGTGTCCGCGGAGCTGCCGCCGACCTGCACGATGGCGCCGTTCGGCAGCACGACTTCCAGACCGAGCGTGTGATTGGTGGTGACGCCATAGCGCAGCGTGTGCGGCCCACCGGAGTTCTCGCCCACGTTGCCGCCGATCGTGCACGCTTTCTGGCTCGACGGGTCGGGCACGTACGTCAACCCGTGCGTTGCCGTCGCCTGTCCGAGTCTGAGGTTGACGACGCCCGGCTCGACCACCGCGCGCATGTTCGGAACATCGATCTCCAGGATGCGCGTCATTCGCGCGAGGCTGATCAGGACGCCACCATTGGCAGGGATCGCGCCTCCGCTCAGCCCTGTGCCAGCGCCGCGCGCGGTGTATGGCACCCCGAGACGGTTACACGCGTTGACGACCGCGCTGACCTCCTGCGCCGAGAGCGGGAACACCACCAGCGCCGGACGGTGCTTGTCGATCGAGCCGTCGTACTCATAGAGCATCAGGTCGTAGTCACGCCAGAGCACGCGCTCCGGCGGCAACAGCGTCCGCAGCTCCTCGACGATCGCCTCCGCGGCGACTTCCACCGCCATCCGGCTAAGTGTAGTTCAGTGTCGTTCCGAGCTTGCCAGGGATCTCGCGTTGTGACAGATCAGCCAGCGAGGGCTTCGCGCAGCAGTGGGCGCGTCGGCCAGGCCTCGCGCATCGCATCCGCCAGGCACTTCGCGGCGATGCGGGCATCCGGCGCGTCCACGATTTCCGAAACCACCGAGATGCCATCGGCGCCCGAGGCGATCACCTGGTGCGCATTGCCTGCCGAGATCCCGCCGCCAGCCAGAATCGGCACATGCACCTTGGCTTTGATGCGCCGCACCAGAGTAGGACCGAGCGGGTTGCGCTCCTGCGCGTAGTGGCTGAAGAACAGCGGCTCGACGACGAGGTAGTCTGCGCCGGCCTGTTCGGCGGCAACGGCTTCGGCCACGCTGGTTACCGTTTTGCCCACCAGGATGCCGCGCCCCGCCTGTTTTGCAGCGGAGATGGGCAGACTGTCGCCCGACAGGTGCACGCCATCCGCGCGCGCGGCGACCGCGACGTCAACGCGGTCGTAGATCACGAGCGGCACGCCGCCCAACGCCAGACGGCGCATCCGCTCGGCTTCGCCGAGGAGGTCGCGCGCTGACATATCGGGCTCGCGCAGCTCGAGCATATTGACGCCGCCCGCCAGCGCGGGCATGAAGACATCCTCGAGAGAACGGTCCCCAAAGCGCATCCGGTCGGTCACGAGAAGGAATAGTGGAGCCGACGGCAGGTTGTACTTGGACACGCTTCCGATCTCCCGGGACTGAGTATTTGATCGCTAACTTGTGGCTGCTTGAACGCGCGCACGTTCCCGTAGGCGGACCGTCTCGCGTACGAGCTCGGCCACCATCTCGTATCGATGAAAGCTGGGAACCAGGAGCACGCCGTTCACGCGCGAGTCGCTCAACACGTCGAGGAGGAATTGGTGCGCTAGCTCGAAGCCGACTTCGATGCCCCGCTCCCCCGCCTCTTTCATTCTACGCAAGTGCTCTTCAGGTATCACCACCCCAGCCAGCTCGTTGTGGCAGAACTCCGCGTGCTTGTAGCTCTGCAGCGGCATGATCTCGACCACCGTCGGAATCTTCGGTTTCGGCACACGCGAGAAGAACCGATCGAGCTGTTCGAGGTCGTACAGCGGCTGGGTGATCGCGAAATCGGCGCCCGCTTCCACCTTCTGGTGATACCAGTCCAGCTCGAATTCGAGGTCGTCGGCCATCGGGTTCACGGCGCACGCGATCAGAAAGTTGGTCGGCCGACCGATCGAGTTGCCTGCCCAGTCGAGTCCCTGATTGAGCTGCTTGATGATGCGAATGAAGCCGGGCGACTTCACGTCCCAGACTCCGGTTGCGCTGGGGTAGCTGCCCATCTGTGGTGGATCGCCGGTCAGTGCGATCACGCTCCGAATCCCGAGCGCGTGCGCGCCGAGCAGTTCTGACTGCAGAGCCATGAGGTTGCGGTCGCGGGTGGTGAAATGGATCAGGCTCTCGATGCCGACCCGCTGCTCGCACAAGGCCGCGAAGGCGATACAGCTCATGCGTACCCGCGCCATGGGGCTATCGCCGACGTCGATGCAATCGGCCCCCGCCTGCTTCAGGAGCGCTGCGCCCTGGAGCATCTTGTTCGGGTTGATGCCGCGCGGGGGGTCGACTTCGACACTGATGATGAACTCGCCTGCGTGGACCTTGCGGGCCAGCACTGAGTCGTGCTCGGGCGCGCGCTCCGCGCGCTCGGGCTCGGCCCTGGGCTGCGGCTCGCTGGCGACTTTGACTGCCGACGTGGAGGGTCGTACTCCGGGCAACGCTGCCCGCATGGCGGCGATATGGGCTGGCGTGGTGCCGCAGCAGCCGCCGATCACGGCCGCGCCTGCCTCGGCGAAGCGGCGCGCGTACTCGGCGAAGTATTCGGGCGTCGAAACGTAGATCTGCCGCCCACCCTGGGTGGTTGGCGTGCCGGCGTTGGGCATCGCCGACAGCGGGGTCGTGGCCACGCTGCGCATCTCCAGGATCGCGTCAAGCGCTGCTTGCGGGCCCACGCCACAGTTGACGCCGAGCACATCGACACCCAGCTTCTCCAGCGCCCTGACGACGGCCGACGGTGTGGCGCCAGCCAGCGTGGTGCCGTCCATGTCGACGCTGACCTCAGCCACGATGGGCAGGTCCGCCGAGACTGCCCGAGCCGCCTGCACTGCCGCGCGGAGCTCGATCAGATTCGAGAACGTTTCCAGCACCAGCAGATCGACGCCGGCCTCGAGCAGCGCCTCGATCTGCTCGGTGAAGATCGCGGTCGCCTCGTCCGGTTCGAGCGTGCCGATCGGCGCCAGCGGCTGGCCGATGCTGCTCACCGAGCCGGCCAGAAAGACTGGCTCGCCGCTGATCTCTTTGGCATCGCGGGCGACTTTGACGCCGCGGAAGTTGATGTCTCGGACTTTGTTTTCCAGTCCGTAGGTGGCCAGCCGGACGCGATTGGCGGCGAAGGTGTTGGTCTCGATGACTTCCGCGCCGGCCGCGATGTAGGCGCGGTGGACCGCCTGGACGAGGTCAGGCTGCAACAAGTTCAGCTCGTCGAAGCAGCGCTCGTACGGGATGCCTTGCGCGTACAACTGCGTACCCATCCCACCATCGAAGAGGATGGGCGTCCCCTGGCCCAGGCGATCCAGGAACGCGCTTACTCGCACAGCGACCCGTAAGTCTAACGCGTGTGCGTACTTTGGAAAATTTGCGTTCGGGAGTGGGCCGCGCTCGCTCCAATCCGCTCGGGCGCCGCTGGTCGCGTCGCCCGGACGCCCTTCGGGCTGCTCCCTTCGCTCCCGCTTGGCACACCCTTCAGAACGGCCCCTGCGCTTCGCTGGGCAGAGGGCACCCGGGGTCGGACTGTAAGCGTGATGCTCCGCTGGCTCCGCTGGCAGGCACTGCTTGTTCCCTCTCCCTCTGGGAGAGGGCTAGGGTGAGGGCGAGCTAGAAGCTGAGACACTGAAGCTTGTGCATGCGCCACCGCACCACGCCCCGCTGCGAACGCGACGGCCTCCGCGGGCACGTGAGTTGCGTAACATGAGCCCATCAACAAAGACGGGGGGCTGCGAGCAGAAGGGCACGTACAGCACAACAAGCGATCGCGATAAAAAACAATTGAAGTGAGCGCCAGGTCCCACTCTCTGAGTGGGATGACGAGGTAGGGGATCTCGAAAGACTCGGCGGGTGACCCTCGGCTGCGCACGGTCGTCATGGGCGGGACAAAACGAGGTGGGTAACCCCTCGACAAAGCCGACCCAGTGTGCGGGGTTCCGTTCACCACGGATGGAATCCGTCTGTTGCTGGCGTGCACACAAGACCGCGGCCTCCTCTCGAAGAAGGAGAGGAGCATGTGCGGAATCTTCGGCTATGTCGGTACCCGCCAGGAGGGCCCACAGCTGGTCCTGGAGGGACTGCGAAAGCTCGAGTACCGCGGCTATGACTCGTGGGGCATCGCCACCCGCCACAACGGGCTGCTGATCGAGAAGCACGTCGGCAAGATCGGCCAGGCCCAGACATCGTTACCAGGCGGCAGCGCGGCGCTCGGCCACACCCGCTGGGCCACCCACGGCGGCGTCAGCGAGGCCAACGCCCATCCGCATCTCGACTGCCAGGGCCGCCTGGCGGTCATTCACAACGGCATCATCGAAAACCACGAGGAGCTGCGCCGCGAGCTCAAGGCGCACGGCCACACCTTCACGTCGCAGACCGACACCGAGGTGGTGTGCCACCTGCTGGAGGACGAGCTCAAGGAGCGCGATGAGCCAGCCGAGGGCTGCGAACGCCTGATCCAGGCATTGCTCACCGTGTTCAGAATGCTGGAAGGTCTGAGCGCAATCAGTGTCCTGGACCCCGAGCAGCAGTGCATCGCCGCGGCCAAGAACGGCTCGCCGCTGGTGCTCGGCTACGGCGACGACGGCAACTTTCTGGCCAGCGACTCGTCAGCGCTGCTCGAGCACACCCGCCGCCTGACCTTCCTCGAAGACGGCCAGGCCGCGCTCATCACCGCCAATCAAGCGGTCGTGTACGACGTGGCCAGCGGCCGCCGCCAGGCGGAAGCGCGCGTGTGGGACATCACCTGGCAGGAAGAGCAGGCCGGCCTGGATGGCCATGCCGACTTCATGTCAAAGGAAATCGATGAGCAGCCGAGCGTGCTGCGTCGCATCGCGACGGAACGCACGACCGATGCGCAGGGGCTGGCCGACGCGATCTCGGTCGCGCGGACCGTGCACTTCGTGGGCTGCGGCTCCGCGGCGCACGCGGCCAAGTGCGGCGAGTATTACTTCTCACGCATCGCGCTGCAGCAGGCCAACTTCGTGGTCGGCTCCGAGTTCGGCTACCTGGCCGATTTTCTGACCGACCGCAGCCTGGTGGTGGGCTTCAGTCAGAGCGGCGAGACGATCGACCTGCTGGAATCCATGAAGTCCGCCAGGGCACGCGGGGCATGCCTGGCCGCGCTGGTCAACGTGGAGGGCTCGAGCCTGTATCGCATGGTCGATCAGCCGATTCTGTTGTCGGCGGGTCCCGAGCGGTGCGTGCTGGCTACGAAGAGCTTCACGGCCAAACTCGCGGTGCTGCTCATGGCGGCGTACGCCGCCCGCGGCGACGTCGCGCAGGGCGCCGAGCTGGTCGTTCGCGCCGCCGACGAGATCCAGAGTTTTCTCACGGATGGCCGCGTCGAGCAACTGCAGCAGCTGGCCGAGCAGTTCAAAGATGCCCACCACCTGTATGTGATCGGACGCGGACCGAGCTACCCGATGGCTCTGGAAGCCGCGCTGAAGATCAAGGAGGTGAGCTACATCCACGCCGAAGGCTTCGCCGGGGGCGAGCTGAAGCACGGCGTCATCGCCCTGATCGAGCCAGGCACACCGTGTCTGGTGCTCGCTCCGCGCGACGAAACGTTCCGCGCGATCGTCTCGGGCGCGCAAGAGATCAAGGCACGCGGCGGCTACATCATCGGCATCTCGCCCGAGGCGAGCGACGTGTGGGACGTCCACATCCCGGTAGCCGACGTCGGCGAAGGCGCCTCGATCGTAAACGCGGTCCCGCCCCAGATCCTGGCCTACGAGCTCGCGATCCGCCGCGGCCTCGACCCGGACAAACCGCGCAACCTGGCCAAGAGCGTCACCGTGAAGTAGCGCCTCACGCGAACGTCTTTGCGTTGATTCGTGAGGATTATCATAGATTGCACAGTCAGAGCATTAAGGAATGAGAGGCATGCTCCGATCTCTTCGTAGCGCGCTACTTCCATTTGCACTACTAGCCGTGCTGGTCGGATGTACCAGTCAGAGCAGCGCACCTGCCCCGCCGACAGCGCCGGCCGCCGGTGGCGCCACGGCTGCCAAACCGACCGCGGCCGCCGCTACAGGCGCCCAGGCCGCCACGAGCTTCGACGGCACGCTCCTGTTCGGTGCGTCCATTTCACTCACCGGCAGTACCGCGAAAGAGGGTAGCTTGACCCGCGACGGCTACGACCTCTGGCGCGATACCTACAACAACGCGGGCGGCATCAACGTCGGCGGCAAGCACTACAAGATCGAGACCAAGTATTACGACGACGCCAGCAATGCCCAACAGGCCGCGACACTAGCAGAAAAGCTGATCAAGGAAGACAAAGTCAACTTCTTGCTGGGACCGTATGGCACCAGCCCCACGCTGCAAGTGAGCACCGTGGCCGAGAAGAACAAAATGCCCATGATCGAGGGCAACGGCGCCGCGGAAAGCATCTTCAGCCAGGGGTACAAATACACCTTCGGCGTACTGTCACCGGCGCAGAATTACCTACGTGGTGTCGTCGACCTGAGCCTGAGCTTGGATCCCAAGCCGACGACGGTCGCGGTACTCAGCGCCGACGATCCCTTCTCCGTCGAAGTCGCCGATGCCGCCCGGGGCTATACCGAGCAAAAGGGCCTGCAGGTGGTCTACTACCAGAAGTACCCCAACGCGTCCACCGATCTGCGGGCGCCGTTGACCGAGACCAAGGGCAAGAACCCCGATCTGTTCCTCAACAGTGGCCACTTGCAAGAGAGCGTGGCGATCATGCAGCAGGCCAAGGAATTGGGGTTCAGTCCGAAGGGGTTCGGCTTCAGCGTCGGACCGTCGATTCCTGACTTCGAAACCACGTTGAAGGGCGACTCCAATGCCGTCATGGGCGGCACGCAGTGGACGCCGGCGTTGAAGTACCAGGGCGATGACCTGTTCAAGACGCCCGAGGCCTACAACACGCTGTACAAGCAGACGTTTGGCTACGAGCCCGCGTACCAGAGCGCAGAGTCGACCGCGTGCGGCATCGCCTTCATCAAGGCCATCGAGAAGGCTGGGACGACCGATCCCGACAAGGTGCGCGACGAGATCGCCAAATTGAACTTCACGTCCTTCTACGGACAGATCAAGTTCGATGAGCGCGGTATCAACGTGACCAAGCCGATGGCGGTCGAGCAGTGGCAGAACGGCCGCCGAGTTACGGTCTGGCCGACCGACGTGGCCGAGGGCAAGCCGCTGTGGCCGTTTCCGAGCTGGAGCGGTCGCTAGCGCCTGAGTGGACTTCGTCCAGCATGTTCTGAATGGGGTGCTCCAGGGCTGCATTCTGGCCCTGATCGGGCTCGGGTTTTCGCTGGTATGGGGCATCCTCAACATCATCAACCTGGCCCACGCGGCGTTCATCATGCTCGCCGCGTACCTGACCTACTTCCTGTGGGCCGGGCTCGGCATGGACCCGTTCACCACGCTGCCCGTGACCATGTCGGCGCTCTTCCTGGCCGGCTACGCCCTGCAGCGGTACGTGATCAACCTGGTGATGGGCGCCTCGATCCTGACCACGTTCCTGCTGACGTTTGGCTTCGAGAGCCTGCTCGTCAACCTCGCGTTGCGGCTGTTCTCGGCCGATACCCGCCAGTCGAGGCCGTTCTACGCCAACGCCGCCTTCACCATCGGGCCGCTCTATATCCCGTACACGCAGCTCGGCGCGGTGGTGGTTGCGCTGCTGCTCACCTACCTGGTGTACCTGTTCCTCGACCACACGAAAACGGGCAGCTCCATCAGAGCCGTAGGCCAGGACCGCGTGGCGGCGCGGCTGATGGGCATCGACATCGGACGCACCTACGCGCTCACCTTCGGCATCGGCGCTGCTCTGGCGGGCGCTTCGGGCACCTTGTTGTCCACCACCAGCGGCTTTGCGCCGAACGGATTTGGCACCTTCAACGTGCTCGCGTTCTCGGTGGTGGTGCTGGGTGGTCTGGGCAGCATCCCCGGCGCGCTGATCGGTGGACTCGCCTTCGGCCTGGTGTATGAGTTCGGCGGCACGTACGTGCTGTCGCAGCGGGATGTGCTGATCTTCGCGATCTTGATCCTGGTCCTGGTGTGGCGTCCAACCGGCCTGCTGGGCCGCGAAGGCTACCGGTGAGGCTCGCTCGCTACGCTCGCTCACGGAGTGAGGAGTGAGGAGTGAGGAGGAGTGGGGAGCGAGGAGTGAGGAGTGAGGAGTGAGGAGTGAGGAGTGAGGAGTGAGGAGTGAGGAGTGAGGAGTGAGGAGTGAGGAGTGAGGAGTGAGGAGTGAGGATTGGGGAGTGAGGAGTGGGGGGACCGAGAGGGCAACACTTGCCATGCGTACGTGCCCATGCCGGTCCACGTTGGGCTGGGTTCGTCTCTCCCCCACCCGCCACCCCCCAACCCCCAACCCCCCGGCGCGGAGCGCCACCCCCACTCCCCAATCCTCACTCCCCACCCCTCGGGCGCGGAGCGCCCCATGAACCTGCTCATCCTGGTCGCGGGCACCGCGCTGGCCATCGTCGCGGCGCGGCCGCGCGGCTCGCCTGCGCTTCGCCGAGCGGCGACCGCCGCACTGTTCCTGATGATGGCCGTGGCGCCGTTCATCTCCAGCAGCACCTCGATCCTGTTCGACGCCCTCACGGCGATGTGCATCGCCTACGGCTGGAACGTGATCGGCGGATACACCGGCTATGCCGCCTTCGGCAACGTCGCCTACCTGGGGCTGGGCGCGTTCGTCGCGGCTGGGTTCATGAGCCGCCAGCCCGGCCACCTGGCCTGGCCGTGGTTCATCGGCATCCCGCTGTCGGTGCTCATCGTGTCCCTGGTCGCGGGCGCCATCGGCCTCGTGGTCTTGAGACTCCGCGGACACTACTTCTCGATTGCGACGCTCGGCGTGGGCGTGGCGATGGTCCAACTGGGACCCTTGCGGCTAGATCCGGATCAGGGCCTGTACTTGCTGGGCCTGGCCACAGCGCTGATCGGTTGGGCGTTGACCATGCGCCTGGGGCGAGGCAAATTCGGCTATGGGCTGATTGCCATCCGCGAGAACGAGGAAGCCGCCGAAGTCATGGGCGTCAACACCACGCAGAGCAAGGTGTACGCGTACATGATCAGCGCCGCGCTGGCGGCGCTCGGCGGCGCGGTCCTTGGCTACAAGCTCACCAACATGACCACCGAGGCCGAGGCGCTGTTCAGCACCACCAACAACCTGCAGATGATCATCATCTGTTTGATCGGCGGGGTCGGCACCTTGTGGGGGCCGTGGATTGGGGCGTTCATCCTGTTCGGGATCCAGGAGGCGCTGCGGCTGCTGTCCAGCAGTCAGGAGTTCCTGGCCTGGCAGGGTGTGATCTTCGCGCTGCTGGTGGTGCTGGTGGTGCTGTTCTTGCCGCGCGGCGTGATGCTGTTCGTGCTCACGCGCACGCGGCTGACGTGGAAGGTCTTCGCGCGCAACCTGGTGGCATACCGCATATGACCCTGCCATCGGCGCAGGCTGAGCGGATGCTCGAAGTCAAGGACGCCACCAAGCGGTTCGGCGGGGTCATGGCCGTCCAGGACATCAGCTTCGACGTCCAGCCAGGTGAGATTCTCGGCCTCATCGGGCCGAATGGCGCAGGCAAGACCACCCTGGTCAACCTGATCACGGGCGTGCAACACCCCACGCGCGGCTCGATCGTGTTCGAAGGCCGCGACCTGGCTGGCCTGCGACCGCACCAGATCGGCCGCATGGGCATTGCCCGCACGTTTCAGGTGGTGCGGCCATTCGCGAATCTGAGCGTGCTGGAGAACGTCGCGGTTGGCGCCATGTACGGCGCCGGCGGGGCGAAACGCTCAGCTCGCGAAGCAATGCAGGTGGCCGCGGAGATCCTCGAGTTCGTGCACCTCGCGCCGCGCCGCGACGACCCCGCGGAGAGTCTGCCGATTGCCGGCCGCAAGCGGCTCGAGATGGCCAAGGCGCTGGCGATGGAGCCGAGGTTGCTGCTGCTCGACGAGGCCATGGCTGGCTTGCGCGGCGTCGAAGTCGACCAGGCCATGGACCTGATCCGATCGGTCAGTGCGCGCGGCATCACCCTGCTGATCATCGAGCACGTGATGAAGGTCATCACCGGCGTGTGCAGTCGCGTGGTTGTGCTCGACTACGGTCGCAAGATCGCCGAGGGCAGCGTGGCCGAAGTGACCGCCAATCCGGCGGTGATCGAGGCCTATCTCGGCAAACGCTACAGCCAGGCGCACAGCTCGAGCAGCGGTGTCTGATCCGCACCCGGACGGCGCAAGCCAACAACCACTTCTCCGCGTGCGCGACCTCAACGTCGGCTACGGCGAGGTGCAAGTCCTCTGGGATGTGTCGCTCGAGGTCCGCGCGGGCGAAATCGTCGCCCTCGTGGGCGCCAACGGCGCCGGCAAGAGCACGCTGCTGTCGACGATCAGTGGTCTGCTGCAGCCGCTGTCAGGCTCGATCGAGTTCGCTGGCCACGCGATCGCCGGCGTCGGGACGCAGCGCATCGTGGACCTCGGGATTGCGCACGTGCCCGAGGGCCGGCGGCTGTTTCCCGCGATGACCGTGCGCGACCAGTTGCTGCTGGGCGCCTTTCGCCGCCGCGACCGCGCTGCCGTGGTCGACGACCTGGAGCGAGTTCTGGGGTTGTTCCCGCGCTTGCGCGAACGGGTCAGTCAACTGGCGGGGCATCTGTCAGGCGGGGAGCAGCAGATGGCCGCGATCGCGCGCGGACTGATGGCGCGGCCTCGGTTGCTGATGATCGACGAGCTGTCGTTGGGCCTGGCGCCGGTGCTGATCGAGCACCTGATGGAAACGATCGGCCAGCTGAATGCCGACGGCATGACCATCCTGATCGTCGAGCAGGACGTGCAGGCCGCGCTGGAGCGCGCGGCCCGTGGCTACGTCCTCGAAACGGGCCACATCGTGCTATCGGGCGCAGCCGCGGACCTCTTGCAAGACCAGCGGGTCCGCCAGGCCTACCTTGGAGTCTAGACGTGCGCTACCTGCTCACCCCCCGAAGGGAACGACCACCGGTCATGTGCACGCGTGCGGAGTAACTGCCAGCCGCCAGGCCAGCGCGACCGCCGCATAAACTGGCGGGATGTGGAATTCGTTTCGCACTGATTCGCCTCCGGCGATTACGACCGAAGTCATCACGTATGCGGGAGCGAACGGCGATCAGATCAATGCCTACGTCGCCAAGCCCGTGGGCAATGGTCCCTATCCGGGCATCGTCGCGGTGCACCACTTTCCCGGCTGGGATGAGTTCTACCAGGAGTTCTCGCGACGCTTGGCCAACCACGGCTACACGGTGATCTGTCCGAACCTGTACTTCCGCGAGGGCCACGGCTCGCCCGACGACATCGCCGCCAAGGTCCGCGCCCAGGGCGGCATCCCCGATGACCAGGTCGTCGGCGACTGCTCAGCGGCCATGGAGTGGCTCAAGAAGCAGCCAACAAGCAACGGCAAGGTCGGCATCATCGGCACCTGCTCCGGCGGCCGCCACTCCGTGCTGGTCGCCTCACGGGCGAAGGGATTCGACGCGGTAGCCGACCTGTGGGGTGGCGGTGTCGTCGCCGCGCAGGATCAGCTCACCGACAAGCGCCCGGTCGCCCCCATCGACTACACCAAGGATTTGAGCGCGCCGCTCCTGGGCCTCTTCGGCAACGACGATCAGGCGCCCACGGCCGATCAGGTCAACCAGCACGAGGAAGCGCTGAAGAAAAACAGCAAGAAGTACGAGTTCCACCGCTACGACGGTGCCGGGCACGGCTTCTTCTACTACCACACGCCGCTCTACCGACAGCAGCAGGCGATGGACGGCTGGGCCAAAGTCTTCGAGTTCTTCGAGCGGAACCTGAAGGGGTAGTCGACGATATGTGCACGATGATCAACGAAACGACCCTGATCGCCGGGGTTGGCCGCGGCGCCGCCGGGTGGTTCCCCGTGACGCAGGCGCACATCGGCTACGACCACGCCACCCACACGCAGGCCGAACACGCCTTGCTGCTCGATTTCGTGAATCCTGAGATGGGCGCCGGCGCGCGCATCGCGCTGGAGCTGAATATCGCGTCGGGCAAGGCGCTGGTCGAGACACTGGAGGCAGCCATCAGGGCGGCCGAGCTCAGCGGCGTGCGCGAGTAGCCAGGTGCGCTAGCGCGCGCGCACCTCGGCGCCGTAGTCCTTCAGCGTTATCGAGCTTGCTCGATTCGTTCGATGCGGTAGCGCGCCTTGCCCGACGGGATGTCCACTTCCACGATCTCGCCGACGGCGTGGTCTTTCAACGCGCTGCCTACAGGCGACTGGATTGAGATGCGGCGATTGCGCGTATCGACCTCGCCCGGACCGACCAACGTGTAGTCAAGCTCCTCGTCGAACTGTAGGTCCTTCAAGACAACGCGGCTCCCAAGCCCAGCGCGCTCGTTCGAGGTCATGCGCTCCACAACGCGGGCGGCCTTGATTTGACCGCGCAGCCGCTCGATCTGCCGCTGTACATCGGCCATGTGCCGCTTGGCTTCGTCGTACGGCGCGTTCTCGCGAAAGTCGCGGTCCTGGTAGGCCGCCGCGAGGTCCTCGCGGACCGCCGGCATGTCGACCGACTCCAGTTGCTCCAGCTCGGTCTTGAGCTGCTGCAGTCCTTCGCGGGTGAGCTCGACGACGGCCGCTTCCTCCTTGCGTGCCTGTCCGGCGCCACCCTTGCGCCGCACCCGCAGGCCGGCGCCGAGATTGGTCTCGGTCAGCTTCTTCGACTTCAGATCGGACAGGAACGCCTTGAGCGCCTCTACGCGCGTGGCGGCATCGCCGGCAGTGTCGGCTAGATACTGCTGATAGCGTTCGACCTCGAGCTTGGTGATCTGGGACACGTTGCGCGTGGGCCCCATGTGCCGCACGAAGCGGTTTATCTCGCTGGCGGCAAGCTCGCGCTGCCCGGCTCCCAGATTGCCGAGATAGCGCGCCGAGGCTTGTCCCAGACTCATCGTGTCGACTTCGGACGGAATGACAGCACCTCCAATGGCTGGGACTGACTAAATTATACGGATGGGCCTGACTGCGCTCCGGAACTCGCGGTGAGCGCGCTCGTCGACGGCGCGCGCCAACTGGGCATCGAGCTCAGCACTGGCCAGTTGGCGCAGCTCGATCAGCTTGGCGCCGCCCTGCGTGAGGCGAACCAGCGGGTCAATTTAACCCGCATTGTCGATCCGGCTGAGATCGAGACACGCCATTTTCTCGATTCGCTCACCGCCGCGCTGCCGCTCATCGACAAACTCCGCGCCGGCGCTGACTTGCGCCTGATCGACGTCGGCAGCGGCGGCGGCATGCCGGGGCTGCCCCTCAAAATCGCGTTTCCCGCGCTGCAGGTCACGCTGCTCGAGTCGGTGGGCAAGAAGGCAGCGTTTCTCACCGAGGTCACCGAGCAGTTGAAGCTGCGCGACGTACAGGTCCTCGCCCAGCGTGCCGAAACAGCCGCACGCGATCCGACCCACCGCGATGCCTACGACTGGGCAACCGCGCGTGCCCTCGGACCGCTGGCGGTGGTAGTCGAGCTGTGCGCCCCCTTCCTGGCGCCTGGTGGCCTCCTGGTGGCGCAGCGCGCGGGCGACCTGGATGCCGACCTCGCCGCGGCCACGCCAGCATTCAAAGCGTTGAAGCTCTGGACCCGCGTGCCGATCGCGATTCATCTCGATGGCCTGGGCGCCAAACGTGGCCTCATCGTCGGCGAGAAGTACACCACCACGCCGCAGACCTATCCCCGCCGCCCAGGCATGCCCCGCAAGCGCCCGCTGGCCTGACGTCACCCGATTCCGAGGTCAACGCACAGCTCCCTGAGAAAACCCTCGACATCCATGACCAGGCCCAGCGCCTGGAAGCTGCCGCGGTCGGCCAACTTGGTCACCACCGCTGGGTTGATGTCCACGCACACCGTGGTCACCGCTGCCGACAGCAAATTGCCGGTGGCAATGCCATGCAGCATCGACGACAACACCAGCACCATGTCGGCGCCCTGGTGCACCTCCTCACGCATGATGCGCTGGGCACGCAGCGTGTCGGTGATGACGTCGGGCAGCGGACCATCGTCGCGGATCGAGCCAGCCAGGATGAACCGCGCGCCCGACTCGACGCAGGCGCGCATGATCCCGTCTGGGATCAAGCCCTGCTCGACCGCTTGGGCAATGCCGCCAGCGCGCCGCACGCGATTGATCGCGCGCAGGTGATGCTCGTGCCCACCTTCGCGTGGCACACCCTCGGCCAGCGACACACCCAGCGAGGTGCCAAACATCGCGACCTCGATATCGTGGGTGGCCAGGCCGTTGCCCGCGAACAGCAGGGTGACGTAGCGCTCGCGGATCAGCGCCGCGACCAGGTCGCGAGTGCCGGTGTGGACCAGGACTGGCCCGCCAACCAGAATCACCCGACCCTGCCGCGAGCGGATCTCGAGCACGCGCTCGGCAATCTCGCGGATCAGCACCGACTTCGGCTTCTCGCTGGAGACGTTGCTGCCCATGAACGCGAAGACCGGCGGCTGCGTTCGCGGACGCTCCAATGGATTGACCTTTACGCCTTCGTGCCCGACCACGATCTGCTCGCCGGCCTTGACGTCTGAGAGCGCGACGGTCCATGCCCGACGGCGTTCTGAATCGACGGCGATCGCGCAATCCATCTCCGGCCAGTCGACGGGCACCCACTGGCCACCGATCCGCACATCGGTCTCGAGATTGGTCGTGGAGTAGAACTCTTCGGGGAAGACGCCATCGGCAGGTGCGGCTTCGAGACGTGCCTGTTCGGGGTGCTCCGGGCTGGCGCCGATGCGTTGCGCGTGGTCGACCAGCAGCGCCAGCAATTCGCGGGTCGGCGCCGAGATCTGGATGCGGGCATACGATGGCTCGTCTTTGCGGCGGCCGACCTCGATCTGTTGGATGACGTAGTCACCGCCACGGTCCATGACGTCGTCCATCAGCTGCGGCAACGCGTACGAGTCGATAATGTGGCCGCGCAGCTCGACCGTCTCGGAGAAGGTCATGCCTCGCCGGGTAGTCTAGCGAAGGATGGATGCGATTCTGCTCGACGTCGGCGGGGTGCTGCTCGTGCCACACGCCGACCCCATCGGCGCCACGCTTGGTGTGTCGGTATCACCTGAGGCCGCCGAACGTGCACACTACGAAGGCACGCGCGCCCTGGACGCCTGCGAAGGCTCCCAGCCCGCGGAGCGCGACGCGTACCTCGAGGCCTACGTGGGCTCGCTTGGCGTCCACGAGGAGCGGGCGGTCCCCAAGCTACAGGCGTTGTTCAGCGCGTCCAACCTCGAGCTGTGGCGCCAACCGGTGCGTGGCTCGATCCAGGCACTGCGGCAACTGGAAATGGCAGGCTACCAGCTCGCGATCATCAGCAATTCCGATGGCACTGTCGAAGAGCAGCTGCGCCGTGGCCAGATCTGCCAGGTCGGCGAAGGCCTCGGCGTGCCCGTCCTGGCCATCATCGACTCCGCCGTAGTCGGCGTGTCCAAGCCAGCCGCCGAGATCTTCCGCCACGCGATCGACCCACTCGGCGTCGCACCCGAAGGCTGCATCTACATTGGCGATACGGTCCGCTACGACGTCGCCGGCGCGCGCGCGGCGGGCATACGGCCGGTCCACTTCGATCCTTATTCCTTGTGCCCCGCCCGCGAAGACCACGACCACATCCGGCACCTGGAGGAGCTCGCGAAATGGTAGGCCTCACGCACGTGTTGATCCCTGGCGCCGGCAGCGACGCATCCTATTGGCACGCGCTCGCACCCCTGCTGCGCGAACGCGGCCACGACGTGGTCACGCTCGACCTGCCGTGCGACGACGATCGAGCCGGCCTGCCCGAGTACGTCGACACCGTCGTAGAAGCGATCGGCGAGCGGCGTGACATCGTCGTGGTCGCGCAATCGATGGCTGGCTTCACCGCGCCGCTCGTTTGCAAGCGCGTGCCAGTGCGCCAGATCGTGCTGCTCAACGCAATGATCCCGCTGCCCGGCGAGACTCCCGGCGAGTGGTGGGGCGCGACCGGGCAGGAAGCTGCCAGGCGCGAGATGGACCTCCGGGAAGGGCGCGATCCCGAAGCGCCGTTCGACGTGCACGCCTACTTCTTGCATGATGTGCCGCAAGAAGCGCTCGAAAAGCTCGGCGAGCCCCGCCGACAATCGGATACGCCGTTCGGCTCGCCGTGCACGTTCGAGGCGTGGCCCGACGTACCCACACACGTCATCGTGGGCCGCGACGATCGCTTCTTTCCGGCCGAGTTCCAGCGCCGAGTCGCGCGCGACCGCCTCGGCATGACCGCGGACGAGATCCCGGGCGGACACCTCGCCGCCCTCAGCCACCGGCGCGAGCTAGCCGATCTGCTCGAACAATACGCTGCGCAGCTCGGTTAGCCAGGCCCGGTGCTCGGCATAGTGGCCGTACGAGTCGCCTTCGATCTTTTCGCGCATCGGCCGCGTGTCCTCGACATCCCCGCTGAACTCGGCTACCGCGCGGTCCAGATCGGCATCGCTGAGGTGCTGCAGCGCTGAAACGAGCTCCGCGTGCACCCGTTCGAGCGAAGCGCGCACCTCCGCTGGCGGCATGTCCTTGTGGCGGTCGTAGATCAGCGCGTTGAGCTGGTCAACACTGTCGATCCGATCGTAAGCAGCCTCGTCGAGCCCGAAAGCGCGGTGCTGTGGCTGGCCGCGCAGGATCGTGACCGGCACGCTGTCCCAGGCCATGATGTGCGCGAGATGGTCTTTCATCGACCAACCGTCGGGGCCCGGCTCGATCAGCTGCGCTTCGGACAGCCCGTCGATCGTGTCGAGCAGCTCAGCCCACGTTGTGTGAACCTGTGCGAGCACCTCCGCGACAGTGCGCGGATTTTGCACGGCGGAGGTTATCGGCCGAACCCCGTGGCGGCGGTGACGGCCGCGTTCAAGAACGGCCCGGCCAGGATGCCGACGACCAGTACGCCCGCGACGCTGGCGGCCAGCGCCAGACCCTGACTGAAGCTGAACCCGACGCGGACCGGCACGTCGGCCGGCGCCTCGGCCATCCACATCACATGGATGACCCGTCCGTAGTAGTACAGCGACACCGCCGACATGATCAGCGCCCAGATCACCAGCAATTGCAGTCCAACGGACGCGCTCTGAATCGCCGCCAGGAACAGGTACAGCTTGGCGAAGAAGCCGACGAAGGGCGGGATGCCTGCCAAAGACAGCAGCGCGGCCGTCAGCCCCATCGCCAGTACGGGTGAGCGCCGCGCGAGGCCGGCGTAGCCCTCGATCTCGTCATCTGGCGCGTAGTTGGCCATGATCGTGATCACGATGAACGCGCCCAGGTTCGTGAACGCATACGCCAGCAGGTAGAACATCACCGCGCTGGAGCCGGTGGCGCGCGCCGTCGCCAGGCCGATCAGCATGTAGCCAACGTGCGCGATGCTCGAATAGGCCATCAGCCGTTTGATGTTGGTCTGGACCAGCGCGACCAGGTTGCCAACGGTCATCGTCACGAACGCCAGGACACCGAATAGCACCGACCATTCCGCGCTGATGCCTGGCAGGGCGCCATTGAAGATGCGCAGGATCACCGCGAAGCCGGCGGCTTTCGAAGCGACCGAGAAGTACGCGGTAGCTGGCGTGGCCGCGCCCTGATACACGTCCGGCGTCCACAACTGGAAGGGCGCGGCGGCGATCTTGAAGCCGAAGCCCGCTACCAGCATCGTCACGCTGAGCAACGCGGCCGTGCTCGGCGTGCCCGTGAGCACCTTCGAGATGTCAGCCAGCGTGGTCGCGCCCGAGATGCCGTACAGCAGCGCCATCCCGTACAGCAGCACCGCGGTGGACATGGCGCTGAGCAGGAAGAACTTGATGCCAGCCTCGGTGGCCTTCAGGCCCTGGCCAGCGATGGCATCGCGTTTGTTCCACGCGGCCAGGAACGCCAGCGACATGCTGGTGACTTCCAGCGCCAGGTAGATCGTCATCAGCTCGTTGCCCGAGGCCATCAGCATCAGGCCGGCGGTACTGAACAACGTGATGACGTAGAACTCGGCCTCGATCAACTCCTCGCGATCGGCAAACGTCGTCGCGGACAGGAGCACCAGCAGGGCGGCGAGCAGGAACAGCATCTCGAAGAACAGGGCGAAGCCGTCCAGCACCAGGAAGCCGGCGAACGCGGTCTTGCCCGCGTAGCCGCCGAACAACAGCGCACCGCACAGCACCGCGGCGATCAGCACGCCCAGGCA
>WNGA01001031.1_pt1 | contig 43046 bp, 31 predicted proteins | sample 5400061 | NCBI WGS metagenome assembly WNGA01 (sample SAMN13153366, study PRJNA577476) | soil metagenome | isolation source: 100 cm soil or saprolite under grassland replicate 2 | place: USA:California | collected 2016-06-15 | reverse complement strand
CGTGCCACAACTCCTTTTCTTCCGTGGTTTGCTGGCGTCGCAGGCGACGAGCGTTGGCGGTTGGGTTCATGAGGTCAGGGTGTCGGGAGCAGCACGAAATTCAAGTGCGATGATTGGTGAGGTGATGGCCCTCCTCCCCCAGCCCAGTCCCTCCCTCCGAGGGAAGAGCGGCAGAGGCCGCGCCACCACTCCCTGAGGGACCAAAAAAGTTCCTGTTATTCGCCGGAAAGCTGTCAAAATACCGGGCATGACGAAATCAGAACAGATCCCCGTGACGGTGCTCACCGGGTTCCTCGGCGCGGGCAAGACCACTCTGCTCAACCATCTGCTCTCGAAGCAGCACGGCTACAAGTGCGCCGTCATCATCAACGAATTCAGCGAGGTGAGCATCGACAACCAGCTCGTGGTGGGCGTGGATGAGGAAATCCTCGAATTGAACAACGGCTGCCTGTGCTGCCGGGTGCGCGGCGATCTCATCAAGAGCCTGGCCGATTTGTTGCGCCGCCAAAAGCGGTTCGATTATGTGCTCATCGAGACGACCGGGCTTGCGGACCCTGGCCCCGTCGTCCACACGTTCCTGGCCAGCGAATTGGTCGAGCGGCTCCGCCTGGACGGCGTCGTGACGGTGGTGGATGCGCGCCACATCGACAAGGAACTCGACGAGGCCCCCGAGCCGGCCCAGCAGATTGCCTTCGCGGACGTTCTCCTGCTCAACAAGGCGGACCTGGTATCGCCCGCGGAGGCCGATCGAATCGAGGCGCGGCTGCGCAAGATGAATTCGCTGGCGGCAATTCATCGCACGACCAATGCTGAGATCGATCCGGCCCGCCTGCTGAATGTCCACGCGCGCGACCTGAGCGCCGGGATGACGCTCCCGTCTTCGGCCTCGCGACCGCCCGAACTCGAACACGACGGGCACGATCATTCCCACTGCGACCATGCCCACGGGCATTGCGAGCATGAGCCCGTTGGCGAACAGCAGGAGGCCGGGCATGTCCACGCGCACCACGACGAGAGCGTGTCGTCGTTTTACATCAGCGACGATCGGCCGCTGGACTTGCAGAAGGTCGAGGCGTGGCTCAGCGAAGTGATTCGCGAGATGGGCGAGAAGATTTATCGAAGCAAGGGGATTCTCCAAATCCGGGGCCAGCCCAAGCGAGTCATCTTTCAAGGGGTCCAGATGATGTTCGACGCGCGGCCCGACCGGCTCTGGAATGCGGGCGAGCGCCGAATGAGCCAGCTCGTGTTCGTCGGCAAGGAACTCGATGAGGCGCGCATCCGGCGTGGCTTCGCTGCTTGCATCGCGGATTGAGCTGGCAATCATGATGCGACGGATTCTCCGATGGCTTATCCGGCTGCTGTGGGGCTATCGGGCCTACAACACGGACGTGTTGAACACGCCCGGCCCTGTGCTGCTTGTCCCGAACCACGTTTCCTGGCTCGACTGGCTGTTCCTGTTCCTCTGCCTGGACGAGGATTGGAAGTGCGTCGTGTCGAGCACGTCCGCCGAGACCAGCTGGGTGCACCGGAAAATCATGATCAACCGCCGGACGTTCCCCATCGACACGAACTCGCCGTACGCGGTCAAGCGTATGGCCGAGTTCCTCGCGGGCAACGGCCGGCTGGTGCTTTTTGCCGAAGGCCGGCTCTCGCGCACGGGCACCCTCATGAAGCTTTTCGACGGCACCGGCTTCCTGTTGCACAAGACCCACGCCAACGTCATTACCTGTTACCTGCGCGGCGCGCACCGGCTCCCTTTCTCGACGAACCGCGACGGGAAGAAGCTCTTCCCGAGGGTTTCCGCCCACTTCAGCGCCGTCCACACGCCGCCGCGGCTGGAACAACTGACCACCACGCAATCGCGCACTCACTTCACGAACTGGCTGCGTGACCGGATGGTCGAGCAACAGTTCGCCGTCGAGATGGAGTTCGGCCCGCGCACGCTTCCCGAGGCCATCGTCGCCGCCTCGCGAGTGCGGCCACGGCGTCCGGTGCTGCGGGATGTGAAGGGGCCGATGAACTACCGTCGCTTGCTCCTCGGCGCGGACCTGCTGGGCCGCCAACTCGATCGCGCATTGCCGCCCGAACAAAAGCGCGTCGGCGTCCTGCTCCCCAACGTCAACGCCACGCCCGTTGTGCTGATGGCGCTGTGGGAATCCGGCCGCATGCCCGCGATGCTCAACTACTCGCAGGGCCCGGCGACGATGCTGGCCTGCGCGTCGCTCGCGGGCCTGAAGCATGTTGTCACTTCCCGCGCGTTCATCGAACAGGCCCGGCTCAAGCTCGGTGCGTTGCACGACGCCGGAATTCACTTCATTCACCTCGAAGACCTCGGTGCCAACATCAGAATGGCCGAGAAGCTCATCGCGCTTCTCCGCACGCGCTTCAATCCGCGATCCGCAATCCGCAATCCGCAATCCGCCCATGACACCGCCGTCGTCCTGTTCACCAGCGGCTCGGAAGGCACGCCCAAGGGCGTCGAGTTGACCCACGCCAATATCCTGTCGAACATCCGCCAGATGCTCGCCGTGTGCGACCTCCAGGACTGGGACCGCTTCTTCACGGCGTTGCCCTTGTTCCACAGCTTCGGGCTGGCGGTCGGCACGCTGCTGCCGCTGGTGCGCGGGTGCGGCGTGCTGCTCTACCCTTCGCCGCTGCATTACCGCGTCGTGCCGACGGCGTTCTATCACGGGGACTGCACGATTCTGCTGGCGACCAACACCTTCCTCAACGGCTACGCCCGCAAGGCGCACCCGCAGGATTTCCGAAGCCTGCGTTACTTGTTCGCCGCGGCGGAAAAACTCCAGGAGGCGACGGCCAGCGCATGGGCGCAACGCTTCGGCGTCTGCGTGCTCGAAGGCTATGGCGCGACCGAGTGCAGCCCCTGCGTGAGCGTGAACACTCCGCTCGCGCCCAGGCACGGCTCGGCCGGACGCCTCTTGCCGGGGATGGACTACAAGCTGGAGCCGGTCGAAGGCGTGCCCGAGGGAGGCCGCCTGTTCGTCCGCGGCCCCAACGTGATGCGCGGTTACCTCAACGCGGACGCCAACGCAAAGTTCCAGGCCCTCGGCGGCTGGTATGACACCGGCGACATCGCGCGGATCGACGATGAGCGGTTCGTATTCATCCTCGGCCGGCTGAAGCGTTTCGCCAAGATCAGTGGCGAGATGGTGAGCCTCACCGCCGTCGAGGATGCGCTGGCCGGCGCGTTCCCGCACTACGGCCTGCGCTGCCAGGTCGCCGTTGTGAGCAGACCGGACGCGGACAAGGGCGAGGTGCTCATCGCCGCGACGAACGAGCCGAAGCTGCAATTGGATGAAATCCGCTCCGCCATCCGCGGGCGCGGCTTGCCGAATCTCTGCGCTCCGCGTGAAGTCCGTTTCTTGAAAGAGATTCCCAAGCTGGGCACGGGCAAGGTCAACCACCGGGAGCTGGAGAAGATGCTTTGAACGTTTACGATCATCCAACCTTTCGCATGGCCTGCCAGCAGTTCGATCTGGTGGCCGACTATCTTCAGATTCCCGCCGACGATCGCGATCGGCTCAAATTCCCCAAGCGTTCGGTCTCCGTGGCCATCCCGATTCACCGCGACGACGGCCGCACGGAAGTTTTCATGGGCTACCGCGTCCAGCATCACCTCACGCTGGGACCGACCAAGGGTGGCATTCGCTATCATCCCGACGTGGCGCTTGGAGAGGTGGCGGCATTGGCGATGTGGATGAGCTGGAAGTGCGCCCTGTGCGGCCTGCCCTACGGCGGCGCCAAGGGCGGCGTCGCCTGTGATCCGGGAAAGCTTTCCGCCGCGGAACTGGAGCGCCTGACACGGCGCTTCACCCAGGAGATCATTCCCTTCATCGGGCCGCTGATGGACATCCCCGCGCCCGACCTGGGCACAAACGAGCAGGTCATGGCCTGGATGATGGACACTTACTCGACCCACATGGGTTATAGCGTGCCGGGGGTCGTCACCGGCAAGCCGGTGTTGCTGGGCGGTTCGGTCGGACGGCGCGAAGCGACCGGCCGCGGCGTCGGTTACCTCGCGAACCGAACGATGGACGTGCTCGGCCTCGACGCCGGGAAATCCACCGCGATCGTGCAAGGCTTCGGCAACGTCGGTTCGGTCGCCGCCTATTCGCTCGCCAGGTACGGCGTGAAGATCATTGCCGTCAGCGACGCCCGCGGCGGCGTGTTCAACAAAGCCGGGCTTGACTTGCGCGAACTCGAACGTCACGTCGCCCGCGCCGGCACCGTCGCGGGCTTTCCCGGCGCGGAGGCGATCACCAACGCGCAACTTCTCGTCACTCCGTGCGACATTCTCGTGCCCGCCGCGCTGGAACGACAAATCACCGCGGCCAACGCGGCCCAAATCCAGTGCCGCATCCTCGCCGAAGGCGCCAACGGGCCGACCACGCCCGAGGCCGACCTCATCTTGGACCAGCGCCCCGAGATCTTCGTCATCCCGGACATCCTCTGCAACGCGGGCGGGGTGATCGTGAGCTACTTCGAATGGGTGCAGGACTTGCAAAGCTTCTTCTGGAACGAGACCGAGGTGGTCGACAAATTGTTCCGCATTCTCGAAGGCGCCTTCACGCAGACGCTCAATTTCAGCCGGAAGAACAAGGTCAGCATGCGCACCGCGGCGCTCGCGCTCGGCCTGCGGCGCGTTCACGAGGCGAAGCGCGCGCGCGGGCTCTTTCCTTGAACCGGAGCGCCTCACTCCCTCACCTCCCCACTCCCTCCCTCCTTCAGTGCCAAAGGCTCCGCCACTCCACGCTTGCGCGGCTTGAAGGGCTTTGCACACTCCCGGCATGTCGAACGGAACGAATCCTCCGAAAAAACGCGGCTGTCTGTTCTATGGCTGCCTCACGCTGATCATCGTTGGCCTGGCGGTGGCGGCGATGCTCACCATCGGATTCTTCGTCGCGAAGAAGAAGCTGATGGCGCTGGTCGACAATTACACGGACGCGGCCCCGCAGGCCATCGAGACGATGACGTATCCGCCGCCCGAGCGAGCCGCCCTGCAAACCCGGCTCACCGCTTTCAAGGAGGCCATCGACAAGAGCCGGGCTGGTGAGGAGCTCGTGTTGACCGCAACCGACCTGAACGTGCTCATCGGCGAGAACGCCGATCTGAAGGGCAGGCTCTTCATCATGTTCGAGGACGACCAGGTGAAGGCGAAGGTCGCCATGCCCCTCGATGCGGTCGGCGAAGCACTCGGCTTTCAGAAACTAAAGGGACGCTATCTCAACGGCGCCGGTGCGCTGCGGGTCGCATTGGAGGCCGGCCAGTTGGATGTGCGCGTGGAATCCATCCAGGTGCGAAACAAGCCGCTACCGGCAATCATCATGACCGAATTGAAAAAGAACAACCTCGCCCGCGACGTGAATCGGAATCCGGAGCAGGCCAAGGAACTCCAGAAGTACGACTCGCTCCGCATCCAGGACAACAAGCTCATAATCCGCAGCAAATGAGCGAGGATGGAAGTCGAGAGGCCCACGAAGTTCTGTGACGTGTTCGAGAGGTTCGACCTGTCGTCGGAACCGCAGAGTTGACGCCAGCCTCCGTCCTATTTGGTCACTGGCAACCCGAGCCTCTGGCGCGCTTCCTTGCGAAATGCCTTGCAAGTCCTGAACGCACGCTGGGCTTCGGCCTTGGTGAAGCTCCCGCCGGGGTAACGCGGCAGCACTGCCGCATCGCCAAGGCGCTTGACGGCCGCGCTGAACGCACCCCATAGCGGTTCGAGCGCCACCGTTTGATTGAGCAACCGCTCCAGATCGTGGGTCTTGTGAAACAGCACGGAAGCTTCGTTCAGCCGGGCCTTCAGATATTTCTCGACGCACTGTTGGGCGTGGAAACAGAGGGGCGCCCATAATGGTCTCTTTCGGGGTCGCGCCAGCATGAGCGCGACAGCGAAGTCCTCTTCGGCTTTCGCGATCCATTCACGCGTGCTGGCTTTCATACATCACCCGGCCTTGCGTCACCACCAGTTCAATGAACATGTCCCGCTCGCGTCGCCGGCGGGCGATGAACTCCGGTTTACGCACGATCAAATCCAACGGGAACGGTGTGTCGAAGCGGGATCGGATCTGGATGGCCTTGGCGACGTCATTGCCCTTGAAAGGCAGGATCACCAGCAAATCCACGTCCGAGTCCGGGGTCGGTTGGCCATAGGCGTAAGAACCAAAGAGAATGATCTGGTCGGGGCGGAACTCACGCGCGATGGCATCGCAATACGACTGGATCCGATTGCAGGGGACGACGCCAATCCCGGTGCACACTGAATTCTCAGCACGCCCAGAGTGCCTTCTGGACGGGCCTGGCGGGATTGCGTGGGCCGCAGGCCGTACGCTTCCCGCGCGACGGGCGTTGAGCGGGAGGGGGGGCTTGCTCTGAACCTCGGCCTTCATCGCTTGATTCTTAGACGCTCGCAGGATGTGTTCGAGGTTGGAGCGCTTCATAGCGGCGCAGAATCCGCACCCGTTCGTCCTGAGGCATGATGACCGCGAACCGGCTGCTGTGCCTCATGCGGAAGGCATCCTCGCTTCGGTCGGCCAGCTTTTCGAGGACACCCCGCAGACCGCGGGCGCGGATGAGATCGATCCACTCGGTGAGAGCGTCTTTGGAATGAATCGAATAATTAGGGTCAGCCAGCCGCTGTTCAATCCAGGCGACCACCAATTCGAGCTTGGCAGGCTCGCGCCGCAAGACCTCGGCGACCCCCTGGTCCATCTCGTAAGACCGCTCTTCGATGAGCTGATGCCAGTTCATAGGCCCAAGTTAACCATGCCTGGCTGCGGCCTGCAACGCCGCGCTCTGCGCTGGCACTCGGGAAAGAGTCCGCGAAGTTTGAACTGTCGTCGGAGCCACAGACCTGAAGAGCGGCGTGTTGCGTGTTGCGTCAAGCAGCGGCGCATGATCCAGCCCAATACTTGACGCAACACGCAATAGGCAACACGAGTTGAAGTCGCCAGGCCCGTCGGCTGCGGGTGAGGACGTCCACCCGTCGCCTCACTTCACCGGATTGACCGGCTCGAGATACTTCGCGAGAAAACGGTAAATCTCCTGGCGCGAGTCCTGCGCAAGTTTGGTGTCGAGGCGGTTGAAGGCATGGGCGCCGGGGGCGTTGGTGTAAATCTTGTGCTCGAAACTCTTGCCGGCGGCCTTGAGCGATTTGATCAGGTGCTCGACTTCGAGCACGTTCACGTCCTCGTCGTTGGTCGTGGTGTGGATGAGGAGCGGAGTTTGGAGCTTCTCGGCGTTCCAGGCCGGGGAGCGGCGGCGGTACTCGGCGACGTTGTCGGCGGCGGTCTTACCGAGATGATAGGGCGCAGAAAAGAGATCGCGGTAGCCCTGGTCTTTGTAGCCCATTCGCGCGACGAGGTCGGACACGGGCACGCCCGCGTAGGCCGCCTTGTAGTCCTGCGGATGCTCGAAGATGTTCATCAAGGCGATCATCCCGCCGTGGCTCCAGCCGAGGATGCCGACGCGCTCGGGATCGAGGTTCGGATGGTTTTCCAGCATCCACTTCTTGCCGGCGAGCACGTCGTCATTTTCCAGGCCGCCGTAATCAATGAGCCGCCAGTAGTCGCGTCCGTAGCCGGTGCTGCCGCGGTAATCGGGCGCGATAATCGCGTAGCCTTGATCGATGAGTTCGCGGACCACGCGGGCGTCGCCGTCGGGTTTCACGTCGCTATGAACGCCGCCGTGGACGAGCACCAGGAGCGGAAGCTTCTCTTTCTTGAATTTCTTCGGGAGGAACGTGTAGGCGGCGATGATGATTTCGTTGCCGGCGTCCTGGGCGGTGGGATTGTTGGTGACGCGCGCCGGCGGGCCCGTGTAACGCACCTTGTCGATGTCGGCGACGTCGCTGAGGTGCTGGAGCCAGAGGAGATCGTCGATGCGCTTTTCCAGCCTCTGCTCGGTAAAGTCCAGCGCCTCCTCGAGGTTGCGCAGGCGTTCCTGGAGGGCGTCGGCGGAGTTGGTCTGTGCCCGGGCCACGTTGAGCCATAGCATGGCGCCGAGAGAAATCAGTGCGCTGGCCGGTCGAATTCCCATAGAATTGCCTTTCGCGGGGGATGTTGAAGCCCGGCCTGCGGAGTGAGAAGCGAAATCAGCAGGAATGCTTCTGGGACTCAGGGGTTTCGCGTGCTAACTTTCGGGCGTTCGGCTTGATCGAACCGACGAAACTTTCCGTCAAACCCGCCGATAGAAAGAAAAGCTATGAAAATGCTCCTTCAAACCTGTCTGCTGGCGGCCGGCCTGTTGCTGGCCCTCCAGTCCGCCCGCGCGGCTGACCCCACCGCCGTGAAAAGTGTTCAATTCAAGAAAGGCACGGTGCTGGCCACGCTCGAAAGCGGGGACACCCAGACTGCCACCAACGAGATCACGCTGCCAGAAAACGTCAAGGTGATGACCAACGGCACCTTCAGCGTCAGCGGCGGCAAGCAACGAAAACTGCGCGACGGCCAAATCCTCGGCGCCGATGGCAATCTGACGAGTCCCGACGGCACTGTGGAACCGGTTGCCGATCACGTCGTGTTGAAAGGTGGGCGTTTGAGGCTGGTGAAGGACGGCGAGAGCAAGCCAGCGACGGGCGAAATCAAGCTCGCTGACGGTTCAAGAATACGGCCGGACGGGACCATTACGGGAGCCGACGGGCGCATTCGCCGCATGCTTGACGGGCAGATTTGCAAGTTCAGCGGCGAGGCCATCTCGTCGACGGATACCGTCACCGTCAAGGACGGCAAAGTGATTCTTCAGAAGGACGGCGGACGCGTCACCCTCAAGCAGGGGCAAACGATCATGATGTCCGACGGCACCAAGGTCAGTGCCGACGGAACAGTCATCCGGCCTGACGGCACCCGCTCGAAGGTCGGCGAGGGCGAAATCTTGAAGCTGCCCGGCGTCCTGAGCCGCAAGTAATGTGAGGGCAATCTCGGAGTCCTGCAACGGAAGTGCAGCGACCCCGCTCGCCTGCTTTTTTCACCGACGATTGTAGCCGCCGGCGAGAGGAGAAAGGACGGCCTGTGGCCGGGCATCTACAGCTTGACCCGGTAGGGCGAGGCTCCTGCCGAGCCGAAACTTCAGGTTTGATCAAGGCTCGGCAGGAGCCTCGCCCTACCGGCGTCATGGATAGGCGGATCGATCGCGCGTCAGCCTTTTCCGCCTCCTCACGTCGGCGGCTACAGACCGTAAAGTCCTCAAGCTCTTCGTGCGAGATGGCGGCTAACGGCTTTTGGTGTTCGGAGTGGTGTTGTTCGTCTTCGGCAGGTCCACGGTGAGCGTGAAGTTGTTGCGAGGTGGTTCGGTGGGATGCATCCGTTTTCCGCTCCGGATGACAACGAAGGCGAGCAATCCCGCGACGATGACGCAGACGCCGACGATGGTGAGTTTGCGAGTCATACCAGCCGGATAGACACCGGGACAGCCGGGATTTGTGTGCCGCGCGGGGCAAAGGAGCGCGGACAGCTTTGTCCGCGAAATTCGGTGCTCCGAGCTTTGATCGCGCGGACATGGCTGTCCGCGCTCCAGCGCTCAGTACTTCGCCACGCTATGGTCAATCTCGTCGGACCAGGCGCTGATGCCGCCCTTGACGCTCTTGAGGTGCTTGAAGCCTTGTTCCCGAAGGAATTTCAGCGCCTTGAGCGAGCGAATGCCGCTCTTGCAATGGATATAGTAGGCTTGGTTCGGGTCCAGGCCGGTGAACTTTTGCGGCAGTGTGCTCAACGGAAATAACGGGACGCCGTCAATGTGCGCGATCTGATATTCGTCCGGCTCGCGCACGTCGATGACCTTGATGCCCTGCTTCGGATCGTCGAGCGCTTTCTTCATTTCCTGCACGGTCACTTCATCGGGGTTGGACGAGCCTGTTGCCGGCTCGGCGGGGATGCCGCAGAATTGTTCGTAATCGATGAGCCGGGTAATCGTCGGCTTCTCGCCGCACAACGGGCACTGCGGATCGCGGCGGAGCTTCACCTCGCGGAACTTCATGTCGAGCGCGTTGAACAGCAGCAGCCGGCCGACGAGCGAACTGCCCTTGCCCAGCGCCATCTTCAGAATCTCCGTGGCCTGGATGCACCCGATGATGCCCGGCAACACCCCCAACACGCCGCCCTCGGCGCAACTCGGCACCATGCCTGGCGGCGGCGGCTCCGGGTAAAGGCATCGATAGCACGGCCCGCCCAGCGTCGGCGCGAACACGCTCGCCTGTCCCTCGAAGCGGAAAATCGACCCATAGATGTTCGGCTTCTTCAGCAGCACGCAGGCGTCGTTCGTCAGATAGCGCGTCGGAAAATTGTCCGTGCCATCGACGACGATGTCATACTGCTGGAGGATCTCCATCGCGTTTTCGCTCGAAAGCCGGACGTTGTGGAGCACGACCTCCACGTTCGGGTTGATGTTCTGGATGGTTTCCTTCGCCGACTCGCCTTTGGGCCGCCCGACATCCGGCGTGCCATGGATGATTTGCCGCTGGAGATTGGAGAAGTCGACCGTGTCAAAGTCCACCAACCCCAGCTTGCCGACCCCCGCCGCCGCGAGATACATCGCGATGGGCGATCCCAACCCGCCGGCGCCGATGCACAGCACGCTGGTCGAGCAAATTTTCTTCTGCCCGGCCATGCCGACCTCGGGCAGGATGAGATGTCTGGAGTAGCGGCGGATTTCGTCATTGCTCAGTTGCATAAAATCAGGGGATGAGACTAATGCAGCAGCGCCGGAAATCAAGTGATGCCTTCAAGTTGAATGTTGCCAGTCGCAGCGCGGGCGACTGAAATTGCCGCCCGATGAACCGCCGTGGCGCTTCTCCGTCTCTCCCGGCCGACCCGCTCGCCACCGCGGCGCTGCTGTGGAGGCTGACGCCGCTTCGACCCAGGCTGGCCATCATCCTTGGGAGCGGGTTCCACGACGTCGCCTCCCGGCTGCACGTTGAAACCACAATTCCCTGCGCGAAATTGCCGGGCTTTCCCCGCCCCAGCGTTTTGGGTCACAAAGGGCAAATCCTGGCTGGACGTTTCGGCAAGGCGCCCGTCCTCCTGCTCAGCGGCCGGGCGCATTTCTACGAGGGACACCCGATGGAAGTCGTGACATTCCCCGTACGGGTGCTGGCCGCATTCGGCGTGAGCGACTTGCTGCTCACCAACGCCGCGGGTGGTATCCACAGGCGCTTCCGGCCCGGCGACTTCATGTGCCTGAGCGACCATATCAACTTGATGGGAACGAATCCACTCCGCGGGGCGCAGGTCCCAGACCGCGAACGTTTCGTCGACCTGTCGGAAGTCTACGCGCCCGAACTTCGCCGTCTGCTCGCCGCCGCCGCCCGCAAGGCCCGCGCCCGACTTCATTCCGGCGTTTACTTGGCGGTGAGCGGGCCAAGCTACGAAACACCCGCCGAGATTCGCGCCTTTGCCCGGCTTGGCGCCGACGCGCTCGGCATGAGCACCGTGCCCGAAGCCATCGTCGCCCGCCAATGCGGGCTGCGCGTCGCCGGCGTTTCCTGCATCACCAACCTCGCCGCCGGCCGCGCGCGGGGGGCGCTGTCGCACGGCGAAGTTCTGGAAACCGCGGCGCGCGTCCGCCAAACCGCCGTGGCTCTCATCGAACAATTCGTGAAGCTCCATGCCGAAACTCAATAAGCGCCAACTCATCGCTGCCGCGATGCGGGCGCGCCAGAACGCCGTCGCTCCCTACTCGAAGTTTCAAGTGGGGGCCGCCCTTTTGACCAGGTCCGGCCGCATCATTGGCGGCGCAAATGTCGAAAGCGCCAGCTACGGGTTGACCTGCTGCGCCGAACGTGTGGCGCTCTTCAAGGCATTGAGCGAAGGCGAACGCGAGTTCACCGCCATCGCCGTCGTGGCCCGGGCGCCGAACGGCGCCATGCCCTGCGGCGCATGCCGGCAACTCCTGGCCGAGTACGCTCCGGGCGCGACTGTTTTCACCGCCGACTCCGCGCACCCGGAGCGCGTCCGCAAATACAAAGTGGCCGCGCTAATCCCCGGCGCATTTCTCAAAGTGCGTACCAAACGTACCAGGCATCGCAGGCGCATCCGGGCACTGCCCCCGGCGCGCGGCCTTTAGGCCGCTTCAATAAGCGATTGGTTATAGACGATACGATTGGCCGTTGGCCTTTCCGAACGATGAAGCGGCGTGAACGCCGAGCTCCGGCCTGTTTGCAATCGGGGACAGTGTCGATATGCGCGCAGGTATCGCGCGCGCGGGAATTAGCCCTTGCGCCGGCGGGAGTCGATTTGTAAATTCGGCCTCCCTTGGGCACCCATAGCTCAATTGGATAGAGCATCTGACTACGGATCAGAAGGTTATAGGTTCAACTCCTATTGGGTGCGCCACTCAAAACAACCAATAAAATCAGGGTTATTTCGCACTTTCAGCCATTCGCAGTTCTCGCGGATTTATTTTCACTGTCCGGTTTCTGTCCGGTTTTTCCCGTTTTGAAGGGTCGTCGGGTCAAGGGTTGTGGATTGGGTGAACGCCCCGCCGATGCGTCCAGCGGGGCGTTCGGTTGAAGGCTTAGCGGCCCGTGCTTTCGGCCGATTCGATGAAGTGAATGGAGAGCGTGCCCGGCTCCGGGAAATGCACTTCGACGCGATGACCGGGCTTGAATCCGGCTCGTTCCAACCATTGCCCGACAAGCCGGATTCGGGGCTTGATCTTGCCGCGAAAGAAATCCCCCGTCCTTTCGATCTTGAGTGACCGTGCGTTCATTGCTAGCCTTTCATTGCCCGCCCCGGTGACAGCCGGGTGTCTTTGGTTCGCTAGTCTTGCCAGAGACGTGCGGGCACTTTTTCTAGCAAGGGCGCGCCTCAAATTGAGGCTGGACTTTGTGTTAACAGAAAGTAAGAATGAGCGTCAAGATTTTTCGTTAACAATAACCATTTGCGCTATGGGAAAGAAAATGGGACGGCCACGAGTGCCGAAGAAAGACGCTTTAGGGGCCATCTTTGGCGTGCGGCTGCGACCCGATGAAGCGAAGCAAGTGAGGGATGCAATCCGTAAATCCGGACAGCGGAAACCGGATTGGCTGCGAAGCGCACTCCTTCAAGCGGCCCGAAGCGACTTCGGCGGATGAAGCCTTGCCAATTGTTTCGCTTTAGCCGAAGGAATCTTTTTCCGCGTAGGACCGTCCCCACGGGGCAGGGGAGAGGGGGGGATTTCGGGCGCGGGTGTTCGTTCTACCACCCACGCTTTTAACGAGACCTGGTTTTTGGACATGCTGTTGACACTTGGAGAATCTCTCGGAAAGTCGGCGGGCAAAGCTGACGGAGAGAAGTCGTGAATGAGGCCATGCGGCACTCACGAAAGACTGCGCGCCGAGCGCAAAAGCCGGACAACCGCCCGTTCGCGGCGACGGGTTCCGTCCAGGATTTCCGACAGACAAAAGGAAAGGTCGGGATAGGCGGACAAGGACAGGCTTGCTTTGGTCGAAACGATACTCACTCCAAGAAATGTGCATAATGCATAAAGTGATTTGGAACGACGGCGAAAACCTCCTCGCAGCAAACGGCTGACTTGTGACTGATTTATCCCTATTTGCTTAGATATTTCGACCTGAGTAAGCTTCTTCCGACGCACAGCCTCCTTCAAGCTCTGCAAAATTCTTGCATTGTCTATGCGCATTATGATTCGCATATTACATATTGTTTTACGCGAAACTGTGCAATCAGGCAATCAGCAAACCGTGACGACGTGGCGCAACGGGGCCGTCGAGGAACTGCGTTTGCCCGGCCCCACCATTGAAGTGCTGCCGGGTGTTTCGTGGGGCCGGTTCGACGACTTCTTTACTCCGGCCTTCTGGAAGGCGCGTCTTTGGATAGACGGCGAGGACAGCCCGTTGATGGAATACGCAATCGGACGGTCGCTACGCGAGGAGGTGGCGGCGTGTCTCCTTGGCGGATTTGGGATGCCGGCGGAGGTTGGATTAGCTGCTTTCGAGCGGTTGCGTGACCGAGGCTTGTTGAACGGCACGGTTCCCGTGTCGGCGATTGAGGACGCGCTACGCGAGCCGCTGGCGGTAGGGGGACGGCACGTGAAATACAGGTATCCGGGCGTCAAAAGCCGTTTTCTTAGCGCGGCAATGGAGCGGATGAATCGTGAACCGGCGCCTGCCCATTGTCCGCTCGCGCTGCGTGGCTGGCTCCTGACGTTTCCCGGAATCGGGCCGAAGACGGCTTCGTGGATTACGCGCAACTTCATGCACAGCGATGAGGTCGCGATTCTGGATGTGCATGTGATTCGCGCTGGAGTGCTGATGGGTCTGTTCTCGGCGCGCAGCAAGCTTCCGCGCGACTACCTCCGCATGGAAGAACGGCTTGTCGCGTTTGCGTGCGCCCTCGGCGTCAAACTGTCGAAGTTTGACAGCGTGTTGTGGTGCTACATGCGGCGATTGAACTCACTGGCAATCGACGCGCTTGGCGGGACAGCGAAGGCAAGCGATCTGGCTTGACGATACGAGGCAGGAGCGGTTCGATTCTTGTCTATGTCGGGTCGTGGTGGTGGAAGAAGTCATGTTGGCTCTGGCGAAGGCACGCCGGACGAGTGCGGTTCTTTGGACGTTGTAACCCCGCTGAACTCGCCCAACCCCGCAGTCTTTAAGAACTTGAAAAGGGGTGTAGTGCTGACCGTCGCAGTTCAGACGAGCGCGAACAATGTGAAGTCTTTGGTCGCGGAGGTTTCGGGCGGGGGCGTAGCCGGTTCGCTGACTCCTCCAAGCCTCCTTACGATCATCGCCTGCATAGAAAAGGGCCACCACTACGGTGCGACGGTTCTGGATGACGCATCCGGTGGAATCGTTCGTGTTCGCATCCTACCTAAAGCGTGATTCACGTTGCTGGAGGAACTTATCTTGAGGATTGCCGGGAGCCGCACTGGTTTGAGCTTTATGGTTCAGGCTTGAGGGCGGCGCTGACGCTGGCGCGTCTTCAGATTCCAACGAGGTTGTCCACGTTCATCGGCGCTGACCAGCAGGCCGTTCTTCAAGCGAAGGCCGGAGACGTTCACGTAACGTGCCATTCCATTCCGGCGACGGTCGTTTTCGAGTATCTTCATCCGCTTTCCAAACCTGTAACTGCGCCGGATGCGGTTGTGCGAGACCTCACTCGGAATCCGCTTCAAATTGAAGTCCGTGACGACAAGGTAATCAGCTTTGGATTTATCGAAGGAGCAGCGAAGGTCGAGGCGAAGATGGCGGTTTACGACCCGCAGAGTCCGGGCGACCCGCGCCCGTTCATCGAAAATGGTTCTACCGCCGAGCGCCTTGCCATTGTCGCCAATATGGTGGAGGCGAACCGGATGTCGGGTCTGGGCGATCCGAGAGCTGCGTGTCTGGCGATTGTTGAGCAAGGCGCGGAAGTCGCGATTGTGAAATGCGGTGCGCATGGCTGCTGGGTGGGGCATCGCGGCGAGGCCACGCGCGTTCCGGCTTTCCGAACAAATCGTATTTTTCCGATTGGTTCGGGTGACGTGTTCACAGCCTTGTTTGCGCGCGGCTGGATGGAACTCGGTCTTCCGCCGGTGGAAGCCGCGACGCTCGCCTCGCGCGGCACAGCGCATTATGTTGAGACACGGGATTTCCCCGATGCCCACGCACTGGCGAACAGTTCGCGACAGGTGATGGAGCCGCTTGAACCCGGCAAGCACAAGCGTGTTTATTTGGCGGCTCCTTTCTTTAGTCTGCCTGAGCGGTGGCTCGTGGAGGAATTCTGCTCCGCGTTCCGCGAGGCGGACGTGAAAGTTTTTTCGCCTGTGCATGATGTCGGGCGCGGCAGTGCGGAAGCGGTGTACGAGCCGGACATTCAAGGTCTCAAGGAGTGTGGGGTGGTGCTGGCCTGTCTCGACGGCTTGGACCCAGGAACGATTTACGAGGTTGGTTACGCGCAGAGTCTTGGGCGGCGTGTCATCGCGTTTGTCTCGGCGGAACGCGATGAGGATCTAAAGATGCCCGTGGGCGGTGGGTGTGAAAAGGCAGACGACTTTGCGACCGCGTTTTACCTAACCGTCTGGGCGGCGACGTGTGCATGAGTTCTGCAATCCTGCTCTCGGGAGGAATGGATTCTGTTGCGCTCGCGTATTGGAAGCGACCGGGAATCGCCTACACGGTCAATTACGGGCAGTTGCCCGCAACCGGAGAAATACGTGCTGCCGCCGCAGTTTGCGAAGAGTTGAGAATTCGCCACCGCGTCCTCCAAACGAATTGTCGCGAGGTTGGCTCCGGCGATATGGCTGGCGGCAAGGCATCGGAACTCGCTCCTGTTCCCGAATGGTGGCCGTTTCGGAATCAGCTTTTGATTACGCTGGCCGGTGCGGCAGCCGTGGCTGATGGCGTGCGCGAGTTGATTTTTGGTGCGGTCAGCACCGATGCGATCCACGCCGACGGGCGGCGGGAGTTCTTTGAACGCATCACTAGGCTGATGGAACTTCAGGAGGGAGGAATTCGGGTGACTGCGCCGGCAATTGAATTGAGTTCCGTCGAACTCATTCGGAAATCGGGTGCGCCGCTTTCGATTCTTGCTTGGAGCCACTCGTGTCATGTAGCAGCGTTAGCTTGCGGCGTTTGTCGTGGTTGTGTAAAGCACGCGACAACCATGAAGGCATTGGGTTATGAAGATTACTAAACTCAAGCCGCCCTACCCACGGACGAAGCCGTCGCTCATTCAACGGTACGCTTTCTTCTACACCGGCTTTCTGCCACTTCCAAGAATTGCGAAGTTCAGATGGCCGACACTCGGTCGCGTGCTTGCAAATAGGCAATCGCGCCGAAAGTTTCAAAAGCCACTCTCATTTCAACAGCTTGCGGCTGTCATCTGGCATTCGGCTCGATTGCGCGAGAAAACGCTTCTCGAAAATGGGACCATTTGGGAGAGCAGGATTGCTCCGTCTGGTGGTGGATGCCATCCGATTCACATTGTAATTCTACGCGCGCCAGATTTTCCACGGGATATTTTGGTCTATGACGCAGAGCATAAGGGCTTCGGAGTCGTTGGCTCGGTGGAGTTCAAAGCTGTTCGGAAGGCGGTAAAGGAGATTGACAATTGCTTGCGTGTCGGAAAAGGGACAGTTTTTTGGTTCTTTGCGGACGTTGCCAAGACGGCCGCAAAATATCTTCATCCCGAAAGCCTCGTCTGGCGGGACAGCGGCGCGCTTCTGGCAACAATGTCGTTCGTTGCTGAAGGGATGAGACTCCAAGCGTGCGGTCTTGGCATCCATGAAACGCCAAGCCTTCGGAGGATTTTCAGGCTCCCTCCCTCAATGGTCGGCGTCGGAGGCTGCATCATTTCGGGATAGGCACAACACTGGATTTTCTGCTGCGGAAGTAAGTTGGACCACGGCCTAGCGTCCTAATTCGTTGGCGCGCAGTAGTAGTTGAAATCGCCGGGAGATGCAGCAGCCCGTTCGGAAGCGATTCATCCAGGGCGTTGCGCCAACAGTGCCGTCACACTGCAACCACGAAGCCCAGCAACCGACTGGAATACCATGCGCCTTCCGCGAGACTGCCACGATGTTCAAGATTGCGGTGTAGTGCCTGTGGCGCGTGAGTGGTGAGAATGGATTCGAGACTCTGCCGATCAACGGCTGCGGTTGTGTGTGGTGGCGGGCTGAATGCCTCCAGCGGCAGAGACTCAAGCGCCGCGACCCGCGCGCCTTCGGGTGTGAGCGCGATCCTTACGATTGACTGGCTCACCTGGCCGCTCTTGCCGTGGATGGTGACGGCCCAAATTGTCATGGCGGCGTCGCGCGCCTGCCCGTTGACGGCAAGCAGGGCACGCTCGGATGCCGGAAGCGATTGCGTCTTTTCCAGCAACGCGCGGATGAACGGTTGTTCAAGGCCAAGCAGGGCGAGACCGTCTTCGCGCAAGGCGCGGTCCCGATTTGACGTGAGGCGAACGGGGCCGGTCCCGTCCAGGCTGGCCTCGAACACGTCCTCGGTTTTGGGCGTCCACTTGCCGCCGAGCGCGGCGACGGTGCTCCGGCTGAAGTCCAGCAAGCGGCGCATGGCGACGCCGCCGTCGTCCACGCGGCGGTAATCCTGCAAGTTGAATTTCTCCAAATCCTGGAAAAGCTCGAACACGACTTGACGCGCTCGCTCGGCGTTCGACATGGCGACTTCAATTTCTTCGCGGGTGCGTCGCAATGACGGATCGGCCAGGGCTTCCTGATACAGCCGTTGGTAATTCAAGCGCGTGTTCAACTGGCCGAGCACCTGCACGCGGAAATCTTCTGCCGGTTCGCCGTTCTCGTCCACCTTGCCGAGTGCGCGCGCTATTTCGTGAAGCTTCTCGTCGAGAAGCAAAAAGATGTTGCCCTCAATCGTGTCGGTCGTAACAAAATTATAGACTTGCGCCGTGTCGCGCTGGCCGTAGCGGTGGATGCGGCCGATGCGTTGCTCCAAGTCCATCGGATTCCACGGCAGGTCGAAGTTGAACAGGACGCGGGCGAACTGAAGATTGATGCCCTCGCGGCCCGCTGCCGTGCAAACGAGGACGTTCGGACCGTCGGGTCGGCGGAAGCGCCGTTGCGCGGCGGTCTTGGAACCGTGGTCGCCGCCTTTCAGAATTTCCACGCCCTGCGCGGGAAATCGCTGGCCGATGGCGTTCTGCAAACTCTCGACGCTGCCGAGATACGTTGCGAACACAACGACCTTCTCGGTGGAGTTCTGCCGCCAAATCTGGCCCAAGGCGTCGAGGAGTTTGACCGCTTTGGATTCGAGGCCGTCGGGAAACTGGCTCAACAACTCGCGTATTCGTCGGCGTTCCTCGGGCAGTGCCACTGACGGCGTGGTGGCAAGGTCTTCCTCGGTCCCGGCCGCGCGCTCGCTGTCGCCGTAGCTTTCGGCGCTTTCGACGTAGGCCAGCGCCTCCTCGCGTTTGCGAAGCAGATTCAGTTTGGCGTCCGCAAGAATCTGCTCAACCTGGGCGCGTCCGAGCGTGTCGTCGGGCAGCGCGTGCATCTGGTGAATCAATTGCCGCGCCTCGTTCAGCATGGCGTTGCGCCCGTCCACGTCGAGCATTTCGTCGCGGTGGATGGACTCCTGAATCGTCAGCATCAAAAGGCGCTTTTCCAGCGTGCGGCGGACAGCGGCGAAGCTGCTCGCCGCAATCTTCTGGAAAATCGTCATCACGAAACCAAGCGAGCGACCTTCGTTGCCGCGAGCGCGGGCGAGGTTGTAGCCATCGTTCAGGTAGCCGGTGAGTGCTTCGTAGAAGCGTTTCTCTGCTAGCGTGAGTTCAAAGCCTTCGGTATGCACGACCCGCCGCGCGAACAGCGGAGAACCGTCCGCCGCGCAAGCGTCCGCCTTGGTTCGCCGAATCACGACCGCGTTCAGTCGGTGCCGGTTGTCCACCATGTCACGCTCGTCATGGAACAGTTTCGGGTCGAGAAGATGAACGAGCATCCAGAAACGGAAGTGGTCGCCTTGGTGCGGTGTGGCGGACAGCAGCAGCAGATCGCGGCAGTGGGGACGAATGGCCTCAGCCAGCTTGTAGTTCTCCGTTTTGCGGGCGCGCTTGCCGCTGCGATAGACGCTCAGGTGGTGCGCTTCGTCGAAGACAACCAAATCCCACGGCGGCGCTTCCAACAGGCGACGGATGCGGGCTGGACGCTTGAGCGTGTCCACCGATGCAATGATTCGGTTGTGTTTGGCGAAGGCGTTGGTCTTGCGGTCGGTGATGTCGCCCTCGGCGCCGAACACTTCAAAGTCGAGGTTGAACACGTCGTTCAACTCGCGCCGCCAATTCTCCACGAGGCCGGCGGGCACAATCATCAACGCCCGCTGCAATTCGCCCCGGCTAGCGAGTTCGCGCAGAATGAGCGCGGCTTCGATGGTCTTGCCCAACCCAACTTCGTCGGCGATAAGGAAGCGCCTTGGCTGCGTGCGGGCGATACGGTCCACCAAAACGACCTGGTGCGGCAGTAAATCAATCTTCGCCGACGTGAGCGTGGCGGAGCCTTCGGACAATGGCAGTTCTTCGGCTTCAATGGCAAGGCGGAGCTTGAGAAGCGACTCAGTTGTGGCCGGCTTCAGCCCGGCAATCACCTGGCTAATCCACGACTTGGCGTCGCGCAGCGCGAACACCGCGACCTGTCGCTCGCCGAGATTGCGGAAGAAAACGCGGGCGAAACCGCTCGGCTCGACGGCGAGCAAAACGCCTTCGCCGAGTTCGACATGCTCGACTTTCGTTCCGGGGGCGAACGCAGTGAGCGATTCTGTCCGGCGTGCCGTGGGGGCGGCTTTATGAGATGCGGCGGACATGATAGCCGATGTGCTCGCGGGTTTGGCTGCTGCGCAACACAAGCTGAATATCGGCGCTTGTACCCCTGCCCCAGAGCGGCACCGAGACCGCTACCTGCGCGCCGGACGGCAGCTTGTAGGAAACTTCCTCGTCGCGGTGCGTTGCGTCAAACGCGCGATGCGTGGCCCAAAATCCGAACACGAGGCCGAAGTGTTCCAGCTTGCTCTGCTGCCGTTGGATGACGGCCTGCACTCGGTTCAGGAGGAACGCCTCGCCTTCGGTTTTCGGCAGCGATTCAAGGCACGTTTGGAGCCCGCCGACGATGATGGTGCGACCGGGCCGCGACAACTGGGCCGGCCAGCCGTCCTTCCAACTCAGGAATTGCCGGAGTGAAACGAGCGACGCCGTGAGGAGCAGCGATTGTAGGACGACCTTGTCCCAAATGATGGACGAGCCTTGGCGCTTCCACGAATCTGCGGATAGCTCTTTCATCATTGGTCACGCCTCCGATTGGACAAGCTGCAAGTCCAACTGCGCGCTGGGCGGTTGCTGTGCGGCGGCGGTCTGTTTGCGGGTGCGCCACGCGATCAGAATATTTTTAGCAAGCACCGCCGCTTCGCGTGTTTCGCGATTGGTGTCAGTCACCGCAATCCAGTCAAGCAGCGCATCCACGCTGGGCTTGGGATTGAACGTCTCCCGATCCAGTTCGGCTTCGATATTCAGGCCGCTGCGAGGCAGAGCCGCGCCCGCAAGGAAGTGCGCCTGGTCGAGATCGCTGCGGATGATTTTCCGATTCCGCCCTCGCGCGGTGAAATACTGGAACCGCTCGGTGACTGGAATTGCGTGAATGGTGGTGCCAACAACGCGGACCCAGCCGCGCGATTCGAGCAGGTCCGTGTCAACGGTCGTTCCGCGCAAATTCTTGTGGAGTTCGTCGCGCGGCATGGATTCGCGGCTCGCGAACAGCCTGAGAAAAAGGCGCGTGATCGGGTCAGCGGCCTCGGGTGGACGCGGGCCGGTCGCGGTACTCGTCGCAAGCAAGTCGTCGAGAAGTTGGTTGATGCCAACCAGGGCATCGCGGACCTGCAAGATTTCTTGGCCAATCCAGACATTCCCGTAATGGCGGCTGTAAAACTCAAGCGCCTTGCCGCGCAAAATCACGCGCATGTCGGCTTGGGAAAGAGCCTGTCCGTGGGAGTGCTCAAGCAAGGTCTTGAGGCGTGCTCCTTCCTCGCGCACCCAGCGGCGCATTTTCGCCCAACTCACGGATTGCGGTTGCTCAAGACGCTTCCTGCATACGTGGATGATGTCATATTCGATGCGCTTCGCTCCGAAAGCGCCGCCTTCACCCTTCGTCTCATCTGCTCTGATTGGATATGTCCCGACCAAGACGAATCCCGCGTCAAATAACGACTGAAGCACGTCAACCCAAGGGTCGTCATCGCTGTGATGAAAAGTGAACGCGAGGATTCCGCCTGGCTTGAGTATCCGTGATGCCTCCGACCAACACGCCGTCAACGTCCTGCAATAGAAATCTGAAGCTGGGTCTGGCCGAAAGAGGGGGTTACGTTCACCGGGCGTAACATCCGCGTCGCCGGAGCGACTGCGTATGTCGTCGCAGAGTTTTTTGGTAACGTGTGGCGTGCGTTCCCAAACTTGTCTGTCGTCCCGGTGCTCGAACGAGTTTGTTACGGCCTCGACGGCGTGCGGTGTCGTGCTCGGACTGAAATATCGACGGGCGTCCTCATTGTTATCAGAAAGCCGCAAGATGCCGAGACGAACCCAAGCGTAAAAGAACTCGGACATGTCGGCGTAGAACAGGTTGTTCCCGAACGGAGGATCTGTAATCACCAGTTCCACAGATTCGCTTGGGAGATGTCTCAGGTCGGTAGAAGTCCCGGAGGTCACTTCGCCATCGGTGAGCACATTGTCTCCGGTTAGCAACTTCTCGCTCTTGGCCGTTTCAGAATTCGGCAACATCGCCGCTTCCCAGGGCGTCTTGCACCATTCAACACCTTCAAGAATCGCTGCGTTGCATCCGAGCCAGTTGCCATATCCGAGCGGACCGAACACATTCGTCTCTACTACCAGATGTTTCGGGTGGAAATTGGCATTCGAGAGCGCGGGCGCGAGCTTGTCGTAAGTGTAGTGCCAAAAGGAAAACATGCACATCATGCGGAGATACTGTTGAAACGCGCCAAGCGCTTGCAGCTTGATGTCGATTGGGAAAGTATCGTTTGTCGTGACGGTCTTGAGCAGGGTGGCATGGATTAGAAGCTGGCGAGGGTTGAACATCTTCCACCAGTGAGTGTATCCGTGGTCGGGAAGTGGTTGTCGCTCGTGAGTCATGTGCGACGGCGCAATGACGGTCTCTGGCCACCATCCTTTCAATTCCCGTTCCTTCGCCGCGTTCCATTCTCTATCGGCAGCGACAAGCCGTTGGATGTCGTGTTCGTCAGGCGCTTTGAAGAAGCGACCGCCGTAATTGAAACCTTCTGCTTTGCGTTTTGGACAAAAACATTGAAGGGCGTAAATCGCAACAGGTGCAGAATGTCGCGCGTGTGCCAACGCTTCGGTAACTCTCTGTTTGCGTCCCTCCTTCCGGCATTGGAATGAACCGCTTTCGGGGAAAGTGCCTTTCTTGGTGTCTATGACTGTGCCGTCCGCGAGACGGATGGTTGGCGGAAGTCCGTAATTCTTGCGGTCAACTTCGGCGTTTGCTTCGCCTTCTGTCTCAAGCTCCAATTCCTCTGGAGCTGTTTCACCTACGACCTCTGCCAACTTCACTCTCCCGCGAACTTCAGCCAACCGTAGTCTTTTTAGCCTCTCTCGGTACCAGTGCGCGTTCGCATTCGGGTCAGCATCGGCGTATCCGCCCAGCTTCAATCCATCAACTTCGCTAGGTGTGGCCTCGAACCACATCGGGTCGATGAGCAGATACATGAAGACAGGCTTCGACAGGATGTTGAAATCCTTCTTCTTGATGTCGGCAGTGCGTGACGCGTGAAGGTGGCGTTCCAATGTTGCTTTGATGGCCGCGCCACACCATTCGCCGGTGTCCGGGTGGCGGAGTGCTGGTTCCGTTTCCACCAGGTCGAGCAGGCATTGGACGCGCGCCCGTTTCTCCGTGGAATTGCCCTTATTGTAATCGTTGAATAGGAGCGCGAATTCCTTCGTGCTCTCGACGAAGCGCGGCTCGTTGTCGAGAACGACGCGCTCGCAAGTGGGCGCGAGGCGTGTTTCACCAAGTTCTCCGTGGTATGCCGCACCAGTTTTCGGGCAGCGGAGTTCGATGTAATCAGTAACGAGCTTTTTCTCGGCAATGACGGGATTCTTGAAAATGGGCGTGCGATGGCCGCAGCCCTCGGCCATGCACGGGCCGTGCTTGGCCCAAAAGGTGTAGATGATTTCCGCGCCGTTCCATTCGTAATACTTGCGCTGTTCGGGTGGCAGGTCAATCGGGTCAACGTCCGCGACATGCCCGGTGCGTTTGTCCGTCCATTTCCCCTGATAACCGCCGGGGCAGTTCGTGATGTAAAAGGGATGAATGAGCGGTTTGACCTCGTGCTCGATTTCATCGAAGAACGCGCGCGCCTGCTGCGGGTCACTGCCGGCGAGTTCGTTTTTCACGACGAACCAAGCGACAGGGTTAAGGTCGTTGCCGGTGACGTGGTAGCCAAGCCTCGCGCCTTCAACGAGGGTCGTGCCGCCGCCCATGAACGGGTCAAGAACTTTCAGACCGCGAAAATTCCCGGCTTTCTGGTGGTTCGCGTAGAAGTATTCCCACACGAGCCGCGCCGCCTGCTCCGGGTCGTCTGGTGCTTTTATTCCGGCGGCGATGAGCATCGCGCGGAAGATGCAGGAGCGACGACGCGCCCACCATTTGGACATCTGGTAGATTGGCTTCCCGGCGTTGCCTTCCAACTTGGATAGGGCATTGATGGGCGCGATGGGAAAATCGACTTCAAGACAGGTGAGCGGGCGATTCGGGTCGTTGAAGTCCACGACTGGAAGTCGCGTGGCCTTGGCGAGATTGGGCGGGAGCTTTGCGTCGTCCAGCGGCTTGGCTCGTTTGGGCTTCTTTGCCTTGGCGGTCGTCACCGGGCGTGTCCCGCCGCTCGACAGGTTGAAGACCTGTTCCATGCCGGAGAATTCGGTTTGTGAAGTAGGGTTGGTCACGCGACAACCTGAAAATCGTGCGCGCCGCTCAAGCGCCATTGTTTGCCGGTGCGCTCCAACCGCCCGGTGATGCGTATCGTTTCGCCGTCGCGGTGCGCGTCGCAAGCGCGCGCGTAGTCGGCATAGATAAGCGGGACAACCGTGTTCTGCGGTCGGCCATCGAGGTCGAATCGAATTGTGACAAGACGGTCGTTAGCCAATTCTTCAAGTTCATCCGTCGGGTCGAGCGATGAGAGTTTGACAATCTTTCCTTCGATTACGCGCTCGACGGATTCATGGGCGTTGCGGAGCGTGCGTGCAGTGGATTCTAGGAACTCCATCGCGCGACGTTCCAACCTCACGGCGGCGGGCAATTGCGTCGGCGGAGGCAAGACCGGCGCCCACGAAATGCGGTACTCAAACTCCGGTTCGCCGAGTTCCGGCTTCATTCCCAAAATGGCTTCGCACATGTTCGCGTTCAGGCCGTCCCGGTAAAAATCGTTCACGTTGACTGTGCCGCCGGAGAACAAGACGTGTTCGACCTTTCCAAGCCCGCGCATAACGCGGGCAAGCACGCGGCGGGCGAATGGCTCGGGGACTGGCTCGCCAGGAATGAGGGATTGGCTCGGAGGCGTAACTGCCGACTCCAGAGTGGCCACGAAGCTGCCGCGCTCCGTCTGGCCGAAGCGGAGTTCGCTGGCGAGACGTGTGCCGACGGCGGATGCCTTGCGATAGAAGGGCTGTGGTTCGTCTTCCGCGCACGCGGCGGCCACCATCAATTCTTTAAGGCCGTGAATCAACTGCGTTGCGTAACTGAGCGGCAGCGTACCGGCGCGGGCGACTTCGGCCAGAACGCGCAAACGAAGCCGGTCCACGTTCGGGTCGAGCATATCCTGCGCGATGTCGAGCGGGTCGCGGCTTTCGATGGTGCCAAGTGTATTGATTAGTTCCTGCAAGCGGAGCGGGAAGTCGGCAAGCTCGCGGCTGGCGGGAATGACAGCTTTGATGGGCTCGCCCCGTGCGGACGCCGGGCCGTTGAACACCATCAATTCGGCGCGCGGAAATTCGGCGCGCTTCCAGCCCTTCTGGGTCAGGTAGAACGCAACATCACGTTCGGTGATGCCGGCGAGAAGGGGATGGCTGGGGGCGAGCTTCATAGTGTTCCTCGCTTGACTTGAAACATCATGTCATTGAGTGCGGGAACGGAGAAAAGTTGAGTGCGCGGGATGTGAATGGTTTTGGATGAGGTGTTGTCCGTCGGCGGTTCCCCCGTGAGCGAGTGCCACCACGCGCAGTTCTGGAGAACAAGTTGTGCCTCGTCAATGGCGAGCCATTCGTCCGGATCGTTGGGCAATTCCAGCACAATCAACACGCGCGGAGTGCCACTGCGCGGCATGACGAGGCGGTTGTAAGCGTCGGCGTTGAGCGGGTAGGTCACGAAGCCGTTGTTGCGAACAACGCGGGTGGACGCCTTAGCCTGGAAGTCGAGTTTGAACCCGCTCTCGCACTTACCGCCGGTGGGCAAGTCGGCCACTTCGATGAACGTGCCGTCTAGGCCATAGTCGAAACCGCGAACGTCGCAATTGAAACCAGCACGGTGCGCCACCGCCAGAATGTAAGCCCGGCTGAGTCCTTCCTTGATGTGCTCGTCGGTAATCATGGCAACTCAAACGGGCGGGAACTCCACCCACGGCACGGCGACTTCAAGCAGGCTCAGCCCGCCGTGGCAGCGCGACGGAAAGCCGCTTTGAACGCGCCACTTGACCTGGCCGACAACTACGTCGTGGCCGTTGGCGTGCTGGACAGTCGGCGGCAGGAATGGATGCGGCCACGGCTCGCTGGCCGGGCGAAGACGGCTCGCGCCAAACGCTTCCTTTAACTTCGCCACTACCTCGGCGTCTTCAAGCGTGGTGGAGAATTGCGCGCTGACGGCGTAGCCGTGGTCGGACGTGATGACGAGCTTGCGGCCCTGGCGCAGACGATTCACGAAAGCCCAGAAGGCGTCGGATTGAAGTTGCCCGGCGGCATGGTTGAACACGGCGTCCTGCGGGCGGCTGTTGTGAACGTCGGCGTCCTGCCACTCGTGCCAGATGAACAAATCGCGTGCGGGCGGCAACTGACAATCGGCAAACGGAATGTTTAGAACGTCTGTGTGAAGCTGGTCGCTGGACAATGCGAAAGAGGCGGTCGCGCCGTTGTGTTGAAGCGAGGCGCGGCTGGACGCGCCGAGTGCCTTGGCAAACGGTGTGGTGTCGGACGGCACTTCAGAACCCGTGACCGCAACATTCGTAGGCTGGATGTTGCGAGCCTGCGCCCCGCCAAGCAGCGCGGGTAGGTCGCGCAGACTGAGTGCGTCCAGAATCAGAACGGCGCGGCCACCGGCGGCGGAACGGTTCCACCAGTCAATCAGGCGCGCGGTAGTGCGTCCTCTAAACGTAGGAAATGCGGACCAAAGCTCCCACGCGCTTTCGGCGAGTAGGCGGTCGGCTGGAACGAGCGCCTGATGCAGTTCAACTGGCGACGTGGTTGTTCGGGCTAGGCGGAGCAATTCCGTGGACACTTGGTTCCAGATTTCCTCCGACGGGCGCTGTGACAGGATGGTGTCGGCCCAGTTCATGGCGCGTCCGGCGGCTGTTCAAACGTGATTTCGAGATTGGCGCGGTGGGCCGATGGGATTTGCTGCAAGATTCGGCGCAACTGCTGGGCAGTAAGATTGGTGAATCTCACGTTGGCCGAGGTCAGCGTCTTGTCTGGTGTGATGCCCCATTCCTCAAGTTTGCCAATGAGCGTGATGGTGTTCGACTCGGTATCGGTGCGCCGCGTGACCGGCACGGGCGGGAGCGGCAGAGCCGGTTGGCCCAGTCGTGGCGGTTGGCTGGTGGGTGTCGTGGGTTGAGGGCCGGTTGGTTGACCGGAGTGGGTGGCGGGCGGCTGCGGCGTGCGCGTTGCGGTATCGGGCGGTTGTACAGGAGTTCCGGCGACAGCGCCGCCACCGGCGACTGAGGGCAGCCCAATTTGCGCCGCGCGTTGTTCCGGCCCGGAAACGGAGGCGGGGCGTCGGATGCGACGATAAGCTGTCTCGTCATCGTCGTCGTCGTGGCTGCGCGTAAACCAAGTGTTATTGACGTTGACCGCGATGCGCCCTCGCGCGGCGAGCCGGAGCAGTTCCTCGTAAATCTGCGTGTCGCCTAGAAACGGAATCGCGTCAGTGTTGGCAGACGTGGGCGGTTCAGCGAGTTCGCAGAACAGTGTGCCCACGGTGCGAGGCTGCTGCGCGTACTGAACGACGAATTGCTCGAACGCGGTGGCGTCGAATAGGTCGGCTTTGATTTTGTCTTCAATCTGCCTGGGCAGCGTCGGGGCGAGTTCGGCTACAGACTCCAGCTCGAAGACGCATTGGGCCGGGGCCTGAAAATCCCAGCGCCGGAGAATCGTGAAGCGGTCGAAGCGGTTTTTCAGCGCAGTCGTCAGCGGACGGTCGAACTCGGCGCGAATGTTGTGGTATTTCGACTCGGTGCTCCACGCTTTGTGCGTGAGGTAGCAGCAGCGCGCTTGGAAAATGAGGTCTGCATCCGTGAACAGCGGCAAAGTGCCCGCCCTGGGGATGAGGAAGCGAATGGTGTTGCGGCGTTCGGTGACGTGAGCCACAAGCCACGATGCAAGACCGAGAGCGTGGTTCGCAGCGTCGATGTTCACCGGCGCGGGTAACACAATGAGGATGGGCTTGTCCCATCGCGCCGGTTGAAGATTGTCCGCAACGGAACTCCACGGAGCCGTCTGCCAGTCGGGGCCAAGCACGATGATCTCGCTGGGCGGAGCAGCGGTGTCGCTCGCGAGCATGTGGCGAATCTTGTCGCGGAGCAATTCAATGTCCTTACCGGGGTAGCGATTAGGTTGATTCGGGTCTGCGACGTTGACATCCCAAATCCGGTCGTTGCGCGCGACGGAACGGACCTTGGCGCGCGGGTTGTCTTCAAGGTCGAAGTACAAACGACCGTCGGCATTGTTCTCGCCGTGAATCTTGAAGCAGTTGCTCAGGAGCAGGTTGAGGCTGCCTTGGAAGGCATTGTCGTCGCGCGCCGTTGTTCGCGTGATGTCCAGGTGAAGTTGCTCTCGCGTGCCGCCGCGCGCGAGATTCGGCGAAAGGGAGCGTAGCCAGATGGCGCTGACCAGCTCGCGGGCTTCGGGAATCGGAGTGGCGAGCGTCTGAGCTTCTTCCAGGTTGCGCATGGCCACATCACGCAGCTTCGCCTGATGATCTGTCGCGGCGATGGAATCGACCAGCGTTTGCACGCCGCCGGCTTCGTCCTGCTCGTCCACGAAGAAATCGGCAGGTGTGATGACGGGTACATGGTCGCCACGCGAGCGAAAAATGAGTGTAAGAATCTTGATGATGTCGCGTGTCTCTTGTGCGGCTGCGGACATCAAGATTTGGTCGTCGAGCAACGTGAAAAGCTCCGGCGCGAAGGGCCAGCTTTCGACGACTTCGCGGACGATGCGCGGGCGTTCGGCCTCGGGCAGGTGGTGATGAAGCAGACGAAACCTTTCACTGGCATAGGCACCGCCAAGGTTCAGGATGTCGGCGTCGGGAATCTGATCGCGATTTTGAAAGAGGCGATGAAGAACCAGCTTGCGGCGGTCATCCTTCGCGCTCGCGCCCTCGAAATTGACGATGTTCGGATGGTGCCGGCGAATCTGTTGGAACGCCTCGGTCTGGTTGTTCAAGACGGACACAACGAAGATGAGGCGTTCGGGGCGCTCGGACGCGATTTCGGAGAGGACTTGAATGAAGCGCTCGGCGTTCGTGCGCCATTTGACACCGGCCTGGCCCTCTACATCGTGCAAGCTGTCGAACCACTTTTGGAACTCGTCGAGGAGCAGGGCCGTGGGTCGCGCGCGGAACATTTCCTCCATGATGGAACGGCGCGGGAATGCTTCGCCGCTCGCCTGAAACTGCCCTAGAAAGCGCTGGCCTTCGGGATGTCGCGCGAAGATGAAATCCCAAAGGAAGCGAAACTCGCCGTGATGAACTGGCTCTGAGATGGGAAAGACGCCGCGTGGTAGTTGCAGGTTTTGCAGGCTGCTGATGGCAGCGCGCGAGGCCCACTCAGAGGCCCACGTCTCGACCTGGACTGGCGATGAGATAGCGTGATGCAGCAAAGCGAGCAAGTGGGACTTGCCCTTGCCGCGCGCGCCCTGCAAGACCATCGGACGAGCAGCACGGCTTCCCGAGAGTGCCCGCAAAGCAGTCTGAATGTCAGCGGTCGGGTAGGTGATGGACAGAACCCGGTCGGGGGGAACCTGGGTCGCGCCGCTGCCGTCCGGCTCAATCAACGAGATGGCTGTCGGGGGCAAGTGCTGACCTCGAAATTCGTCGCGCAAGGTTAAGCCCAACATAACAGATGTGTTCATTTCCACGGACGAGACGCCTCACTGTCCCGTAAGAGCGAGTTGTACTCGCTCACCTTCGGACTGAACACCAAAAAGGGAGACTGGACGGAAGCGGCCTCCGAGTGCCGCCTGAGAACGGTGCGACGCGCAAGACTGACCCAAGGGATCTTGTCGGCGAGGCTGGTCGGCAGGGTCGGACAAATGCTGGGCCTTCATGTACGGAATCGTCACGATTTCACTTTTCACCGCTGCCGGTGAGGTTCAAAGATTTGTTGCCATTGCTTGATCTGGCGTGACTATCCGAGCCATGTCGCAACGGCTTACTCCGTGAATCCCCCCGTTCTGACACCGTAGGGCACCCTTCTGGCACCCCACTCTGGCGAGCATTCCTGGCGACCATCCTTAACGAACGTCCAAGAAAAACGCCAATTTAGCCGAAAGTCTTGACGATAAAGGTCGTAGGCATAATCTGGCTGTTACGAAAAAGCCTCGTACCCTAGGAAAGAGAGCCTCTCTCTCACGCGCACGCGTGCGTGGGCGAAGCGGAGCGGAGAGCGTGTCAAGCGGCAGCGGTTCGCTGGATTGTTCGTATCAAGTTCAAACTCTTTGGGTTGCAATCAGAGCCGTTTTGTGCGTCCATTTCACGCATGACAGAAGCTTCCGTAGTGAGTCTGCCAGGCGCGCCTCATGTCAAGCAGCGCACGCACAGTCGCGGACTTACGCAAGCTTATGAGATTCGGGATTTTGCGTATAGTGAAGTCGTCGCGCTTATGCAGCTAGATGCTGGTACGCTGAAGGATCACCTCGCTCGCTCGCAAGCGTTGCTTGCTCTGGCAAGGACGTGGATGATTGCGAATGAGGCAATACGGATCATGCGAGGACGGGGGTTGCCCAAGAGCGTGATGGCTATGAACGACCCCGAGCGCAAGCGCCAGCGGCGTTGGCGGCCCGCCGTACCGATCGGAATTGCGGACTAGCACCGATTCAGCCCCACCGGCGACACCGTAGCGCCGCTGTTGGGCGCAGCAGCTTGGCCCAGCAGCCTGGCAGCAATTATCCCAACGCTTTCATTCCGCACGATTTCTTGAACATCAAGACTTTGTGAACAATCTGCTGTTACGGTTTAAGCCTCAAAACCCTAGTAAAGAGGCCCTTTGCGTACGCGCGCGCGCGCGAGGGACTTACAGCCCTCGGGAGACTATAGCGATCATGCAAAAGGCTCCGGGACCACTGCTGGGATGCCCTCGGTGCGTTCCGACCCCGTTTTGGGGCTATGCTCAGGTGCAGAAAGGGCATCCCGGAGGCTTCTAACCAGAGCTTCAAACTTCACTTCGGCTGGCGGCAAGTCGGAGTACGTCCAGCCAAGTGTTCCCCAAGCCTCATCTGGGGGCATAGCTTCACGGGCCTCGCTGACTCGACCATCGGGCCAAGTTTTGGCTCTGTGCTTCTGGACGATGACGACGGCATACGCCGGTTTACTCCAATTTGGTTTGGACTGCTCAAGGAGCGCCACATCGCCCGCGCGCTTGAGGAGCCGCCAATCGCAGCCGCCTCGGCGAAATTTGTCAGCGAGTGGAATCATGCGTCGGACAGCTTGCCAAAGCGAGAAACTCAACTCCGGCTGTCCGCCGGCAGCGACGAGCGCGCAGTCAGTTTAGTTTGCACCCTTAAAGGGGTGCGCAAACTAACTGACATGCGCTGTGCGTACAGTTTGCCAGCTTGCCGTGTGGCAAACTGCGCAAACTGGCAAACTGACTTGGCAGGCGTCATTGGCGCTTCTTTTTGGGTGTCGGTTTCGTGGTCGGCAAGGCGGGTTGCTCAAGCACGGTTCCGGCGTCCGCCTGCTGGCGTTCGTAGGTGTCCACGACGGAAGGCAGGCCGCAGAGTTTTTGGTTGTGCGGGCCATGCCAGACTTTCAAGCGGCCTTCACCTTCGAGCGTGTCACGCATCGCCGGAGCCGCTGAGTCTTCCCAGCCTCGGGCACGGAACGCGGCGCGCAGTTCAACAGAAGTCATCAAGCCCGCGCGCGGTTTGTCCGGGCGGTCACGAAACAAGGCAATCACTTCGTCGGGCTTTGGCTTCATCTTGGCGGCACGGCCTTGTGGCTTTTTCAGCGCGGCCGGGTCGAGGTCTTCGGCAACGTGCATGAGCGGATACTCCCATCGCACGGCAAACGGCGGGTGCGGCGGCACCGTCCGAAGGATTGGCTCAATGGCGTAGGCGTCCGGCGTCTCAAGCGCGGAGGCGGTGAGAATCGAATCGGGATCGCGGGCGAAGACACCAGAGCCGGAAATCCGGTCGATGGATTCCTTCGCGCCAGCGTGCCCCTTGGCAAAGTGTGCGCTGAATGCCACGGCCGCGCTAGATTCAACGGCCAGCCGTTCAATCGAGTTGAGAACTTGCGCCGTGTCACGTGCGGAATTCTCGTCGGCTTGTCCAAGCAGCTTGTAGGACGGATCGAGGATCACCAACCCGAAGCTGCGCTCCTTAATCTGCGCGGTGAGTGCGGGCAACAAGACGTAATACGGTGCGGCATGTCCTCGCAAATTCCAAATTACAAGCTGGCCGGCGGCGGGAATAGCAAGGCCCTTGGCCTCGGCAATCGCGCTCAGGCGGTGGTGCATGGCGAACTCAGGCAGCTCAAAATTCACAAATACGACGGGTGCGACCGTTGTCGTGAAACCTAGCCAACGTGAGCCGGTCGCTACGCTCAAAGCCAGGTCGAGGAGAACCCATGACTTACGCGCTTTTGACGGTCCGCCAAAAACCAGTTTGCAACCCTGATGCAGAATTCCGCCGATGATTTCCGGGGGCGGTGGGCAAGGCGCGGCACAGAATTCGGCGGCGTTCGTCCACGGCGGCAGAGTCAGGCGCATCGGCTCGGTGGCGGCCGGCTCCGGCTGGCCGACTTCATTTTCTAAAACGCCGATGTCGAGTGCGTTCATAAAATTTTCCGTTGAACCGGATCGGGGTCGAGATAAAGCAATCGCTGCCGCCCGTCGCCTTCCTTGCCGATTCCGCGTTGCACTCCCGGCAGTCGAGACAACCGTGACGGATTCTTGTTTTTGCTGTCCACGCCAAAGCGGGCCAGCAAAGCCAGCATCCGCGCGGCGATGCGCCGATACTCGTCCACGTCGGGCGCGTCCACCTTGATCCATGCGTGAAGGCTTTTTCCGCCGCTCGTCAGGATGCACGCGACGGGCAGGGGCAGTCTGGCGAACAGTGACAACTGCAAATCGAGCGGCACGCAATCGCACTCCAGAAGGGCAAATCGAAACGCCGTGATATTCGCGTCGGCGATGCCGTGGCCATCGACCGGATTCATTCGCAACCAACCACCAGCGTCGCTGCGCGGCATGCCTGCCTTGCGCCAGTGGACAATCAGTTCGTCGCGCTCAAATGTCTGGCCGTTGCCGACAGGTCGCGCCTTGCCACTGGATTCGAGGTAGTCAGTTACGAAATTGATTTGTTCGCCGGGCAGATACAATGCGGACACCAATGCGATCCCATCGGCTCGCCAGTCGTCGGGCGGCCGGATAGGGCTTGCTTCCCATAGCTCGCACTCGCCGGCTCGAAATCCTTTAAGGTAATTTTCGGTTGCGGTCGCCGGATCGATCCGCTGTGCCTGACACGGGCGGCTTACAGTTGAACGGGCAGCGGGGATTAGGCATCCGTCACCAAGCAGCCAACCGCGTGGCTTGTCGGAGGGCGTTGTAAGTGCGGATCGGATTTTGTGCCCGAGTTCATTCTCTGACCAGGGCGGTGAACATCGGGCGTTGTACTCCACGAGCAATCGCAACGCATCGCTTTCACTCAGGCAAAATCCGGTGATGAGCGCACGGGCGACGGCGAACGTCCGAGCGTGTCCGCCAGCACCGGAGACTGCGCCGGGGATTTTGTCCACGTAAGCGCGGGCGCGGGCCACAGGGCCGAGTAGTTGCTTCGTCATGTTTAATACCCTCGTGCGACCTGCGCCCTTCCAACTGTTGGGCCGCCGCAGGCGGCGGACTTGATGAAGGCTTCGACAATGCCGGGATCGTATCGGATGGCGCGGCGATTCAGCCTAATGCACGGCAACACGCCAGCCTTCGTATACCTCGCCACGGAATGAACGCATAACTGGAGCGCGTCGGCGACTTGCTTCCGTGTCCAGAGCGGTCGGAGTGAAGTTTGCGGGACGGCTTGACCGCAACCGTTCGGATGGTTCGATAACTTTCGCATAGTGGCCACACTCCTACGCAAAAGCTCGCTGTTGTCCTATGGACTGAAGGCGCTTTTCTTTCAGTCCACGGCGCGCCTAGCTATCTGAGGCGATCTCTTCCAACTCCTTTAGGGCTTCGGCCCATCGCCCGCTCGGCGGCGGTGGAAACGCTTCTGGCATGGTTGCCCTCAAGAATTTCTCCGCACTGGCCTTCGCTTTCCGCGCGTCGGCCTCCTCGCCGAAAACGTCAGTTCTGTTAGGGGGAATGATTTCCGTTTTTCCCTTAGCCTGTGTTTCCTTCTTGGGTTTGGCGTCGCGGAACGGCATCGGATCGCCGTTGCTGTATTTCTTTCGCTCAGCTTTGGTCTTGTACCACTCCCCGATTTTCTGGGCTGTGAACCGTTTTCGATGGTCGTTTGCAAACTTATTGGCCTTGTTCCAATCGTCTCCACACTCGCGATAAAGCCGCCAGGCGGCCAAGTCTTTCAGTCGGTCGAGTGGTTTGCCCGTCGTTCCTGTCTTCGGCTTCTTGTGCTTCTGTAGCAGCGCCTTGGTCTCCGGCAGCTTTAGCCACTCCTTGAATTCGTTGGCCAACTCTGTTTCGGTTTTGGAAAAGTCGAGATTGAACAGCGCATAATAAAGGGCGGGCCGGGACGTGTGCTGCGGAAGCAGCGGAGCCACAAACTTAATCGGTTCACTCTTAGCACCCGGCGGCACATCCTTTACGACTGGCTTGGAGTTCTCTCCCATCTCTATGAATCTGTCGAACACCCCGAATGCCTTCAATTCCCACACGTTTGTCATAGACAGCGGTCGAATCTTCTGCGGCGCGGGACCGCCCAAAATCTTGTGTCGTTCCGCCTCGCTCAATTCATTCCAATCTTTTTTCGGAAACGAGTCGCAGGCCATGAATCCCACAAGCTCCATGTTGGTCGCCCACCATTCGCCCGCATGGTGCTCGAAAACATGGATGGCGATCAGAGTGCTGTCCTCAAATTGTGGGTTGGCTTGTCGCAGGGCGTCTCGCTCTATCGCCGCTTTCCAAAGGACATCGAATTCACGCGCACATTCGTAATAGCAGGCGGCCCATGCTTCTTCCTCCTTCACGTCACCGTGCAAGTAGTCCATGAACGTGGCGGAAGTGTGAAAAGTGTGTGGATTCTTCCATTTCGGCCTCGTTCTGAAGCGAAGCGCGCCGTTTTCCCACACCATAACTTGCTCTGTTTCGGTCTTGGCTTTGCGCTTCATTGTTGTTGCGCCTCCTGAGCAGCGGGCTTGATCTGCGTGTCCAGCAACTTGCCCAAACCGACGGAGATTCGCGCCTTGTGCTGCGCGTAGTGGCGCGCAGTCGTGGTGATGTCGCCGTGTCTCAAAAACTGGCTGGCTGCAAAGATGCCGTGTGCCGTGGCCACGAGCGCGCCGATTTCCTTTCGCATTTCGTGTAGCGGTTTGTTGGCCTTCACGCCCTTGGAACGGAGCCATTCGTTGAGTCGGTCGAAAACGGGTTTGCAACGGTAGTAGGCACGGGCCGAGTCATTGCGTGCGGGGCGCACGCGTGTCCACTTCTTCTCCCCATACTTGCGCGTCACGGCGCTATCAATGATGAACGGAGACTGGCTGGCGGGCATGAAGGCGCGGAGTTCGTTGATTACTTCGGCATCAATCGTGATTTCCCCGGCGCTGTCCTGAGTCTTGAGATGCAGCCACTCGGTTTCTTCCAAACGGATGACATGGTTTTGCCAATCCACCATGCGCCACTCGGCCCCGTCGATTTCGGCCCGTCGCATCCCGGCGAACAGGCCGAGAAGAAATGCCTTGAAGGCTTCCGGGTCGCTCGTTTTCAACTCGTTTCGGGCGGCAGCGATTAGCGCGTGAACGTCCACTTTGGAAACGTATTTCATGCTGCCGGAGTCGAACAGTTCCGCGCCGTCGAACGGCAGCGGAGCGGGCAGTTGCACGCCTTTGAGCCGCTTGCGGATTTCCTTGCCGAACAGTGAGCGGGCGCAACGCACGTAGCTGTTCGCCGTCCGCTTGGCGGACGCAATCGCGGCGGGAGAATGGCCGGCTTTCTTCACGCGCCGTTGCTGCCATTCGGTGACGCGGGCGGGCGTGACGCGCTCCAAACGGATGCCGTCGATTCGCTCAATCCACTTGTGATTTCCGCCCTGGCGGTAGTCATACCTCGAATCGTCGCCTTTCACCCCGAACGCCTCGCTGACGAGCGTGCGAAGACAATTCTGGTAATTGAGGAAGGTGCGGAGTCGCAGATAGCCGGTGGCCTTCACGGCGCCGAGGTACTCGCCGATGGTCAGATTGAGCCGGGGCGCGGCGTCTGAGTCGGGCTTAAACTTGGCGAGCGTCGAATCCCATCCGTTGGCTTTCAGGAACACGAAAACGTCGCGCGCTTTGACGGCGGCAGCAGCTTGGTTGGCCGTGTCGAGGTTGAACCACCCTTCCTTGCCGGAATGGAAAAGGCGAACCTGCCACGTTGGGATTTCGACTTCTGTCTTGCCGTCCGGGGCGAGGTAAGTACGTTTGCGGAGCCGGCCAAGCCAGTAGTCTTGATGCGTCTTGGGCAGTTTGCCTTTCCTTTTGGCTGGCAACTGTCCGTTATACTGTCCGGTTTCTGTCCGGTTTTCGCTGTTCTGAACAGTTCTTTTGTGTTCTGTAGTCGGTGTCATAAAATGCCTAGAAATGCCCACAAAACCCTTATTCTGTGCGGACTTTGACGAATTTGAGCGAACAGAATGGAACAGTCAAGGGAAGAACTACGGATCAGAAGGTTATAGGTTCAACTCCTATTGGGTGCGCCATTCCCGCAAGGATTTTCGACGCCGCGAACGCGCAGCGGGGCGACGAGTAGTATCAAAACCAGTATCCTGACTTTGACCCAACCATGCAATCTCCTGTCCATCCAAATTCGCCGGCAGTTTCCCGTCGTTCGTTTCTGAAAACCTCCGCCGTGCTCGCTTTAAGCACCCCGCTCCTGGGAAGAGTGGGCAGGGCGCAGTCGGCCGGAGGGAAAGCGCCACTCATGGCTTACGTGGGCACCTTCAGCTCTCCGCTCCGCGACGTGCTGCCGACTCAGGTGGATTTGCCGCCGGGAAATGGACGTGGCATTCACCTGTATCAGGTCGATCGCGGCACCGGGGCCATGACACCCAGCGGCGTGCATGAACTGGGAACCAGCCCGAACTGTCTGGCTCTAAATGCCGCCGGCACTCGCCTGTATTCCACTAATGAGACGGACCGGGTGGGCGAGGGCAATGAAGGGACGATCAGCGCCTTCGCGATTAACCGTGCTGACGGGCAGTTGACCCTGCTCAACACCGTTCGTTCCGGCGGGGCGGGTCCCACCTATATCAGCATCCATCCATCCGGGAAGTTCGTGCTGGTCGCCAATTATTTTGGAGGTTCCGTGGCGGTGCTGCCAATTTTGAATGACGGCCGCCTGGGGGCCGCCACGGACATCAAGCAGGATGCCGGCACGGTGGGACCGAAGAAGGCCACCCATGCTCCGCCGGGGAGTTTCGCCTTCAGCGGACACGACCGAACTCACGCGCACATGATTCAGGCCGATGCCTCGGGACGTTTCATTTTGCACGCCGATTTGGGACTGGATCAAATTTTTGTTTGGAAGTTCGATGAACGCAGCGGTGTTCTGACGCGCAACGATCCCCCCACTGTTTCGCTGCCGCCGGGGGATGGCCCGCGACACTTCTGCTTCCACCCCAACGGACGCTGGTGCTACTCCCTCCAGGAGGAAGGTTCCAACATCGTCCTGTTCGACTACGATGCCGCAAAGGGGCGGCTGGCGCCGCGGCAGTCCATCTCCAGCCTGCCGCCCGGGTTCGCCGGCAGCAACTTCTGCTCGGAGATCCTGGTTTCGGCCAATGGCCGGTTCGTCTATGCCGGCAACCGGTTGCATGACAGCATTGGGATATTTTCGGTCGGTAAATCCGGGGAACTCACTTTCGTCGGGGAGGAATGGACGCGTGGAAGCTATCCACGCAGCTTCAATTTCGACCCCACCGGCAAGTTCCTTTATTCCTGCAACCAGCGGGGCGACAACATTGCGGTGTTCCGCGTGGATCGCAGCACAGGCCGGCTCCGTTTCACCAACCATTACACCCAGGTCGGGAATCCATCCATCATCGTGTTCCTCGACCTTGCAAAGGCGGGATGATTCCACCTGGCGCATGACCCTACTTCGGAGGTGTGGGCTTCGTGTACTTGTGCGGCAACACGTCGGGCGTTACGCGCACTTCGGTGGTGAACTTGAACGGTGTCGCCGTTCCGTTCGCGTAAGTCAGTTCGACAAAAAACGCGGTCCAGCCTTTCGCCGGCTTGTCCACTTTCGCGAGATAAGCGCCACCGCCTTCGTCCGCGAGCGGGCTGCTTTGCCAGGCGTCTTTGATTGTCATCAGGCGGAAATCGCGCGCGTCGGGATTGGTCGCCTGCCAGAGTTTCACCTCGCTCGGCTTATCGGAATTCTGCACGCGGATGACGCCATCCTTCTCGACCTTCCACGAGAATTGCGGGAGCTTCGCGCCCTTCACGACGGCCGAGTAGCAGGCGAGCAGCGTCGACCAGGCGTCGCTGCCGCGCAGCGAGTGGTCGCTGTTCGGCACATAACGGAGGTATTTCACGCCGGGCAACTGGTCGAAATAGAACTGCGCCGAGTCGGGCAGGAAAAACTGGTCGCCGGACGAGTTGATGAGGAACTTGGGCAACGTGAACCGCTCGCGATACTCGAACGGCTCTTCGATCTTCATCAGCGCGCGATACTCGGGCGAGCCGCTCCACTCCATGATGCGCATTCTCACGTAGTCGCCCACGGCCGGCGCCCAGAAGCCGTAGGCTTCCCAGTGGTGCTGGAATGAAGGCTCGACGTTGAGCATGTCAATGACAATGGGCGCGATGGCGACGACGCGCTCGTCCACGGCGGCGGTGGTCCAGGTCGTCCAGCCGCGTTTGGAGCCGCCGGCGACGAAAAACGTGTCCACCTTCGCACCGCCGGCGTTCGTGGCGCAGAAGGCGGTGATGGTGTCCATCGCGCGCACGGCGGCCTTGGTCATCGGCAGGCGCGCCGGCCATTTTTCGTCGCCGGTGCGGAGGAATTTGTCCCAGGTGTAGGCGATCAGGGAATCTTCGCTGCGCCCCTTGTCCTCGCCTTTGAACACCAGCGGCTGGTTCGGCACGTTGCGCAATTCCGCGACGACGCCTCCAGCGGTGCTCGCGCCGAGGATAAGGCTCGCATCGGGCTTCGAGGGGGGATTCGTCCTGGTGCTGCCGCCTGTGATGAACAGCAGGCCGGTCGGCGTGGTCACCTTGTCCGGCACGACGAGGGTGAGCCAATGCTGCCAAAGGGGGCGATTCACCTCGTTCGTCGTGAGCCACGACTGCGAAATCATGTCCACGTAATGCGTCGTGTAGCCATCGCCCTTGACACTGTGGTCGAGGCGGAAGGAGTAGTTTGTGTCGGGTTTGGCCACGTAGCGGTCGAGCGCGGTGCGTTCGCCGCGCTGCGTGCGGGCGGGCGACGCGGCAAGGCACGCGAGCGAAGAAAGCGAGACAAACCCGGCCAGCAGGGCGAGCCGGTGGAAGGAACGGTTGTTCATAGACTTGTTTTATTTCGCGCAGCTTTGCAGGCTGGCGGCGAACAAAAAATGATGTCGCTCGACCAGCGTGTCGGCGGAGCGCGGACAGCCTTGTCCGCGCGATCCGACGCGAACTGCCATGCGCGGACATGGCTGTCCGCGCTCCTGTGCGCGGGGCTCGCAACGAGCGCGGCGGGCGCAGCCGACGCGGCTTCCTTCCGCTTCCAGACCAACGACGTCATCGCCTTCGTCGGCGGCGAGGACGTTGTGCAAATGCAACGCAATGGCTACCTCGAGCTGCTGCTCACCGCGGCGTTGCCGCATCACAAGCTGCGCTTTCGCAACCTCGCCTTCGAGGGCGACACGGTCTTCGAACAGCATCGCCAGCTCAACTTCCCGTCGTGGGAGAAACAGCTTGAGCGCGTCGGCGCGACAGTGGTCATTGCGCAGTTCGGGCAGGCGGAGTCGTTGCGAGGACCCAACGCTCTTCCGCAGTTCGTCGCGGCGTATGAGAGGTTGCTCGACCGCTATGCAACCGGCGGGCGCCGGTTGGTCCTGCTGTCGCCGACGCCATTTGAGAAAGGTCCCGATTTCTTGCCGGACCGGACTGATCGCAACGCGGTTCTCGATGAGTACGTCGACGCCGTTCGCCGAGTGGCGAAAGAGCGCAAAGCGGGATTTGTGGATCTGTTCACGTATTGGCGGCCTCAACCGCGTAATTCGATGCCAAAGCTCACCCGCGATGGGCTTCATCTGAACACCCGCAGCCAGTGGAATGCGGCTCAGACGGTATTTCAGGACGAGTTTGGTGGGGGTACTTTCTGGGCCATGGTGACGATCGATGGCGGCACAGGTGCGATCTCCCAGCCCAGGCCCGAACCGCTCCGCCAACTCATCCTCGAAAAGAACCGCCTCTGGTTCGACTACTGGCGTCCGCAGAATTGGGCCTTTCTCCACGGCGACCGCACCGACCAGCCCAGCAGCCGCGACCATCGCGACCTCAAGAAACGCTGGTTCCCCGAGGAGATGGAGATGTTCCTGCCGTTGATTGAGGTGAAGGAGAGGGAGATTTGGGAGGCGGCGGCGAATCTGTCGAAAGGAAAATGACGAATGACGAATGACGAATTCGCTTCACTGGGTAGCCGCCGACGTGACGAGGCGGACCGCGTCGGTAGGGCGAGGCTCCTGCCGAGCCGTGATCAATCGGGATGCTTCGGCTCGGCAGGAGCCTTGCCCTACCGGCGCGCATTAGGCCTCCTTCGTCCTTCGTCCTTCGTCATTCGTCACTTGGCTGTCATTCGTCATTTCGCCGCCCTGTTCGTCGTCATGAGCGCAGTCGCCGCCGACCGCGACGATCCCGCCGCCGAACTGGCCTCGTTCAAACTGGCGGCCGGCTTCGAGGCCAACCTCTTCGCCTCCGAGACCGACGGCATCGTCAAGCCCATCCAAAGCCGCTTCGACGCGCGTGGGCGGCTCTGGGTCGTCGGCAGCACCGTCTATCCGCAGCTAGAGCCGGGGCAGGCGCCGAACGACAAGGTCACCATCCTCGAAGATACCGACGGCGACGGGCGCGCGGACAAGTCCACCGTGTTCGCCGACGGCCTGTTCATCCCGACCGGCATCGAGATTGGCGACGGCGGCTGTTACGTCGGCAACTCGACCGAGCTGCTCCTCCTGCGCGACAACGACGGCGACGGCAAGGCCGACGAACGGCGCGTCGTGCTGCGTGGCTTCGGCACGGGGGACAATCATCAAAACATCAATTCGTTCCAGTGGAGCCCCGGCGGCGAACTCTGGTTCAGCCAGGGCCTGCACGCCCATTCGCGGGTCGAAACGCCCTGGGGCGTGGAAAAGCTCGACCAGGCCGGCCTCTGGCGGCTGCGACCGCGCCTGCTGCATCTCGACCCGTTCTTCGGCAGCGAGATGGCGCCGCACAATCCGTGGGGCTTCGTGTTCGACGACTGGAACCAGATGCTCGTGCTCGCCGGCAACGGCCACGGCATCTTCGACCCGCTGCCCGTGCTCATCCGCGGGCATCGTATCACACCGCTCGATCAGATTTGGAAGGACTACCGAGGGCGCAAGCTCTGTGGCGGCGATATCGTCGGCAACGCGCATTTCCCGGACGACTGGCAGGGCGTGATGCTCGCGGGCGGTTTCATGAACAACGCCATCTACGCGCTGCGCATTTCGGTCGACGGCGCCAGCTTCAGCGTGGCTGACCGCGAACCGCTGCTGACGAGCACGCACGGCAGCTTTCGCCCGGTGGACGTGAAAATCGGCCCGGACGGCGCGGTGTATGTGACCGACTGGTACAACCCCATCATCGGCCATTATCAGGCCAGTTTCCGGCATCCCGACCGCGATAAGAAACACGGCCGCATCTGGCGCATCACGGCGAAGGGCCGTCCGCTGGTGAAACAGCCGAAGTTGGACGGCGCTTCGCCCGCGCAGCTCCTCGAGCACCTCAAGTCCACTGACCGCTTCACGCGGCTGCAAGCGAAAAGACTGCTCTTCCACGCGGACACTGCCGCCGTGACTAATGCGCTGGCGAAGTGGGTTCGAGGCGTCGTCCGTGGGCCAGGTGTGCTGTTGGCATTTCAGGGCGGAGGGCCCCATGTGCCCCCCGAAGACAATCCTCGGAGCATATGGAGCCTGAGCAACACATCCGCAGTCCAAAGGGGCAACGCCGCGGCCCATCAGTTGATGGAAGCGCTGGGCGTCTATGAGGCCCATGAGGTCGTCGAGCCGGGGCTGCTGACCACGCTGCTCGCCGCGAGAAACCCTCGTGTGCGCGCCTACGCTGCGACCGTCGTCGGGCGCTGGGCCGATCGGCTCGCCAGCCCGCTCGCAATGCTGCGCCCGCTTGCCGCCGACGAAGATCCGCGCGTCCGCCTTGCCGCCGTCGTCTCAGCCGCCGCCGTCGCGCAGCCCGAATCCGTCTCCGTCGCCCTCGGCGCCTTGGGCAAGCCGGTGGACAGGTGGATCGACTACGCAGTGCGGCAGGCGGTGTTCGTCCTGAAGCCGCAGTGGCTCCCGGCATTCCGCGAAGGCCGCATCGACTTCGCTTGGGATCCCGCGCGGGTCGAGTTTCTGGTTAAAGCCGATGGCTCGGCGGACACGTTGCGGGTTATGCGCTACCTGCTGGCGAAGCCCGACCTTGCTGCGCCCACGCGCGAAGCCTTCCTCAATACGCTTGCCGAGGTCGGCGACGCAAACGACTTCGCCACGCTGCTCGACCGGGCGACATTCACTCGCGATGGCGCTTACGACGCCCTCATGCAAGCGCGAGCGCTCGCCGCACTGGAGAAGGTGGCTCGCGTACGCACGCTTCGCCCGGCGGGCGACGCCGGCGGGGCACTGCTCAAGCTCTGGCAGACAAATCTTCACAACAGTCTCCAGGTTCCTTTGTTGCGGCTGGCGACGCTCTGGCGGACGAAGGAGATGGAGGTTGCC
>WNGA01001027.1_pt1 | contig 43089 bp, 40 predicted proteins | sample 5400061 | NCBI WGS metagenome assembly WNGA01 (sample SAMN13153366, study PRJNA577476) | soil metagenome | isolation source: 100 cm soil or saprolite under grassland replicate 2 | place: USA:California | collected 2016-06-15 | reverse complement strand
TGTTCTCAGCCCGCGTGCCCCTGGGCGGCGGCTCGCCCTCGCGATACTTGCCGGTCAACAAGCCGCCGGCGAGCGGGCTGTACGGGATCAAACCGATGCCGTGCGCCAGGCAGGCCGGGATCAGCTCGCGCTCGACGTCACGCTCGAGCAGACTGTACTGGGGCTGGTTGGAGACGAAGGGCGCGTAGCCGCGGCGGTCGGCCACCCACAGCCCCCAGACCGTCTGCCAGCCAGTGTAGTTCGAACAGCCCACGTAGCGGACCTTGCCGGCGCGGACCAGGTCGTCCAGCGTCCGCAGCGTCTCATCCAAGGGCGTCTCGGCGTCCCAGAAGTGGACCTGGTACAGGTCGATGTAGTCCGTGCCGAGGCGTCGCAGACTAGCCTCGACCCCGTTCAGGATGTGCTGGCGGGAGAGGCCGCGGTCGTTCGGCCCGGGCCCCATCTCGCCGTACACCTTGGTGGCGATCATCATGTCGCCCCGTCGACCCTTCAGCGCCGCGCCGACGTACTCCTCGGACACGCCCCTGGTATACGTGTCGGCCGTGTCGACGAAGTTGACGCCCAGCTCGATCGCGTGGTGGATGATGCGCGCCGTCTGGGCCAGGTCGGCGGACACTCCGAAGGTGTTGCCGCCGAGTCCCAGCACGGACACCTTGAGCCCGCTCGATCCTAGCCGTCGATACTCCATGTCGGTCCTCCGTTAGCGAGTAGTGCGGTAGTGCGGTGGTGGCCGCTATCGCACACTCGCTACCATGTCCTGCATCAGCGTCTCGAGCCCGCGTGGGCCGATCCGAAACAAATGTCGCAAGTCTGCATAGCGCGGGTCGTCGAGCACGTGCGCCTCGCACTTGAGGTCCTGCCAGTGGGTGCGGACGTGCTGGAAGCCACACCGCTCGTAGCTGCGGCGGGCCCTTACGTTATACGCCCCGACGCTCAAATACATCTTTCGAAACCTGGCTGGGCCGAAGTAGTAGCCGAGGAACGCCTCCAGAGCATCGGTCCCGTAGCCCTGGCCGATGAAGCGCGGGTCCAGGTCCATGCCCAGCACCGAGCTACCCTCCCGCCGCCTGACGTGCCGCAAGAACATCCGACCGATCAGCTGGCGGCCGAGATCCTCGATGGCAAACGGAAGCTGGGCCTGCCGATGGACCAGGTCGTCATACCAGGCGTCGCGGAGTGAGCCGTCCATCGGGGTCGGATCATAGCTCGAGTAGAGGCGATCGGGGTGGCGCGGCCAGGCCAGCCAGCGATCGACGTCGCGGCGGGTGAAGGCGCGAACACGGGTCAGTCGCCCGCACGCGACGAAGCGAGGCTGGCCCATCAGCTCGCGCGCTCCAGCCGCTGGCGCAGCTCGTCCACCGACGCCAGCTCGACTTCGAGCAGCTTGCGCCGCAGCCGCTGGCCGCGCGCGATCCTGATCTGGCTGCGCCGTAAGCCGAGCCGCGCCGCCAGCAGCGCGACGAGCGCGGAGTTGGCCTTGCCCTCGATCGGGCGGGCTTTCAGGCGAACCTCCAGCGAGCCATCGCCACTCACGGCCACCGAGTCGCGCGAGGCGCCCGGGCTGACCCGCGCCGACACGCTAATCACGCTTTACCAACCCCTCCCCCAGCCCCTCCCAGAAACGGAGAGGGGTGTCTGACCCCTGGGTGATATACTTTTCAGGCCCGGCCAGGTGCCGGGCGCTGTAATTGGAGGAGGCTGTGTACGAGTCGCCGCGGGGCACGCAGGACATCCTGCCCGAAGACGCGGTCATCTGGCGGTACGTCGAGAGCAAAGCGGCCGACCAGGCGCGTCGATTCGGGTACGGCGAGCTGCGCACTCCGACCTTCGAGGAGGCGGCGCTGTTCCTGCGGGGTGTGGGGGAGGCCACGGACATTGTCGAGAAGGAAATTTACCGCTTCCAGGACAAGGGCGGCACTGAGCTGGCGCTGCGACCCGAGGGCACGGCGTCCGTGATGCGGGCCTACCTGGAGCATGGCATGGCCAGCCGCCCCCAGCCGGTCAAGCTCTACTCGTTGATCAACGCATTCCGCTACAACCGCCCTCAAGCTGGGCGCTATCGGGAGTTCCGCCAATTCAACGTCGAGGTTATTGGCGACGCCGACCCGCTGGCCGACGCGGAGGTGATCGCCGTCCTCTGGCGTTTCCTGGAAGAGCTTGGACTGCGCGATCTCTCGGTCCTGCTCAACTCGATTGGAGATCGGGTCTGCCGGCCCGCCTTTATCCAGGCCCTGGTGGCCTACTACGAGCCTCGCCGCGACGAGATCTGCGGCGACTGCCAGCGCCGCCTGGCCACCAACCCGCTCAGACTGCTCGACTGCAAGGCCCCGCGGTGCCAGCCGATTATCGATGGCGCGCCCCGCACGCTCGATCACCTCTGCCAGGACTGTCAGGCGCACTTCACCGCGCTGCGCGGCTACCTCGAGTCGATGGACCTGCCGTACCAACTGACTCCGCGCCTGGTCCGCGGGCTCGACTACTACACCCGTACGGTGTTCGAAGTGGTGCCGCCCGGCGGCGGAGCGCAGTCCAGCATCGGCGGCGGCGGACGCTACGATGGCCTGGCCGAGGAGATCGGCGGTAAGCCGACGCCAGGGGTCGGCTTCGCGGCCGGGCTCGATCGGATCATCATCAATCTCAAGCAACAGGGCTGTCCGCTGCCCGCTCCCGAGACGCCCGACGTCTTCTTCGCGCCGCTGGGCGAGGAGGCCAAACGTCGCGCGAACGCGCTGGCAGACCAGGTCCGCCGGCTGAGCCTCACGGCCGTCGTCGGGATGGGCGATCGCAGCATGAGGGCGCGCCTGCGGCAGGCCGGGGCGAGTGGCGCACGCTGGACCGTCATCCTGGGCGAGGACGAGCTGCGCGATGAGGTGGCGACCCTGAAGGACCTGGCCAACGGGCAGCAGGAGCGGGTGCCCTTCGCGGAGCTGCCGCGCCGTCTCGCCGCCTCGCTCGATGGGCAAGCCTCGTGACAGCCACGACGCAGCCCCTGCTCGACCGCCTCGACGAGATGAAGCGTCGGTACGACCAGATCAGCCAGGAGCTGACCAGGCCGGAGGTGGCCTCGGACCCGGAGGCGCTCCAGCGCTATGGGCGCGAGCAGGCGGAGCTTCAGGAAGCCGTATCGACCTACGAACGGCTGCTGGTCCTCCAGAAGGACCTGGAAGAGGCCCAGTCGATGCTGGCCGACGGCGTCGACGAACAGATGCGGGCGTTCCTGCGCGACGAGACGCGGCGGCTGGAAAGCGAACGCCAGGAGGTGCTGGCCCGTCTCAAGGAGCTGCTGCGACCGCACGATCCAAACGACGAGCGCGACGTGATCGTCGAGATCCGGGCCGGGACGGGTGGCGAGGAGGCCAGCCTGTTCGCGGCTGACCTGATGCGCATGTACCTTCGCTACGCCGAGAGCAAGCGGTGGAAGACCGAGGTCCTCAACACCAACGAGACCGATCTGGGCGGCATCAATCAGGTGACGTTCGAGGTCAAGGGCAAGGGCGCGTACTCGCGGCTGAAGTGGGAGCGAGGCGTGCATCGCGTCCAGCGAGTGCCGATCACGGAGGCTGGCGGCCGCATCCACACGTCGACGGCGACCGTAGCCGTGCTGCCCGAGCCCGACGAGGTCGACGTCCAGATCAACTCGGACGACCTCAAGATCGACGTGTTCCGCTCGGGCGGCCACGGTGGCCAGAGCGTGAATACCACCGACTCGGCCGTGCGAATCACGCACCTCCCGAGCGGCGAGGTGGTCACCTGCCAGGACGAGCGGTCGCAGCTCAAGAACAAGACGCGGGCGATGTCGGTGCTGCGCGCACGACTGTACGAGCGCGAGCGGCTCCGCCATCACGCCGAGACCGACCAGCTCCGCCGCTCCCAGGTTGGGACGGGCGAACGGGCCGAGAAGATCCGCACCTACAACTTCCCCCAGAACCGGGTCACCGACCATCGAATCGGGCTGACCCTGCACAACCTGAACGGCCTCCTCGAGGGCTCGATCGACCCTCTCGTCGACCAGCTGGCCCTGGCCGCCGAGCACGATGAAGACGACCGCGCCCTTTAATGACCTAACCCCCCAGCCCTCTTCCCTAATGGGAAGGGGGTGCGTCGGGATCACGGGCCCCGCGCAGGGCTGGACCGTCGCCGCGCTCCTCGCCGATGCCGCCTCGCGTCTCCGGGCAGCCGGCGTCGAAGCCCCCCGCCACGAGGCGCTGCTCCTGCTGGCCCATGCGCTCGGCGCGACGAAGACCCATCTGCTGGCACACCCGGACCGGCCGGTCGAGGGCGAGGAGGCCGAGCGGTTCGCCAGCCTGGTGGCCCGTCGAGCCGCCCATGAGCCGTACGCGTACGTCGTCGGCGAGCGGGAGTTCTACGGCCGCGGATTCCTGGTTGATAGACGCGTGCTGGTACCCCGCCCGGAGACCGAGGTACTGGTCGAGCAGGCGCTGGTGGCGCTAAGCGAGCTGCGAGGGCACGGCGTTCCGAAGCCTGTCGTCGTGGACGTGGGGACCGGCAGCGGCGTCATCGCCTGCATTCTCGCCCTGCACGCGCCCGAGGCGCTGGTCGTCGCGGTCGACGACAGCACCGCCGCGCTCGAGGTGGCCGAGGCCAATCGGCGCCAACTTGGGCTCGCCGAGCGGGTCCGACTGATGCGCGGCGACCTGCTGGGCTGGCTCGGCTCGGCGGCGGACCTGGTCGTCGCCAACCTGCCCTATTTGCCCTCGAGTCGAATCGGGGCGCTCGGGCCGGAGGTCCGCGAGTTCGAGCCGCGCCACGCCCTGGACGGCGGCCAGGACGGCGCCGACCTGATGCGACGGCTGCTCGCCCAGGCGCCAGCTCGAATTCGATCTGGCGGCTCGCTCCTACTGGAGGTCGACCCACCCCAGGTCGAAGCGCCGGCCGATGCCTTACCGGCGGCCAGACGGCGGGTTTTCCAGGACCTGGCCGGCCTCGACCGCGTGCTTCGGCTCGACCTGCCATGATCGACGCGACGACGCGGCCGCGGCTGGCCCGCTGGCCACGGTCCGAGGCACAGCGCAGAACGCTCATGCGCGAGGCGGTCCGTATCCTGGCCGACGGCGGCCTGGTCGTCTTTCCGACCGACACTGTGTACGGGATCGCCGCCCATGCCGCGCGGCCGGAGGCGGTCGAACGGATCTACGCCGTCAAGCGTCGCCCACCGTCGAAACAGATCGCGCTGCTCATCGACGACCCCGCCGTGATGAGAGAGCTGGCAGACGAGGTTCCACCGAAAGCGATGCTGCTCGGCCAGCGCTACTGGCCGGGCGCGCTGACGCTGGTCCTGCGCGGCCGAGAAGCTGGCCAGACGCTCGCGGTCCGCCAACCCGACCACCCCATTCCGCGGGCGCTGATCCGCGCGCTCGGCCGGCCGCTCGCCACGACGAGCGCCAATCTCTCCGGCCAGGCGAGCCCACGCACAGCACAGGACGTCCTGGCCCAGCTTCCCACCGGCTACGAGCTGCTCATCGACGGCGGTTCCTGCCCGGGCGGCACCGACTCGACCGTCGTCGACTGCACTGGCGCGACGCCGCGCGTGCTCAGGCTCGGCGCGTTGGATCGGGGCGAATTGGAGGCGCTGGTCGGACCGCTCGAAGGGCCCTAGTTCAGGTTACTCCGCCAGCTCGTAATGAAGGACGACGGCGCCCCCGGTCGCATAGTTCGGCACATCACCGATCGTCGCCTGGCCGTCCGACGAGTCCAGTGCAGCCTCCATCGCGTCGGCAGAGTCGAACTCGAGCTCGGCGACGCCAAAATACGGCGAGTCCGCGCCCATGCCCCGCGCGTCGAGGCCGTAGCGGAAGCTCCTGAGCCCCGGGATCTTGTTCACCAGCGGGACGTGCGTATTGGCGTAGTAGTTTCGGAAGTGCCCCGCGTCGTTTGGCGGTGGATACAGCACCAGCAACTTGTGCATGGAACGGTCCTCCAACGATCAAATCGCGCGACTTTGGTCGTAAACCTAACCCCCCAGCCCCCTTCCCTAAAGGGAAGGGGGAGCTTGTAATGGGGGCTCTAGGCTGGCGTCTTGGCCTTGACGCGATCCAGGACGCGGCCGACAACGTCCACCGCCTCGTCGGCCTCGGCTTCCGTCAGGACGAGCGGCGGCATGAAACGGATGACGTTCGGGGCCGGGCTGTTGAGCAACATGCCCTCCTTGAGGCACTCCGCCACCACTTCCGAGCCGATGTCGGAGTCGAACTCCACGCCCAGCAGCAGGCCGTGGCCGCGGACGTCGGTGATGTACGGCCGCTGTGCCCGCATGGCCTCCAGCTTTGCTTTGAGGTAGCCGCCCACCCGAACGACGTGGGCGGGTAGGTCCTCCTTCAGGACGTGCCGCATAACGGCCAGCGCCACGGCGCAGGCTAGCGGGTTGCCGCCGAACGTCGAGCCGTGGTCGCCGTAGGTGAAGACGCTGAACTTCTCTTTGACCAGGATCGCCCCGATCGGCACGCCACCCCCGAGGCCCTTCGCCAGCGTCATGACGTCTGGCTCGACGCCGTAGAGCTGGTGGCCCCACAGCTTGCCGAGCCGGGCCACGCCCGTCTGGACCTCGTCGAAGACGAGCACCAGGTTCTGCTCGTCGCACCATTGGCGAACGTCACGCAGGTAGGCCGGCTCGGCCACGTTCACGCCGCCCTCGCCCTGGACCGTCTCCAGCATGACGGCGCATGTCTCCGGGGTTGTCGCCTGCTTGATCGCCTCTAGATCGTTGAACGGCACGTTGACGAAGCCGGTCGGCAGCGGACCGTAGTCCTGCTTGTAGGCCGGCTTGCCGCCCGCCGTCAGCATCGCCAGGGTCCGCCCGTGGAAAGAATGGTCCGCCGTGATGACCATATACGCACCGTCGCGGTGGTGCTGGCCATATTTGCGGACCAGCTTTACCGCGCCTTCGTTCGCCTCGGCGCCGCTGTTCGAGAAGAAGACGCGGTCGAATGGGGAGTGGCTCATGAGCAGGTCCGCCAGCTCGAGCTGGGGCAGCGTGTAGAACTGGTTCGACGTATGGATCAGCGAATGAGACTGCTCACTGAGGGCATCCGTGATGACCGGGTGGCAGTGGCCAAGGGTGTTCACTGCCCAGCCACCGACCAGGTCCAGGTAGCTGTTGCCCTCCTCGTCCCAGACCCTGCAGCCCTCGCCGCGGACCAGCACAACCGGGGTCCGCTTGGCCACGGGCATGTACCGCTGCGCCTCCAGCTCGATCCAACGAGACATTCAGTCCCCCTCCGTATCCTTCATGATCATGGTCCCCACGCCGGTGTCCGTGAACAACTCGCGCAGGAGGGCGTGGGGCACCCGTCCGTCGAGCACGTGAGCTCGCGGGACCGTATCGAGTGCTCGAACGCAGGCCTCCGCCTTCGGAATCATTCCGCCGCTGATCTGGCCGGAGGCGATCAATTCGCGGACTCGCTCCGTGCTAAGGGTAGAGAGCAGCGAGCCGTCCTCGGCCAGGACACCGGCCACGTCGGTGAAGAAGACCAGCTTTTCCGCCTCCAGCGCCCGCGCCAGGTCGCCGGCGATCGAATCCGCGTTGACGTTGAGCGGCTGGCCCTGTGGGTCGACCGCCGCTGGCGCCACGACCGCCAGGTAACCCGCGCCCATCACCGTCCGCAGCGGCGTCAGGTCGACGTCGACCACCTCGCCGACCAGCCCCAGCTTTGGGTCACGAAGCCGAGCGCGGATCATCCCGCCATCGATGCCGGATAGGCCCACCGCCGGCGCGCCCAGCGCGCAGAGATGGGCGATCAGGTCGCTGTTCACCTTGCCGATCAAGACCATCCGAGCGAGGTCGAGGGTCAGCTCGTCGGTGAACCGACGGCCCTGCACGAACTTGGGCTCCAGCCCGAGCCGCTCCTGCCACTCCGAGATGAGCGGCCCTCCGCCGTGTACGATGACCGGCTTGACCCCCAGGCGGTAAAGGGTCACGACGTCCTCGAGGGCCGTGCCGTCCTGGCCGATACTACCGCCGATCTTCACGACCACGGTCTTACCGACGAAGCGTGCAATGTATGGCAACGCCTCGAGCAGCGCCTGGGTGGCGCCCTCCGAGTCAATCCGGCTGGCGAGCTCCAGGACCTCAGGTGGTGTAGGCGCTATTCTCGACGACATACGCCTCTGTTAGATCGCAGCCCCAGGCGGTCGCCTGAGCCTGCCCCAGGTTCAGGTTGGCCACGAATCTCACTTCCGACTGCTTCATCAGATCGCCGGCGGCCTCGCGACCACTCTCGACCGGCGAGCCGGCCCGCACGAGCGGCACATCGCCTACCGCCAGGTCGACCACCGCTGGGTCCACCTGCGCTCCGGAATAGCCGATCGCGCACAGCACCCGGCCCCAGTTCGGGTCGCCGCCGTAGACCGCCGCCTTGACCAGGTTCGAGCGGACCACCGCCCGTGCGGCCGCCCGCGCGTCCTGATCGGACCGCGCACCGACTACGTCGACGCGGATCAAGCGCGTGGCGCCCTCGCCATCTGAGACGATCGCCCTGGCGAGCTCGGCGCACACGTGCGCCAGCGCCGCCATGAATTTGGCCGCGTCCTCGCCGCCCCGCACGGTCGCGTTGCCAGCCGCGCCATTGGCGAGCAGGATCAACGTGTCATTGGTGCTGGTGTCGCCGTCGATGCTGATCATGTTGAACGAGTCGGCCGCCGCCTCGCGCAGTGCGCTTCCCAGGGTGTCGCCGTCCACGCTGGCGTCGGTGGTGACAAAGGCAAGCATGGTCGCCATGTTCGGATGAATCATGCCTGCGCCTTTGGCGATCCCGCCTATCCGCGCGACCTTGCCTCCCAGCTCGAGCTCGACGCCAGCCTCCTTCGGCCGGGTGTCGGTGGTGATGATCGCTCTCGCCATCTGGTGCCCGCCATCGGGCGACAGCTCGATGGCCGACACGCCCGAGCGCACCAGGTCCATCGGCATCGCCACGCCGATGACCCCGGTCGAGGCCACCAGGACCTCGTCGGCAGGGATGCCGAGCTTGCGGGCCGCCAGGTCGGCCATCTCGCGCGCATCGGCCAGGCCGCGCTCGCCGGTGCAAGCGTTTGCGTTGCCGGCGTTCACGATGACCGCGCGAGCGCGCCCGCTCTCGATCCGCTGGCGGCACAACAGGACGGGCGCGGCGGCAAAGCTGTTGCGAGTGAAGACGCCCGCGGCTGCCGCGAGCCGATCCGACGCGAGGATCGCCAGGTCGAGCTTGTCAGAACCCGGCGTCTTGATGCCCGCGTAGACGGCGCCCGCCGAGAACCCGGCCGGCGAGGCCACACACCCGTCCGCAATGGAACGAAATCGCGGCTCGTCACCCACTCCCGTCCTCCCTCACGCGAAACGGGCCGGATGGTCTCGGTGCAGCCACGCCAGAGCGCAAAATCCCCCGTCCTGGGGGACCGCGCGGTGCTGCATCGGTCAGTATAGGAGGCGCCAACCGGGCCCGGCAAACCTGGGCGGCGCACCCTCGAACGACTTGACGCGCGAACGAAGCTGGGTGATGATTGAATCGGGTCAACGGACGGCGGCGCAGACGCCCGTCGTCGACGATGTGTGCCCAGCCAGGCCAGGGGAGGTGAGCCCGATGAAGCTCGACCCAGTCTGTGGAAGTGAGGTGCGCCAGCGAGGCAACCGACAGATCGCGGAGTACGCCGGCCAGCGCTACTATTTCTGCTCGCCCGACTGTTTGCAGCGCTTCGACGCTCAGCCCGACCTGTTCACGGCCGCGCCCGGCGAGGGCAACGTGGCCAATCGCGACCGTGGCGTTCACTCGATTCCAATGCCCGCCAAGGTGGCGACCGCTGAGCTGGGGAACACCGAGTCCGACGCCGGGCCGGGCTGACCGCTCAGGCCTGGGCGGGCTGAGCCGACTGCGAGATCGCCCGCGCTTTCGCCAGCTCCTCGAGGTAGCGCTGCTGCCCCACGAAGAACCCGACCCGAGCCGAGACCTGTTTGATACTGTCTCGGACCGACAGGTTGAGCGCGTCCACCTCCAGGATGACTTGTTGGAGCTCGGTCAACTGTTCGGCCACACGCAAGATTATAGGGCTCCGCCCTGGGCGGACACGCGGGTCCGCCCCTACGGCGCGTGGGACACGAACCGCAGGCGGCGGAACGCCACGTCGAGGGGGAAGAGCAGCAGCCCGGCCGCCGCCACCCAGGGCCAGAGCGGCGTTTGCCGTTGTCCTTCGGGCGTGAAGTCGCGCGCGAACGCCTCTCGCGGATCAGCCAGCTCACGCCCGCCAGTCTGCGACGCCAGGCGCCGCAGCAGCGGCCAGTTCACGCCAACCGATCGCGGCTCGGTCGCGCCCGACACGGCGAAGCCCACCATCTCCTGATGGATCGCGTTCCCACTCTCGTATTGGACGAACCGAGCCTGGTACACGCCAGGCTCGGTCACGCTGGTGGTAAGCGAGTACGTTCCGGGCGCCGACTGGGGTAGCTGAACCTCTCGCCCGCGCCCGCTGGGCGGGATCACCGTCGCGCGAGTGTCGAGCAGATCAGCGAAGCGGCCGTCCGGCCGTAAGCTCTGGACGCGCAGAGTGACCTGGTCGCCCAACACCAGCGCGGAGACCTGGAAATCGGGCTGGGTCGGCTCGGGCATCGTCCAGCGGACCGCCTGCTGCCAGAAGCGCGGCGCCTCTGGCCAGGTGGACCACTCGGGCGTCCAGGCGCCGGTCGTGTCCGACGTCCAGGCCACCACGCGGCCAAGCCCAAACTGCCAGTGAGCCAGGATGGGGTCGCCGCGCTCGGTCGCCAGAACGGTGTTCGCGCGGGGGCGCGAGGTGGTCGCCACGTAGCCGGCCAGGGGTGGCAGGTCGCCTCCGGACAGACCGAGCAGAATCGGGCTCGGCTCGATCGGCTGGGGGAGCACCCGCCCCTCGACCAGCGCGCTTCGCGTCACGATTGTCGTCTCTTTAGTGGTGATCTTCGGGATGTCCTGGGCGCGCTCGGTGAAGTAGTAGCGCCCCGTCCCAATCTGGGCGAGCATTGTTAGCAGCTTGGTGTCGGCGTCGCTGCCAACCCCGATGGTGGAGAGCGTGACTTGGGCGGGGCGCATGCGGTTGATCAGTCCGGCGTAGTCCGCGTCGAACGACTGGCCGTCGGTCAGAAGGATGATGTGCTTGAGTCTGGCGTCGCTCTGGGCAGCGGCCTTGTACGCTTCCTCGAGGGCCGGGAAGATACTGGTCCCGCCGTCGGCCCGGATGCCCGCGATGCGCTGCTGGGCTGCGCGCACATCCTCTGGACCGCTGATCCTGGCGGGCGGCACCGCCCAGGTAAAGCGAACGTCGAAGACGAGCACGCCCAGCGTGTCGTCAGGCCGTAGGGCGTCGAGCGCCAGGATCGCCGCCTCGCGCGCCATCGCCATTTTCGAGACGTCACTGCGGTACAGGTCCATGCTGCCCGACTTGTCGATCACCAGGATCAAGGCGACGCTGCCCTGCTCACGGCGCGGCGGTGGGGCTGGCGAGACCGGCAGCATCTCGTCGAGGACCGTTCCCGAATAGCCGCCCAGGGCGTAACTGGTATCACCGCCAGCGACGAACAGCCCACGACCAAACTCCTGGACGTACTGCTGGAGTGTGCGCTGCTGGTCGAGCGTGAATTGCGTGGCAGCCACGTTAGCCAGACCAATGCTGTCGAACTGGGCCAGCAGGCTGGCTCGCTGAGGAACAGAGGCCGGCGCTCGCACATCCACCTCCAGGCCGCCCTCACGCAGCACGGCGACCAGCCGATCGCCCTCGCCTGCATGGCCTTCGAGTACCAACATCCGTCCGGCTCCTTTGACCACGGTGGTCGTCTCGGCAGAGTTGTTGTCGGCTCGGGTGTCGGTCGCCGAGAGCACTTCGATCCTTAGACGGTGGAAGCCTTGCGCCCCCGCCTTCTGGGTCAGCGAGAAGCGATTCGTGCCGGCAACCAGCCTGACGTCCTGCTGGCCCACCACGCGGCCGTCGATGGACAACCGCAGCCTGGCGTCCGTTTCGGTCGAGCTGGCGACGACTGCCGTGGCCTCGAACGTGGCGGCCTCTCGAACGTAGCTCGGCGCCTCGAGCGAGCGGACCGCGACCTCTGGATTCAGCAGCCCGCCACCGGGCGCCGCGAACGAGACCTGGGTGTCGAGTGGGAGCGCGTGGAGCAGCGCCTCCTGAGCGCTGCCGAGGTTCTCCCAGCCGTCGGTCAGCAGCACGAGTCGGCGCCCACCGGCCGGAGGCAGCAGATCGCCCGCCAGCCGGAGAGCGGCCTCGAGATCGGTCGCCGTGCCATCCACGCTGGCGGGCGCGCCCGCTGACGACGACGGCTGGTACATCGCCTGGCGGCCGAATCGCACCACCGCCGCCCGATCGCCGGGCTTGGCGGCCGCTTCCGCCTGTTGGAGCCAGTCGTCCATGGCCGCCCGAAGCGGTCCGTTCACGCTGTCCGACCCGTCGACCACGAACGCAACGGAGAGCCGCTCGTCGGGTCGAGCCAGCAGCGGCTGGCCGAGAGACACAACGATCAGCGCCAACACGAGGCCACGGATGGTGACAGCCAGCCGCCGGCGCCATCGCCCCATCGCCCGCAGCCTCGGCCGAGCGAGCAGGACGACCAGCGGCACCGCCAGCAGCAGTAGCAGCCACAGCGGTTGCGCAAAGCTCAATCCGTTCACCCGTTTGCCAACCTTAGTTCACCACCAAGACACCAAGACACGCGAATGAACGGCCCTCGTTCCCCTTTCGATCTTTGTGTCTTGGTGCCTTGGTGGTTCATCTTCGTCTGCTCAGCTTCGGCGCCCGAAGCGCCACCATTCGGCACCCAACACGACCAAGCCGAGCGCCAGCAGCGCTGGCCATAGCTCGAAGGCAAACACACTTGGCTGCCCGTCTCGCCCGGCAACCTCGACCGATGGCCATCGACGCGGCGTGACGTTTGACTCCGCCTCGCTCACCACGTTCACCGAGAAGACTCGCGTCTCGCCGCTTGAGTCTCTCAGGGTGTAGCGCCCGGGCGCCTCGACCTGCTCGAGGCGCACCGATCCGCCCGTCGCCGGCAGGTTGACGACGCGCCCATCGGGCCCCTCCAGTCGCGTCTCGCGCACGCCCGGCCCAACCGGCACGCTGGACCCCCGGCCAGGGGCGAGCGATGGGCTCAGCTCCCCACCGCCCAGGAATGCGACGGCGTTCGAGACCAGCAGCGGCAACGCGATCATCTTGTCGATTCCCGAGCCGCTCGGATCGAAGGCGAAGATGACCACGGCTCGGCCCGACTCCTGGCCTTCGAGGACGAGCGGGCTGCCACCGGCCTCGGCCACCACGCGCGCCCACGGTGGCGGCTGCAGCGCCGTCACGCGGTTTAGCCGGGCGGCCGACAAGTCCACCGCCTGCAGCAACGGGTGGCGCGTGTCCAGCTCACTTACCTGGACCGACCGCAAATCACCCATCACCGGCAGGTAATCGCGCCCGCTCGGAGGGTTGACGATAAGCAGCTGGCCGCGAGGCAGGCGCTCAGGCAACACAGCATCGAGCACGACTAGCTCAGCGCCGCCGCCCGTGTAGCTCTCGGGGGAGACCGTCTCGACGGTCAGATCGGGAATCGCCTTGAGCGCCCTTTCCAGGACCTCCGGCAGCCGCGAGACCAGGATGGCCTTGCGCGCGTGCTCGGCCTCGACTGCCACCTCGGCCTGGTCGTCGGCCGCGAGCAGGTCCTGGCCAGCCAGGACGATGGCAACTCGTCGGGCCCCGGTCGGCACGGCAAACGACAGCTCAGCCCGGCTGCGAGGTGGAATGTCGACCTCTCGATTTTCCTGAACGATGCCGTCGACTAACAGTCGAACGGGCAGCCTGACGGGCCTGTTGGCGTAATTGACCAGTCTCGCGAACGCCTCCAGGCCGCCCGCCGATCGGGGCTGGCGCATGACATTCAGGTCGGTAACGGCCACGTTCTCCGAGCTGCGACCAATGGTCAGGAAACGGACCGGGATTCCCAGGCCGGCCAGGTCGCCCGGGTCGCCAAAGGCGCCGTCCGTGAGGACCACCGCCTCGGGGACTGAGTCCTGGGCGTCATTGGCCAGGCTGGACGCGACGAACAGCGCCTCCCGCATCGCCGCCGGGCCCGCGCCGGCCTGGAGGTCAGTGAGCGAAGCCTGGGCTGCCCGTGGGTCGACATTCGCGGCCAGGACTCGCGGCGACGGCCCGACTCTGATGATGGTGGCGTGGTCCTGGGGTCCGAGATCGGCGAGCAGCTCCCGAGCCTGGCGCACCGCCTCGCCGAAGCGACTGGGACTCACGTCCGTGGCCATCATGCTCGCGGAGGCGTCGAGCAGCACCATCACGTGCACGCGTGGCGGAGCCATCAAACCGGGACTGGCGATTCCGAGGGCGACCGCCGTCACGGCCAGGAGCTGAAGCAGCAACAGCAGCGAGGGGCGCGGCGGCCGCCAGCGCCGAGCAGCGGTCACCTCGCGGTCCAGTCCTCGCCACAGAAATGCGCTCGGCACCACCTGGCGGCGGGGATTCGACCGCAGCAGGTGGATCAGGACCAGGATCGGGATGAGCCCAAGCAGCCACAGTCCGGCCGGCTGCGCGAACGTCATTCGGACGCGCGTGTCTGGCCAGTTTCCACGAGCGCGCGAGAAGTGGCGGACGCGGGAGCCATGGGTCCGGGCCGTATGGTACCAGAGCCCCGCCGCATCGGGCCGCTATCCGGGAGTCGAGTCAGTCGGCTCCTGATGCCCGTCGGCGAAGCGCCGTCGGAAGCGGTGCCGGGTCGCATGTTGCCCCTTACTCCAATACGCGCTCTGAGATCCGCGGGCTTGGACCAACCCGAACGCTAGGCGGCAGGCAAACGTAGCGACATCACCGTGCTGACGCCACTGGTGTCCATGGTGATGCCGTACAAGGCCTCGGCGATCTCCATGGTGCCCCGATTGTGGCTGACGACGACGAATTGGGTGCGTTCGCTCAGCTCCTGGAGCACCGTGGTGAAGCGCCGCACATTCGAGTCGTCTAGCGCGGCATCGACCTCGTCGAGGACGCAGAATGGGGCGGGATTCGTCCTTAGCAAGGCGAAGATGAGGGCCACCATGGTGAGCGCCCGCTCACCGCCCGAGAGACTGACGAGCGGCTGGAGCCGCTTGTCCGGCGGACGCGCGACGATGTCGATTCCCGTCTCGAGCAGGTCTTCGGGGCTACTCAGGACTAGCTCGGCGTGCCCACCTCCAAACAGGCGCGCAAAATACTCTCGGAACGCGGCGTTGACCCGCGTGAAAGCGTCCTCGAACGCGCCTCGCATGAGCTGCTCCAGCTCTTCCATCGCCCCGCGCAACTCGGCCACCGTGGCTTCCAGGTCGGCTGTCTGAGTGGTCAGAAACTCGTGCCGCTCGCGCAGCTCGCCGAACTCGGCCAGAGCGGCATCGCCAACCGGCCCGATCGCTCGCAGCTCACGGCGCAACGCGTTCATTCGTCGCCGCGTCGACTCGGGATCGGCCAGCGGCTCGGGTGACTCGTCGCCACCCTCGTCGACGAGCAAGCGCTGCTGGTACGTGCCACTGGCGAAATCATCGAGCTCCTCGAGGTACTCCTGGGCCTCGCCCTGGGCGCGCTCGAACCGGTCCACTGACCGGCTTTCGGCGATCGTAGCGGCCTCGAGCACGGTCCGTTGGGACCGTATGGCGCCCCTCAGCTCGGCCGCGCGGCCTTCGATCGCGCCGCGCTCGTTCAGGGCTCGTCGACGAGCAGAACGCAGCTCGGCGATCGATTCGGCGAGCAGTCCGATCCGGGCGTCAGCAGCCTCGAGCCCAGCGCCGAGCTCTTTGACGCGAGACGCCTGGACGGCCTCCTGGCACTGCTCCGCTTCCAGGCGCGCTTCGATTTCCGACATCGCTTGCCTGGCCGTCCCCAGATCACCCTCGAGCCGCTCGAGCAGCGCCTCCTGACCTTCGAGTGTCGAGCGCTGCGCCGCGAGGGCGGCCAGTTGTTGAGCTGTGGCGGCCCTGACCTGCTCCCAGACGACCCGGGCCCGGTCTGCGAGCCGTTCCGCCTGCTCGATCTGGCAGACCAGCTCGCTTCGCTCCACCCCGAGCGCCTCGAGACGGCGCTCGAGCGCCTGCGCTTGTTCGGCCACGCGGGCAAGCTCGGACTCCAGGCCCGGCGTCCGCTCTCGGGCCTCGTGGAGATCACGTTCGAGCTGCGCCAGGCTGCTGGCGGATGACTGCGCCGCCAACGCGGCCTGGCGATCGGCCGCCTCGGCCTGGTCAAGCTTCTGCCAGACGTCCTGTTGTTCGCTCCCGAGGGTGTTCGCGCGCCGCTCCACGACGCCGAGCTCGCGCACCACCTCGGCCAGCTCGCCCTCGGTCTGATGCAGGCGGGCGTCGATCTGCGCCAGCTCAGTTTGTCGACCGACGAGTCGCTCGGCGGACCGATCGCGGCCGGCCCGCCACTCGCCGTTCCAGCGGATCGCCTGGCCGGCCAGGGTAACCACCTGCCATGGAACGGCGGCGGTGCCGTCGGCCGATAGGCGCCGGGCGGCCTCACGAGCCAGGTCCAGGTCTGGCGCCACGACGACGAGCGCCAGATACCGTGCGCGCACCGTCTCCAGCGCACGATCGCAACCCACCAGCTCGTCGGCAAAACCGTGCAGAGGTAGGTCAGAAAGCAGCCGCCGCGCGACAGCCTTGAAGCCCAGGGCCGCCTCCGGGGGCGGAGCTTCGGCCACGCCGTTCAGCGGCACCAGGCCAGTCCGGGCGGCCCCACGCTCCTGAACGAGCCGCAGCCCGGCCCACGCGCCGTCGGCGTCCTCGACCACCACCGCGTCGACGCTCTCGCCCAGCGCGGCACTGACCGCGGCCAGGAACTGGTCCGGAACGCGCAGCTCGCCGCCCAACAGTCCCCGCACACCACTCAGGCCAGCTCCCAGCACCAGCCCCGCCCCGGTTCGGCGCTCGATGCCGGCCTCCTCGATCGCTCGCCGCGCGATCTGCAGCCGCTGGAGCTCGCCGGCGAGTCGATGCTGCTCAGCCCGAAGGCCATCTAGCGTCCCCAGCGCATCGCCGCGCGCTCCGGCCAGCTCCTCGCGGGCGCGACGGAGCTGGCTCGCCTCGGCCCGCCGGGCCTCAGCCAGATCCGCGCCCGCCGCGGCTTGCTGCTGCGCCACGGGCAGCTCCGATTCGAGGAGGACCAGGCTGGCCCTGGCTTCATCGAAGCGCTGCTCGGCCCGCTCCAGCCTAACTCGAGCCTCGCGCAACGAGCCCTCGACCGCCGCAGCGTCCGCGCGGAGCTCAGCCGTGCGCTGTCTGAGCGTTGCGAGCTGCTCCTCCGCGGTCCGGCTTGCCGACTCCGATTCGTCCCCACTCCCATCGCCCACCGCCAGCCCACGCTCGGCGGCAGCTAGCTCGGCGCGGCCGACCGTGACCCGCTCATTCAGCGCGTCCGCTTCGGACCACAGGGCAGAGGCCCGCTCATGAAGCGCGGCCAGCTCGCGCCGCAGCACCTCTTGCGCGGCGGCCGCGCCTCTTTGGCGCTCGTTGGCCGCCGCCAGGTGGCCAACCAGCTCGGACCGCTCGCCCTGGAGCGTCAGCAGCTCCGGCTCACGGCTCCCAAGCTCATCCTCGGCAAGCCTTGCCGTGCCATCGGCGTCGGCGGCCGAGCCCTCGACCTCAGCCAAGGCGGCCTCGAGTCGGTCGACTTCGGCGCGCGCGTCGGCCGTAGCGGCTCTCGCCTGAACCAGCTCCGCACGAGCGGTCCCGAGCGCGTGCCGGAACCAATGCGCGGCCAGCGCTTCCAGCTCATCCCGACAGGCTCGATACCGCTCGGCCCGCTCGGCTTGGGTCCGCAAGCGTTTGACGAGCGGCTCGAGCTCGGCGATGACGGCCCGGCACCTGAGCAGGCTCTCCTCGGTCGCGGCCAGCTTGCTCCTGGTCTCTGCTAGCTTGGCGTGGTGGCGCCGAATGTCAGCCGCGTTCTCGATCACCGCGCGCCGCTCCTCGGCTCGCTGGAGGATCAGCGCGTCCACAGAGCCCTGCCCCACGACGACGTAGCCATCCGGATCGAGGGCGGCGTGCAGCAGCCGGTCGTGGAGGTCCTTGAGGCGCACCCGTGAGCCGTTGACCAGATACTCGGATTCGCCCGAGCGGTATAGCCGCCGGGTGATCCTGACCTCGTCGTAATCGAGCGGGACGCGCCCGTCCGAGTTGTCCAGAGTAAGCGAGACCTCCGCCAGGCCGAGCGGTTGGCGGCCCTGCGAACCGACGAAGATCATGTCTTCGCCCCGCCGCCCGCGAATCGCTCGCGCGTTCTGCTCGCCAAGAGCCCAGCGTACGGCGTCCGCGACATTGCTCTTGCCTGACCCATTCGGGCCGCACAGGACGGAGATGCCCGGCTCGAACGCAAACGTCGTCTTCGGCGCGAAGCTCTTGAAGCCGAGCAGATCGAGTCGCTTGAGGTACATCAGACATCCCCCCTCACCCGCTTCACGGAGCGAGTGCGCTGCGCGGAACGAGTGCGCTTCGCGGGGCGAGGGCGAATGAGCGCGGCCGTCTCTTCCGGCGGCAGGGTGATCGACTCGAGCATGGCGAGCGCCTCGGCGGCCGCCTTTTGCTGAGCGCCACGTTTGCTGCGGCTCTGCGCGACCGCCCTGATACTGGGACCCGCGCTGACCTGGATCGTGAAGACCGGGCTGTGGCCGAGGCCGCCAACTTCGATCACCTCATACATGGGCGCGGCCCCGTACAGCGCCTGGCTCACTTGTTGCAGGCGCGACTTGGCGTCCAGCAGCGGCCGATCGGCAGCGCGCGCGATCTCCTGGCGCACGAAGCGGCGCACCAGTTTACGCACTGCTCGGTGGCCTCGGTCGAGATACATCGCGCCGAGGACTGCCTCGAACGTCCTGGCGAGCAGCGGATCACGATCTCGGCCGCCCGCCCGCGACTCACCCCGCCCCACCAGCACGAAGGCGCCCAGGTCCAGCGCACGGGCCCAATCGGCCAGGGTCGACGCGCGGACCATCGACGACCGCAGCAGCGTCAGCTGGCCCTCGTCATGGTCGGGGAACCGGAGGTAGAGCTGTTCGGCGACGACCGCCCCAAGGACGGCGTCGCCAAGGAATTCCAGCCGCTCGTTGGAGGCCAGGCCAGATAAGCCCAGCTCATTGGTCAGCGATTTGTGGACCAGCGCCTGCCGAAGGAGTCCCGGATCCTTGAACGTAGTCCCGAGCCGACGCTCCACCTCCTCCAGGTCCGGCTCCTCCAGGAGCCACAGCCCCTCCTCCAAACCGGAGCCTTCGAGCGGCTCCTCAGCCAGGGCCCGAACCAGCTCGTCATCCGTCACAAGCGGCGATTCCCTATCCGTCATCCCTCAATTCTTCATTCTTCACTCTTAACTCTTCATTCTTCAGTCCTGCCCGTGAGCGCGAACCGGTTCAGGCGCATCGCCGGGACCAACACCCCGCCGCCCCAACTGCTGATCAGCATCAGCTCGCGGCCCAGAGCCCCCAGATCGCTCCAGGCCTCGCTGATGCTCTGGGTGAAGCGCATGCTCTTGACCGGGTATGTAACCTCCCCGCGCTCGATCAGGAACGTCCCGTCCCGAGTCATTCCGGTCAGCGCGGCTCGGTCGGACTGGAGCACGTTGACATAGTGCAATCGCGTTACCCATAAGCCGCGGTCGATGCCGGGCGCAAGCTCTTCCTTTCGCGTATCGCCCGTCGCCATCACCAGATGCATTGGGAACGGCCCGAACGTGTTCGGGGCCGGCAGCGCGTGACCTGTCGAGCGCTTGCCTTCGCGGGCCGCCGTCTGCGAGTCGTAGACCAGGCCGACTGCGGTGCCCTCCCGTATTATGTCCACCCGCTGCCGTGGGAGGCCCTCGAAGTCGAAGCCCATTGGCAGACCGCGCGGGTCACGTCCGTCGTCCCAAATGGAGATCCGCTCGTCCATGACCCGCTGGCCGAGCTTGCCACGCAAGAAGCTGTGACCTTCCTGGTAGGCGAGCGCACCAAATCCCATGTAGGCCAGGAATGACAACAGCTCGCCGACCGCGTACTCTTCCAACACGACCGGGTACTCGCCGGGCGGGATCTCCTTGGGGCCGCGGCCGCGCGCGGCCCGGTCGACCGCCTCGCGGGCCACCCCCTCGATGTCGATTGCGTCGATGCTCTGCGACGTTCGTTCGGCATAACCCGACCCATCGGCGCCCATGACGACAGTCATCACGTTGGCGTGGCTGAAGCGATCGTGGACGAAGACGCCCCGCGAGTTGGCCACCCCGATTTCTGTGCTCACAGTCGCTAGCGCGCCGGAGGACTCGAGATCCTGCTCGACGGCCAGGGCGCAGATCGGTTTCACCATCTGGGCTCGACGCTCGGGCGAGCACTCGGCCGTCTCTGATCTGAAGCCATTGGACGGGGCGACCTCCGACGGGTCAGGCAGGCCCGGGAAGTCGGGGTTCTCGGGCTGCCGCCGCGCGACGGCCCAAGCCCGCTCCACGACGCGGTCCAGCGATTCCTCGGAGAGATCGTTCGTCGTCGCGACCCCCACCTGTCTGCCGAGGACGGCTCTAACCCTGACCTCGGCGTCGCGCTCGACCACGTTCTGGTGAATCGCCGAGTTTGCGAAACGGGTCAGGGCGGAGTCCTTGGCGATCACGAGCACCTCAGTCTGGTCCGCCCTGGAGCGGGCGAGTACCCGTTCCGCGACCCACCTGAACCACTCGGCTCCCAGCATCGTAGCTGTCGGCAGTCAGCTATCAGTCGTCAGCAGCCGGCTGACGACTGAACGAAAAGGCCTATAGCTGATAGCTGATGGCTGACTGCTCATCGCTATTTCAGGACTCCGACCTGGACGTCGCGGAAGCGGGCGGCAGCGGCCCCGTGGCCGACGTGCGCGGCCTGGGACGGCTGGCCCTTACCGCAATTCGGCGTGCCCCAGACTGTCCACTCGCGACAGACCGCGTCACACGAGCTCCAGAAGCGGGGCGTAATCCCTGTGTACGTGGCGTTTTTCACCATCGCGCCCAGTTTGCCGTTCCGGATCTCCCAGGCGATCTCGGTCCCAAACTGGAAGTTCAGCCGCCGGTCGTCGATGCTCCAGCTCTTGTTGGTCTGGAAGTAGATCCCACGCCTGGTGTCGGCCAGGAGGTCCTCGAACGACCACTCGCCTGGCTCGAGGTTGACGTTGGTCATGCGGATCAGGGGGATGCGGCTCCAGCCATCGGCCCGCATCGTGCCGTTGCTCTCCTCGCCCAGCCGGGTGGCCGTCTCGCGCGAAGTCAGGTAGTTTTTGAAGATCCCGCGTTCGACGATGATCGTGCGCTGGGCCGGCACTCCCTCGTCGTCGTAACCAAAAGTGCCGAGCGCGGTCGGAATGGTTGCGTCGGCGACGACATTGACAGCGTCAGAGCCGTACCGAAAACTGCCCCGCTTATCGGGCGTGAGGAAGCTCGTGCCGGCGTAGCTGGCCTCCATGCCGAACACGCGGTCCAGCTCGATGGCGTGGCCACACGACTCGTGGACCTGGAGCGCCGTCTGACTGGGGTCCAGGATGATCGTCGTGACGTCGCTGGGGCATGGTTTGGCGGTCAGCAGCTGGACCGCTTGCTCGGCCATCTGGCGGCCGTGGCCGACGAGATCCAGCTGTGCGAAGTGCTCGTAGCCAGCCGTCGCGTGCTGGCGACCGAAGCTGTTCGGGTACGAACGGCGTTGCGAGTCCTCATCGCCCACCGCCAACGCCTCGATCCCGCCGCCCGTTTCGACCAGCGATTGCTCCACGAAACTGCCTTCGCTGCTGGCGAGCAGCTTGCCAATTCGCTGGCACTCGAACGAGGCTTCAGCCACACGGACCCCCCGAACGGCCCGCATCTCAGAGTCCGCGGCCAGCAGGACGGCCAGCTTCTCGTCGAGCGAGACGGCGAACGGGTCTTGTCGGACCGGCGTATGGTAGGAGCCGATGGACTTGACCGGCTCGCCCAGATCGACGAGTTGACGTCTGACCAGCCCGCTGGCGCGGGCCACTTCCACCGCTAGCCGAGCGACCCGATCGATCTCGGCTGGCTCGAGCCGCGAGCTGCCGGCAAACCCCCACGCTCCGTGGACCAGGGCGCGGACGCCGAAGCCAGCGCTCTCCCCGTCGCTGATCCCATCGGGACGGCCGTTCTTGACGACTATCACCTGGCGCTCGAGCCGCTCGATTCGGATGTCCGCATAGCTGGCGCCAGCGGCTGTGGCGGCATCGAGCGCCCGGTCGGTTAGATCCTTCATCCGGCCGAACTATACATTCGGTCCGCCCACGAATTGCCGACCTCCGGGCCAGGCCTTGCTCGGAAGCGCGCGTAAGCCTAAAATCGAGCATCCGACCTGTGCGAGGGCACGCATGCCCGTCTACGAATATCGCTGCGTCGAGTGTGCCGACACGTTCGAGAGGCTCGTCCCGATGTCCAGCAACGGCAGCCCGACGGAGTGTCCGCAATGCGGCGCGCAGGCCGACAAGCAGTTTTCCACCTTCGCCGCTCTGGGCACCGAGCGGACCGTCACCGCATCGCCGGGCGGCTGCTGCGGCGCGGGTGGCAGCTGCGCCTGCGCCGGTTAGAGCCGGCCAAGCTAAGGACCGCCCAGCTACGCTGGACGCGAAACCCTGCACCAAGCTCAACTTCCTTCGACGAGGCCAGTAAGCACACGCTTGTGGCCACGGGGGAGCTCTCGTCGAAGTATGGCCTGGACATGGAGCACTTCAACTACGAGCGCGACATCCTGAAGTTTCCGGCCGGCCCAGACCGTGAGGGCTTCAAGGTCAACCTGATGCGAGACGAGGTCCTGAGCGCCGAGATCCGGATTCTCGCCTGGCTGTACCACGAGTTCTTCGGCGAGTAATGCCAGTTGCCCGAGAGACGCGCCTGACGCGGGTCCGGCCCCTCGAAGGTGACCGAGGTCCTTTGGGTCTCCTCGAGCCGGGGTCGGCAGCGATGCTGCCTTGGGCGGCTGGGCCAATCGGTCTCGGCCCCCTGCCGGGCCGGCCCGGAGGAGAGGCGCTGGGTGGACGGTATCCTGGCACGCAAGAAGGGGCCTGGGTTCTAATTCCGTAAGGAGGGCTCCCACTGTGACCTACCACGACCCGGATACACTACTGAGGCGGATCACCTACAACCCCGATATCTACGGCGGCAAGCCGATCATCCGCGGCCGGCGCCTAGCCGTGGAGCACGTCCTCGGTCAGCTCGCGGTCGGCGACACGCCGGAGACCCTGCTCGAAGGGCATCCGTGGCTGGAGCGCGAGGACATCCTCGCGTGTCTGGCCTATGCGTACAGTGTTGTGGCGAATGAACGGTTCCAGCCGATCCTCATCGACAAGCCGGCGTGAGGCTCCTCCTTGACTCGTCGATCTGGCCGCGGACGGTGGCGGCGCTCCGCGCCTCGGGTCACGACGTCGCCTGGGCCGGTGAGTGGCCTCGCGACCCGGCTGATCGAGCGATTCTGGAGGCCGCGCACCGCGAGGGCCGCGTCCTCGTGACGCTCGACAAGGATTTCGGCGAGTTGGCCGTCCGTCACGGCCTGCGTCACTCCGGGATCGTGCGCCTCGTCCTGACTCCCGTGTCGGAGGAGGCGCGGCTTTGCGAACGAGTGCTAGCCCTCTACGGGCGGAACTGGCGAACGGCGCGATCGTGACAGCCGCCCCGGAGCGAATCCGGATCCGGCTCCCCGAGCGCTAGGATGCGTAGCATCTGCTTCAAGCTATCCGCCAAGGAGAGCGTGACCGAAACCAGGGTGACAGAGGCTGTACTGCCCTCCGAGAGCTGGGTCTAAACGAGGAACTGGAGCGGAAATGAGCGCCCACGGAAAGCTTGGGGCCTCAGTCCCCGTTTGCGCTAATGAGTCCGCACCGCCACTGCCCACCGGTAACGCGGGTACGGCGACCCGTAAGGTCCCTTGCCTGACGGGTCGATCAATGGTGGGCCTTGCCAGCCCATGTCGTGCACCTTGCTAGCAGCCGCAATGACCGAAGCGAAGGAGAAGAACAATAGGCACAGACGGCGGGGGAGGCCCCGCCCAAATGCGGCCCGATGTGCTGCATAATGGGCCTCGCCATGCTCGCCGACGTGCTGTCCCGCCTGCCCACCCTGCTTGCCTCTCTGGACCCCTCCGAGCGACCGGGCGATGGGCTGCAGCTCATGTCGTGCGAGCGGCCTTTCGAGCCGAACCCGATGGTTCCGACCCTGCTGGTCGGGCTCGACGGCCAGGCGTCGTTCGAAGAGGCGACCGGTGCGCTGCGGCGCGCCCTGCCCACGAGCCAGCCGCTGTGGCTGCTCAAGTCGGGTGGACCGGCCAAGCGTGCGACGCTCGCGGAGCTCTCGGTACCAGCCCCGGACGTCGAGGCGGTCTTCGTTCCCGCACTCGCGCCTGGGCTGGCCGAGCGCAGCCTGAGCGGCCTGCGCTACCTGGTCCACCGCCTGCGAGCGCCGGGCGGCTGCCCCTGGGACCGCGAGCAGACCCACGAGTCGCTGGTCCGCTACGTGCTCGAGGAGGCGTACGAAGTCGCCGACGCGATCCGCCACGATGGGCCGGCCGAGCTGGCCGAGGAGCTGGGCGACCTGCTCTTCCAGATCCTGATCCAGGCCGAGCTGGCCGAGGAGGCCGGCAAGTTCACCTTGAACGACGTCGTCGAGCGGCTGAGCGGCAAGCTTGTTCGACGCCATCCGCACGTGTTCGGTGACCTGGAAGTCGCGAGCGCGGCCGAAGTCGCGCGCAACTGGGAGCACTTGAAAGGCGCCGAGAAGAGCGAGCGGACCTCGACCCTGGATGGCCTGCCGCGCAGCCTGCCAGCTCTGGCAGCCGCCCAGGAAATACAGCGTCGCCTGAAGCGAGTCGGCTTCGACTGGCCCGACCGAGCCGGCGTCGACGACAAGCTGGATGAGGAGCTGGCCGAGCTGCGCAGCGCCTCCTCGCCCGAGACGGCATCGGCCGAGCTGGGCGACGTGTTGTTCATTCTGAGTCGGCTCGGGCTAGACCTGGAGACAGACGCCGAAGAGTCACTCCGCGGCACGAATCGGCGAGTTGCCAGTCGCTTTCGATACGTCGAGGAGCGCGTTAGGGAGCGCGGAGTCAACCTTGGCGATGTCCCGATCGACCAGCTGTCAGCGCTCTGGAACGAGGCCAAATCGCTCGAGTCAGTATGACCAGCCGGTCTGGCAGCGCCGTGTGGCCCGACTCGGCTCGCCTGGCGAGCGTTCATGACGCCCTGCTGAGCTGGTTCAGACAAGGCGGCCGTGACCTGCCGTGGCGACGAACTCGCGACCCGTACGCGGTCCTCGTCTCGGAGATCATGCTCCAGCAGACGCAGGTCGACCGGGTCCGGCCCAAGTACACGGAGTTCCTGGCCGCCTATCCGACCCTCGCCGACCTCGCCGCCGCCCCGCTCGGTGACGTCATTCGGTGCTGGGCGCCACTTGGCTACAACCGCCGCGCTGTCCGCCTGCACGCCATCGCCAGGACCGTCGTCCAGCGCTTCGGCGGCCGCCTTCCAGACCAGGTCGAGGAGCTGTACGAGCTGGACGGCCTCGGCAAGTACACCGCTAGCGCCGTGGCCTGCTTCGCTTTCGAGCAGGCCGTCGCCGTCGTCGAGACGAACGTTCGGCGCGTAGTTAGCCGCCTCTTCGCCGACCTGCTCGGTGACCCGCCGCAAAGCCGCCCATCGCTCGAGGCTTTCGCGGCGCGCCTCCTCCCGCCTGGACGGGCCTATGAATGGAATCAGGCGTTGATGGACCTGGGGGCGACAATCTGTACGGCCAGGGCGCCCGCCTGCATAGCCTGTCCTCTGGCGGTCCAGTGCTCGGCCCGCTCGCTGCTCGCTAGTGGTGCCGCGCGAATGGCCGAGCGACGCGCCCGATACGGCGATTCCCCGCGTTTCGAGCAGACGAGGCGCTATTTTCGCGGCCGGATCGTGGACCGGCTTCGAGCTCTGGGACCCGCCGAGAGCGTCTCGCTGGATGAGCTTGGCGGCAGCCTCCGGCCCGACTTCGGGCCGGAGCACGGTCCGTGGCTGGTGGAGCTAGTCGAAGGGCTACGCCGAGACAGGCTGGTGGTTGAATCACGCGGGCGGGTTAGGCTGCCTTGAAATACGCTCGTACGCGCCGCCGAAGCTCGTTCCAGCAGATATCTGCTCGCTCCAGCTCGCTGGGGTCGAGCTGCGCATACACCTTCCCGAAGCGGGGCAGATAGAGCAGGCCGCCCATCCAGAAGCCGCCGCGAATGAGGGCTGGATCGTACCGCTCCACCAGCCGCCCGAGCGCCCCTTCGACCTCCCAGCTGGCCAGTAGCTCTCCACCCCGCGCCAGGGCGAGGCCCTCGACCCAAACCACGCTGCGTTGCGCGCCCTTGAGTCCCCGCGTCAATCCAAGCAAATGATCCGCCCGATCGCGGTCCTCGACGTCGATCCCCGCCGCGCGACGCGTCAGCAGGCTGTCCCAGGCGACGCCCAGGGCGGGAACGCGGGCCCCGCCGTCGCTGGCGATCGCCAGGCCGCTTGCCCGCTCCGACCAGAACAGCGCCTTCTTAGCGGCGACGTGTCGATGAGTCGTTCCATCCTCCTCCGGCTCGGCGACACTCGGATACTCGCGCGGGGTCGCAAAAGCGAAGCTCAAACCATTCAAAAGCCAGCGGAGCTTGGCCTCCTTGGCCGGATTTCGGGTGGCCAGGAGGATACTTCGTTCGCAGGTCGACGGTTTTGAAATCTGGCCCCGTAGCGCGGGGGCTTGTCCCCCGCCCGATGAAGCGGGGGACAAGCCCCCGCGCTACGACTCCGCTTTCTACCGCACGCGCACGAACTTCTGAAGCGTGTGGCAGTCCGCCGGGACGAGGCCTGAGCGGCCGGCAAAGGTGTAGGTCACTTCGCCCACGTAGATGTCGCCGCGCGAGTCCACGTAGATGCCGTGCGGTGCGCAGAAGTTGCCGGGCGCGCAGCGCTCGGGGCCGCCCCAGCGGGCCAGGACCCGTCCATCGGCGTCAAAGACGCTGACCCGCCCGGGCTGGTCTCGCTCGATCGGTCCGTGGCGGTACGAGTGCTGGCCAACCCGCCACCACAGCTCGCTGACGTACACCAGCCCGTCGGCGGCTTGATAGATCGCGGTCGGTCGCTGGACGTCGGTCCACTCGCCGAGATACTCGCCGCTTGGACTGAACACCTGGATCCGATCGTTCTCGCGATCGGCCACCAGCACCCGACTGTCCGTTAACGCCCAGATCCCATGCGGCGTCTTGAACTCGCCGGGCCCAGTGCCCGGCTCACCCCATGACTGGAGCAGCTCGCCGTCTGGTGAGAAGCGGTGGACGCGGGCGTTTCCGTAGCCGTCCGAGACGTATAGGTCGCCGTTCGGCCCGATCGACAAGTTGGTCGGCCGATTGAACGGCACCCCGCCGTGGGTGATCGAGTCGACGGTGCCCGTGTAGCCGGTGTCGGAGGGCTGCCCACTGGTGCCGAACACCTGGATTTGCTTGCCGTCGGGCGTGAACCTGCGGACCGTGTGGTCTCCGTCGTCGGTCAGGTAGATGCTGTCATCTGGCCCGATCGTGATCCCGTGCGTCCTAGGGGTAAACATCCCCTCACCCCACGAGCCGACGAACGTCCCGTCACGCTCGTAGACAATGACCGAGTGCTCGCTACGAGTGAAGACGTACACACGGTCGTTGGAGTCGACCGCTACCCCGGCCACGTCGGGATGCTCCCAACCCTCCGGAAGCTGCTCCCAGCCTTCGGCCAGCTCGTACTTTAGATCTCCAGCTACGACGATCATGCTCTCCCCCTTTTCTAAAGCGTAACGAAGTCGAAAGTCCAAAGTCCAAGGTCCCGAGTCCAAGGTCCTGAGTCCAATGCGCAGCGTCCAAGTCCGGCTCGGTTCGCGTGGGATTTTGGACTCTGGACCTGTCGTCTACGTGCGGCTATGCGACCAACATCGCGTCGCCGAAGGAGAGGAAGCGGTAGCGATGGGCGATCGCTTCACGGTACGCGGCCAGCACCAGCGCGCGGCCCGCGAAGGCGCTGACCAGGGCAAGTAACGTCGAGCGTGGGACATGGAAATTGGTGATCAGGACATCGACCGCGCGGAACCGATGACCCGGCAGTATGTATAGCGAGGTAGCGCCCGACCATCCCGACGCGGCTTGACCGGTCCCCTGGTAGGCCAAGGCAGTCTCGAGGGCGCGGACGGTGCTAGTCCCGACGGCCACGACCTTGCCGCCCGCCGAGCGGGCGGCCTGGACGGCCCGGATAGTCTCCGGGGCGACGGTGCACTCCTCGGCATGTATTTCGTGCTGGGTCAGGCTCTCCGAGCGGACCGGGCGAAACGTGTCGAGCCCGACGTGCAGAGTCACGAAAGCGACTCTTACGCTTGCCGCGCGGAGCCGCTCGAGCAGATCCGGCGTGAAGTGCAGGCCGGCGGTTGGGGCGGCAGCGGAGCCAGGCATGTCTCCGTACACCGTCTGGTAGCGCTCTGGATCGCCATCCCAGTCGCGAATGTACGGCGGCAAGGGCACAGTCCCGGCCCGAAGCACAGCCGCGTCCGGATCGTCCGCGCCCTGCAACACGACGAGCCGCCCGCCGCCTGGCGTGTAGCTCAAGACCTCGGCGATCAGTCCGTCGCCCAGGCTGATCCTGGCGCCGGGCTTCAACCTGCGGCCCGGCCGAACCAGGGTCTCCCAGAGCCCCGGCGCGCGCCGTCGCAGCAGGAGCAGTTCGGCCGCGCCACCATCTGCTAGGCGTCTGCCGAGCACCCGGGCCGGCACGACCCGGCTGCGATTGAGGACGAGCAAGTCGCCCGCCCGCAGCCAGTCGGCCAGATCGCGGAAGCGCGAATGGACGATCGACCCACTGGCACGGTCTAGGACGAGCAGGCGCGATCCGTCGCGCGGCTCGGCGGGCGCCTGGGCGATCAGTTCGGGCGGGAGCTCGTAGCTATAGAGCTCGGTTGCCAGCGGCTCAGCCGCTGCCCTCACGCGCGCCGAAACAGCCTCAGGATGCCCGCGAAGAACCCCAGGACGAGGTTGAGCGCGACAGTCAAAATGACACTCAGGATGATGCTCTCGAGCAACGCGATCCGCATCCTATGACCCCCTGCCGGTGATCGATCACGGTCTGTCCGCCGGGCGTTGGCGGGACCGGTACGGGCCCAGTATAGCAAGCTGCAGGTTCCGTAGTCGGCGCCTTAGCGCCCCCCAGCGCACTAAAGTGCGCACTACGAGCGGCAGCGTCAGCGCTACGGCCCCGACCGGTTGAACCAGCCAAAGATCAGGTTGAGCGCCAGCGTTAGCAGGATGCTCAAGACGATGCTTGTGGCAATCGGAAGATAGACCCGAACGTTGTCCCGTTCGAACGCGAAGTCGCCCGGCAGCTGGCCGAGGAACGGGATCCGACCGCCGAGCACCAACAGCAGCCCAAGGCCGGCCATTACCAGGCCGACCACCATGAGCATTCGTCCCAGATTCTCAAGCGGCATATTGCTCGAAGCGGCCAGGGGCCAGGGCCAGGGCCAGGGGAGCCTACTCTGTAAACTGCCTACTGCCTACTGCCTACTGCCTACTGCCTACTGCCTACTGCCTACTGAAGTATATGCACTTCCAGATCGAGGGGCGGTGCCTTTCTACCCGTGCGCGAGCGGGCGTACTGAGCACACCGCATGGCCGGATCGAGACGCCGGCCTTCATGCCGGTCGGAACGCAGGGCAGCGTCAAATCGCTGCTCCCATCCGATCTTGCGGCCATCCACACCCAGTGCGTCCTGGCCAACGCCTACCACCTGGCGCTGCGGCCTGGCGCACACGTGATCGAGCGCCTGGGCGGCCTGCATCGCTTTACCGGCTGGGGCGGGCCAATGCTAACCGACAGCGGCGGCTTCCAGGTGTTCAGCCTGAAGCGGCTGCGCCACGTCGACGACAGGGGGGTGTCGATAGTCTCACACCTGGACGGCAGATGCCGGCGCTTCAGTCCGCGGTCGGTGATCAGACTTCAGGAGCGGCTCGGGGCCGACTTGATCATGCCGCTAGACGTGTGCATGGGCTATCGGAGCGAGCGCCCGGAGGCCGAGCTTGCGCTCGAGCGCACCCACGCCTGGGCTCTGCAGGCGACTCGGGCCCATAGCCGCTCGGACCAGTGGCTGCTGGCGATCGTGCAGGGCGGCATGGAGGCCGATCTTCGCGTGCAGGCGGCTCGGGCGCTGGCGGCGGAGCGCTTTCCCGGCTATGCGATCGGAGGGCTGAGCGTTGGCGAGCCGTTCTCGACGACCGAGCGACTGATCACCCTCTGCGTGGCTGAGCTGCAGGACGACCGGCCACGCTACTTGATGGGCGTCGGCGAGCCGGAGCAGATGCTGGCGTCGGTGTCGCGAGGGATCGATCTGTTCGACTGTGTGCTGCCAACTCGTCTGGGCCGCACTGGTCACGCCTACACAAGTCGTGGTCGGGTCAACCTGGGGCGCGCCGCGGCTGGCCAGGATCGAGAGCCGCTCGATCCGACCTGTGGCTGCGTGGTATGCACCAAGTACTCGCGCGCCTACCTCCACCATCTCGTCAAGGCCGCCGAGCCGCTCGGCGCGCGCCTGCTGAGTCTGCACAACGTCGCCTTCCTGGTCGACTTGTTGCGCCAGGCGCGTGGCCAGATCCTGGCCGGGACATTCCAGGCTCCCTCGTGCTAGCATCGCGCGTCGCCCGTTGGGCAACTGCTGCGTGCCTTAGTAGCTTTTGGAGTCATCCCAAATCTTGTTATCCCACGTCTTTCTTTCACCCGAATCCGTCACGGTCATCCCAATTCCTTCATGCTCATCCCAGTCCTTCTTGTCATCCTGAGCGAAGCGAAGGATCTCATGCTCCCCGCCACAGGCTTGCGCCTCACGTGGTCGAACAAAAACGCTCCGCTTACAAGGAGTGTGGGTTGCGACTGACTTCGTTGGAAGTCGCATGGTGGACAGCATGAGATCCTTCGCTCCGCTCAGGATGACAAGAAGGATTGCGGCCGACCAAACAGGCCCCACGCTGACGATGAGGGGCGGCTCGTTGTGGAACTAGCTCTCGTGTCGGGAGTGGCCGGGGTCTTTGGGCTCGTATTCGCCGGCTATCTGGCTCGCCAGGTGGTCGCCAACGACCCCGGCTCGGAGAACATGCAGGCCATCTCGCAAGCGATCCAGGAAGGGGCGATGGCCTTCCTCACGCGTGAGTACCGTACGCTGGTGATCTTCGCGGTCGTGGTGGCGTCTGTGCTAACTGTGACTGTTGGGCAGGGGACCGCGATCTGTTTCCTGGTTGGGGCCGCCTGTTCGGCCGCCACCGGCTACGTCGGCATGTGGATCGCGCTGAGGGCCAACGTGCGGACTACGGCTGCCGCGGCCCAGGGCCTGAACCGTGGCTTGCGAGTGGCGTTCGCGAGCGGAGCCGTGATGGGGACGGCCGTGGTCGGCCTGGGGGTTGTCGGGCTGGTCGCGGTCTATCTCATCTTTCGCAACCCAAACGTCGTGGCTGGGTTCTCGTTCGGCGCCTCATCGATTGCCCTCTTCGCCAGGGTGGGAGGCGGGATCTTTACCAAAGCCGCAGACGTCGGCGCCGACCTCGTCGGCAAGATCGAGCAGGGCATCCCAGAAGATGACCCGCGCAATCCGGCGGTGATCGCCGACAACGTCGGCGACAACGTCGGCGACGTGGCCGGCATGGGGGCCGATCTTTTCGAGTCGTACGTCGGCTCCATCGTCGGGACCATGGCGCTGGCCAGCGTAGCCACCGGGCTAACAGGCGAGGTCATGCCGCTCCTGATCGCTGCCGCCGGGATCATCTCTTCGATCGTCGGGACGTTCTTTGTGCGAGTCTCGGACACGGCCGAGTTCGTCGGGTTGCTGTGGGCCTTGCGGCGCGGGATCTTCGTGACCGGCGGGCTGGTGGTGGTGCTGAGCTTCGCGATCGTGCGCGGCCTGGGCGCCGATCTGGGAGCGTTCTGGGCAGTGGTCGTGGGCCTGCTCGCCGGAATCGTTATCGGGTTGGGCACCGAATACTTCACCTCCTACGAGTACCCGCCGACCAGGGCGATCGCCGAGGCCGCTCAGACGGGCGCGGCGACCACGATCATCCGCGGCCTCGCGACCGGCATGATGAGCACCGTCCTCGGCACGCTCGTGATGTGTGTGAGCGTGATCGGCGCCTACTACTTCGCCGGCCTGTACGGCATCGCCCTGGCCGGAGTTGGGATGCTCTCCACGTTGGGGATCACCCTCGCGACCGACGCGTATGGGCCGGTCGCCGACAACGCCGGCGGGATTGCCCAGATGGCCGGGCTGCCCAAAGAGGTCCGCGAGCGGACCGACGCGCTCGACTCGCTGGGCAACACAACCGCGGCGACCGGCAAGGGATTCGCGATCGGCTCGGCGGTCCTGACGGCGCTTGGACTGATGGCCGCGTACACCGAGGCGGTCGGCCTGACGTCCGTCAACCTGCTCAATCCTAACGTCATCGCCGGCCTGCTGCTTGGGACGATGCTGCCGTTCGTGTTCTCGGCGCTGGCGATGACCGCGGTCGGCAAGGCGGCCTTTCAGATCGTGAACGAGGTCCGCCGCCAGTTTCGCGAGCTAAAGGGGCTGATGGATGGCACCGAGCGGCCCGACTACGCCGCCTGCGTTGACATCACTACCGCGGCCGCGCTGCGCGAGATGATCGTACCGGGCAGCCTGGCGGTGGCCAGCCCGATCGCGGTCGGCCTGGTCTTGGGGCGGGAGGCGCTCGGCGGGATGTTGGTCGGCGCGATCGTGTGCGGCTTCATGCTGGCGGTCATGATGGCCAATGCCGGCGGAGCCTGGGATAACGCCAAGAAGTACATCGAGGCCGGCGCGTTCGCGGGCAAGGGCTCCGAGGCCCATCGCGCGGCGGTGGTCGGCGACACGGTTGGCGACCCGTTCAAGGACACGGCTGGCCCCTCGATGAACATCTTGATCAAGCTGATGTCGATCGTGGCGCTGGTTTTCGCGCCGATCTTCACGCGCTGACGCGGACGACCGACGACGGACGATCGACGGCAGACGACGCACGTCGTCCGTCGTCCATCGTCCGCCGTCGGCGATCCATCGTCCGTCTTCTGTCACTTCGGGCGGACTTCGCGGAACTCGCCGCCAGAGCTCTTCCACGCCCGGATTTTCGCTGTTAGACTGCGCTCAGCTCAGGGTGCGGGAGGGAGACCAGACGTGCCAGACCTCGCGCTGAAGCAGATCCAGCCCAACCGCTTGAACCCCCGCCTCAGGTTCTCCAAAGCCGGCCTCGACGACCTGGCGGCGAGTATCAGACAGTTCGGCGTACTCGAGCCGATCATCGTCCGTCCGGTCAACGAGCATTACGAGGTCGTGGCGGGCGAGCGGCGCTACCGCGCGGCCCAGCAGGCGGGGCTCGACGAGGTGCCGGCCATCGTGCGCGAGTACAGCGACGACGAGGTGATGGAGATCAACCTCGTCGAGAACGTCCAGCGCGAGGACCTCTCTGCCGTCGAGAAGGCGCGGCTGTGTCGGGAGCTTCGCGAGCGTTACCCTCAGAAGTACCGCACCTGGGACACGATCGCCAGACGGATCGGCGTGGAGCCGGACACGGTGCGAGGTTGGGTTCGGACCCTCAACTTACCGGAGGAGTTGCAGGAGCGGATTGCGCCTCGCGACGCCAAGCGGGTGCCGGAAGGCAAGCTCGCCTACCGGACCGCGCTCGACATCGCCGAGAAGATCAAAGACCCCCAACGACAGGTAGAGGTTGCCACCCGCCTGGCCCAGGAGCACATGCCAACCGAGATCGCCCGTGAGGTGATACGCCGCGCGGCCACAGAGACGCCCGCCCCTGTTTCAGACATCGTCCAGGAGGCCATCAGCCAGCCGCGAGCCTCAGTGGCCTTCACCCATCGCCACTATCAGGCCGTGGTCGAGGGCTCCAAGACTCGCACCACCCGCCGTCGCCCGGACCCGCGCATCGTGCCGGGGGCCATCGTCCGAGCGGACGTGATCCAGTTCGCCGATCTCGAGATCACCGACGTGGTCCGCAAACGGCTGGCCGATTTCACCGAAGAGGACGCGCGCGAGGAGGGCGGCTACACGCTGGAGGAGTTCCGCGACCTGTGGCGGCGCAGCTACGGCGCCTGGAGCCCGGACGAGGTCGTGAGCATCCTCCGGTTCACGGTCGCCCGGGTGTTGTAGGCGGCATCGAACCTCGTAGGGGCGAAGCATTCGCGCAAACTGTACTCGGGGGCCGGCGACTGAGGGCGCGAATGCTTCGCCCCTACCGCGCACCGGGGCTGCCCTTAGAACCCGCCCCCGTTTGACGCCCCGCGGGGGGCCGGGTAGACTGGACCAGGAGCGTTAGCCCGCCCGGCGTCTATCCCGTCCGCAGGAGGATGCTCGTGAGCCAGCGTGCATCTCGAGCTGCTATGCTGCCAGTCAGCCGCCGGCGCTTTCTGGTCCTCGTCGGTCTCGGCAGCGGCCTATCGCGGCCTCGCTGCTGAGCGCGTGCGTCCAGACCGCGCCGGCCTCGCCGACGGCGGCGCCCAAGCCAACCGAGGCGCCCAAGCCCGCTGCCCCCGTCGCCAGCCCCGCCGCCTCGCCGGCCGCGAGTCCGGGCGCCAGCCCGGCCGCGTCGCCGGCCGCCCAGGCCGCTCCGGGTGCGGCAGTCCGGGAGGTGCTGATCGGGGTCTCCTACCCGCTGTCTGGCGCCACGGCGCCTTCAGGGCTCGACGCCAAGGCGGCTGTCGAGCTGGCCCAGGACGTGGTCAACAACCGCACCCACCTGCCGCTCCTGCTGGCTCGGACCGAGGGCCTGCCCAATCTCGGCGGGGCCAAGGTCCGAGCGATCATCACGGACCACCAGGGTGATCCAGCCGTAGCGCGGCGGAGGCCGAGAGGTTCATCGCCCAGGAGAACGTGGCGGCCGTGTTCGGGATGTTCCAGAGCGCCGTCACCGCCTCGGCGAGTCAGGTCGCGGAACGACTCGGAGTCCCCTACCTGACCGCCGAGTCGTCTTCGCCCAGCCTCCACACGCGTGGGTTCAGGTGGTTCTTTCGCACGTCGCCCCACGACATTCACTTCTCTGAGGCGATGTTCAAGTTCCTCAAAGACATCGAGACCCGCAAGAACGTCAAAGCCCAGGCGTCGGTCTGCTGTACGAGGACACGCTGTTTGGCCAGGACAGCGGCAAGGTCGAGAAGGAGCTGGCGGAGAAGGCCGGCTACAAGATTGGACTGGACTTGCAGTACCGCTCTCGCAGTACCTCGTTGACGGCTGAGGTCCAGCGGCTCAAGGCGGCCGAGCCAGAACTCTGGCTCCCTACCTCGTACGTCTCGGACGCTATCCTGATGGTCCAACACTCGAAGGAGCTGGACTACAACCCGAAGATGGTGCTGGCCCAGGACTCAGGCCATGTCGAGAGCGCCTTCGTCGAGCAGGTCGGCAAGGACGCTCAAGGCTACGCGAGCCGCGCCGTCTTCGTGCCCGATCTGGCCAACCGAAAGCCCGTCATCAAGCAGGTCAACGAGCTGTTCAAAGCCCGCGTCAACCACGACATGGCTGACGTGCCAGCGCGAGTGTTCACCGGCTTCCTGGTCCTATGCGACGCGATCAACCGGGCCGCCTCGGTCGATGCGGAGAGGATTCGCCAGGCGCTCGTAGCTACCGACGTACCGGGCGACCAGATCCCGATGCCGTGGCAGGGGGTGATTTCGACCCGGCCACGGGCCAGAACGAGTCGGGCACCCCGATCATCATCCAACTGCAGGGCGGTCAATACTGGACGGTCTGGCCGTTCGACTTCGCGGCCAAGGAGTTCATCCACCCCATCCCGAAGTGGTCCGAGCGGCGCTGAAGCGGGACGCTGCCATCCTGCCGCCACTTGACATTCTGCCCGGTTGTCATCCTCAACGCGGGTCCGCCCTCACCCCCGGCCGCTCTCCCTTGAGGGAGATGGGGTCAGGGGGTGAGGGCATGCGGCCATGACCCTGGAAGTCCTGCTGCAAGCCATCGCCAGCGGACTCCTGATGGGCTTCGTGTACGCGCTGATCGCGGCCGGCCTCAGTCTGATCTTCGGGCTCATGGAGATCGTCAACTTCGCCCACGGCGAGTTCTTGATGCTGTCGATGTTCACCACGTTCTGGCTGGCCCTTCTGTTCGGCATCGATCCGCTCGTCTCGGTCCCGATCTGCGCCGCGCTGCTCTTCCTGCTCGGCGCGCTCGTCTACAAGGGGATCATCAGCCGGATCCTGCGCGCGCCGATGTTGGCCCAGATCTTCGCGACGTTCGGTCTCGGCGTATTCTTACGAAGCACTGCACAGTTCTTGTGGACGGCGGATTATCGGATTCTCCCCAACCACGTCCTGAGTGGCCGACTCGACCTGGGCGGAATCTTTCTGAGCTGGCCGCAGGTAGTCGCCAGCTTCGCAGCGCTGGCCGCCGTCCTGGCGCTCTACCTGTTCGTTATGCGGACCGAGACGGGACTGGCGATCCAGGCCACTTCCGAGGACCGCGAGGCGGCGGCTCTGATGGGCATCCCAGGCGATCGCATGTACCTGTTGGGCTGGGGGATCGGCTCGTCGTGCGTGGGTATCGCGGGCGCGCTGCTGGCTAATTTCCTTCCGATCTTTCCTGACGTTGGGTTCCTCTTCGCGCTGCTGGCGTACGTGGCCGTCGCCCTGGGTGGGTTCGGAAGCATCGTCGGGGCGCTGGCAGCGGGCGTCATCATCGGGCTCGTCGAGGCGGTTGGCGGCCTCTTCGTCCCGTCATTCAAGTACGTCGCCGTGTTCGCCCTCTACCTGGCCGTCGTATTGTTCCGGCCGCAGGGGCTGTTCGGGCGTTACTGAGCGAATGGCGACCCAGCCTCACCGCTCCCTGACGGTCGCGGTACTGAGGGGCAGAGCCCGCCGCGTGTTTTGGTGTCTTGGTGGTGTCGTGGTCGCGCTGGCTCTGCTGATCGTGCCGTTCATCCTCGAGGCGCAGCGGTTGGCGCACCCACTCCACGTCCTGATCATGATCTGCCTATACGCGACGCTGGCTCAGGCCTGGAACATCCTGGGCGGCTACGCGGGCCAGGTGTCTCTGGGCAACGCGGTGTACTTTGGAACCGGCGCGTACACCTCGACACTGTTGATGACCAGGCTGGGCCTCTCGCCCTGGCTCGGCATCCCGGCCGGTATGGTCGTCGCGGTCGCGCTGTCAGTGGCGATCGGCTATCCCTGCTTTCGACTCGGCGGCCACTATTTCGCCATCGCCACGATCGCCGTCGGCGAGATCGTCCAGACCGTGTTCATCAACTGGCGCGAGGTCGGCGGGGCCAGCGGCATCCACCTGCCGCTGCTGCCCGAGGCGCTCATAAACTTCCAATTCCACTCCAGCAAGCTGCCGTACTACTACATCGCTTTCGGCATGGCGGCGCTCGCCTTCGGAAGCGCGTTCGCGGTCGAGCGGTCGCGGCTGGGCTACTACTTGGGCCATCAAGGGCGACCCGCTCGCGGCCCGTTCCCTGGGGGTGGGAGTTACTCGCTACAAGCTGTACGCCATCGCAATCAGCGCGGCCCTAACCGCGATGGGCGGCACCTTCTACGCCCAGTACATCCTGGTGATCGATCCAGAAAGCGTGCTGCCGCTCTCGCTGTCCGTCCTGATCTGCCTGGTGGCGGTGCTGGGCGGGGTCGGAACGATCTGGGGACCACTCCTGGGTGCCGTGGTGTTGATCCCGCTCTCTGAGGGAACGCGGGTGTATCTGGCCGGATCTGCCGGCGGCGGGAGGGCGGTCGACCTGATGGTCTACGGCGCCCTGATCGTGTTGGTGGCCGTCTTTCAGCCGGGCGGACTGATGGCCCTCCTAGGGGACAGGGGTCGGGGGTCGGGAGCGAGCGCGCTGCGCGGGGCCGGGGGTCAAGGGCCAAGGGACAAGGGTACAGCCCCCGACCCCCAACCCCTGACCCCTGGCCCCCCGAGCGGAGCGAGCTGAGCGTGCCGCTGCTGGACGTTCGTGAGTTGACGAAGCGGTTTGGTGGGCTCGTCGCCAACAATCGGATCAGTCTGCACGTCGACGAGGGCGAGGTCGTCGGCCTGATCGGCCCGAACGGGGCTGGTAAGACGACCCTGTTCAATTGCATGGCCGGTGCCGAGCGGCCCACGAGCGGACGGGTCATCTTCGAGGGCCACGACGTGACTGGCTGCCCGCCGGAGGAGATCTGCCGGTGCGGGATTGCGCGGACATTCCAGATCGTCCGAACCTTCCGCGAGATGACGGTGCTCGAGAATGTCATGGTAGGCGCCCTGCTGCGCGCTCCGGACGCTCGCCGCGCCCGTGGTTGGGCGCTCGAAGTGATCGAGTGGGCTGGGCTGGCCGAGAAGCGGGGGGCGCTCGGAGCGAGCCTCACGAACGCGGACCGCAAACGGGTCGAGCTGGCACGCGCTCTGGCAACCCGACCGAAGCTGCTGATGCTCGACGAGGCGAGGGCCGGCCTGAACCCGCGCGAACGAGAGGACGCTGTGGAGCTGATCCGCCAGGCCCACATGCGCGGGATCACGATCCTCATGGTCGAGCACGTGATGGAGGTGATCATGCCTATCTCGGATCGGGTGGTTGTGCTGACTTCAGGCCGCAAGCTGCTCGAAGACCAACCCGAGGTGGTCGCGCGCGACTCGGAGGTCATCAAGGCCTACCTTGGTGAGCGTTACGCTGCTCGCTCGAAAGATGCGGCGTGTTAGAGGTCGACGGGATCGAGGCTGGCTATCAGGGCGTTCGGGCTCTGTACGGCGTCACCTTCCGAGTCGCGCCGGGCGAGATCGTCACAATTGTGGGCTCCAATGGGGCTGGCAAGTCTACGATCCTGAAGACCCTCTCGGGACTCTTGCGCCCCACCGCCGGGGCGATCAGGTTCCGAGACCAGCGCATCGACGGGGCGCCGCCCGACCGGGTCGTGAGACTGGGAATCGCCCACGTTCCGGAAGGGCGACGACTCTTCGCCCGCTTGAGCGTCATGCAGAACCTGACGCTGGGCGCCCATACGCGCAAGTCGCCCGGCGAGCGTTCGGCCAGCTTGGACCGGGTCTTCGGCCTGTTCCCAATCCTCCGCGAGCGCAGGACCCAACTGGCCGGCACACTGTCAGGCGGTGAGCAGCAGATGCTGGCGATCGGGCGCGGCCTGATGGCCCAACCGAGCTTGCTGATGCTGGACGAGCCGTCGCTTGGCCTCGCTCCACGCCTCGTCGACGAGATCTTCGCCACGTTGGCCCAGATCAAGGCCGACGGCGCGACCATCTTGCTGGTCGAGCAGAACGTCGTCGAGGCGCTCGAGCTGGCCGATCGGGGCTACGTGCTTCAGACCGGACGAGTGGTCCTATCCGGGACGGGCGAAGAGTTGCTGCGGAGTGACCTCGTCCGCCAGGCCTACCTCGGGCTCTGAGCACCAGCGCGGTCGGCTAGAATTGGTGGCGCGAGGTGAATCGGCGCCTCGCGGCCATCAAGACGCCTAGTGGCGCGCGCGCCATACGTGGGGATTGGAGATGCCAGAGTTCGTGACGGTCGCCGAGACTTCCGAGATCCACGCGGGCCAAATGAAGGAGGTCGACGTCAACGGCCAGAGTGTTCTGTTGGCGAACGTGGGTGGCCACTATTACGCCATCGAGGCGACGTGCACCCACCGCGGAGGCCCGCTTCCCGAGGGCGAGCTCCACGGCGACGTGGTTACCTGTCCGTGGCACTTCGGTGGCTTTGACGTGCGAACGGGTGAGGCCGTAGCCCTGCCACCAACGGATTCGGTCAACACTTACCGGGTGCGCGTGACCGGGAGCGCGGTTCAGGTGGCGCCAAACTAGCCGGGTCGCGGCGCGGGCGTCACTACCGAGCGGATCGGCCCGCCATATCTGGTACGTCCGCGCGACTTCGCGGCGGTAGATCAAGCCGAAGCGCTCCCGATAAGCCTTCGGGCCTTCCTGGGCCAGAGTGACCAGGGCCGGGTCAAGGCGACGAACGATGACATAGGCCGTGCCAGGGCAGGGAGGCTGGCGGCCCCCGCTCTTTCGCGATACACGCCACCTGACGCGCCATCGCGGCGGTGCCGGCCGCGGAACCCGGAGGGCAAGGCCCTCGATCAGAAACCGAAGCTCAGAATCTCGGTGATGCTGACCGCGATCATCTCGTGGTGATCTCACCAAGCCGGCCAATTCGTGCCCACGATAACCATCGACCCAGCGTTGGGCGGTCCGGAGCGCCGCTCCATGCTCGCGGGCGAGCCGAGGCAGCGGCGCGCCGTCTTCCAGATGGGGCGCGAGGAGGTGGAGCCGCTCAAGGACTTGGGCTCGCGTTCGCTCCGAGAGTTGCGTCAGGGGCGTGGGTCGGCCATCCTGAGAACTCCTCGTTAGCCCGAATGTATCCCGGAGAAACCTCGCCACGAAGCTCTTGACGCATGCTTGCATCGTCGGTGAAAGAGGGGCTACTCTGAGGGTCCAGTCTCCAGTGAAGCCACGGGAGAGTGCAATGCGATCACCGGGCAGACAGGTCACCATCGCCGCGAAGCCCGAAGCGTTGACCATCGATCCAGCACAGAGCGCCGTCATCGTGGTCGATATGCAGAACGACTTCGGAGCTGAAGGCGGTATGTTCGCGCTGCGTGGGATCGACATTTCTAGGATCCGTGCGGTGGTCGCTCCGACCAGTCGAGTTCTGGCGGCCGCGCGCTTGGCTGGGGTCACCGTTGTTTACTTGAAGATGGCCTTTCGCCCTGATCTCTCTGACGCCGGGGCCCCCGATGCCCCGAACTGGCTCAAGCACCTGCCACTGCGCCCAGGTGAGTCAGCCACCGCACCGGATGGGACGCCGAGTCGGATTTTGATACGAGATACGTGGAATACGGAGATCGTGCCCGAACTCACACCCGAGTCCGGCGACGTCGTCCTCTACAAGCACAGGTACAGCGGCTTCTATGAAACCGATCTGGATGCGGTCCTGAAGAGCCGCTCCATCAGGAACCTGATCTTCACCGGGTGCACGACGAGCGTGTGTGTCGAGTCCACCATCCGGGACGCGATGTTCCGAGACTACAATTGCCTCCTCTTGGCAGACTGCACAGCAGAGCCCATCGGAGACGACCTGCCCCGGAGCAACCACGACGCCTCGCTGCTCGTCATTCAGGCGCAGTTTGGCTGGGTTTCCGAATCAGCTGAGTTCATCACTGCCCTCGAAGGGCAGCTCCAGCCCGTTCCCGCCTGAAAGGGTTCATGGGGCATCCTGGAGCAGATCCGCGATGCCGAGCATCGCGGCGACGCGCAGCCTACGAGACCCAGCCGCGCATGACCATCCGGTCGCCGACTGCGTTGGCTCGCCCGTCGCAAAGGCGAACGTTTGTGAGACACTGGTTCGATCTTCGGAGAATGTGACGTTCGCTCGCGAACGGCTACGTCCGGCAATCCGTCTCGCATTCATCGTCCCATGACCTGCCCTCGTAGACGAGTTATGAGACAATCGAGACACACTCATTAGACTTCGGCCCCCAAACCCCTCCCCCAAGCTTGGGAGTGGGCGAGGCGGAGGGCCTAAGAGGATCGAATGATCGATCTCGCGAGTCGTATTCGCGATGTGCCGGACTTTCCCAAGAAGGGCATCCTGTTCAAGGACATCACCACCCTGCTGCGCGACGGCGCAGCATTCAGACAGGCGCTCGACCAGCTCGGCGACCTGGTCCGGGATTGGGAGATCGACGTGGTGGTGGGTATGGAGTCGCGGGGCTTCATCTTCGCCGCGCCGATCGCCTACCTGCTGGGGGTCGGCTTCGTCCCGGTCCGCAAGCTCGGAAAACTGCCAGCCGAAACGATCACCGCCGAGTATGAGCTGGAGTACGGCACCAACACGCTCGAGCTGCACGTCGACGCCGTCGAACCCGGCTGCCGGGTGCTGATCGTCGACGATCTGCTCGCTACGGGCGGCACCGTGGGCGCAACGATCGAGCTGATCGAGCAGCTCGAGGGCGTGGTCGCGGGGACCGCCTTTCTCGTCGAGCTAACGTTCCTGGACGGCCGCCGCCGCCTGGACGGCTACCGTGTCGCGTCGCTCATCTCGTACTAGTTGTGCTATACTCGCGCCACCTCGCCAGCCGCCGGCCTAGACGCGGCCGTACAACAGAAAAGATTCGCGCGCTCTTATCACGAGAGGCGGAGGGACCGGCCCGACGAAGCCCGGCAACCCCCCGCTCGTCGCGCCGGGCCTGGCTCAGTCGGACCGCGGCGCCCCCGAGCGGGCAGGTGCCAATTCCGACAGTTCGCCCTGGCGGACTGAGAGATGAGAGGCGATCACCGGCTGCGCATGGTTCTCTCCGGAGAGCCATTTTTCATGTCCACATGTAGGCCTCAGCGGGGCAGCCACCATGCGCACCGTTGACTTCCAAGACGACGCCGTTCGGCTGATCGACCAGACCCGGCTCCCGCACGAGCTGGGATTCGTCGAGTGCCGGACGGTCGGCGACGTGGCCGACGCCATCCGCAGAATGGTGGTCCGCGGGGCTCCGGCCATCGGCGTCGCGGCGGCCTTTGGCCTGGCTTTGGGCGCTTCCGAGTACGAGGGCGAAGATAGCGCGCAGCTGCTAGCGCACCTCGACCGAGCCGCGGCTGAGCTGCGCGCCACGCGGCCCACCGCGGTGAATCTGGCCTGGGCGGTCGACCGATCGATGCGCACGGCGCAAGAGATAGTCGAGGGCGCCTCTGGCCGGAACGGGGGCACCATCGAGCGCGTCCGAGCAGAGCTGCTGGCCCTGGCGCAGCGGATGGCGGACGAGGACGTCGCCGTCAACCGGCGGATGGGTGTCCTTGGCGCGCAGCTCGTTCCGCAGCAGGCGCGCATCTTGACCCACTGCAACACTGGCGCCCTCGCATGCGTCGACTACGGGACGGCGCACGGAGTCATCCGAGCCGCAGTAGAAGCAGGCAAGGGCGTCCACGTGTTCGTCGACGAGACGCGTCCATTCCTTCAGGGCGCACGACTGACGACATGGGAGCTGCGGCAGGAAGGCATCCCGCACACCCTGATCACCGACAGCATGGCCGGCCATTTCATCTCGCGTGGCCAGGTGGACCTGGCCATGGTCGGGGCCGACCGCGTCGCCGCCAACGGCGACGTGGCCAACAAGATCGGGACCTACACCCT
>WNGA01002344.1_pt1 | contig 43108 bp, 39 predicted proteins | sample 5400061 | NCBI WGS metagenome assembly WNGA01 (sample SAMN13153366, study PRJNA577476) | soil metagenome | isolation source: 100 cm soil or saprolite under grassland replicate 2 | place: USA:California | collected 2016-06-15 | reverse complement strand
GCGCCGTCCTCGGTGTAGCGCGCGTAGCGGTCCTTGGTCTAGCCGCGGGTAAAGTACGAGCCGCGGTTCGGGTGCGTTCCGGGATACGTGCGATACGTGATCCCGTCGCCGTCGACGTCGAGATAGCGGCCGAAATCCTTGCCGGCCTCGAGGTCGGCGTAGGTCATCACCTTGCCGCGATCGAGCTTGCGCGAATCGTCCCAGGCAAGCGGCTCGCACAACCAGTCCTGCATGCCGATGTCGAGATCCATCATCACAAAAATCGGCGTCTGCAGCCGATCGGCAAGATCGAACGAAAGCGCGGCGAACTCGAACGCCTCCTTCGGGTCTTGCGGAAAGACCAGCACGTGCTTGGTGTCGCCATGCGACGCGTACGCGCAGGACAGCAAGTCGGCCTGCTGCGTGCGCGTCGGCATTCCGGTCGACGGGCTCCCGCGCTGGATGTCGAACAGGACGGCGGGAATCTCGGCGAAGTACGCGAGCCCGATGAACTCCTGCATCAGCGAGATGCCCGGTCCGGACGTGCAGGTAAACGCGCGCGCGCCGTTCCAGGTCGCGCCGATGACGATGCCGATGGACGCCAGCTCGTCCTCTGCCTGGACGATCGCGTAGCGCGCCTTGCCGGTCGCGGGATCGGTGCGGAACCTGCGGCAATGCCGCGCGAACGCTTCGGCGAGCGACGAGGACGGCGTGATCGGGTACCACGCCGCGACCGTCGCGCCGCCGTAGACGCAGCCCAGCGCAGCGGCGCTGTTGCCTTCGATGAATATCTTCTCGCCGACCGCGTTGGCACGCTTGACGCGGATCCCCAGCGGCCAGTCGAGCTCGTTCTGCGCGTAGGTGCGGCCCATGCGCATCGCCTGCACATTGGGCTTGAGCAGCGCCTCCTTGCCCTTGTACAACTCGCCGATCAGCTCGGCGATCGCTTCGGGCTCGATCTCGAGGAGCGCCGAGAGCGCCCCCACATAGATGATGTTCTTGAACAACTGCCGTTGCCGGGCGTCGGTGTACTCGCGGTTGCAGATCCCCGTCAGCGGCATGCCGATGACCGTGATGTCGTCGCGGAACTTCGGCGCCGGGAGCGGCTTGGTCGAGTCGTAGAAGAGATACCCGCCCGGCTCGATCTCCTTGACGTCCTGTTCCCAGGTCTGCGGGTTCATCGCCACCATGAGATCGACGCCACCCCGGCGGCCGCGCCAGCCGTTTTCATTGACGCGAACCTCGAACCAGGTCGGCAGGCCCTGGATATTGGAGGGGAAGATGTTGCGCGGCGCGACCGGAATACCCATGCGCAGGATCGACTTCGCGAACAGCAGGTTCGCCGACGCCGAGCCCGAGCCGTTGACGTTGGCGAACTTGACGACGAAGTCGTTGACCCGTTCGATGGGAGGAACGGTTTGCTTCATCAGTCGGCCGCCTCGCCGAGAACGGCGCGGCGCGCAGGCTGAGCGACCGCAGGTCGCCGGCGGTGGCAATCGTGCGCCTGCGCCGGCTCGAGAAAGAACTTCTGCATGTCCCAGGCGCCTGTCGGGCAGCGCTCCGCGCACAGCCCGCAGTGCAGGCACAGGTCCTCGTCCTTGACCATCACCCGGCCCGTCTTCAATCCGCCGGCGACGTACAGGTCCTGCGTCAGGTTGCGCGACGGCGCATTCAGACGCGTGCGCAGCTCCTGCTCGCCGCCGTCGGGCGTAAACGTGATGCAGTCCATGGGGCAGATGTCGACGCAGGCATCGCACTCGATGCAGAGCTTCGGCGCGAATACGGTCTGTACGTCGCAGTTCAGGCAGCGCTGCGCTTCGGCGAAGGCCTGCGCGGCATCGAATCCCAGCTCGACCTCGACCTTGATGTTCTTGAGCGCGATTACCATGTCCTTCAGCGGCACCTTGAAGCGCGGGTCGTTGGAGACGTCGTTGTCGTAGCTCCACTCGTGGATGCCCATCTTCTGCGACAGCAGATTGAACAGCGGCGGCGGCCGCTTGGTGATGTCCTCGCCGCGGCAGAGCGCGTCGATCGAGATCGCCGCGTCGTGGCCGTGGGCTACCGCCCAGATGATGTTCTTCGGCCCGAATGCGGAGTCGCCGCCGAAGAAAACCTTGGGATGCGTCGACTGTAGCGTCGCCTTGTCGACCACGGGCAAGCCGTGGTCGTCGAACTCGACGCCGGCGTCGCGCTCGATCCAGGGAAACGCGTTCTCCTGGCCGACCGCGATCAGCACGTCGTCGCAGGCGAAGTGCACGTCGGGCTCGCCGGTCGGCTCAAGCCGGCGGCGCCCCTTTTCGTCGTATTTTGCTTCGACCTTCTCGAAGAGCATGCCCGTCAGCTTGCCGAACTCGTGGATGAACGCCTTCGGCACGTGGAAATTGAGGATCGGGATGCCCTCGTGCATCGCGTCTTCCTTTTCCCACGGCGAGGCTTTCATCTCGTCGAAGCCGGAGCGCACGATCACCTTCACGTCCTCGCCGCCGAGGCGCCGCGAACTGCGGCAACAGTCCATCGCGGTGTTGCCGCCGCCGAGCACGATCACGCGCTTGCCGATGCGGTCGACGTGACCGAACGAAACGCTCGAGAGCCAGTCGATCCCGATGTGGATATTCTTCGCCGCTTCCTTGCGCCCGGGAAGGTCGAGATCGCGCCCCCGCGGCGCGCCGCTGCCGACGAACACGGCATCGTAGGCACCACTGCCGTTGCCGGCGAGCAGCGCCTTAAGGCTGTCGATGCGCTGACCGCCGCGAAACTCGATGCCCAGGCCGAGTATGTACCCGACCTCTTCGTCGATTACCGACTCGGGCAGGCGGAACTTGGGAATCTGGCTGCGGATCATGCCTCCAGCCTGCGAGTCCGCGTCGTAGATCACGCACTCGTAGCCGAGCGGCGCCAGGTCGCGCGCGACCGTCAGCGAAGCAGGGCCGGCGCCGACCAGCGCAATGCGCTTGCCGTTCATTTTCGCGGCGCGCTTGGGCAGCCGGTGGCGTATATCGTCCTTCAGATCCGCGGCGACGCGCTTCAGGCGGCAGATCGCCACAGGCTCGGGCTTGACGCCCACGCCCTGACCGTTCGCATCGGGGGATCCCTCTTCCACGCGCCCGCGGCGACATGCAGGCTCGCACGGTCGGTCGCAGGTCCGCCCCAGAATGCCGGGGAAGACATTCGACTGCCAGTTGACCATGAAGGCGTCGCTGTAGCGCCCCGCAGCGATCAGCCGGATGTATTCAGGAACAGGCGTATGGGCTGGGCAGGCCCACTGGCAATCGACGACCTTGTGAAAGTAATCGGGATTCGCAATATCCGTTTGCTTCAATTCTCCTCCGCGTGTGACGCGTCCGGTCACCTTGGTTTTGACCGCCTCGTTTCCCTTTTTGCTGCACGAGGTCTCAAGACCTGGACGACGCCCCGAAGTGGCGCCATCCTACGCTACCGGCGCTTGCCTGAAAAGCCTTTTGCTTTCAATTACTAGCGATAGGGTTTTTAGATGCTTTTAGGTATGGCCTCAGGCCGGCCCGTACACTACACTTGAGGCTCGCGCGGTAACCCTCGCCGATCGGCCGCGATTCCGCCGTTACCCAAGCACAGAATGGGCCCACCCTTCGACGCTCTCGAAATGAACGCCCCTGATCGCGCCGCGCTACGCCTTACCCAGTTCAGCCACGGCGGCGGCTGCGGCTGCAAGATCGCCCCCGCGGTATTGCAGGAGATCCTTGCCAAGACGGCGCCCGGGATCATGCCGAAAGAGCTTCTCGTCGGCATCGAGACCGCGGACGACGCCGCGGTCTACCAGGTCAATGAAACGCAGGCGATCGTCGCGACGACCGACTTTTTCATGCCGATCGTCGACGATCCCTTCGATTTCGGCGCGATCGCCGCAACGAACGCGCTTTCGGACGTCTATGCCATGGGCGCCTCGCCGCTGCTCGCACTGGCGCTGGTCGGCATGCCGGTCGACCGGTTGCCGGTGGAGACTATCCGCAGGGTACTCGAAGGAGGTGAGGCGATCTGCGCCGAGGCGGGCATTCAAGTTGCGGGCGGGCACACGATCGATTCGGTCGAGCCGATCTACGGCCTGGTGGCGATCGGAATCGTCGATCCGAAGCATATGAAGCGCAACATCGGCGCGCGGCCGGGTGACGTGCTGGTCCTCGGCAAGCCGCTTGGTGTTGGCATCTACGGCGCCGCGCTGAAGAAGGGCTCGCTCGATGCCGCCTATTACGCCGCGATGCTCGCCAGCACGACACAGCTCAACACGCCGGGCATCGCGCTCGGCCGCATGCGCAGCGTCCACGCAATGACCGATGTCACCGGTTTCGGCCTGCTGGGCCACCTCCTCGAGATGTGCCGCGGCTCGCAAGCTGGCGCCCGCATCGAGTTCGGGCGGCTGCCCCTGCACCCGGGCGTGCTCGAGCTCGCGCGCCGGGGTGTGGCTACCGGCGCGTCGAATCGCAACTGGGCGGGCTACGGCCAGGACGTCAACCTGGCCGATCGCCTGGACGGTGCGGCGCGCGCGCTCCTCACCGATCCGCAGACCTCCGGCGGCCTGCTCGTCGCCTGTGCACCGGACGCCGTCGAAGAGGTGCTGGCGGTGTTTCGGAACGAAGGCTTCGAGCGCGCAACCGCGATAGGCCAGATCGTTCCTGGCATACCGCAGGTGGCGGTAGTCTAATTTCACCTATTTCGGTACAACTCCCGAACCATGAACGACCGCGCGCCTATGGCTGACCTCGCGCAGCCAATGCATCAGTCTGGCCTCGCGCCGCGCTATCGTGCGATCCGCGCCGCAACCGAAGCCCTCGCCGCACCGCTGTCGGCAGAGGATTGCTCGATCCAGTCGATGCCCGACGCGAGCCCGGTCAAATGGCATCTTGCACATACGAGCTGGTTTTTCGAGACATTCGTGCTCGCGCCGCACATTCCGGGTTATCGCGTCTACGACGCCGCGTTTCGCGTGCTGTTCAACTCCTATTACAACGCGGTCGGCGACAAGCACCCACGCCCGCAGCGTGGGCTGTTGTCGCGGCCGTCGCTAGCGGCGGTCCGGAGCTATCGGGCGCACGTCGATGCGGCGATGGATACGTTGCTCGCGCGTACCGAACCCGCGAGCCCCTTCGCTGGGCTGATCGAGCTCGGGCTCAATCACGAGCAGCAACATCAAGAGCTGATCCTGACGGACGTCAAGCACCTGTTGTCGTGCAATCCCCTCAAGCCCGCCTACGCGTCGGCGGAGACAGCGGACGCATCGGCAAGCGCGCCGCGGCTCGAATGGGTCGAGTTCGGCCAAGGCTTGGTCGAGATCGGCCACGACGGCAGCGGCTTCGCGTTCGACAACGAGACGCCGCGGCATCGGCAATACCTCGAAGCGTTTGCGCTCGCGAGCCGGCCGGTCACCAACGGCGAATACGCGGCGTTCATCGCCGACGGCGGGTATCGCCGGCCCGAACTGTGGCTTTCCGAGGGCTGGGATTGGGTCAACGCGAATGGCATCGGGGCGCCCCTGTACTGGGAAGACAACGGCGGCGGCACACGCCAGTTCACGCTGCACGGACTGCGGCCGCTCGACACCCACGCGCCGGCGTGCCACATCAGCCTGTTCGAGGCCGATGCCTATGCGCGATGGGCGGACGCAAGGCTGCCGACGGAAGCCGAATGGGAAGCCGCGGCCGTGACCGTGCCCGTCGAGGGTCGATTCGCCGAGGACGGCGCGCTGCATCCGCGGCCAGCCCCGCGCGATGGCACACCGTTGGCACAGCTCTTCGGCGACGTCTGGGAGTGGACGCAGAGCGCGTATGCGCCCTACCCCGGCTTTCGCCCGGCCGCAGGCGCCATCGGCGAATACAACGGCAAGTTCATGTGCAATCAGTACGTGCTGCGCGGCGGTTCCTGTGCGACCCCGCGGATGCACATCCGCGCGACTTACCGAAACTTCTTTCCAGCGACCGCGCGTTGGCAGTTCAGCGGCTTCAGGCTCGCGCGCGACTCGTGACGATTCGCGCTTCGCAGTGGCGACGGCGCGGCCACACACTGCTCATCGCGCTGCTTGCGGCGACGGTACCATTCGCCGCGCTCGGCTTCGCATTCGACGACGTGGCCCGCCGCGCGCAGCAGCTCGCTTCCGCTCCCTACCGACCGAAGGAAGTCAAGCTGCCCAAGGAGCTGCAGGACGTCGGCTATGACGGCTACCGCGACATCCGTTTCAAGCCCGACCGCGCGCTCTGGCGCGACACCAAGCTTCCCTTCGAGGTCGCGTTCTTCCACCTCGGCCTGCATTTCGATCAGCCTGTGGCGATCAACGAGGTCAGCGGCGGAGCCGTGCGCGAGATCAAGTTCGATCCCGCGCTCTTCGACTACGGCGCCAACAGGATCGACCCGCAGCGGATGAACGGCTTGGGCTTCGCCGGTTTCCGCGTGCATTACCCCATCAATACGCCGAAGTACAAGGATGAGGTGCTGGCGTTCATCGGCGCGAGCTACTTCCGCGCGCTCGGCAAGGGGCAGATTTACGGCATCTCGGCGCGCGGGCTCGCCATCGACACGGGTCTCGCCTCCGGCGAAGAATTCCCGCATTTCGTCGAATTCTGGATCGAGCGCCCCGCGCCGACGGCGAGCGAGCTCACCCTCTACGCGCTGCTTGACTCCAAGCGCGCGAGCGGCGCGTACCGCTTCGTGCTCAAGCCGGGCATCGATTCGGTTCTCGACGTCAAGGCGCGGCTGTTCCTGCGCGAGAACCTGACCAAGCTCGGTCTGGCGCCGCTGACGACCATGTACTCCTTTGGCGAAAACCAGCGCTCGGCGCGGGACGACTATCGTCCCGAGGTCCACGATTCCGATGGCTTGTCGATCTACTCGGGCACCGGTGAATGGATCTGGCGACCGCTGGTCAATCCGAAGCGGCTGCTCGTCACATCGTTTGCTCTCACTAATCCGCTCGGGTTCGGCATCATGCAGCGCGATCGCGAGTTCGATCATTACGAGGATCTCGAGGCCCGTTACGACCTGCGGCCCAGTGCCTGGGTGCAGCCGAAAGGCAGCTGGGGCGCCGGACGCGTCGAGCTGGTGCAGATCCCCAGCCCCAACGAAACCAACGACAACATCGTCGCGTACTGGGTGCCGGACGTGCCGCCGCCACTCAAGACGCCGTTCGATTTCGAGTACCGCGTGCTATGGCAGAAAGACCCCGCGACGCGTCCCCCATCGTCGTGGGTGACCCAGACGCGGCGCGGCCGCGGCTATGCGCCCAACGACGACGGCAGTCTCGGCCTGGTCATCGACTTCGACGGTCCGGCGCTCAGAAAGCTGCCTCCCGACGCGGCGGTCGATGGCGTGGTGACCGTTGACGCCAACGCCACAGTGCGCGAGGTGGTTACGCACCGTAACGACGCAAAAGGAGGCTGGCGGCTCGTGCTGCGCCTTGCCCGCGTCGACGCGGCGAAGCCACTCGAACTGCGGGCATACCTGCGGAGTCAAACGACCACGCTGTCGGAGACTTGGAGCTACGTGCTCCCGTCAGACTAGGTTTCTCGAGGGTCCGCGAAAAATAACAGGCGAAATGACTGACCTCAGCGCCGTACACCAGGAGGATCGCCGCACCGCGCCCGAGGGATGCATCTGTTACCTCGATCGGCTGCCGCTCACGGTGGACGAACGCCGCGAGTTGCAGCTGCGCATTGACGCGGCGCCCGGCAGCGTCGCGGCGGGCGCGCAAGAGGCCTTCGCGGCCCTGCACCACTTGCTTTCCGGGCCTGCAGTCATTCCCGAAGATCCCGCTCGCGGCTCGATCGCGCGGCGGCTGGAGTTTGCGGCCGGCCAGGCAGCGCCACTCGTTCACGACGCGCAAGGCCGTGTCCGTTTGCTGACGGTGCCGCCTCTCGCCCGCACCTCGATGGTCCCGCCGCCGTGGTCGCGCGCCTTCGGGCGCCTCATCGGACGTCGCGGCCAGCCGCACGCAGCAAAGGCCGATCCTGCGCGCTCAACAAGTGCAGAAAACACGACTTCGCCCGATCCGCTCGGCCGCTGGCACGCGGCCGGCAATTTCCGGCGGGTCGTTCTGCTCGGGCTCGTCGTGGCGCAAACCTACGTCGCGACCAATTTCATGATCGCGGTGCTGCCCTACCACGGCCGGCAGCCGCTCGAAATCGCGATGCTGGCGCTGTTCGCGATTCTTTTCGGATGGATCTCCGCCGGCTTCTGGACAGCGATCGCGGGCTTCGTCCTGCAGCTCCTCGGCGGCGATCGCTATGCGATTTCGCGCACCGCGCCGGCGACTGCGCCGATCGACGCCAGCGTGCGCGCCGCGGTCGTGATGCCGATCCGCAACGAAGACGTCGCGCGCGTCTTCGCCGGGTTGCGCGCGATCTACGAGTCGGTGGCACACGCGCAGGGGCTTACGTATTTCGATTTTTTCGTGCTTTCCGACACAAGCGATCCGAACACGCGCGTCGCCGAAATCGATGCGTGGCACGCGCTCTGCCGTGGCGTCGATGGCTTCGGGCGCATCTTCTATCGCTGGCGCCAGCACCGCATCAAGCGCAAGAGCGGCAACATCGCCGATTTCTGCCGTCGTTGGGGCCGGAACTACCGCTACATGGTGGTCATGGACGCGGACAGCGTGATGAGCGGCGAATGTCTCATGCAGCTTCTGCGCCTGATGGAGGCCAACCCCGGCGCAGGCATCATTCAGACCGCACCGCGTGCCGTGGGTCGCGAGACGATGTACGCGCGCATGCAGCAGTTCGCAACGCGGGTTTACGGCCCGCTGTTCACCGCCGGCCTGCATTTCTGGCAGCTCGGCGAATCGCATTACTGGGGACATAACGCGATTCTTCGCGTCGCACCGTTCATGCGCCATTGCGCGCTGCGCCGCCTGCCGGGCCGCGGCAGCCTGTCCGGAGACATCCTGTCACACGATTTTGTCGAGGCTGCATTGATGCGCCGCGCCGGCTGGGCGGTGTGGATTGCCTACGATCTTCGCGGCAGCTACGAGGAGATGCCGCCGAATCTGGTCGACGAACTGTCGCGCGACCGCCGCTGGTGCCAGGGCAACTTGATGAACTTCCGCCTTTTTCTGCTCAAGGGCCTGCACGTCGCGCATCGCGCGGTGTTCATGAGCGGCGTGATGGCGTACGTGTCGGCGCTGCTGTGGTTCCTGTTCCTCATTCTGTCCACGACGCTCCTGGCGGTGCATACGCTGAGCGAACCGAAATATTTCCTGCAGCCGTACCAGCTCTTCCCGCTCTGGCCGGAATGGCATCCGGAGTGGGCAATCGCGCTCTTCGGCGCAACCGCGCTCCTGCTCTTCCTCCCCAAGATCTTGAGCGTGCTGGCAATGTCGGTAAGCGGCGCGAGCCGGTTCGGCGGCACCATGCGACTGGCGATGAGCGTCGCGGGCGAGCTCGTGCTCTCCGCGCTCCTCGCGCCGATCCGGATGCTCTTTCACACGCGGTTTGTGCTGCTCGCGTTCCTTGGCTGGAACCTGCAGTGGCAGTCGCCGCGCCGCGGCGACGCCGAAACCACCTGGCGCGAGGCGCTCTCGCGCCACGGATCGCATACGCTTCTGGGCGTGCTCTGGGCCGGCGGCGTGTACTGGCTGAATCCGTCGTTCTTGTGGTGGTTGCTGCCGGTCGCCGGGGCGCTGATCGTGTCGATTCCGGTGTCGGTATATACGAGTCGCGTTGCGCTCGGGCGAAGGCTTCGCGCTGCCGGCATGTTCGTGATTCCCGAGGAGCTATCGCCACCGGAGGAAATCCGGGCGACGATCATCGCCACCCGGAATGCGCCGCGAACAAAGGATTTCGTCGACGCCGTGGTCGACCCAGTGACCAACGCCCTGATCTGCGCGACGCGCATACCCAGGGCGCGACAGACCGAAACGAGGCGCCGCGAGCGCTCTCAGCTCTTGCGTGCCGCGCTCGTCGGCGGTCCTGATGCGCTTACGGAAACGCAGAAAATGCGGATCGTGGGTGATCCCGACGCGCTCTCCGAGCTGCACGCCGCAGTCTGGACATCGGCCGACGCGCACCCGTGCTGGCGACGCGCGATCGGCCCGGCGCCTGCCGCGACATCCCGCGACGGCGCGGAAATGCGGGTAGCGCTTGATACTGCCTGAAGCGACGGGTCGAGATGCACTTCGACCGCACCGGGTGGCCGGCCGGGAGAGAGCTCATGCGCGGGAAGCGGAAGCGGATCAGCCGGGGCCGCGTCGTCGCGGCGCGCATCGCAGGGCGCTGTCGCGCGCTCCTGCTCGCGCTGCCAGCTACGTTGTCGCTCGTCTCGGCGTGCTCGATGAGCCCTGTCCAAATCCCCGGCGCGCCCGCCGCGTTGCCACCGGTTGCTAAGCCGATTCCGCACGTCGTCGCGAGCCCTAATGGCGATCGCGTCGACGAGTATTACTGGCTGCGCGACGACGACCTGAAGGCCAAGCGGCCCGAGATCATCGAATATCTGAGCGCCGAGAATGCGTACGCGGCTTCGGCGCTCGCCCACGTCAAGCCCCTGCAGGACAAACTGATCGCCGAAATGCGCGCGCGTATCAAGGAGGACGACAGCACCGTGCCGTCCTACGACAACGGCTACTGGTATTGGCGCCGCTTCGATACCGGCGCGGAATATCCGGTCCTGCTGCGTCAGCGTGGGACGCCGGACAGACAGGATTCCACTGCGACCATCGAGACGCTGCTCGATCTCCCGGCGCGCGCAGCCGGCAAGTCGTATTACAGCGCCGGCGGCACGGCAGTCAGCCCCGATCGCCAGTGGCTGGCATGGACCGAGGACACGGTGGGCCGCCGCATGAGCACACTGCGCATCAAGAATCTCCCCACCGGAGCGATTCTCGAGGAGTCGATTTCGGGGGTGCTCGAGTCCGTCGTCTGGGCCAACGACAGCAAGACCATCTTCTATATCAAGCAGGATCCGCAGCTACTCCAGAGCGGCCCTGTATATCGGCACGTCGTGGGAACCGATCCCATTGCGGATCCGATGGTATACGACGAGGCTGACAAGACGTTGTTTACCGAAATCAACCGCAGCGCTTCGCGCAAGTACATCCTGATCCAGGTCGGCGGATTCGATACCACCGAAGTGCTCGCCGTGCCGGCGGACGCGCCGGCGTCGCCTCCGAAGGTCGTGCTTCCGCGCCAACCCGGCGTGCGCAACTACGCCGACCATCTGGGCGGGCGCTGGGTCATCCGCACGAATGACCAGGCGCTGAACTTCCGCCTCGTCGACGCGCCCGAAGAGGCCGCTGCAGACCGGGCGCGATGGACGAACATCATTCCCGCCCGCGACGAAGCGACGGTAGTCGATTTTGCGTTGTTCGACAGCGCCATTGCCGTCGAAGTACGGATCGACGCCACGAAGCGCATAGTCGTCATGCCGAACGACGGCAGAGCGTCGTTCATCGTTGCCGCGGACGAGCAGGCATCGACGACAGCGCTCGAAGCCAATCCCGATCCTTCGTCGCCTTTCGTCCGCTCTACCTATGCATCGCTCACGACTCCGCTCTCGACTTTTGACGTCGAACTCGCGACAGGCAAACGCGTGCTGCGCAAGCAACAGCCGGTCATCGGCTATGATCCGGCGGCGTACGCCAGCGAACGACTCTGGGCGCCGACACGCGACGGCAAATGCATCCCGGTGTCGCTCGCATATCGCAAAAACCGTTTCCGGCCAGACGGGAGCGCGCCGCTGTATGTCATCGGCTACGGTTCCTACGGATACTCGTACGATCCGCATTTCAACGGCAATCGGGTATCGCTGCTCGACCGCGGCTTCGCGATCGCTATCGCGCACGTGCGCGGTGGCGCGGAGCTTGGCCAGGGCTGGTATGAAGACGGCAGGCTGCTGCACAAGCTCAATTCGTTTAACGACTTCATCGATGCGACGGATTTTCTGGTCGAGGCGCGGTACGGATCGAAGGACAAGGTGTTTGCGGCCGGAGGTTCGGCCGGAGGACTGTTGTTGGGGGCGGTGGCGAACCAGGCCGGTATGAAATACCGTGGCATCGTCCTGCATGTGCCTTTCGTCGACGTCGTGACCACGATGCTCGATGCCACGATCCCGTTGACGACCAACGAGTGGACCCAATGGGGCGACCCGCGCGAGAAAGCCTTCTACGGCTACATGCTCGCATACTCGCCCTATGACAACATCGCGGCCCGGGATTACCCGCCAATGCTGGTCACGGCGGGACTGTGGGATTCGCAGGTGCAGTACTACGAGCCAGCCAAGTACGTTGCGCGGTTGCGCGCCCGGAAGACGGACTCCAATCCACTGATCTTTCATATCAACATGGAAGCGGGCCACAGCGGCAAATCGGGCCGTTTCGAGCGTCTGGAAGAAACTGCCCGTGAGTACAGTTTCTTCCTCGACCTTGCCGGAGTGCACGACTAAAGGCTCGTTTTGGCGAAGAACGCGTTCGTACGCTCTCGCGTCAGAGGGCAGGCCTGGGGTAAACTCATGCGCACACTGGAGCGACGTTCGACGAGGACACGCGATGGACGCACCCTTGGATCGGCAGAGCGCGGCGTGGGACACGATCCTGGCCTACCTCCGGCGCGAGAAAGATCGCATACTCGACGAGATCCGCGCCTATCCGACACCTATTCCCCGCTGCGACGCGCAGTTCAATCATCTTATTGAAAGGCGCGAGCGCCTGTTTCAGGAATTGGCACGTTTCGACACGGCCGCGAGGTCGAGTACGGGTGCAGGCGATGGCGCCGCCAGAATCGAGGAGTTCATCGACTCGTCGGGTTACCTCGACGACGATGTCAAGCTGCGGTTCAAATCCGCCTTGAGCCAGGGATTGGTCAAGCCTGAGCTCTGAGGCGAGCACGCTGAGCATTCACGCACGCTGCCACGATTCTCGCTGATCATCCCCGCCTACAGCGAGGATCGATTGCTGGGCGCCTCCTCGAGTCGGTCGACGCTGCGCGAGCGAAGTAAGGCCTTCGGCTTCGAAAAAATGCTCGTCGTGCCGGAAGGCGAAGACCGCATCGCGCACGCCCAGCTCAGCTTCGGCAACGGGATGGTCATGCTCGGATCGGTCAGCGACAACGCCTATGGGCGACTGCTGAAGCAACCGGATGAGATTGGCGGCGTCCAGACGCAAACCATCTACGCGATCGTCACGAACCCCGACGCGGTGTACGCCCAGGCAAAAGCCGTGGGCGTCGAGATCGTCATCGACATCAAGGACGAGGGCTACGGCGGGCGCGGCTTCACCTGCCGCGATCTCGAGGTGCACGTTTGGACCTTCGGCAGTTACACCCCGTGGTGAGGGATTGGGCTGCGCCGCAGCCGGCACCGGCGCCGAGTTACTTCTTTGCCTTCTGCGGGTCGTCGTCCGGGTTGATATAGGTCATGTCGAAGGGACCGTTGGTGTTGACCTGTATCACCGTAGGCACCTTGGTAAAAGCATAGTGGTGCACCTTGCCCGGCAGGAAGTGAAATCCGCCGGCGGACAGCGCGTGTTCGCTCTTCGTGTCGAGCTTGTCGCCCATGCCGAGATAGAGCGTGCCAGATATGACCGTCACGTTCTCGTCCTGGGAGTGCCAGTGCGGTGCGACCTTGTAGCCGGCGGGCGTTTTGAGCCGCATGACGAAAGGCCCCGCCTTCCCGGGGTCGCCCTGCAGCACTGCGACCTTTGCGCCCTTGGGCATCGACGGCGGCGCGTCAGTCCATTTGATATCTTTGGCATTGATGAAAGTCTGCGCGTCACTTGCTCCCTGCGCCAGTGCCGGACCCGCGAGTACGGCGGAGGCGATCAGAGCCAGAGTAACAGCACGCTTCTTGTCGATCGACGTTCCCATGGTCGCATTGCTCCTTTCACGAAAAGAACGGCGCCGCGATGGAGCCAAGCCTGTGAGGTCGGCACTGCGTCGCCGTGGGTTGCGATACTACCAGCCCACAGGAATAATGCGAGCGCGAACCAGCGCTGCCGGTCTCGACGGAGAATAGTCGAGCACGATCGCGGCCATGTTGGGGAAATCGTACGCATTGATCGATACAGGGGAGACTCCGCATGGCCCAGGCGCCTGACGCCGCGATCGACCTGCGGTCGGATACCGTGACGCGGCCGACCGCCGCGATGCGCTCGGCGATCGCAGCGGCTCCGGTCGGCGACGATCAATACGGCGAGGATCCGACGGCGAACGCGCTGCAGGAGCGCGTGGCGAAGCTGCTCGGGAAGGAAGCCGCGCTCTGGCTGCCGTCGGGGACGATGGCCAACCAGGTCGCGCTGCGCGTGCTCACGCGGCCGGGCGACGACGTCATCGTCAGCCGCGAAAGCCACGCGGTCTGGCACGAAACCGGCGCGGGAGCGGCCAACGCGGGAGTCCAATTCACCGAAATCGGTGCGCGCGGCGTGTTCACTGCCGCCGAATTCGAGGCGGCCTGCAAGCCCCGCGGCCACGTCATCTACCCCCCGACGACACTGGTAGAGATCGAGAATACGCATAACCGCGCTGGCGGGATTATCTTTCCGCAGGCCGAAGCGGAACGCATCTGTGCCGCTGCACGCGAGCGCGACATCGCGACCTTCCTCGACGGCGCGCGGCTGTGGAATGCCGCCGTCGCTAGCCGCCGCTCGCTCGCTGAGCTCGCGGCGCCTTTCGATCTCGTCGCGGTCGCTCTATCGAAGGGCCTTGGCGCGCCGGGCGGCTCGCTGCTCGCCGGCTCGCGCGCGCTCGTCGAGCGCTCCGTGCGCTACCGGCGAATGTCGGGCGGCGCGATGCGCCAGATCGGCATCTTCGCCGCGGCGGGTCTGTACGCTCTGGAGCGGCACATGGAGCGCCTCGCCGAAGATCACGCCAATGCGCGGCTGATCGCCGAACGGCTTGCCGGCAGCGAGCGCATCGTCATCGATCTCGCCGCGGCGCAGACCAACATTCTCGTTTTCGGACTCGCTCCCGACGCACCGGATGCGCCGACGGTGGTTGCCCGCGCCCGGGAGCGCGGTCTGCTGATCTTCGCGTTCGGCCCGCGCACCGTGCGCGCCGTGACTCACCTCGATGTTACGCGCGAGCAGTGCCAGCAGGCGGCCGAGATTCTGGTGGCAATCGTCGAAGGTCGCGCCGGAAACCCTCAATGAAGCGCTCCGGCGCGCTACTCGGCGTAGTACACCGCGAAATCGCCTGCTTCGTCCTGCCACAGCGCGACGTCGGAAAAGCCCGCGTGGCGCAGCAGCGCAGCAAACTGCTCCGGAGAATACTTGTACGAATTCTCGGTGTGGATGCGCTCCCCGGCGGCGAACACGCGCTCATGGCCGGCGATGGTGACGCATTGCGCCCTGCGCGCTTCGAGATGCATCTCGACGCGGCTCGCCGCGGTGTTGTAGAACGCCACATGCGCGAACGCCTTCGGATCGAAGTCGGTGCCCAGAAGCGCATTGACATGGTTAAGGACATTGCGGTTGAAGGCAGCGGTGACTCCGAGCGCGTCGTCATAGGCTGCCGAAAGCCGCGCCTCGTCCTTGGGCACGTCGACGCCGATAAGAAGCCCGCCGCGGCGGTCGCAGAGCTTGCGTACCTGGGCGAGCAGTTCGAGCGCCTCGTCGGGAGCGAAATTGCCAATGCTGGAGCCGGGATAGAAGAACGTGACCGCGCCTGCGTCGAGATCCGCAGCGAGGTCGAGCGTACGCGAAAAATCGGTGATGACGCCGGTGAACTCGACCTCCGGATGCGCCGCGGCAAGTCGCGTCAGAGCGGGCTCGATCACGGCCGCCGCGATATCGACGGCGATGAAGCGCCGGGGCTTCAGCGCAGCAAGCCAGGACTCGCCCTTGGCGCAATTGCCGGCGCCAAGATCGACGAACTGCCGGTTGCTACCAACCACTGCGGCGATCGTCTCGCGGTGCGCGCTGAAGATCGACCGCTCGGTGCGCGTGAGGTAATACTCGGGCAGCTCGCAGATCGCTTCGAACAGCGCGCAACCCAGGCCGTCGTAGAAGTACTTCGGGGGTATCGCCGCCGGCGCGGTGAACAAGCCGTCGATCAACGCGGCCCATTCGGTCCGCGCCTGCGGGCGGAGCGCGCCGATCATGCGGTTCACAAGATGATAACCGCGCTCTTTCGCCCGCTCGGCACCCCGGTACGGAACCGCTGCCCATTGCGCCATCAGTCACCCTCCCCGATCCCCAAATGATAATCGTCGCGTTTAGCTTGAAAAACTTACAATGCTGGCGACTCCAGCCTGACTCGCTTACGATGCGCGCCGATACTGTCGCAACGAACGCTATGATTGGCCAGCCGGGCCGAGGATGTCGGACCGACAGGGTTCCTTCAAGTTTCCGTGGACCTTAGCGTCGCAATTCTCATGCCCGAGTCTACTGATTCCTCTCCCTCCCGCGGCGCCTCGCCGCTCGAGACGCGCATCGGACTCTTCGCCGGGACGAGCTTTCGACTCGCGACCGGTCGCTGTCTCGATTGCGCGGCGATCCCGCAGGCGCTGTGGTACTTCGCGGACGAAACGATCGCCGCGCCGCGCCGGGGCGTTCCGGTGGCCGGTTTCACCCGGAGCGTCAGCGTATGGCAGGACGTGGAGCAATGGGCCGTCACCCACCCTCCCGGGACGCCGATCGACGCCCCGCCGCTCGTCTGGATCGGCTCGCCAGAGATCGTGCGCGGCGCGAGTCTCTCCGCCGATGGCGCGACGCTGGCCGCGGCCCCGAAGCGCTGGTCGTTCACAGTCGTGCCAAAGATTCCCCTCAACCGTTCCTACTACAACGCCGCATCGACCGCCTATCTTGCGCCGCGAACGCTGACGGTGCGCGGGAGCAGCCGCGACGGCGTGTTCACGGCCCGCACACTGTGGCCCGAAGATTTTCGGCTGGATAGCAGCGCGCCATTACAGCGTGTTGACGCAACCCCCGAGGCGGTGCGGGCGCTGGTGCGTGCCGAACCGCGCGGCGGCGCGCAGAGCCCATTCGCGGCGATCACGCTGTGGGAGCGCTCTCCCGGCTCGGTACGTCGCTGGGAGGACGCGCCTGTTCTCGCCGTCTTGCTCAACGGCGCGCAAGGCGATGACGACGAAGCGCACGGCGGCCATTTCGCTTTGGTCACGGGCCGCGTCGGCGCCGCGGGCACGCCGGGGGGCGCGGGCGCGATCAACGACTGGATCACCAACAATTTCTACACGCTCGATGCAGAGAGCGAAAAGGGCATCATCGCCGCGATGCTGCCGCTCGACAACTATCTTGCCGATCTGAACAGCGGCCAGGCCTGGTATCGGCCGTCCTACCTCATCGTCGCGGTGCTCAAGCGCGAGCGCGTCGCGAGCCAGGTGCAGGGTGCGCTCGAGCGAACCTACAACCAGTTCTACCGGCACCAGCTCCTCTACGATCACGCGACGATGAACTGCACGAGCATCAGCGTCAATGTGCTGCGCACACTGGGCTGGAATGTCCCCGCGCGCGGCGCGACCAGCTGGGCCGTCGCGGCGCTGGGATTTCCGTACTTCGCGCTGCGAGAGCGTCGTCTCGCGAACACCTTACAGAGCTTCGACTATCTCACCGAGGATCGCACGCGGCTCTTTCCGGCGGCGGGATTCGAGGAGATCGGTGCCGACCTGCTCCGGTTCGCAACCGGCCGGCCCGCGCGCACGCCGACGCCGATCGAGGCCATGCTCGCCGAAGATCTCGAAGCGCTGGTATTTCTGCGTGTCCCGCAGCTGCCGTCGTCACGGGTCTGGGGCGACTATCCGGTCGTGAGCGCGTGGGAATACCGGAGACGTTATCCCAGCGACCCCGCCAAGGTGCAGATCATTCCCGTTCCCTCGCGGCCGTTCCCCGATCACCTGCGCGACGCCGATCTCCTCCCCCCGCCCGGCAACCGCGGACAGGTTGCGCTGTCGGTCTGGGCCATGCTCAGCGTGGTGGGAATACCCTGGGTCTTGTGGCGCTGGTGGCGACGCCGCAGCGCGGATCTGCCGACCTCACCGTTCACTAGATCTCGTACTCCAGGTTGAAGCGGATGGTCGCATTCGGCGCATTGTGATTCAGGCCGAACAGAACCGCGGCATCGAATTTCCTCGCCGGTCGCAGGATATATCTTGTCGGCGCGATCCGGACTGGGCGTTTCGGTACGAGGCTAGCGCGCCTGTGGCGCGCCGTGCGCGCCATGTATTCTTCTTCTTGGTTTTCCCCATACTTTCATTCCGATGACGATCAGCGCACCGGTGATCACATAGAACAGCACCTGAATCCCCGCCGGACGCGCGTCGTAGCCGATCAATGCGTGCAGCGTCTGTCCCAGCAGCGACCGATCGGAAAGCAACGTGGACGTATCCCAGAGCTTCGGCCCCAAGGAAGGCAGCAAGTCGGCCTGCACCAGGAATCGCGCTCCCTGCGAGGCCATCCCAGCAGCAAGCAGGAGCAGCAGCCAGTTGGTCGCGGTGAAGAAGTGTCGAATCGGAATTCGGAGCAGGCCCAAGTAGAGCGCGAGTCCGGTCGCGCAACCGCCGGCGACGCCGAGCGCGATACCGCCCGCGATATCCACCCAACCGGAGCCGCCGGCGACTTGGGCAAACAGGAACAGAACAACCTCGGAGCCTTCGCGCAGCACGGCAAGGGCAACAACGAGCAGCAGCGCCATCAGCGGCCGGTGGCCGACGGACACCTCCGAGCCCAGCGCCTTTAACTGCAATGCGAGTTGCCGGCCATGAGTCGCCATCCAGATCGCGTGCCACGCGATCATCACGACCGCGGCAAAGAGAACCACGGCGTTGAACAGTTCCTGACCCATGCCAGCCACCGCATCGGCGATGACGCCCGCCGACAGTGCCACGGCAACGGCGCCGAACACGCCGGCAGCAATGCCGGAGCCGATCCAGCGTTCCCGTCCGGGTACGCCGCGCGTCGCCGCAAACACGACGCTCACGACCAGCGCCGCCTCGAGGACTTCGCGAAAGACAAGTATGGCGATGCCGAGCACGATGGCCGCCTATTGCGCGATCAGCACGCCCTTCGCCGTTTCCTTGTGGAATTCGCCGAAGAACGGATAGCGGCCCGGTTCGAGCGGGCCGACGAAGACGGTGACCTTACCCTTCGGCGGCACGACCTTTTCACGTTTGAGCTCGTGGCTTTCGAATTCCTCGGCCGTCGCGTCCTGGTTTTCGATGACGAGCTTGATCTTCTTTCGCGCCGGAATCGTGATCTCCGCGGGCACGAACTTGTGCTCGCGGATGACCAGCCGCACGTCGGTATCCTCCGCCGAGGCCGGCAAGGGCACGAGCACGAAGCCGCAGGCGAGGATGAGTGCCGATATGCGCGTCGAGGTCATGAGGGAATCTCCAGAGACTAATGGTAATAGTAATGATTCTCATTAAAGAATGCAAGTCCGCGTTGAGATGATCGTTGTTCCGTGATGGCCATTCATTGACGGGGATCAAGGTTCCGGGGCGGGGCGCGAAGCGGTCGTCCACAGAACCGCAGGCCGGGCAAAATCAACGAGTTGCGAGACGGTACCCGGCCTGCGCCAGCACCGCAGCCAGGACCAGCGACCACAGCGCGGCCTCGCGCGGCAGGTTGGCCGCAAGAACCAGCGTAAATGCAACGGGCGCGATCGCCTTGGCGACGAACGCCGGAAGCGCGAGTCGTCCCAGGAGCGCGCCATAGTTGCGCCGCCCGAACAGCACTGCGGGCACGGTCCCGCGCACGATGGTCATCACGCCGTTGCTCCAGCCGTAGAGCACGGCGAAAGCAAACGCGATTGCGGACGGCCCATCGATCAGCGCCAGGCATGCGAGGCCCGCGGTCATTAGCCCGAACGCCAAGGCGCCGACCGAAAGCGGCGAAAGGCGGCGCGCAAAGGTGAACTCCGCGATGCGGCCGAGAACCTGCATCGGGCCGATCAGCGACGACACGAGGACCGCGTCGCCCGCCGTCAAACCGGCGGATTTCAGCAGCGCGATCACATGCGCCGAGAGCGTCGCCGAGAGGAAGGCGGCCACCGAAAACGCCGCGGCGAGCCAGACATACGACCCGCGATCTGCGATTCGCCGCGGCGCCGTGGCGCCCGGAACCGCGTCGGCGCCGACTGCGATGCCGGCATCCTTCGCAAGGCCGGCCGCATGTGCCGGTACGAACGCCAAGTGCAGCGGCAGGCACACCGCCAGATGCAGCGCGGCGTAGATCCACAGCGTCTCGCGCCAGCCGACATTGTCGAGGAGCCACTGCGACGCCGGCCAGAAGACCGTGCTGGCGAAGCCTCCGAAGAGGGTTAGCGCCGTCACCGCGCGGCGGTAGCTCGTCCCCGTCAACTGATGCAGCGTCGCGAACGCGGGGTCGTACAGGCATGCCGCCATCGCGACGCCGGCCAACGACCACCCCAGGAGAAGCACCGGAAAGCCGCGCGCCGATGCTATCGACGCCAGCGCGACCGCGCCGAGGATGGACCCCCACGAAAGCACGAAGCGCCCGCCTTGTGCGTCGACGAGTCTGCCGACCGCAGGCGACACGATTCCGGAGATGAGTAAGCCGACCGTGAACGCGCCGAAGAGCGACGTCGCCGAGATGCCGAGCTCGCCGCGCATCGCTTCGCCAAGCACCGCGATGGTATAGAACAGCGTGCCCCAGGAGATGATCTGCGCGATGCCGAGCGCGGGTATCAGCCGCGTCAGCCTGATCGTCGTAGCGCGCTGGCCGCTGCTCGCCACTCAGGGAACCCGGTTGTCGCCGCCGATTGTCCGCAGCGCAATCACCGAAAAAGCTTAGCACGGCGATCGACACGCCCCCCGGGAATAATTCGCGCGGCGCGGCAGTAAGATGTCTTCATGATCGCCCGCCGCGCCGACCGGACTCGTTTCGAGGAGATCGTTTTGCCCCAACTCGATGCGGCGTATAACCTGGCGCGCTGGCTCACCCGCAACGGCCACGACGCGGAGGATGTCGTGCAGGAAGCCTGCGAACGGGCGCTCAGGTATCTCGACGCATTTCGCGGCGGCGATGCCAAGGCGTGGTTCCTCACCGTCGTGCGGCACGCCTGCTATGACTGGTTGAAGCGCAATCGGCCTTCCGAGATCGCTTCGGGCGACGGCAGCGAAGCCATCGAGAATGCAGCGGATCCCGCGATGCTGACACCCGAGCAAGCCGTACTGCGCGATGCGACCAGTTCCGCGCTGGCGGAAGCGATTGCCGAGTTGCCGGTCGGGTATCGCGAGGTGCTGATCCTGCGCGAATTCGAGGAGCTGCCGTACAAGGACATCGCACGCGTCGTGGACATTCCGATCGGCACGGTGATGTCCAGGCTCGCTCGCGCCCGCGCGCTGCTGCAGCGCTCGCCGCTCCTGCACGCGATCCGCGATCGTTCCGCCGGGGCGGAGCGCTAAAGGCTTAGCATGGAACGGGCCATGAATCGAGGTCAATGATGAACTGCCATGAGGCGATGGCATTGCTGCCCGCGTATAGCGATGGCGAGCTCGATCCGGTACAAAGCGCCGCAATCGAAAAGCATGTCCTCGGCTGCACGGACTGCGCCGTGCGGCGCGACGACCTGGCGAGCCTGCGCTCGCGCATTCGCAGGGAGGCGCCCTACTACACCGCGCCGCCTGCGCTCCACGCCCGCGTCAAGGCTGCCCTCGTGCGCGCGAAGGGCGCGCCTCCGCGTGAGCGTCCGGCGCGCGACCGCTGGCGCTGGCTTACGGCGGGAGCGCTCGCCGGCAGCGTCGCGACCGTTTTCACCTGGTTCGTCGGCAGCGCCGTGCTCGACTGGCAGGTCGGCACCGATCTCGTCGCAGAATCCGTCGCGAACCATGCGCGAGCGACGCGCGGCAATCGACTGATCGATATCGCGTCGTCGGACCGGCATACCGTGAAGCCCTGGCTCTCGTCCCGGCTCGACTATTCGCCGCCGGTGCAGGACTTTAGCGCCGACGGACTGCCGCTCGCCGGTGCCCGCCTCGATTATCTCGACGGGCATCCGGTGGCAACACTGGTGTACCGCTACCGCGAACACACAATCGACGTCTTCGTGCGTCCGTCAATCGGCGGCAGACTCGCATCCTCGCCGGCGACGGCGACGCTGCGTGGTTTCAACGTCGCGCACGCCACCGGCGCGGGGATGGAATGGTGGGGCGTGTCCGACGTGAGCCCGGATGTGCTGCAATCGCTCGTCGCCCGGCTCGCGCGCGGCGCGGAATAAGCCTTCGTGCATAAGTGTATGCTTGGCGCTCGGGCCGCGCCGCATTCGCCGCGCAATCAGGCTCGGCCCGGCGCTAACGATACGACAACCACGGAGGAATCATGCGCACTTTCCATTGGGTGGCGTTGATGATCGCCGCGTTGCTTCTCGCTGTTCCTGTCTTTGCGCAGGCACCGGCGCCCACACCGGCACCGATCCCCGACGCGATACCTTTCGACATCCCCTACGGCACGCCGATATCGCTTGAGCGCGCCAAGCAGGTCGCCGAAGCTGCAATGGCCGAGGCAAAGAAGCGCAACTGGAAAGACGCGATCGCTATTGTGGGAACAGCCGGCGATCTCGTGTACTTCGTTAGGATGGACGGTACGCAGTACGCTTCGGCCAAGATCGCCGAACACAAGGCTCACGCGGCGGCGATCTTTCGCCGTCCCACGAAGACCTTTTTCGACGCAATGGAGAGCGGCCACCCGTATATCGCCACGCTCGACGGCGTTATCGCATCCGACGGCGGTCTCCCGCTCATCGAAGGCGGCAAGCTGATCGGCGCCATCGGCGTCAGCGGCGGCACAGGTCCGCAGGACGGCGTGATAGCGAAGGCGGGTGCGGACACCGTGAAATAAAGCGGACGCGTAGCCCGGGCTGAGCGCGCAGCGCGATGCCCGGGGATACTTTTGCACGATTGAGTCCCGGTCCCGGCCCCGGGCTTCGGCTCCGCCTCAGCCCGGGCTACGGATTATCCCGGGTGACGACCACCGCGAGTCGCAGACCGTCACTGCGCGACCGCACACTCAACGGTGTTTGAACTCCGGCTTGCGCTTGTCGACGAACGCGCGCATGCCTTCCTTCTGATCCTCGAGCGCAAAGGTCGCATGAAACTCGCGACGCTCGAAGATCAGCCCCTCCGCGAGTGACGATTCATATGCGCGGTTCACCGCTTCTTTGACTTTCAAGACCACCGGCAGCGAGTAGCCTGCGATCTTGGTCGCGACCGCGAGCGTTTCGTCGAAAAGTTTGTCGGCTGGTACGACGCGGGCGACAAGGCCCGAGCGCTCGGCCTCGGCGGCGTCGATCATCCTGCCGGTGAGGCACCAGTCCATCGCCTTGGCTTTGCCGACGGCGCGCGGCAGCCGTTGCGTCCCGCCCATGCCCGGCATCGTGCCGATGGTGATCTCGGGCTGCCCGAACCTGGCGGTATCGGCTGCGATGATGAGATCGCACATCATCGCCAGCTCGCATCCTCCCCCCAATGCGTAGCCTGCGACAGCGGCAATCACCGGTTTGCGCGTGTGCTTCACCGACTCCCAGCTCATGATGTAATTGTCGGCGTAGACCTTCTGATAATCCCATTCCGCCATTGCGCCGATGTCTGCGCCGGCGGCGAACGCCTTGTCGCTGCCGGTGATGATGATCGCGCCGATGCCGGGATCGGCGTCGAACGCGGCGAGCGCCGTCGCCAGCTCGGCGGCGAGGGCGTCATTGAGTGCGTTCATGCGCTGCGGGCGGTTGAGGCGGATCACCCCCACCCGGCCGTGCGTTTCAACGAGAATGTCGCGATAGTTCATCGAGGCTCCGCTAGGCTGGTTGAGGTCGGTGTCGCGACAACGTCTTCCCGCGCGGCCGCCATCGCCGCGCGGAGCACGCCGAGGTCGCCGATATGGTTCGCAAGCAACAGGATGAGCTTGGCGTTGACCATGGCGCTCTGCTCGTCGGTGAGCTCGCGATGCAGGTCGATCAACTCCTGGTAGAAGTCGTCGGGCGAGCCGATGTTGGGGTCGAGATTGAGCGTCACGCGACCTGCCTTTCTGCCACAGGGGCCTGCCCTGTCGCCTTCGCGATTCCCGCGCGCACCTTGGCGAGATCGAACGCCCGCCAGCGAGCGCAGACGTGCTGGTCGGGGCGGAAAAGGTACGCGGTCCCCGGCCGCGCGTCGTAGCGCTCGGCAAGCATGCCGGTCGGATCGGCGATGCGGTGCGCGCCCGCCGGCAATGGGTCGTCAGTCGCGCTGACGAGCACGCTGTTGCAGGCGATCGCGTCCGAAGCGAGTGCCTTGAGCTCCCGCAGAAGCGCGTCCGACAGAGGTGCGGTGTTGAACAGCAGCAGAGTGAAACCGTCGCAGAGGTAGTCGAGCAGCCATTCGCCGCGATCCCCCGTGACCGGCGCATCGACCGCCGGCGACCCCGGCGCCATGCGTCCCGCGAATGGCTCCGCGTCGGGCGTGTTGAGCGGCGAATCCGTGAGCATCGCCGGCACCGACAGGCGCCCGCTGTTGACCAGACGCCGCCCGAAGGCATGGCGCTTGGCGAGCATCAGCACGGCGTCGCGGAAAGTGCGGCTCACTTTGCTCTTCGGGGTGATGAAATCGGTGCTGCGCGTGGAGTTGCGGATATTCTCGTCGGCGGCGGGTACGCGCTCGCTGTCGTAGCTATCGAGCAGCCCTTCGGGCGCCTGGCCCGACAGAACGAGCTCCAGCTTCCATCCCAGGTTGTCGACGTCCTGGATGCCGCTGTTGGCGCCGCGAGCGCCAAAGGGGGAAACCAGATGCGCCGCATCGCCGACGAAAAGCGCGCGGCCGCGACGGAAGGAATGCATGCGTCGGCACTGAAAGGTGTAGACGCTCGCCCACTCGATCTCGAACTGCGCGTCCTCGCCGAGCATCGCGCGCAGGCGCGGCAGGATCCGCTCGGGCTTCTTTTCTTCTTCCGGGTCGGCGTCCCATCCCAACTGAAAATCAACGCGCCACACGTCGTCCGCCTGGCGGTGCAGCAGCGCGGACTGGTTGCGATGAAACGGCGGATCGAACCAGAAGCGGCGCTCCGCCGGAAACGTCGAGCTCATGTGGATGTCCACGATCAAGAACCGGTCGCGGAAGGCCTGGCCTTCGCTCTCCAGGCCCAGCATGCCGCGGATGGGGCTGCGCGCACCATCCGCGACGATCAGCCAGTCGGCCTGCACCGTGTATTCGCCGTCAGGCGTCGATATCCGCACCGCGACGCGATTGGTCTGCGGCGTCACGCCCACGACCTTGTGCCGCCAGCGCAGCTCCGCGCCAGCGAGCTCATTGGCGCGCTCGACCAGGAACTGTTCGACGTAGTATTGCTGCAGATTGATGAACGCTGGCCGGTGATGCTTCGGTTCAGGCAGCAGATCGAACTGGTAGACCTGCTCGTCGCGAAAGAACACGCGGCCTACGTTCCAACTGACGCCCTTCTGCACGAGGCGATCGCCGCAGCCGAGCCGGTCGAGGATCTCCAGGGTGCGCTTCGACCAGCAGATCGCGCGCGATCCCACGCTCACCGTGTCGTCCTCGTCGAGCACCAGCACGTCGATGCCGCGCAGCGCAAGATCGATCGCCGCGGTCAATCCCACCGGACCCGCCCCGGCGACGATCACCGGCCAGTGGCGTGGCGAGCCGCCGAGCTCGGCCGGCTTGGTGTACGGGTAGACCGGCTGCGTGTACGTCTTCACGGGCGAGCTAGCCTTCCAACGTTTCCCACATCTCCTTGTCGCGCTGCGCGGTCCAGATGCGTGGATCGCGGTATTGCGTCGCTTCGTCGTAGGCGCGCGTCACGTCGAACGGCAGGCAGTGATCGAAGATGACCCAGCTTCCGTACTTCGGCTTCAGGCGCTGGTAGGTCTCCTTGTACACGGCGCGCAGATCTTTGCCCGCGGCGGCTCCCTCCTTCACCGCGGCAAACATTTCGCTCACGAAAGCGCGGGTGCCGTCGAGGCCGGCTCGTACCGCCTCCGGCGTCTGCAGCGAGGCTCCGCGCCCGGGCACGAGCTTCTGCGGCGATAGCGCGGCGATCGCGTCGAGCGTCGCCGGCCAATCGCTCAGATACGCATCGCCCGTGTACGGCGTCGCGTCGTATTCGACCAGATCGCCGGAGAACAGGATTTTTGCCTGCGGCAACCAGACCACCGTGTCGCCTTTGGTGTGGCCGCGTCCGAGCTGCATCAGCTCGACCTGCAGCTTGCCGAGCCAGAGCGTCAGCCGCTTTTCGAACACCAGCGTCGGCCAGGTGAGGCCCGGAACCGACTCGACCGCCTGGAACAGCCGCGGGAAGCGCTCGATCTCGCTTTTCATGTCGGCGTCGCCGCGCTCGGCAATGAGTTCGTAGGTGTCGCGGCTGGCGATGATGTGCTCGGGCTTGTAGCCCGACGCGCCCAGCACGCGCACGGCGTGATAGTGCGACAGCACGACGTACTTGATCGGCTTGTCGGTGACCATCCGGATGCAGCGGATCACGTCCTGCGCCATCACCGGTGTGGCCTGTGTGTCGATGACCATGACCGCGTCGTCGCCGATCACGATGCCGGTGTTCGGGTCGCCCTCGGCCGTGTACGCGTACGCGTGCTCGGAGAGCTTGTCGAAGCTGATCTTTTTTTCTTCCAAGTCGGCCTGTGAAGCAAATTTCTTGTCTGTCATGTTTTCTCCTCATCACGATGCCGTGGCCTAGGGTCAGTGCCGTGGCCTAGGGTCAGAGACGACTTTCCTTCTAAATCGGATCAAGTTGCGAAGGGGCGCGAGTAAAGTCGTCTCTGACCCTACTTCCGTTTGTCGACGACCCTCTTCGCCTTGCCGATCGAGCGCTCGATGCCGCCGCTTTGCACGACGCGCACTTCCGCGGTGATGCCGATCAGGCTCTTGACCAGATGCGCGAGCTGCGCGCCCGCCGCGTCGCCGTCGGCGCCGCCCGCGCCCGGCGCGCGCTCGACGAGAACCGTCAGCTCGTCGAGAACCGTTGGACGCGTAACTTCGAGCTGGTAGTGCGGCGCAAGCGCCGCGTGCTTGAGGATCAGCTCCTCGATCTGGGTCGGAAACACGTTGACGCCGCGGATGATCAGCATGTCGTCCGAGCGGCCGGTGATTTTCTCGATCCGCCGCATCGAGCGCGCGGTCGGCGGCAGGAGCCGCGTCAGATCGCGGGTGCGATAGCGAATGATCGGCAGCGCTTCCTTGGTGAGCGAGGTGAACACGAGCTCGCCCTTCTCGCCTTCGGGCAGCACCGCGCCGGTCTCGGGGTCGACCACCTCGGGATAGAAGTGGTCTTCCCATACCGTGAGGCCGTCCTTGGTCTCGATGCATTCCTGCGCCACACCGGGTCCGATCACCTCCGACAGTCCGTAGATGTCGATCGCGTCGATATCGAGCTTCTGCTCGATCGCCCGCCGCATCGTCGGCGTCCACGGCTCGGCGCCGAAAATGCCGATCTTGAGCGAGCAGGTCTTGGGATCGATGCCCTGCCGCTCCATCTCCTCGGCGATGGCGAGCATGTACGACGGCGTCACCATGATGATGTCCGGCTTGAAATCGACGATCAGCTGCACCTGCCGCTCGGTCATGCCGCCCGACATCGGAATGACCGTGCAGCCGAGCTTCTCCGCGCCGTAGTGCGCGCCCAAGCCTCCGGTAAACAGGCCGTAGCCGTACGCGACGTGGACGATGTCGCCGGCACGTCCGCCCGCGGCGCGGATCGAGCGCGCCATCACGCTCGCCCACATATCAATGTCGTTGCGCGTATAGCCGACGACGGCCGGCTTGCCGGTCGTGCCCGACGAGGCGTGAATGCGTACAACCTGCTCGCGCGGCACGGCGAACATGCCGAAGGGATAGTGCTCGCGCAGCTCCTTCTTGGTCGTGAAGGGCAGGCGCGCAAGGTCGGCAAGGGACTTGATATCGTTCGGATGAAGTCCTGTCGTCTCGAACACTGCGTGGTAATGCGGCACGTGGTCGTAGGCGTGCCGCAGCGTCCACTGCAGGCGTTTGAGCTGCAACGCCTGCAGCTCGTCGCGGCTCGCGGTCTCGATCGGCTCCAGCTCGCCGGGCGCGGGTTTGCGCGAAGTCATGCCCGCTCCCGCGTCTGCGGGTCTTCGATCACGTGTCCCTTGATGCGGTACGACTTGCCGCGAAAGTAGGCGACCGTTTCGCCGCGCTGGTTCGTCACTTCGATGTCGTAGACGCCGGTGCGGCCGCTGACGCTGCGCTCGCGCGCCATCGCGGCCAGCACATCGCCTTCGCGCGCCGATGCGACGAAATCGATCGCCCCGCCGGACGCGACCGTCGTCAGATTGTAGCTGTTGCACGCGTACGCGAACGCGCTGTCCGCGAGCGTGAATATGAAGCCGCCGTGGCAGATCGCGTGACCGTTAAGCATGTCGGCGCGCACCGTCATCGTCAGCTCGGCGTACCCGGGACCGATCGAACTGATCTGCATGCCCATCGCCTGCGACGCGCGGTCGCGCGCGTACATGTCCGCAGCGACGCGCTCGGCAAGCGATTGCGCTTCCTGCGGCGTCGCTGCGGGGTGATGCTCGCCCATGACTCGACGTGGATCGTTCCGCTAACGTCCGGCGAATCGCGGCGCGCGCTTGGCGGTGAAAGCGGCGACGCCTTCGCGATAATCGGCGCTCCGGCCCAGCTCACGCTGCAGATCGCGTTCGAGGTCGAGTTGCGTTGCCAGGCCGTTCTCGGCGGAGGCGTACAGGGCGCGCTTGGTCGCCGCGAGACCCGCGGTCGGTGCGCCGGCCAGGGTGCGCAGCAGTTTATCGACGGTTTCATGAAGCTCGGCGTCCTCGACGCATTGCCAGATGAGGCATCGCCAGAGCGATGGCGCGAGCGGTGCCGACCAGGCGCGGAAGAAAGTACGTTCCGCCCGAGTCGGGAATGAGCCCGATCTTGGAAAAGGCCTGGATGAAGCTCGCCGACTTGGCGGCGACGACGATGTCGCAGGCAAGCGCGATGTTCGCGCCCGCACCGGCAGCGACGCCGTTCACGGCGCAGACAACCGGCAACGGCAGACGCCGCAGCGCGAGCACGAGCGGCCGGTAGTTGCGCTCGATCGACGCGCCGAGATCGACCGGCTCCGTTCCGGGAGCCACCGCGCGATCGCCGAGATCCTGTCCGGCGCAGAAGGCGCGCCCGGAGCCGGTCAGCAGCAATACGCGGAGCGAAGCGTCCGCCTTGACGCGTCCGAGCGCATCGCGCAGCTCGGTGTGCATCGCGTCGTTGAAGCTGTTCAAGCGCTCGGGACGGTTGAGCGTCAGCCGCGCGATCCCGCCCTCGCTGCTGAATAGAATATTCTCGTATTCCATCACCAGCCCTCGATCCTCGATCCTGAAGTTACACGTGCATCCGATGCTGCACGACGCGAAACCGGCTGGCAACAAAGGCTGTATCGGTGAGCGCGGCATTCGCCGCCGGATTGGCGCCGGTGCCGTGATAGTCGGAGAACGCCGCAGACTGGTTGACGAACACGCCGCCGGTCAGGTTGATCGACAGCGCGACACCGGCGTCCTCGGCGGCGGCGACCGCCTCGTCGATCACGGCAGGGCTCGTCGAATACAGCGACAAGGTGAGCGCGCCGTGCTCCACTGCCGCGCGCCGCGCGATCTCGAGGCTCGCGCCGGTTCCGTCAGTGGCGATCACGAAGGCGATCGGCCCGAACCATTCCTTGAGGTACTTCGCATCGTCCTTGGCATCGAGCTCGACGATAAGCGGCGTGCGTACCCGCGCGTCCTTGAATTGCGGGTGGACGACGGCCTGGCTGTCGAGGAGCACGGGCCCGAGCGTGCGGGCCGCATCGATCCGCTGCGCGACGCCGTCATTGACTACCGCACCAAGGATCTCCACCGCTCGCGCCGGATCGCCGAGAAGCTTCTGCACGGATTCGGTCAGCGCCTGCGCCACCTGGTCGAACGACAAGTGTCCCTCAGCGGTATCGATGCCGCCACGGGGCACGTAGATGTTTTGCGGCGCCGTGCACATCTGCCCCGTGTACAAAGCCAGCGAGAACGCCACGTTGCGCGCGACGCTCTTGATGTCGTTGGCCGAGTCGACGACGATCTGGTTGACTCCGGCCTTTTCGGTGTACACCTGCGCCTGGCGCGCGTTCTGCTCCAGCCACTCGCCGTTGGCGCTGCTGCCGGTGAAGTCGATCAGCCTGACCTCCGGCCGCAGCGCGAGCTTTTGCGCGATGTCATCGCCGGCCGCGTGCGCAACCAGCGTCACGATATTCGGATCGAAGCCGGCCTCGACGAGCACTTCGCGGGCGATCTGTACAGTAATGGCAAGCGGCAGGATCGCATTCGGATGCGGCTTGACCACGACCGCGTTGCCCGTGGCGAGACTCGCGAACATTCCCGGGTAGCCGTTCCAGGTCGGAAACGTGTTGCAGCCGATCACGAGCCCTACGCCACGCGGAACGATGCGATAGTGCTTCTCCATCTTGAGCGGCTCGTTCTTGCCTTGCGGCTTCTCCCAGTACGCCTTGGCCGGCACGCGTCGCATCTCGTCCCACGCGTAGGCCACGGCCTCAAGCCCGCGGTCCTGCGCGTGCGGGCCGGCGGCCTGAAACGCCATGACGAAGGCCTGCCCCGTGGTGTGCATCACCGCATGCGCGATCTCGAAGCTGCGTTTGTTGATGCGAGCCAGGATCTCCAGCGACACGCCGACCCAGGCTTCGGGGCCAGCCTTGCGCCATGCCGGCTCCGCCTTCGCGATGGCGGCGAAAAGGGTGTCGAGGCCGACCTTGGGATAGGTGATACCCAGCGACAAGCCGTATGGCGAGCGCTCCGGGCCGACGGTGCCAGCGGCGCCGGGGAGCGTCAGGGGAAACGGCTTGTTCAACAGCGCTTCGAACGCGGCCTTGCCGGCCTCGGCCGCGCCTTCGCCATAGACCTTCGGACTCGGCGATTCGGGAAACGCGCTCCAGTAGCCCCGCTCGGCGATCGCCTGCAAAGCCCGATCGAGCAAAGCCTTATGCCGTTCAAACAGCGGATGGGACACGGGAAAGCTCCTCCTTCGGAAGGGTGAAGCTTAGCAGTTTGGCCGTAGCCCGGGCTGAGCGCGAAGCGCGATGCCCGGGATGCTGACCCTGTGGCCCACCGGTTGGGCGCAGCGAACCACGGCAACCATACAAACTCACCCGGGCATCGCTGCGCTCGGCCCGGGCTACGCCCCCTGATCGAAGTCAACGACGACCTTGTCTGTCACCGGATAGCTCTGGCAACACAGTACGAAGCCGCGCGCAACTTCATAATCCTCGAGCGCGAAATTGACGTCCATGTCGACTTCGCCCTCGATGAGCTTGGCGCGGCAGGTCGAGCACACGCCACCCTTGCATGAGTACGGCAATTCGATCCCCTGCCTGATCGCCGCATCGATGATGTTTTCCTTCGTCTTTTCAAGCGTGAACTCGCGCGTCGCACCGTCGATGATCGCCGTCACCGCGCACTCGGCGTGGCCCGGCTCGGGCGCAGCCTGAGCCTTGTGCTCGTGCTTCGGAATGCTCGCCGCGAAGAGCTCGATCTTGATCCGCGACTTCGGGAATCCGTGCGTCTGCAGCGACTTCGCTACCGCCTGCATCATGCCGTCCGGACCGCAGACGAAGGCGATGTCGATGTCGGCCAGGTCGACCCAGTGCGAGAGCAGCGCATCGGTTTTCTGCTGATCGATGCGGCCGTTGAGAACGGCGATGTCCTGCGGCTCGCGGCTCATGACGTAGACCAGGTTGAAGCGATCGAGGTAACGGTCCTTGAGATCGGCAAGCTCCTCCTTGAAGATCACCGCGGAGGACGAGCGGTTGCCGTAGAAAAGCGTGAAGCGGCTCTTCGGCTCGGCGAGCAGCGTCGTCTTGACGATCGACAGCAGCGGCGTAATACCGCTCCCCGCCGCAAAGCCGAGATAATGCTTGCGCTGGCGCGGATCGAGGGCCACGTTGAAATGCCCCATCGGCGGCATGACCTCGATCGTATGACCCGCTTTTACCTGGTCGTTGACCCAGGTCGAGAAGGCGCCTCCAGGCGCCTTCTTCACCGCAATGCGCAGCGTTTCGTCTTGTACCGCGGAACAGATCGAGTACGAGCGGCGCAAATCCTCGCCGGCGATGTCGGCGCGCAGCGTCAGATGCTGGCCCTGCACGAAATTGAAGGCTTCCTTGAGCGCGGGCGGCACCTCGAACGTGAGCGCGACCGCGTCGCGGGTTTCGCGGGCGACATGCGCGACCTTGAGCGGATGGAATTTGCTCAATGCGGCTTGAAGTAGTCGAACGGTTCCAGGCAGTCTTCGCAGCGGTACTGCGCCTTGCAGGGCGTCGAGCCGAAGCGCGACAGCTCGCGTGTATGAGTCGAGCCGCAACGCGGGCACGGCACGGCAGCACGCACGACGCCGCGATGGAGAGCGGTCGTATCGATAACGCGCGCCGTCGCGACCGAGCCTGCTCCCGGCGGCGCAATCCCGAATTCGGTCAGGCGCGCTCGCGCCTCCGCGGTGATCCAGTCGGTCGTCCATGCCGGCGCAAGCCGGATTTTGACCCGATGCTTCGCAAACCCCGCTTGGGTCAGCGCGCGGCCGATGTCGGCCATGATCACCTCGGTTGCCGGACATCCGGAGTACGTCGGCGTGACCGTGATTAGCGCCTCGTCGTCCTGCCATTCGACACCGCGCACAATCCCCAAGTCGACGATCGAGATCACGGGGATCTCTGGATCGGGAATCGTTGCCAGAACGCGCCGGACCGCGTCGAGTCCATGCCGAGCGGTTCGTGCGTCAAGGCTGGAGACGGCCTCTACCATTGCGCCCCCGGATGAGCCCTCTGCATCCACTGCATCGTCGCCAGCATGTGGCCAAGGTGCTCGGTATGCACGCCGTGCTTGCCGCCGCGCTGCATCCACGTCCCGCTCGGGAGAGTAAGCGTCGCTTCATCGAGGACACTTCCGACCGCCTCGCGCCACGCCGGCGCGAGCGTGCGAACGTCGCAGCCGATGCCTTCCTCGGCCAGCATCGTCTCGGTCTCGTCCGGATCGAACATTTCGCCGGTATACATCCACAGATCGTCGATCGCCGCCTGGATCCGCATATGGCTTTCGTCGGTGCCGTCGCCGAGACGAATGATCCAATCGGCGCTGCGCTCGGCGTGATACACCACTTCCTTCTCCGCCTTCGCGGCGATCTCCGCGATCCGCGCGTCGCGCGAGTGCGCAAGCTTCACGAGCAGCAGCTGGTGCCAGACGTCGAAATAGAACTGCCGGGCCATGGTGTCGGCGTAGTTGCCGTTGGGTTGCTCGACCAGCAGCAGATTGCGGAACTCGCCGCCGTCGCGTGAGAACGCGAGCGCGTCCTCGCTGCGCCCGGCTCCGGCAAAGCGCGCTTCGACCTCGCCCGCGTAAGCGAACCACAGCCGCGCCTGGCCGAGAAGATCGAGCCCGACGTTGGTGAGCGCGATGTCCTCCTCCAGCACCGGGCCATGCCCGACCCACTCGCCGAGGCGCTGCGCCAGGACCAGGTCGCTATCGGCGAGCCGCAGCAGATAGTCGAAAACCATTCGATCTGAAGTCATCGCATCCAATCAGGTAGCTGGTGCAAAACGTCGCGAGGAAGCCCGGATGCTAGGCGCGAGTAAGCGAGCCGCGAGACAGTACAAAAGAAGTACGGCGAGCGGCGAGTGATCGAGCAACAACGCAGACGGGCTCCGCAGCAGTTTTGCATCAGATGTGCTTCACCTCGTCGGGCATCGGGAAAAAAGTAGGATGCCGGTAAATCTTGCTGTTCGCCGGTTCGAAAAACGGCGCCTTTTCACCGGGCGCAGTTGCGGTGATGTCAGCCGATTTGACCGCCCAGATGCTCACACCTTCATTGCGCCGCGTATACACGTCGCGCGCGTTCTTGATCGCCATTTCGGCATCCGGCGCGTGCAGACTGCCGACGTGCTTGTGCGCCAGCCCGTGCTGCGAGCGGATAAAGATTTCCCACAATGGCCATTCGGATCGTTCCATAGTCAAGGCTCCTCTTTCGATCGCTATGCGGCCTTTTGTGCGCGGGCCGCGCGTTTTTCCGCATAGGCGAGCGCCGCTTCGCGCACCCAGGCCCCCTCTTCCCACGCCTTCACGCGCGCCCGCAGGCGTTCGCGATTGCACGGCCCATTGCCCTTGACCACGTTGTAGAGCTCGTCCCAGTCGATCGGGCCGAAGTCGTAGTGCTCGCGCTCGGCGTTCCACTTAAGCTCGGGATCCGGCATGCTGATGCCGAGATAATCCGCCTGCGGCACGGTCTGATCGACGAAGCGCTGCCGTAGCTCGTCGTTGGACAGGATCTTGATCTTCCATTGCGCCGATTGCGCGCTGTGCACGGAATCGGCATCGGGAGGGCCGAACATCATCAACGACGGCCACCACCAGCGGTTCAATGCATCCTGCGCCATCGCCTTCTGCTCGGCGCTCCCGCGGCAGAGCGTCATCATGATGTCGAATCCCTGCCGCTGGTGGAAGCTCTCCTCCTTGCAGACGCGGATCATCGCGCGCGAATACGGTCCGAACGAGCAGCGGCACAGCGGAATCTGGTTCATGATCGCCGCGCCGTCGACAAGCCAGCCGATCGCGCCGATGTCCGCCCAGGTCAGCGTCGGATAATTGAAAATGCTCGAGTACTTGGCCCTGCCCGCGTGGAGATCGGCGACCAGCTGATCCCGCGAGACTCCCAGCGTCTCCGCCGCCGCGTAGAGGTAGAGTCCGTGGCCGGCCTCGTCCTGGACCTTGGCCATCAGAATCGCCTTGCGCTTCAGGCTCGGCGCGCGCGTGATCCAGTTGCCCTCCGGCAGCATGCCCACGATCTCGGAATGCGCGTGCTGCGAAATCTGCCGGATCAGCGTCTTGCGATACGCCTCCGGCATCCAGTCCTTGGGCTCGATCTTCACGTCCGCGTCGATCCGCGCCTGGAACGCGCGCTCCTCGGGGCCCATTTCCTCGCGCGTGCGGAGCTTCTTTGCCCCGGTGTCGACCATCTGTGCGTACATCCAAGGCCTCCTTGAGCCGCCGGGACTGGCGGCGCCACCGCAAAAACGATACACTTTTTTCATGACTGCGGCAAATTCTGTATCACGTTTGCCCGCGCGACCGGGCGCCGCCCGCCCCCGCCCCGACCCGCGTGTTGCGCGCTGGATCCGCACCGAGCTCAGGACCGTGCCGCCGAAGGCGAGGTCGCTGATCGTCACGGTGTGGGGCGATGCCATCGCGCCGCACGGCGGTGCGGTGTGGCTTTCCGGACTGATCCGTCTGCTGGCGCCGTTGGGCTTGAACGAGCGTTTGGTGCGAACGAGCGTATACAGACTGGCGCGCGAGGGCTGGCTCGCCGCCCGTCAGGACGGGAGGCGCAGCCTCTATCGCCTAACCGACCAGGGCCTGCGGCGGTTCGAGCATGCCTACCGGCGAATCTACGCGGCACCGGCGGACTGGGACGGCCGCTGGGAAATCGTGCTCGCACCCGCCGCCGCATTGCGTGAGCACGAGCGGCGTGACTTGCGCAAGGAATTGTGGTGGGAAGGATTCGGGAACATCATCCCCGGGGTTTTCGTCCGCCCCGCTCGTGCGGGCCCGGCCGATGTGCTTACCGAGATTCTGCGCACGCTCGGCGTCGAGCGCCGCGTCAGCGTGGTCACAGGGCATGACGCGCCCGGCCAGGATACTCGGCATCTGCACGCTCTCGTGCGCGACTGCTGGGATCTGGCAGCCCTCGCGGCGGAGTACCGCATGTTCCTCCACCGTTTCGAGGTCGTCATTCGCAACTTCCGCGATGGCAGCGGCCTCGACCCCCAGCAATGCTTTGTCGTGCGGAGCCTTTTGATTCATGCCTTCCGCAGGGTGACGCTGCACGATCCGCAACTGCCGAGCGCGCTGCTTCCCGCAGATTGGCCGGCCGCTGCTGCCTATTCGCTGTGCCGCGAGTTCTATATGCTTGCAGAGGAAAAAGCGGAACGGCATCTTGAGATGACACTCGAAACCGAACAGGGTCCGTTACTGCCGGCGGCAGCGTACTTCTACCTGCGATTTGGTGGCCTCTCGCATAAGTGCTTGGCCGCGACCCCGCGCACTCGCCGGCGACGTGCGCCAGGTTCATGATCGGCGTCGCGCGATTCCGCATGGTCGAGCGCTCACTACCGATGCCACAGGGGATGTATGGCTGGATAATTGCCGGCTATCTGCTCGTATACGTCGCTCTCGACTGGGTCAGTTATATCTATCCGGTCGCGCCGCCCTTGGCGATTACTCCATGGAACCCGCCTCCCGGGTTGAGCCTCGCCCTCCTGGTCCGCTACGGAACTCGCAATGGGCCGTGGTTATTCGTCGCTGCCTTGGCCGCCGAAGTTCTGGTACGCGGCGCGCAGATGCCCATCGTCCTGCTCCTGGTCTCCGCCGCACTGCCTGCGGTCATCTATACGGCGCTCGCGGTTCTCCTCTGCGGACCATTCAAGTTTCGTCCGGATTTCACCACCTTGCGCGACGCGACGATCTTCTGCGCAACGGTCGCGGCAGCAACGGGACTGCTCGCGCTCGTCTTCGTCGGGCTTTTCTATGCGCAAGGATTCCTGCCGGAAGCAGTGTTCACCAAAAGCGTTGCGCAGTACTGGATCGGCGACCTGATCGGGATTGTCGTGACGACGCCGCTTGTCCTGATCTTCACGCGCAAGCCACTGGGACGCATTCGCGCACCCGAACCCGAAGTGATGGCGCAGGCAGGCGCGGTTCTCCTTTCGCTGTGGATCGTGTTCGGATCAGGATGGGTCGACGAACTCAAGCTGTTCTATCTTCTGTTCCTGCCCTTGATCTGGATCGCCATGCGACACGGCGTCGAGGGCACAACGCTCGCGATCATGACCATCCAGATTGGATTGATCGTTGCCATGCGCCTTGGCGGCTACAACGCGGCTGCGGTGCTGGAATTCCAGTTCCTCCTGCTTGCAGTTGCTGTCACGGGATTATTCCTCGGAGTAACCGTTTCCGAGCGGCTCGCAATCTCGCAGCAGTTGCGCGAGAAGCAGATCCAGCTCGATCGCAGCCTGCGGCTCGCTGCCGCGAGTGAAATGGCTTCCGCGCTCGCGCACGAACTAAACCAGCCGTTGTCGGCAATCGGTACCTATGTCCGGGCGTGTCAGCTGATGGTGGCCGACGTCAAACCGCCAGCGGCGAGACTGGAGGAAACCATGGACAAGGTCGTGCAAGAGGCAGCCCGCGCCGGCAATGTCGTGCGCCAGCTGCGCGACTTCTTCCGCACGGGATCGGGCCAGCTCTCGCGCATCGATGTCCTGCCGCTGCTGCAGAGCGTCGTTGAAGGCGCGCGCCTGCGCACCGAGCGCCATCGCGTGCGGTGGCGTATCGCGGTCGCGGAAGATATTCCTGCGGTGCTGGTCAACCGGACTCAGATCGAGACCGTGCTCCATAATTTGATCGCCAACGCCATCGACGCGTTGAAGGTTGGGCGCGCCGATACCGAGCGCGAGATCAGTGTCGCGGCCATGGTGGAGAGCAAACAATACGTACTGATCAGTGTGGCCGACAATGGACCGGGCGTGCCAGCAGAGATCGCCGCACAGCTATTCCGTCCGTTTGCGACCACCAAGCCGCAGGGAATGGGTCTTGGACTCGCGATCAGCAAATCGATCATCGAGGCTCACGGCGGCCGTCTCTGGCTCGAGCCCGCGGAACCCGGAAGCATTTTCCGCTTCACGCTGCCAATCGCCCGGGAAGGAAAATGAGCGTGGACGCGACGGGCACGGTGTCCATCGTCGACGACGACGCTGCGGTACGCGATTCGCTGTCGCTGCTTCTGGACCTGCACGGGTACAAGACACGCAGCTTCGCGCGAGGAGAGGATTTTCTTGGGGCCATCGATTCGGCTGCGCGCGGTTGCGTGCTTCTGGACTTGCGTATGCCGAACGTCGATGGGATCGCGGTGCAAGCGGCCCTCGCCGCGCGCGGAATCACACTGCCCGTCATCATCCTGACCGCGCATGGCGATGTTGCGAGCGCGCGCGCCGCGCTCAAGGCCGGCGCATTCGATTTCCTTGAGAAGCCGATCGACGACACGTTGCTATTGCGGACGATCGACGCGGCGCTTGGCCGCGATGCCTCGGCACGCATCGAAATTGAACGCTCCGACGCACTCCGGCGACGCGTGGCGCGGTTGACGCCGCGCGAACGCCAAGTTCTGGTAGCTGTCATAGACGGGCGGCACAACCGGGAGATCGCGGCCACTCTCGGTATCAGCCCGCGCACGGTCGAGGTCTACAAAGCGCGCCTCATGGACAAGCTGCAGATTGATCGTCTCCCGGAACTGATCCGGCTCGCGCTGGAGTTCCGGCTCATGGAGGATCCCGCTATACGTGATTCACGTAGGGCCTGACCGCACGCGCTTCCCTGATTTTCGCCCACCGCAAACGTTCGTATCCTCGGTTAACGCCGGTCTGCGCGGCGTTCCGCCCAATGTCGCGCACCCAGCGTCACCTGGAGGTGCGCGATGGACAAGATTCTCATCCCGTTTACCGATCCGGATAGCGCGGAGCGCGCTGTCCGCAAGCTTCTCGACGAAGTGCCCTCCCCGGCGCTCGAAGTCGAGCTGCTCGCAGTAGTCGAGCCGTTGACGCCAGGCAAGGTTCGCATCTTCCTTTCCCCGGAACGCGCAGAACGCCTCGCTCGCACGGCGGCGGCGCGCTGGCTCAGTCGCATCGAGGCGTTGCTCGATGCCGCCAACATTCGCCACTGCTCGGAGATCGCGGTGGGCCGTCCGGAGGTGATCATCGACGAGGCGCTGCGCAGGCCGGATATCGACCGCGTGCTGCTGCCTGCCCGGCGTCCACGCTGGCTATCCGCGGCGACCGCGGCGAAGCGGAGCGCACAGCTTACCCGCATCGTACGCCGTCCGGTCACGGTCGTTCCCTAGCCGCCGCCGACAACGATGTCGATGTCGAGGTGGCTTGCCGCAGCCGCAACGCCGCTGATCGCGCCGGCGGCGGCTGCCGCCGACGGTCTCGCGCCGCTGAACGGCGCAGCGCTGTCGCCGGTGTGGATCGTCCCGTTCCTGGGGATTCTGCTCTCCATCGCCCTGGTCCCGCTGACGGCGCCGAGCTTCTGGCACCACCATTTCGGCAAGACGGCGGCGTTCTGGGCTCTGGCCTTCCTGATTCCGTTTGCCGCGAAGTTCGGCATCGGATTGGCACTGCACGAGGTCGTGCACACGCTATTTCTCGAGTATTTGCCGTTCATCATCCTGCTGTTCGCGCTGTTCACCGTTGCCGGCGGGATCCACGTGCGCGGCAACTTGCACGCCACGCCCGCGCTCAATACGGGCTTGCTCGCCCTGGGCACGGTGCTCGCGAGCGTGATGGGCACGACCGGGGCGGCGATGCTGTTGATTCGCCCGGTGTTGCGTGCAAACGACAACCGCCGCCACAAGGCTCACGTGGTCATCTTTTTCATTTTTCTCGTCGCCAATATAGGTGGAGCGCTGACGCCGCTCGGCGATCCGCCGTTGTTTCTCGGCTTCCTCAAGGGCGTGGATTTCTTCTGGACTACCAAGGCGATGTTCTGGCCGACGCTGACCGCCACGTTGGTGCTGCTGGCGCTCTTCTACGCCATCGACCGCTGGTATTTTGCTCGCAGCGGCGAGCAACGGCCGGCGCGCCTGGACCCCACACATGACTCGCCGGTCACTGTGCAAGGCAAATTCAACTTCATTCTGCTCGCAGCCATCCTCGGCTGCGTGCTCGCCTCCGGGCTGTGGAAACCCGGTCTCGAGATCACGGTATACGGCACAACCCTCGAGTTACAGAACGTCCTGCGCGACCTCGCGCTGCTCGCCATTGCCTGGATATCCTGGCGACTTACGCCGCGCAGCGTGCGCCGGGCCCATCACTTTGAATGGGGACCGATCATCGAAGTCGCCAAGCTCTTCGCGGCAATCTTTCTGACCATCATTCCGGCGATCGCGATCCTCAGGGCGGGCAACGCCGGTGTGCTGGCGCCGCTGCTCGCCGCGGTTTCGAGTTCGAGTGGCGCGCCGATCGACGCTCGGTACTTCTGGTTTACCGGTGCACTCTCGAGCTTCCTCGACAACGCTCCCACGTATCTCGTGTTCTTCAACCTCGCGGGCGGCGACCCGGTCGCATTGATGGGCCCAATGGCGACGACGCTGGCCGCGATCTCCGCCGGCGCAGTGTTCATGGGCGCCATGACCTACATCGGCAACGCGCCGAACTTCATGGTCAAATCGATCGCGGAGTCGCGCGGTGTGAGAATGCCGAGCTTTCTGGGTTTTATGGCCTGGTCGGCGGTTATTCTGTTGCCGGTCTTTGTCGTACTTACCCTGCTTTTCTTCCGTTAGTTTTTGCCGATTGCGTCAGACGAGCGCCGGCAAAATCCGCCCGCGTACATCGCCGAACCCGACGCGATAGCCGTCGCCCTGGCACCAGCCGGTGATGATCACCTCGTCGCTGTCTTCCAGGAATGATCGCGTCGCGCCGCCGGGAAGCGCGAGCGGCTTCTGCCCGTTCCAGGCGAGCTCGAGCAGGCTGCCGCGCGAATCCGGGGTCGGGCCGCTGATCGTGCCCGAGCCCATGAGATCGCCGACGCGCGCATTGCAGCCCGACACCGTGTGATGCGCGAGCTGCTGCGCCATGCTCCAGTAAAGATGCCTGAAGTTGGTGCGGCAGATCATCTCCGCTTCGCCGCCTGCGGTCTTCAGGCTCAGCACGAGGTGGATGTCGAAGGCGTGGTCGCCCGAGTGGGCGAGATAGGACAGCGGCAGCGGGTCCTGCGCCGGCCCCGCCACGCGAAAAGGTTCCAGCGCATCCATCGTCACGATCCACGGCGAAATCGAAGTCCCGAAGCTCTTGCTATTGAAAGGACCCAGTGGCACGTATTCCCATTGCTGAATGTCGCGCGCGCTCCAGTCGTTCATGAGCACAAGGCCGAAGATGTGACGCTCGGCTTCCGCGACGGCAATCGGTTCGCCAAGCGCGTTACCCTCGCCGACGATGAACGCCGTCTCGAGCTCGAAGTCGAGCTTGCGCGACGGGCCGAAGACCGGCCGCTCGGCGTCCGGCGCCTTGAGCTGCCCTTTCGGGCGGCGGATCGGCGTACCGCTCACCAAGACCGAGCTGGCGCGGCCGTTGTAGGCGATCGGAACGTGCAGCCAGTTCGGCAGCAGCGCGTTCTTCGGATCGCGGAACATCGAGCCGACGTTGGTCGCGTGCTCCTTCGACGAATAGAAATCGGTATAGCCGCCGATGTCGACCGGGAGTTGCATCCGCGCGTCGCGCATCGGCACGAGCGTCCGCGCGCGGAGCGCGGCGTCGTCGCGCAGCTCGGCGTGATCGTGCCGGAGCAGCTCTCCGATCCGCGACCGTGCCGCTGTCCATGCCTGACGGCCGAGCGCGATGAAACCGTTGAGCGTCTGGCGATCGAACACACGCTCGCCCTCCGGCGCGACGGCGAGCAACCCGGCCGCCTCCAGTGCGGCGAGGTCGAGCACGCAGTCGCCGATTGCGACGCCGGCGCGCGGGCACGCATCGCCCGGCGTCGTGAAAATGCCATACGGCAGGTTTTGAATCGGAAACTGCGAGTCGGCGGCGATCTCGACGAATGATCGCGGCGCGGCGCCTGGCGCAGCCATTACGGCTTTCCGGTGAAATGCTTCGTCAGGCCCTGCCAGCAGTCGAGATAATCCTTCTGCAGTTGCGGCGTTTCCAATGCAAAACGCGTCGGCCGGATGACGTAACGGCTCTCGAACATGAAGGCCAGCGTGTCCTCGATCTTGTGCGGCGCGAGTGCAACCTTGCTCGCCTTGTCGAAGGTCGCCGCATCGGGACCGTGGCCGGACATGCAATTGTGGAGGCTCGCGCCGCCCGGCGCGAAGCCTTCCGCCTTGGCATCGTAGACGCCTTGGATGAGTCCCATGAACTCGCTCATCACGTTGCGATGAAACCACGGTGGCCGGAAGGTGTGCTCGGCGACCATCCACCGCGGCGGAAAGATCACGAAGTCGACGTTCGCGGTTCCCGGCGTGTCGGACGGCGAGGTAAGCACCGTGAAAATCGATGGGTCCGGATGATCGAAGCTCACCGTGTTGACGGTATTGAATCGCGCGAGGTCGTACTTGTACGGCGCATGATTGCCGTGCCAGGCGACGACGTCGAGCGGCGAATGATCGATCGGCGCGCTCCAGAGGTTGCCGGCGAACTTCGCGACCAGCTCGAAATCCCCTTCGCGGTCCTCGAACGCGGCGACGGGAGCGAGAAAGTCGCGTGCGTTGGCGAGTCCATTGGCGCCGATGGGTCCGAGCTCGGGCAGACGCAAGTGCGCGCCATAGTTCTCGCACACGTAGCCGCGGGCGGCTGCTTCTTGGAGCGCCACCTGAAAGCGCAATCCGCGCGGGATGAGTGCGATCTCGCCCGGTTTCACATCCAATCGGCCCAGCTCGGTCGCAAGGCGGAGCGCCCCTTGCTGCGGAACGAGCAGCAGCTCGCCGTCCGCGTCGTAGAAATAGCGCCCGCGCATCGAGCGGTTGCAGGCGTAGACGTGCACGCCGATGCCTGTCTGCATCGCGGTGTCGCCGTTGCCCGCCATGGTGGCGAGGCCTTCGACGAAATCGGTCGGCGTCGTAGGCAGCGGCAAGGGATCCCAGCGCAGCTGCATCGGCGTCGCTACCTCCTCGAATGGCGCGCTCTTCAGCAGTCGCGCGGCTAGCGGTCGGAAAACGCCGTGCGCTACCGCAGGGCGCAGACGGTACAGCCAGGAACGGCGATTGGCATGCCTGGGCGCTGTGAACGCGGTTCCCGAGAACTGTTCGGCGTAGAGGCCATAGGGGACCTTCTGCGGCGAGTTCTGTCCCTGCGGCAAGGCTCCGGGCAGCGCTTCGGTGGCAAGCTCGCTGCCGAAGCCGGACTGGTAGTGCAACTCGGCACCTGCGTTGACCCCGGCGCCGCGGCGAGCAGCCGCCTTGTTGCGTGCAGCCGTGTCCATCAAGCGCGCTCCCGCTCAAGTCCAGAGCGTGTCGTCATCGTCGTCGTCGTCCGACCAGCTCTCGTCCTCGTCGGGATCGATGTTGCCGCCGCCTCCGGAACCGCGGTCGTCTTCTTCGTCGTCATCGTCATCGTCGTCGGTGGGCGGCGTGGGTTGCGGTGTATGGCAAACCAGGCCACCAGGCGTTGCGGATAACCGCGCGAAGA